>JAABUK010005095.1_pt1 | contig 20806 bp, 19 predicted proteins | sample 5559141 | NCBI WGS metagenome assembly JAABUK01 (sample SAMN10711869, study PRJNA513367) | rock metagenome | isolation source: Antarctica rocks | place: Antarctica: Victoria Land, Pudding Butte nord | collected 2016-01-03
TTGTTCACCAATTTCGACGGTATCTTAATTTGGGACTTTAAACGAGTACTTGAGGGAACGGACTGACGCTAGATCGCTGTCAAGTCCAGCCTGGAAGCACTCCTAACAAAAAGACGCCTGAGCAATTTTGCACTAGCAAAACCACACCTAAATCCATGATTTTGGACTTGGGGTGAATCAACTGTTTCGCCCAAGCCGAGAGATGGAGGTACAATGGGCGCACACGTCCTTGATGCATATGAGATTATCGAAACCGTCAATCTATAAACATATATACATTATACACCCCGAACTTAGGACTGGAAGGGGGCATGGCCGCTTTAGAGGGATCATCAAGGGAGCATGAAGGGGGCAACGTGGGAGCACGAAGGGAGTATGGGGGAGCATGCAGGGAGGAGCCCAAACCGGCTGGCTTGAGCTCCCCCCGTTATCTTTATCCCGCGTGCTGCCTAAATTCAAGTCGAAAGCCAGAAATTCAATATTCTCCCCAATTCCACCAGTAAGTGAAATGGTAGAATGGAAACGATACTCAATACTGAAGCGCAAGATGAGTGTTGAAGCGAAGAATTATGAAGGGCGGACGGCAATGCACAATTCAGCTGAAGCGGAGATTGGACGATCAATGACGATCAAGGACAGATCATTTCACATGTAGCAGCTTTCTCAGATTTTACTGAAGCGATATTATTGAAGCCCGCGGTAGATATTCAGAAGAAATGTGTCACCCGAAATCGAAGACCTATCTTCCGATGTCAGAGAGGATGGGTGATGAGAACCAGCGATGTTGAACCTGATAATTCGCTTTGAAATCGAACGGCGCTGAATCAAATATAAAAATACAATACGGTTTTCCTTAAACTACATGACGAAAAAGAACAATCTAAGAAAGTAAATGAGGAAGACGACGAAGGCAATGAATTCAAGATAGACAGGAAACCTTTCAGATCCTGCCTAATTATTTCCTTCAAATTCCCCTTATGTATGCCCCAAATCCCCCTCAATTGCACCTTCAGAGCTATTGCGATTGTAGAAATAGTGGCAGTAATTGCAGAATGTATGAATAACGGTGCCTCTTTAATTTCCGCTTTATATAAGTATTATAGCGCATATTTATTGTGGTCTCTTAGATCAGTTGGTTAGATCGTGGTGCTAATAACATTTGTTAACGCCAAGGTATGACAGATTCATTAATTCGATGAGTAAATATCTAATTATGATCAGGTCGCGAGTTCGATCCTCGTAGGGACCAAATAACTGTTCAAGATTTTTCCTTTTGCCTAATGCACGGAGTTTCTGCGCACTCTAACTCAGAATGGTTAGTTACAGGTAGTATCAGGCTTAGCATGCTGAAAAGGGCACTAAAAGTACTACATGGTACAAGTAGAGTAGTTAGCGTGCGCGGAAACCCAGTGGGAGGTTTCCGCCTAACCTCGATTCAGAGCTTCCGTAAACAAGGCTACGCAACGTCTCGAGACATTGCCGCGTCTTCACTATCACACGATGTCTTCTATCATATCATTACTATTCCCATCGAATGATTTCAAAGAAGCAGCAGCATAAGTCAATTTACTACGCCAGAGAAGAATCAGTAGCAAGAAAGCTTCTTCATCATGCCGCTCCCTGCGCAATTCCAGCTGGGTCTAGAACTTACCAACATTGTTAATCCCTTGAGTCAGGCAATTGGAGCTCTCGGATCTTTGGCTCTGGTCAGCGCCATTCAAAAAGCTGGATCAGACGTTATAACGGAGATCAAATTAGCTTCTCTGATTGGAAGACACCGTATCGACGAAGTCATCAAGTTCCACTTTCGAGCAATGGTTGCGAAAGCAGACCAGACGGTCATATCGAAGTACATTGATATTTTGCTGGAGTCTGGGTCAGGACCTACGGTGCAAGAAGCGATGAAGAACCCTGCTCTCTTCTCGATGGTGATACAGCTCTCCGCTCTGGCCTTTGCCCACGAGGACGAGTCGCTGGCCAACGCAATGGTAGAGGCAATTGAGAGAATAGTCAAAGAATCGGGAGCGAAGGTAGAAATGGTCCCGGATTACGTCTCGCTGCTGGGTACCTTACGGGCTTGTCAACAGCAAACGGCTGCCTTTCGATGGGCGGATCTCTACGAATCGGTCGAACGAATAATAGAGGACACGCTTAAGACACCTGAGCAGGGGAAACGAACAAGATGTACAGCAAAGAGGCAAAAAGTGAATAAATTGTTGATAGCGAACCTCGAAAGTGTCACACTCCGCGCTCTGCCTTTCCCTGTACTACAGTCATTGATAATGTGGCTGCAATCATTGCAAAGCCTTCCTGAACACAGATTACTTTACCTTAGATGTAATACTGGGATTAGTACTGTAGTCGTCTGGTGTCACCACGTCCTAGGTTTGACCGTGAGCGTCTCTTTACAGGGATCAGAGATCACTTTTGGCAAAGGCACAACCAATGTTCTCGTTGAAGAAAGTAAAATCGCCCATGCAGGTGCTTCCCTGATGGACCCAGCAGATCAATATGAGCCTCTGTTCACCTTGGCCAGCGACGAAAGCAATCCAACCGTTCATTCCGAGAATCGAGCGGAGGCTTACGGCTTCGGTATGACCGCACTAAAATATACGAAGGTGCCCGACGGTGAAAGACAATACTGCTCGCACTGGGTCATTGCCCGTGCTCTGTCTAGTATCTCAGAGGACCCTCCTGGCAGCAGCCACATATCTACGAAAGCGCACCCAAACGGGGACACTTCGCGCAGTCTCGCCCTTGAGTCTGGGAATCCTTCCCCAGAGCGAATCATCCAAGCTGGACAGTTCCTATTCGCTCTGGACAAGTTAGACTTCAAGCTCATAGATTCGTGCATCAATTTACCTCCAAAAAGGGCACGCTCTATGAACCAGGTCAATTGGACTGGCTTGGTCGCTATCCTGGTGACATTTGCCAGAATACGAAACGAGGATCTCCAAAAATGTACTGCCCTGCCGCTGTCTTTGTACGCGCATCAAGGGTTGCAAAAGGTCGATCATGGAATGGACAAGACTATCACCAACAGTACTCGCACTCGACCTTTGGACCTCGTAGGCTCATTCAAAGTACTATCGCGATTGCTTTTGGGTCACATGTACTCGGAGGACTACGTCCAGGATGCAATTCTCGTCAGCGCCTGGGGCTGGAGCATCTTCTTTGAATTCATTGACGCAATAGATCCAGCAGAAGTCTCAACTGATGCCATGCGCGTTGTGTACGGCGTGCCAACCCGCCGTGGTCTTCGGAGAACTCGAATCATCGACGGACCCACACAAATAAGGATGTCGTTCACTACTGGCGAAATTTTGAGAAAGGATCCGGGTATCGTATATTACCCTGGCGTTGGAAGCGCTACAAGAGGACAAATCCTTGTTGGTCATCAAGCAGATGCATTTCAAGTCACGCTGACATTCAATTGGAAGTCTATGAACAAGACAGATAAGCATCATAAGCTTGGCTTTCGAGAGATGCAGGAGCTTTGTGGAAGGGCAGAGCGGCTTGCTCCTTGCCAGCATCCCAGCAACGACGAGAACGATCGAGTTGGTGTGGACACCTGGATAGATAGTTTGAGCGACGGGTCGCGCAATGGAGACAAAGCACTAATGAAGAAATCTATCGATGTACTGGCAAATTCTAGTTATGAGATTAAATGGCCCAAAGATAAAAAAGGCCGCAATAATTCAATCGAGAGAGTTATAGTCAGACATTACACTACCATTCCAGAAGAATCGCCCAAGCTTTCGATCCCTCACTCACCAGACTCGCTCCTGTCGACGGAAGTATGGTACTTTTACGTTTCCGACAATCCCGACGCCCGGTGGCTGCAATTAGACGATCTCTGCAATTCTACCGACGAAGGGGCGTTCTCCCTTGTCATGCGAGGTCGGGAGACTTGCGTAGCGTGCGCGGTTAAGAACCAAATGAAGAGAGGGACAAAACCTATATTGGTATTGTTATAACACCACAATCAGTAAGATGACTTGATTGCTATTTCAGGCGTCGGGAAAGCGCGGACCTTGTAATCGACTGAACCCCCAGTTTTGCGACTGCTGTGGGCTCGTAAAGGATCGAGAGAAACGCTGGATTCAACTCCGAAGTCTTGGGGTGAGATGTTGTCGCTTCTTAGTAGGCTGGCAGTGCATCCTTGTCAGCGGAGGATTGACTAATTGATTGATTCATACACCGTTCCAGAAGGCTAAGCCAAGTTATGCGGGAGCTCTACTGTATGTCCTTCAAGAGTTCGGGTCAAGGCTCTGTGCAGCAGGCCTGGTGGATGAGCATGCGCTGACCAGGGCGTTGACGGCGGCTGCTAAACACATCGAAGCGAACCTCTTCACTGGGGAAGCGGGCTGAACAACCCCATTGTTTGAGTCATTGGTGCCAAAATTTGGTGATCTGGTCCTAGTGAACAACATTTTCACGTCCATCTACTTTATAGGCACCTTGACAGCGGGACTTGCGAGCAGTCTGCCCAACTATAAGGAATCGTACATCCCAACTGGCCCTCGGCTAGGTACAGCAGCCGTTCAAGGCTGCGATTGGGGAAGACGCTTTCAAAGAGAATCTATCCGCGAATCCAGATGCCTACAAAACGCTGGTAGCCACCGCGGGCTTGCTGAGACCTACGGATACTGGTTGTTCGATTTTCCCAGGGTTTTCAAGCTTCTCCCCGTCTCGATATTTGAGTCGGTCGTTTGGGGATATAAGGAGTAATCGAAACACATACGAGAGGTTGTATAAACATTCTGAACGTTTCGGATTTTCCGCCGCCCGTGCAACTTGCACAAGCTGAGGTGGGGGCGATTAAAGACTGGCGCTTTCTGATCAGCGATAGTAGTTCGCGTGCCTTTCACGTAGAGAAGACAGACAAACTTATTGGCGGAATTTTTTGGTAGGGTTCTACACTGGCTCATCTGTTCGGCCGATAGGGTCTCATCAGGCCAGGCTGTAATTGCATATCATGATCAGCATATTGAGCTTATTAAATGAATCGGCTTGCGTATGAGCTACACCGTATTGACAGTTGAGAATCTGAATACAAGTGACTCATATGCACGACTAGACCCGAAAGCCAAAGCTGTGCTTGATACATGGCCCATCTCGATGTCCTCTGAGAAAAGTAGAAGGATCAGGCAAGCTGCTACTATTCAGCGGTTGGCAGAAAGAGAAAGGCTTAACAAAGGAGACGCCAAAAGTGATAAAATCTCCAAATCCCCTGCCATCGCAACATATCGGTGACAAGTCAGTCATTAATCTAAAGTTCCTCTCGCCCCCTCGTCTGGCGAGCATCGATACCGAATCAAACTTCGAGGTTGTTTCCTTCATCATACTCAGCAGCGACGGCCTCAGCGACTACAAATAACGGCAGCCCTAGCCTTCCGTTGCAAGAGAAACGCACGACGTCCATCCGCCGCACAGCACAAATCCCATTGAAGGAATCAATCGCAGCCGAAGCCCCTTGCGGCTTTGAGACCGAAGCAGACTGCAATGAAGCCGTCGACACTGATGACAATCATAGAATGATTCACCAATTCCATGGCACGGTCGGCACGGTGGCGATCATATCAGCATATCCCTCGTTTGAACAATTTTCTTGAAATAGGGCCAACCCAGTGTGTGATCGAAAGAATTCAGAACCAAGGATCCTTTATCGATGCACCGACGAGGATTGCAGACCGAGTTCGTCTTTGCGCAAATATCCCCCGCCTCGAGTTCACCTCAGACGTCTACCACTCGGTTTTATTGGATACACGTGCCATCGAAAAATTCAGGCTTGGTGCCACAAGTACTGTGGAGGATCTCTGAAGAAAGAGGAGATGCCAATCTTCATTCAAAGCTCTTGCTTGACGGACCTTGGCTCGTTCTACACCCGCGATCCTCTTATATAGTTTGACAGCGTAGACTCTGCAAACCAATCCGTCAAGTGGGTATTTGCGGAACCCGCAGACGAGACCTTGGTAGATGGAGCTATAGCATTCCCGACCTCTGGTTGTGGATCCTTGATGCATCGAACAGTGATCACATTTCGTCCCCCAAAAGGAGCAAGACGATATTGAAAAGGGTAGCAACATACATGGCTCTATTTTCGAAGACATCAACAAAGAACTCCGGCATTGAATGCGCGGATCCCTTTCGATTTCGCTGCCTTGGCCATCCTCCATACTATAAAAATTCCTCTTTAACATCGCTTCTTTCCCACTCAAAATCTTAAGCTCTTCTCGAGTTCGATGACTTGATCGACATCTTAACGAGATGCCAGGTTTCTCTAGCTTCAACGGGTTTCGCGACAATTACCGTCCCAGAACAAAGGGGGATTGAATGTTCAGGCCCGTAGCCAATTGATTAGCCACCAAGACATTGAGGGTCTCCTTGACATTAAAGAAGAGCTCAGCATCATCAATGACATTATTGGTGGTCACCAAGTGGTTGTCGAAGAGATGATCGTCCAGTACGGAAAACTCAACGCTCACTGTTGTAAAAGGCCTAAAGGGCACGAGAAGTATCTCCATGGCCCACATAAGATTTCCTCTCGCTTTACCTGATATGCACGGTTGCAACCTAGTATGATAGTTCATTTTTACCATAAGCTTTACAGTCTATACTGAATAGAATCATAGTAACATAGCGCATCTCTAAAATATAACGAGATTAGTCGATATTAAATAGGAGATATTGCGTCGTTTGAGTGATACCAGTTTGTATCACTATATCGAAGCATAAGTCATTTTCGTATCTCTTGATGCTTAGCTACCTCATGAACGAATCAGTTGCCAAAGCGTAGAGAATCGACGTCGTGACTGTAAAGCTGCTTTTGCTCTTCGCGAACCTTTACTATTATGTTCAGTAAGATACGTCAGCCACTTCATTGAGTATAAAGTGTCAGGATGCTCGTCGCCCAGCTTGATCTTGCGCAGTTGCATCACTCGCTCCGTCAGCTGTAAGGCCTCCGATTGTCGCCCTGCCTCGCGGTAATCAATCGCCAGATTCTGCATCGAGTACAAAGTGTCAGGATGCTCGTCGCCCAGCTTGATCTTGCGCAGTTGCATCACTCGCTCCGTCAGCTGTAAGGCCTCCGATCGTCGCCCTGCCTCGCGGTAATCAATCGCCAGATTCTGCATCGAGCTCAAAGTGTCAGGATGCTCGTCGCCCAGCTTGATCTTGCGCAGTTGCACCACTCGCTCCGTCAGCTGTAAGGCCTCCGATCGTCGCCCTGCCTCGCTATAATGATTCGCCAGATTCTGCATCGAGTTCAAAGTGTCAGGATGCTCGTCGCTCAGCTTGGTCTTGCACAGTTGCACCAATCGCTCCGTCAGCTGTAAGGCCTCCGATCGTCGCCCTGCCTCGCTATAATGATTCGCCAGACTCTGCATCGAGCTCAAAGTGTCAGGATGCTCGTCGCCTAGCTTGGTCTTGCGCAGTTGCATCACTCGCTCCGTCAGCTGTAAGGCCTCCGATCGTCGCCCTGCCTCGCTATAAAAAATCGCCAGATTCTGCATCGAGCCCAAAGTGTCAGGATGCTCGTCGCCTAGCTTGCTCTTGCGCAGTTGCACCACTCGCTCTGTTAACTTCAAAGCATCCCTTGTCCAACCATTTTCTCCCAGTATGAGGGCCAACGTAGACCATTCATGCAATTTATTGTCATTAAACTCCCTATTTCTGTGGTCGTGAAAGCGAAGACATGCATGTGCATGAGATACCAATGACTTCCGAAAAGTATAATCCTCTGTTTTAAAGTTCCAGTTGACAGATCTTGCAAGCAGCGATATTGCTCTTCGCAAAGTCAACTGTTGATCAACTTCAGACATTCTATCGCGACACCAATCATGAACAAGGGGATGGAATGACAATAACGCGTCCGAGTCTCTATTGATCAAAGAGAATGAAGCTAGCAGTGTCACCGAAGTTCGCACTGATTGTTGATACTCAAAGGAGTCTGAGAATGCTTCAGGCCGGAACGAAGAACCGGGGCCCATCGGATTCTCCTCAGAGCTGTGCCAGGCATTGTAAAGCATTTTCATCGGAACTTGATCGTGATGGTAAAAACAGAGAATCTTCAGCAACTCCAAAGCGTGGTTCGATGCCGTGTCTTGCAAAGATTCAATCATGTCTAGCGATACTTGCCACGTGGTATAGACCGTGAATCCATAGTCGGTACCTGTGTGCTTCGAAAAATACCTCAGTAAATCTTTCTGACGTCTCTTAAAGAGTTCAAGGTACTCCTTCAGAGAGCAAGACGTCTCACGTATGTACGCGCCAGCTTGGGCGATTGCCAACGCGAGACGTCCAAGAGCCTCGACAATCTTATTGCCATCTTCATAATCGTTGTCAGCGAGAGTCGTATCGCCACAGGAAGTTCTGACAAGCAGCAACACGGAGTCATCAGCTGACAGTGGCCCGATTTCCTTGCATCCGACCGTGTTGTACTGGCAGCATCCAGGGTTGCGACTGGTGATAAGGATGTCGCCTCGATCACCGGCCGGAAAATAAGGGGTTAAAGACAAGTTCGGATCATCCGCATTATCGAACACGAGAAGCCACGACTGCGATGTATTGGCTAGCACTCGCTTAGCGTTGTGAATATCTTTATCGATCTGTAGTTGAAGGGCGATTTGTGCGAAGCAACGCTGAATACTGTCGATGGTACTCGCATCGATCCAGAAGATGGCCCAATACCTATAGAGCGTTTCAGATTGTCGTCAGAAATGATCACGCTCAATAACGCACATACCCCTCTCGATGCATTTGCGCATATCTAAGGCAGATCTGGGTTTTGCCCGAGCCTCCCAGACCGAAGAGGACGAAACGTCGCTGAACTTGCTGACGAGGCGCCTTAGTATGTTTGAGGGACGATTCAAGGCACATGAAGACTTCTCCGTGCCCAGTGAAGACCGGGCTGACGAGTTGTGATACTTCAAAATGCTTATTATATGAGACTATTTCGGGCCTTCATTAATTTGGACGTCTTAGTAATAGAACGTATTACCGCGACGTACTCGTCTGGTCGGTCGCTCTGGGCCGTGGATCTGTTCTCATCCGTCGGATTCTCTTATAAACCTTCCCAAAGGTATCATCACTGTCGGCCTCGAATTTACACATCGCACTGTGATTGGCGTCGGTCGGTATTTGTTCTTCATGCTCGACGTCGAGCAAGGCCGAGTCTTTCTCGACAATCTGGATATAGTTAGTGATTAAATCGAAGGGATGAGTATTGTTCACCATACCAGACCTGAGAGAAATTTCATCGGTCGCTGTTCGTAGAAGCTGGCAATGTGATATTGAGGCAACTGAAATCGAAATTCTGTTGTCAACCGATGAAGAACACCGCTGTTTGTTTGCAAAGCCGATAGGAGACAAGAACTGGGCCGATGAGTCATGGTCTTCGCAACATTCGCCAGAACTTTGGCATAGGTTGCCTTCTCGCTCCCACGGTGCGGTGTGCCGAAAAAGATGAGTCCCAGGGTGACATCGCAAATGGAATGATATCGAGGCTCGAGGCGCGCTTGAAGCAATGCCTGTTGGACTGGTCAGTCGCCGATTTCCGCCATGGCGCATTCTAGGCTATCTGACTTGTTTCACCACAATCCCACCGAGAGAGTGGGCGACAAATATAAGAGGTCGGCCTTCTTCCTGCCATGTTGTCAATTCTTTGCGTGCCGTATGGGGTGAACGTTGGCGGAGGAATACTTCGGGCTCTTCTCTTTTGTCCACCAGGCTGCTAAGCAAGCTCTTCGCATGATCGATCACGTCTGACGTAGATTGTCCGAAGGCTGCGGCGGCGTTGTAGCCGAAGGTCATGATCCGAGCATCAGGAATCTGCTGGGGTAGGAAGTCTTTCAACCAGAACGCGTTCGATTTTGGGTGAGTCCAGGACTCGATGGAATCACCTCCGAGTCCATGCACAGCGATGATGCTAGAACAATACCAAGCGAAGTCAGAAGATGCCAGCCGGTGTAAATTGCGAGAAGCAGGTCTGATACATTCACTTACTCGATTGTGGATGCTGTTGTAGATCCCTTCGGAGGATGCACAATCGACAGCGCCATTTCCGAGCTGGTGAGCAGCTCACTGGCCAGCGAGCTTTACAGTCCCCTAGTCAGTGGAATATCGGTCAACACAACGAGCCTGGTTGCACAACTGTTGGGTAGGTAGGTAGATGTCTGCACATGCTGTGCATGCTCACGTGTCCATACTTCATTTCGCCTAGTGTCGTGCGGCTGAGATCCTTGACACCTTCGAGACACATCACGAAGATGAACAAGGATTTATAAAACTCAGAGGCCAAATGGTGTATAAATTCTACACTAAAATAGCGGTGAAATCCAGAATTGAAGGGATTCAAAATTGAAGCAGATGTGGCTCGGGCTGACCCTGCCTTGCTAACAACCACGTCTTTCTTGCACCGCCGGATACAGAGCAGGCGATCAGCTCACCGTCGAGGTGATAGTGAAAGTGCAAGCCACCGGAATATTCTGTCCCCTCCCCAAAGATCTGGTGTACCGGAGCCCGGCCATCGTTCTCTCCCACATCCTGGAGGTTGGCGCCAGGTCCGCTTTTGCCGTTCGAGAGGTGCTGATATCATATGAATACCAGCAATTTATTGTTCGTAACGAGTACCTTGCTCTGGTACCTGCTCCGGTTTTGACACCTAACATCCGATTTTGCCTGGGTGAAGTGTACCAGGAGAATTGGCGCAGTTAGTGCCTTCAGTGCCTCGCCACCTGGTCTCTAGACTCTCCTGGGTGAAGTTGCCTGAGAGGATTGAGGCGGTGCGGGGGCAGGAAGTCCATTAGTGCTTCGCCATTGGTGATTTGGACACTCCTGGGCGATCTTTTCTAGGAGAATCCTTCTGGGGCGAGCGTAAAAGATAAATTTTGCTGCTCGTAGAATAGTAGGGTAAGGTCGGGAGAGGAAAAGGTTTCATTCATTTCTTTATCGAAGATTGTGGACATTTAAGCTGAGATAAGTCTCACTTCTGTCCCTGCTATTGAAGTAAGGGGGGCGGCCTATGCTTCAGATATGGGACCAATGTGTTGAATCTTCCCTCGGAAGAAAATCTCGCTCAATTAATCTGGCCAGTTGTTCCTGACCAGTCGAATTTTGACCTTGAATTTCCGACGCTGAGCAGTAATCCGTAGGTACAGGAGAACAAGTAATGCTTTGAAATTGGATTCTGGTCGACGTTATTAAGCAAGGCGTGAATCTTCAGTGCGAACAAGGGATATAGAAAATGAACGTAGAAGCGAGATATCGAACAAGTGCCACTGCAAATAAAGGCTATGCACGCAAAAAAAATCTCGTGCACCGTCGCCGTGGGATTCTTGAAGACCATCACACTGGGCAAGATGAGTCCTGCTGCCTTGCATCGTGAATGCGGACAGGCAACTGAATCTTCTTGCGCAAAGCTCTTCAAGTGCTTCCCAACCTCATTCATCATCGGATGAGGTTTGACCCACAGTACTCGTAGACCCGATGGTGACAGAGCACTGAAGCTTCCGTTGCCCAAGCAAAAGAGGCAGTGAATTTGAGACTGACAGATCATACTAGGAAAATCTTCCGCATCTGCGTCGAAGTCGGTTCATTGCCACCTATTCCAGTTCTCTTGTGTGATGATGAGATCATGACACTGAGCTTTTCATCGATAGATAGCACAACGTCGTTCGAGCCCTCGATCATCTCAATTCTTCGTTGAAATTCCTCTCGATGTGAAAAGACTTTTCTCACAATTGCAGATCAATCTGAACAATCTGAGCTTATTTGAAGATGGTGTAAAATGATTGACTTGATATTTGGCATTCCTTGTGTACAGTAATTAAAAAAGAGATCATCATGCATCGGCGAAATGTTTGGCAGCTAACTTTTTGGCCGATGGCAGGACCCGGCTCGGTCCAGCTAAAAACCAGCTAAAACCGTCCAATCTTGCCTACTCTAAGTTTCCACCTTCAACGAAATTCTGCAGCCAGCCCAGCCACCACCCCCTCGCTGCCACAAACCCCTCCCGCGCTGCCCGCCCGCGCGGCGTGCTCTTCTGCAGCACCGACATCCCCGCACGCAGAGCTTGGCCTACATCGTTGTGGTGAAGGGGGAGATGGTGCTAAGGCTGGATGGGAGGCGAGGGAGAGGACGGTAAGGAGGAGGGGTTGATCATGAGTGGGTTAATTGTGGGGGGCGGGGTTTGTGGGATGGTTGGTTGTGATGGTGGGAGCGGAGGAGGTGGTGCTGGGGGATGGGAGGGAATTGGCGGAGACGGTGGGGGGGAAGGTGGGCGGTGAGTGTTAAGAGGGAGTGGGGGGGGGGAAGAAGAGGAATTTGGTGGGGGACGAGGTGTGAATTATAGATCTTTGCGATATTTTTAGACGCTACTCAACGCCCCCAAAGCCGATTTCATCCCCGTGCACTTCCTAATCCTTTCGTAAACCGCGTGCGCAACGCTCTTCTGCTCCGCCGTCGGCGACCGCAGCGAGAGGATCATTTTGATCGGCCACAGAAGGAAATACCCCCCGACGCCTTTCCACTTGGGCGTGCCCGTGTCCTTGTCCTCTGTGAGACGGCCTTCGTGGTCGATGTCGCCGAGCGATTGGGGGACGGTGGCTAGCACGTCGTCGACAAGCGCGTGGATTTTGGTTAGAGATGCTTGGTTGATGGTATGCAAGTTGCTTAGATCGGTGTCGTCGTCCTGGGGAGAGGGGTGGAGGGAGTGGAGGCGATCGAGGCACTCCAAGAGGTGCTCGTGCAGGATGATGCGCGCGGTGCGGTGGTAGTTCCACTCGTAGGCGATCCAGACGTCGTGATGGAGCTGCACGTGTTCGGGCAATGCCTTGGATTCGGTCGGCGACGACGCATCCCGAGTGGTGATTTCAGAGCGATGCAGGGTTTTGTAGGCCCAGTCGGGGCCTTGGCGCCAGGTCGAGGAGGTGTGGTCGAGGTCGTGCATTTCTTGAACCATGGCTAGGGTCTGGGCGGCGGAGAAGTCGGTGTCGTTGTCGATGCTTTTGAGCAAGGCGCGGGCGCGGGCGCAGATTTTGGTGATTTGGTGGTTGTCTTTTTCGATGCGGATGTAGGGGAGGGTTTCGTTTAGGGAGTCGAGCCAGGCTTCTGATTCCGGAAGCGGTGGTTGTCTGAATGTTAGTTGTTGCTTTTGCTGGGACGAGCGTAAGCATGATTAGCTGTGTGATAGGTTAGTTCGAAGCGGTGTTGTTCGAGCATACCAGGCGGTGGTGCGAAAGGCGGAATAAACTCCAGCCGCGTGCCCCATAGATCTGATCGGGCCCTCGAAGGCGGAGGAGCTGGGCCATGCCCTCGGCGTGGGACCCTCTTGAGACTGGATCCGGGAGATAGATGGACTAGACGATGTCAATTCGTTAATGTAGATATAAGAACCAGAAATGCAGATTGACCTCGAATAGGTCCAGAACAACTACTGTCATCAGGACGTAGTCATCAGGAGCAGTTTTTGGATCTGCTAGTGCCTCTCCAAGGGCAGATAATGCTCGTCCATAGCACTGCAAGGCCTTGTTAGCGAAAGCTGCGTTGCCATGATCGTTGGAAAGGTTGCCGTATGCAGCCGCATGAACAGCCCAGCGCAGAGCTAGTCGACCCTCGATGTTAATATCCTTGAACAATTGAGGAAGATGTTCGAGGAAGCCAGGCGACGAGCCGTGGTTGCATGGATACATGACGTATTTCTCGAAAAACTGGGAGACAGCTTGATCCTCTGCGGAGGATGATGCCGGAGCTTGAGGAACATTCTTGGCCCATGGGTATGGCGAAGAGATATTGGATACGAAGACATCTGCGGCCGAAAGATTGAATGGACTTTGCGCGCCTAGTATTCCCTGTGGAGCCAGAGATACACTGGAGGCTTGGCTTGAGACCTTGGGCCTCGATAAGCTCTGGGTAGAGGCACGACGACGAACGGATGGACGTGCGGCTTTATCATTCTCATTTCGAAAGAAAAGCGACGATTCATCACGGTAACCAGCGCAGAGCTCACCGCGCAGGATACACCGCCGGCAACAAGGACGACTCTCGTCACACTGACCACGGTTGAGCACTAGATCGGTAAAGAGGGGAGGCCTTTCGTACCTTGACTCTGCGGGTGCGGCAGCGCAGGCAGCCTCGACTCAAATGTGACATGATTTCGGAGCTTGCTAAGCTAAGATTTGAGCCTTCCCTGGCTTGATATACGGGATATAAATAAGACTTAAGGCAGTTTGGCGGTCAAGCTTCATCTGTGCCTCTAAATCTAGGGCGAAAGTAAATCGTAATTGCTCGTAAACCGACAAATCTTTATCAAATACAAAGAAAATAGTTAGATATAAAAAAGAAACACAACATAAACAACATCACTTCCAAAACCTTAATATTCTACTTTCCTAGCAAACCAACTACTAACTACAACACCATCACCAATCAACCAACCAACCAACCAAACCCTCAAAATATATTCCCACACCACTTTGAAATATCACGCACACACCAACCCCCTTACAAACTTCTAACCATGCTTTTGAAAGACCTAAAAAAACCTTCAAAAGATTTTAATCTGACAGCTTCTAGTAGAGAAATTTCTGCTATCTAGTTCAAGATACAAATACAAATACCAAAAACCACGTTAGCTTTTAAGACTTTCTCGTATCTCACAGCCGCTTCTTTTTTTTTAAATTTAGACTTCGCCTTCAAGGGAATATTCCGACGGCGAGGAGGTGAAAGAGGGTGTAAGATGAAGATTGGGGGGGGGAAAGTAACTACGGAAACATGGTTTTTAAGTGGGATGGCGTTTGTGATCCAAGAGAGGTTTTTTAAGGGCAAAGTTCGATATTGTATGAACGGTTGTGAATTTCCACGGAAGCTCTACTGATTTATAATTTCCCCAAATTTTTAAAAATGATATTCAATTTCTACACCACAAAGTCGGTAATCTGACCACCGAGACTTTTTTCCTACCCAAGGACAATCAGAACCTTTCAATCCACCCAAGTTACAACCTTCAACTTCAAAAACTCCTCCAGCCCCGCACTCCCATTGAACCGTCCAAAGCCGCTCTTCCCCACCCCGCCATGCGGCAGCGCGGGTTCGTCGTGTACGGTCATGTTGTTGATGTGGACGGCTCTGGGTTACGGTATTAGTCCCAAAGTGGTTTCTGCAGCTGTATGAAGAGGGGTTGAGTGAGATGGATGATTACCCTGATTCGATCTGCTTGGCGACCCTCAAGCCGGATGCCAGATCTTTAGTGAATACAGCGGAACTGAGGCCGTACTCCGTGTCGTTGGCTAATTCGATGGCTTCTTCTTCGCTCTCGACAACCATCAAGGAGACGGTGGGGCCGAAGGATTCTTCGTAGAAGAGGTCCATTTCTTTTGTAATGCCTTCGACGACAATAGGACGCATTCTCGTTTCGGAGTCTTCCGTGGCATTGACGTCTCCAGCGACGATCTTGGCGCCTTTCGAAATTGCTTGATTTACGAGCTTCTTATTCTTGTGCACGCCGGTGGAGGCAACCAGGATAGGTGCTGGGGCGGGGGAGTAGTAGAGCTCTTCGATTGCGGATTTGAGGGCTTTGGAGAAGGGCGCAGCGATGGAGGAGTGCACGATTATGCGTTCTGTGGACATGCAGACTTGGCCGCTCTGAATGGATAGGGTTGACGTTTAAGATCATGTGAGAATTATGGAGACGGAGGGTACATGTGTACTTACGTGGACAAAAGCACCCCTAGCACACCCAGTTGCTGCCCTTTCTAGATCAGCATCCTCGAGAACAATCGCGCTTGCTTTCCCTCCGAGCTCCATCAAAACCGGCTTTAGATTTTTGCCCGCCGTTGCGGCGATAATGCTGCCGACAGCTGTGCTACCTGTGTAATTAATTTTCCTCACTGCTGGATGTTCAATCATTGCGGTGACGACTTCAGCAGCATCTTGAGCCCGGACTGAAAGTACGTTGAGACAACCGTCTGGGAGGCCAGCCTGTTTGAAAATGTCGCCAATGGCCCAGAAGCAGCGGGGAGCGAGCTCGGGACCTTTCAGAACGGTAGTATTGCCGCCTGCAAGAGCGTAGGCTACGGCTCGAAAGCCAAGAATATATGGCGCGTTCCTAAAAATATCCATTAGGGAGTCGTAACCCTTAGCTTTGAGACTAATCATACCATGGTGCTATTCCAAGCACGACACCATAAGGCTCCTTCAAAACCAAAGCACTCTTACCCTCCTCGGCGACGGCAGGCATATAAGAGGTTGCAGTCACGATTCTTCCAGCCACGTCCCGCAGCAGTTCAGCGCTGTTCGGCACATTAAAGCCGGTAGCATAAGCCTTAACAGCGCCAGTCTCATCAGTCATGTATCTTCCAAGTTCTTCCGCACGGCTGTCGACGATATCAGCGGCTTTCAGAAGAATGTCTCTCCGCTTGGATGGTTTGGTTTTGGACCATGCTGGAAAGGCAGCTTTGGCCGCTTCGACGGCGCTGATGGCATCCTTTTTGGAGGCAGACGAGCTTTCCCAGATTACCTTGCCCGTGGCTGGGTTAACGACGTCGAAGGTGTGCTCTGTCTCGACTTCTTTTCCGTTGACTTGGATAGGAACGGTATGCTTGGAGGAGCCATTGACGCCATTAGAGGCCATTTCAGTCTCGTTGTTTGACATGTTGGAACGCTTGGTAGCTCAAAATCACGGACACCTTTCTAAAATACTCAGTTTAGATACTTTATGGACTCAATGAAAGGCTGATCCAATGTTCAATGTTCAACTAAAATTAGCCAATAATGAATTTATGATAATACTTGAGTAACAAGTTTGAGAATCGTATTCCTCCTACCTTAACCTGTATAACAAAACCATCCACAAGCGAATGCTTTTTGCGTCACCAGCGTGTTCAGCAGCAGTTCGCCTTCAGCTCCTTGAGGATGGACCCTTCTGGAGAACAAGATCCTTGAAGGTCAGCAGTTTTAAATATGTAGGGAAGCCCGTGGGAGGGGTAGGGGAGCGGCCCGCTATGTTGCAAAATCCATCCAGATTCCCCTCATCCGACAATACGAACGATAACCCATGGATAGAAAGCCCCCATTGACGGTCCAACCCACTCACAAACAAAGTGCTAATTCAGCCCTTCATCCATCTGCCGAGGCGCTCTCATTCATCGATCCAATGGCATACAAACCATACGGCAATTTCTCATTACAGTCCTTCCTGCAGGGGGCTGGACATTGCATTAGCAAAAAGCCTCTTGACAAGGATTATTTGTATGAGAGCGTAAGCTAGCTACATATACCTGAAAAAGCCCGGCAACACTTAAGCAATGTTCAGCCCGCTGCAGGAAGGACCTGTACTCGTACAGTACTTACCTTATGTATCACCGGCCAGCCACACACAGTAGCTGAACACCCTACTCGATCGTCTTCCTGCTCTACGCACATTCTTTATCGGAAAATGATTTAGAAACATCAAAACCAACGATAAGTTCAATCAAATATAATCAAACATGAAAGAACAGAAGACCTCACGTTTCAGGGAGCTTTCCAGCGAAAAAAGAGTCATACGATTAGCATGGTTCAAGAATATATATATCGTTTTTGATCCGTGGAATATGAGCAGTCGCACTGGATCATGTGCATGCAAACTGTGGAAGTGAACTCTGTTGTCAATGATGAACCGATATAGACCAAATGGCTGTTAGACTGCCTATTCAAGGTATCAGATACCGCTCACATTCAGAATCATATTGCATTAAACCCTTAAATCTCCAATCCACTATACAAGAAACCCCTCTACATCTCCAATCCAGATTACACCCCCCAGCTCAAAGAAGGATCTCTAAAACACCAACGCAGCAACCATTCCCAACCCAGCCAATATACCTCCTGCAAGAGTCTTCGTCCCCGCACCTGTCGCCGCTGTCGCCGCCGGTGTGCTTGCTTTCGCAGACGTTGACCCAGCGGTCGCGCTCGTAGAGAGTGTAGCGGGCACGGTCATGGAACCGGTCGGTTGGACGATGCTCGAGTTGGGGAGGAGTCCAGTGCTGACTGGGACCGGAGGCTGCGACTGGGGCGTGACTGTTGACACGAGGATGGAGGTGGTTTTGGTGGAGTTGGCGCTGTTGATGGGAGCAATCGAGGGGATGATTGTCGGGAGTTTAACAGTAGAGACAACAGAAGTCGTGTTGGCAGAGCTGGAGGCGGATGCAGATGTTGTTACTGCGGCGGCGGATGTGGATACTGCGGAGGCGGATTTCGATACTGCGGAGCTTGAGCCTGTAGCAGAGGTGCTGCCAGGGGCTTGGATCTGGCCGTCGCTAATCTGGGAGACGGTAGCGCCCTTCGAGGTTGCTGAGCCGACGGGGTTGGAGATGCCGAATTGGGTCGAGTATTGGTATTGTCCGGTACCGCTGACGATGATCTGCAGACCGTAGTGGGTAGTATCAGGCGTGAGGCTCGATGACGGGGTCCAGACGAATTTCCCAGAATTGGGGAGATTGTCGGCCAAGCAGCCGATGGGGACGACGTTGGTGGACGGGCCGCGGAGAAGGACGACGGAGACGCTGCCGGCGGTAGTGGGCTACGCGGATGGGGATTAGTAGGTATATAACATTGGAGCATAGTGGCGACAATATCGGAAGGAATACTACTCACGTTCCAGGTGATTGTGAAAGGGGTACCGGCTGGGACGATTTGACCGAGGCCGGGCGCGGCGATGGGGTTCCCGCTTGGGGTGTCACCGACTGGTGCTTGAGAGCATCCAGAGGCTGCCGAGGCAATGCCAACAAAGGCGACGAGACTTGCGACGGCGAAACGCATGTTTGATGGATTGAGCGTTTGGGGTAAGGGGAGTATCTGTATTATGCTACTGGATTTAAAGCGATCGACAAAGTGACTGGAATTTAAAAAGAGAATGATGTGTCTGATCGAATAATAGTAATGGGAATTGCTAGAGAGCGACTGGAGTTAAGGTAAGAAAGCAATTAGGTAGTAAGTAGTAGTGATGCGATGGCCGAAAGGAGCGTGTGGGAAGTGGGGGAAGAAAAGGAACGGTGGTGGGCAGCGGTTGAAGTCATTCACATTTCTGCGCCCCTCTTCCAGCTCCGACTTAGGTACAAGCATCGAGGGCGTTCTCACGATGTTCTGATTGGCAGAAACAAATGAAGCAATTTCCAAGTAAAGTATTCAGGGGCTTGCTGCAAGCCTGCAACGTCGGAAGCTGAGCCGTCAAGAAACTAAGGTAGGGCTAGGCCGAATGAAGGCTCGGTAAGCGGCGCGTATAGGGGGAGCCCTAACCCTAACGCTACTTCTCGCTGTTGTTTGCTTCAGGCCGTGTCTCTCGTCGAAACAACTACTGTGGTATATGTTGATAACTCATCATGATAATTACAAGATAGAGTAATCAGAGATTGGGCGTCGTCAAATCGCTCACCGCGAGATGTTCCTTTCCGGCATGTCATACCTGAACCTCGTATCCTCGACCGCTATGTAGTCGTCGTTCCAATGAATCTTCATCCTGCGGAACCCTGATTCGATGATACTGAAGCGAAAAACCTCGCGTATACCTTACTCATGCGACATATCTGTCTGTACCAGGTGATTGGTCTTGCAATTGAATCGCATCGCTAGAGTACGCTGTCCCACATGCGGCGGGTTTCGCAAAACACGGCCTAGATGAGATGACACCGATGGTGTCGGAGCTTTTTAGACGTCGATATATATATACTATATATAGTTGCTGTAGATCAAAGAGAAATGGAACATAGATCGCTTGGGTATTCGCTGGAACGACTGAAGGGGTATCGCAAGTATACATCTGCTTCTTGGCCGACAAAGATAAAAGAAGATATGCCCGCTAAATGCCAAACCCTGTTGTCCTATATAGCGAAAGCCCCAACACCAGGACCTCCGCATATGCTCATCAAATCGTAACTATGCTGGCCATAGAATAGGATATCTTGCTTAACGATCGTGGTAGTACGGTAGTTTGTAGGCCTTGAACTAGCACGTTGTTGCCGCCTGAGAATCCGGCTGATCCAGAGATCTAGCTGCCTGTGGCACCGCACTGTCCTGGGTACTGACGGTTCGTCAATGGCTGGGGGAAGATTCCGTTCTGCAGAAGAGCTTGCATGTCCCACTCAGGCGCGGCTTCGGTCTTCCAGGTCCAGAAGAACCAGCCGGTGTGTGCCTCGTACGCGTCAAGTTGAGCCTCGATGAAGTGGCGGAGGTTGTACTTGTCGTCGTTGGACAGGTTGGCGACTGTGCCGCTGTACTTTCCATTGCAGCTGCCGACTTGGTAGCTGCTAGGAAAGGTACCGTCGTAGCGTGCGCCTTTACCGAGGCCGTTGAGCCATTTAGCGCAACTATTCCATGTCAGTCATGAGGCATGATCAAATATAGAAGCGAGTAGTTATTTACTCCGTCTGAGCACCAGTCCACTCGCCGACCACAGCCCACTTGTCGGTACCTCTGAGCTTGTTGCCAAGAGCACATGCTTTTGTGACGTGCTGGGATGGGGATTGTGCGACTTGATCTGGGCTGAAGATCTGGTACTGATGCGTGTCGATCATGACGTTAGATCGGCCTGATTGGCCGTTCATAAAACCGTTCCAGTAGGTTTCAAAATCCTGGAAGGCATCATGAATCGTCACAAGCGTGCTCGATCCTATGTTGTTGCGGACAGTGTCATAGCCCCTGTTGTAGAAGTCCTTGACGCCATCGAGATTCACTGCCCACCCGGCAGGCTCGTTCAGAAGCTCTATGGCGGCTACAACATCTGTAGCGCTGGCGTATCGTTGTGCAAGACCTTGGATCGCATTGAGGGTCT
>JAABUK010005096.1_pt1 | contig 20805 bp, 20 predicted proteins | sample 5559141 | NCBI WGS metagenome assembly JAABUK01 (sample SAMN10711869, study PRJNA513367) | rock metagenome | isolation source: Antarctica rocks | place: Antarctica: Victoria Land, Pudding Butte nord | collected 2016-01-03
AGGTGGCATTCATTGAGGCCAAGGCTGTAGTGTGAATGAACAAGTGACGCCGCAGACGAGCGCCAATGCTGGTGCAAGCGCGCGCGGGAGATCAGACGCCACTATCCTGTCGGCGAGTGTCGCCGGACTCTCGACGCGAGAAGCAGCGCGGCGGCGGGCGGCGGGCCTTGGCAACGTGGCCTCGCCACCGACCAGTCGCACCTATCGCGAGATCGTGACCGAGAACGTCTTCACCTTCATCAACCTGAGTATCATCGCCCTGGGCATATTGCTCGCCGTGGTCGGGCAACCGATCGACGCGCTCCTCTCCGGCGGTGCCATCGCGGTCAATGCGCTCGTCAGTATCGTGCAAGAGGTGCGCGCCAAACGGATCCTCGATCGGATCGCCTTGCTGGACCGTCCGCTCGCCACCGTCATGCGCGATGGTACGTCGAGCGCGCTGCCGCCGGACGAGCTCGTGGTCGGCGATCTCTTGCTCATCAGCGCCGGCGACCAGGTCGTGGTCGACGGGCGCCTCTTGCCGGGTGGCTCTCTGGGTGTCGACGAGTCCGCCCTGACCGGCGAATCGCAGGTGGTGGCGAAGCGCGTTGACGAGGCGGTCTATTCCGGTAGCTTCTGCGTCAGCGGTCGGGGCTCGTATGTGGCCGAGCAGGTCGGGTCGGCGAGCTTCGCGAATCAACTGATGGCCGGAGCACGGGCGCGCCGACGGGTGGTGACGCCGCTACAGCACGCGACGAACCTCCTGATTCGCATTCTCTTATTGCTGATCGTCTACTTCGAGTTCCTCCTCCTCATGGAGGCGGTGATCAAACAGCGCGGTTTCGCGATCACCGTGGAGAACCTGGCACTGTTGGCTGGCCTGGTGCCGAATGGCCTCCTGGTCTCGATCGCGCTCGCCTATGCGCTCGGGGCCATTCGGGTCAGCAGGACCGGGGTTTTGATCCAGCAGTCCAATGCGATCGAATCGCTCAGTAATGTCGATGTGCTCTGCATGGACAAGACGGGGACGCTGACCACCAATCGCCTCCAGGTCGCGCAGCTTGATCCGATCGGGATGGCCCTGCCGCGAGCGCAGTACCTGCTCGGCACGATGGTCGCGAGCATGGTCAGCGGCAATGCGACGAGCGCCGCCATCGCGACCGCCTTCCCGCAAGAACCGGTGCGCCCGGTCGCGGAGGTGCCGTTTTCCTCCAGCTATAAGTGGAGTGCGGTCGTCTGGGATCACGAGGAATTGCGCGGCACCTACGTCCTCGGTGCCCTGGAGATGCTGCGGCCAGCCCTGGTCGGTGCGCGTGGCGACCAGGATACGGCGTGGTTGGCCCTGGTAGCGCAGGCGCAGGCGCTTGCCGATCGCGGCCTGCGCACCTTACTGTTCGCCGCATCGCCCGTGATAACGATAAAGGAACCAGATCCGGAGCACCCCACGTTGCCGCTCGGGCTCGTGCCGCTCGGCCTCATCAGCCTCCGCGATGAATTGCGCCCTGGTGTGGGCGCGGCGCTCGCGGCGTTTATCGCGGCGGGGGTACAGCCGAAGATCATCTCGGGCGATGCGCCCGAGACGGTGGCGGCGCTCGTGAAACAGGCCGGTCTCTCCCTCGCTGGCCCGCCCGTTTCCGGGCTGACGTTGGCTCAACTGGATGATGCCCAGCTCAGCGATGCCGCCGCAACTGGCACCGTCTTCGGGCGCATCTCGCCGCAGCAAAAAGAGCAGCTCATTCGCGCGCTGCGGGCGCGGGGCCACTACGTCGCCATGATCGGCGACGGGGTGAACGACGTGCTCTCGCTCAAGCGGGCGAATCTGGGTATCGCCATGCAGAGCGGGAGCCAGGCGACACGCGGCGTCGCCGATATCGTGCTGACCAAGGATTCTTTCGCCGCCCTCGTGCCGGCGGTGCGCGAGGGACAGCGCATCGTGAATGGGATGCACGCGATTATCCGGCTTTTCCTGGTCCGCATCCTGACGCTCGCGCTGGTCACGCTCTCATCGTTGGTGATCGGCGACTTTCCGCTGGCGTTACGCCATGCCGCGCTCAGCGCCCTCCTCGTGGTGGGCATCCCCTCGATATTCCTGGCGCTCTGGGCACGCCCCGAATTGCCGACGAAGGGCGATTTTGCCCAACAGCTCTGGCCGTTCGTCTTCCCGCCCGTCCTGCTCGGCAGTGCGATCGGCGTGATCCTGTATTGGGGCCTGCTGCTTGTCCCACTGACGCAGCACGGTTTGTTCGATAGCGATACGGTGGCGAACGACGAGATCGCTGCGTTCTTGGCCGGTCGTCGCCCGGCTGCCCAAACGGCCCTGACGGCTTTTCTGATCTGCAGTGGGTTGCTGCTGCTCGTTTTTGTCGCACCGCCCTCGCCCTGGTGGGTGGGTGGTGCGCCGTTGCGGGGTGATCGCCGTCCTTTCTGGCTGGCGATCGGGCTGTTGGGCGCGTTCGCGGGGGTGATGCTGTTGCCGCCCACCCGCCAGTTCTATGGCCTGGTCGTGCTGGGGTGGCGCGAACTGGGCGTTGTCGCGGTCGCGGTGCTCATCTGGCTGATCCTGGTGCGCTGGTTCTGGCGGGCGCGCATCATTCAACGCTTCATCGGCCTCACAACGGCGGAAACCGGCGAGGCGACCACAAAGCTGCGGCGACCGTTTGGCCGAATACGGGCGTGGCGACATTCCCGAAGATAGTGCATGTGACACGCCCCGACTTTGCGAAGAACCCCGCCGCAGAAGAGGCGGAATCGATTCGATCAGATCGCGCCTGTATATGTTTGGGGCCGTGTCATTCCAGCGCCGACTGGTCGCCACCGGCATGTGCCGCGCCAGGGCACATGCGGTACCCGCGTACTAGTCGCGCGCTGCACCAACGCACCTGCGCCGCAAAATAAAACCCGCTGGCCTCGAATCCTGACGGAGCTGGTCACGCACCAGCGTGGCCATTGCTCGTCCCGGCAGTGTGAGTATTTACCGTGCGTTGATGTAGGGCAACGCCTGGTGTATCCCGGCAGTAGCAAAGTGGTTATCAGGAAGATGACTTGTCGGCGTGTAGTCATAGCGGGGAAGGGGAGTGGCAACCAGTAATCCAAGCGGTGCATACGCGCGTTTCGCGATGGCTTGCAAACGAGACACCACACACGCTGTCTGCTTCCACCCCTCGGAGCCAGCAGAGTGGTCACGATGACGAAACTTCATGCCCTGGCATGATTGGCCGCATACGCTGTGAACGTGGCAGCTGTCGTACCACGCCGCTATCGCGATGGAGCAGCGACGATGAACAGTGACAAGCTCAAGGGGTTCTCGGTGCTCTCGCTGACGGAAGGAATACAGTTCGGTCATGTGGTCGCCCCGCTCTTCGATCCCGCCACACTTGCGCTGCGGGCATTCCAGATCGAGGGCGACGGGCAGTCCTTCCTGGTGCCCCTGGACCAGGTCGGGACGATCGGTACCGACGCACTGCTGGTCGAGAACAGTCGGATGACCAGAGCGGTCACAGCCGCAGGGGCGTTTGGCAGCCTTGTAGCCTTCGATGCGCTCAGGCACCTCAAGGTCGTGAATGCGGCGGGTACGCTCCTCGGCACGCTGCGCGACCTGGAGTCAGACCTCGCCACGGGTGCGCCGCTCCGGCTCACGATCCACAAGGGCGGTTTCCTACACCTCGGGGGCGAGACGCTGACGATCGAGGGGCTGGCGATCAGCGGCGTCGGCCACGATCTCATCACCATCGCCAACGTCGTCACGACTCCCGTCACCGCCCCCAATAACGCCACAGCGCCGCCGACCACGAACGTAACCGCGCCGGATGCGGTTAACGTACGCATCAGCTAAAGGAGCGTCTCACATGACCACCATCAAGCCACGCGATGCCGCCCTCGCGCTCGTCATAACCGTCGGCTTCATCCTCTTTCAGGTCGGCGCAGACTGGGCGCGCGGGATCGGCGCGATCCTGGCGTTCCTCGGTCTGCTGGTCGTGCTCGGCGCGGTCGCCACGCTCGTCTACGATAAGTTGGTGACCAATCGCCTCGACGACACCGCCAGCACGGTTCCCCAGCCGGCTCTCGCGCGCTTCCTCTTCCACGACATCCGCTCCGCGCCGCTCTGGCTGGCCGTGCGCTTCTACGTCGGCTTCGCCTGGCTGGAGGCTGGCTACCACAAGGCGACGGGCACTGGCTGGCTGGATGGTGGCAACGCGCTGAAGGGGTACTGGACGAAGGCGATCGCGGTCAACCCGACGACCAGCGCCGGGCCGATCACCTACGACTGGTACCGCAATTTCCTCCAGTACATGCTCGATCAGCAGTGGTACACCTGGTTCGGCAAGCTGATCGTCGCGGGCGAACTGCTGGTGGGCGTCGGCATCCTCGTCGGCGGCCTGGTCGGCATCGCCGCCTTCTTCGGGGCGCTGCTGAACATGAGCTTCATGCTCGCGGGCAGCGCCTCCACCAATCCCATCCTCTTCACCCTCGCCATCTTGCTGATGCTCGCCTGGCAGGTCGCCGGCTACTGGGGCGCGGATCACTTCATCCTCCCCGTACTCGGCGCACCCTGGAACCGTGGCCGCCTCTTCGGGCCTCGTCCCACACCGCTGCCGACCCCGGTGCCGCAGCTTCCCTAGCTGCCAGGATGCCGATACAAGACCGGGTAGGTGCCCTTTATCAGGCGCACCCTGGCCTTCGGGTGATGTCACGAAGCGCTGGACTTAGGCGGCGACAGTGCTTGGGCCGAGTAGGTCCGTATGCACCGGAGAGATCGTTGTAGGACGGCGCAGTACGCCGCCAAGGAGCATGGTGATGATCGAGCAGGTTGCGCGAACGACCGAACTTGCGACGGCGGTGCCGCAGCAGGGTGCCGCGCAATGGATCGAAATCTTCGCCCATTACCTCGTTACGCAGCGGCATATCATGGTGCGGACCCGGGGCGTGACGGTGAAGGACGGCACGGTCACCCAGATCAATACCGAATCGGTACGGGTGGTCGGTAATCACGGTGCGAGCTGTCAGATCCCGTTCGTCGGTATCGAAGAGGCGGCCCCGATCGGTGAAGTGACGCAGCCGCTCGACGTACTCGTGGCCCGGCACATCTACGAGTTCGCCGAATTCATGGCGCGCGAGAACCACCTGCGGATCGAGACGGCGGACAATCTCATCATCCGGGCGGATGTGCGCCAGCTCTTTCTGGCGGGCGTCACGGTGGCCGATCGGTTCGACGATGTACAGGTCTGTGTCCACTTCAAGGACATCGTGCATGTGTCGTCCGTCAGCATGGATGCGTGATCTACCCGCCACCCCGCAGCGACCGCTGCGTCGCTACGACCAGCCGGTTGGGTGCCCTGGGGTGGACTGAATACGGCACGAGTAAATGATGAGGAGCAGAAGGATGAATACGAACACCGAAATGACCGATGCCGCAGCGCGCGAGCAACGTTCCGGACGTCTGCCGAGTCTCGCGGCGCAGACCCCTGGGCTCGATACCTTCCAGGAAGCCAGCACCTTGCGGGATGCCGAAGCCTACTATGCCGGAACAGGCGACCAGGCGGGGGGGCATATCCTGGTCCCGCTCGATGGCTCACGACTCGCTGCGACCACGCTCCCGTATGTCGCCGCACTGGCACGCGCCACCGCCGCACGTATCCGCCTATTGGCGGTCCTCGAACCATTCCCCGACCACAACGGCATACCGAGCGCCGCCGCGCGGGAGGGTGATGAGCGGCGGGTGACCGAGAGTACCGCGTATCTGGAGTCCGTCGCGAATCCCTTGCGCCAGCGCGGCTTCGCGGTGACGGCAGTGATTCGACACGGCAACCCCGCCGACGCGATTCTGAATGATAGCGAGGCGGAGGGCTGCTCGCTCATCGTCATGAGCACGCATGGCCGGACCGGCCTGGCACGGGTACGGATGGGCAGCGTCGCGCAACATGTCTTCCGTCACGCCAGCATCCCGACGCTGGTGGTGCGCCCGGGCGATGCCGAGTCGACGGCGGACCCGGCGGTGATCACGTCGGTCACGGTCACCCTCGATGGCTCGGCCACAGCAGAGGAGGCGCTGCCGCACGCCGCGCGATTCGCCGCCGCCCTGGCGATACCCCTCCGGCTGTTCCGCGTGATCCCCAGCATGCGCTACCCGTCCTTTGCCGGTTGGGGTGCCGGATACGCCTCCTATTACCCCGAGACTGAGGAGCTACAGATCGCAGATGAGCGTGCGGTCGCCGAGTACCTGGACGCGATCGCCGTTCGTCTGCGCGCGTCCGGCCTGGCGGTGCAGACCGACTGGGAACGCAGCGTAACCGGCAGGGGGGACGAATTGATCGCGGCCTACCTCGCCCAGTGCCCGAACGGACTCGCCGTGATGGCGAGCCACGGGCGCGGTGGGGTGCTGCGCTGGGCGCTCGGGAGCACCACCGAGGCGGTGCTCGACCAGGCCCCGTGCCCGATCCTCATCGTCCAGGCGGGCACGGCAACCACTACGGGTCACGAGGTGCTCCCCGACCGTGCCCTGCAGCCCGCAGATTAGTGAGGGCACGGCGATACCTGCTCTTCTAGCTCTGTGTATGTGAGACGGGTGGCGACCAGGCGGGTGCGCCAACTTGACCTGGGCTCGACGTAGCGAGCACTGTGCGCTGAGTCGAAGCACAGTGCTCGCTATCCACTTTCAGGAAACAGGAGTACGCCGATGGCCCTCATTTCTCCCGGCGGCATAAGAGGCGTGAGTGAGCGGGTCGATGACGTCGAGCGACCCGGGCTGCATCTCGCCGATTCCCTCCAATCGCTCGACCTGTGGGCGGAACTCTTCCGGCTGCGCGACGAGGAGACGTGGCGACGGACTGGACGCCACGCCCGTACGCTGGTGAAGGATGCGGATCTGCGCGTGGTCCTGGTGAGCCTCCGTGCGGGGATGCGGATGGAGGAACATCACGCGCCAGGGCGGATTACGATCCAGACACTCACCGGCTGGCTCATCGTGCAGACCGACGAGCGATCCATCGATCTCCCCGCAGGTCGCCTCCTGACCCTCGGCCCCGCCGTCGCCCATGCGATCGAGGCGCGCGAGGAAACCGCCTTCCTCCTCACCATCGCCTGGCCGAACGCGGCAAGCGCGACACCATCGTGATGGAACCAGAATACGGCCTGCTGGTCCCCAAAAGTCAGGGCAGGAAGGCACCGCTGATGCTGGGCTACTTCGGTAGTTGGAGCAGGCCGGGTCGGCGCGTTGGCCTGTCGCTGTCCATCCTGGTGGCCGAACTAGCGGTACTGTTCGTGTGGGTCATGCGCGGTACCGCGCCCACTACGCCGCACGAAGGTGGTGCCTCTGGCAATGGTCACGCCGCGTAGCCACGGCACACCGCCGCCGAAGGATCGGTGCGCCGGAACACGCGCGGTCGCGCGATACCCAGGATTGTGGATCGGGCGATCGTCGCTGCTCGCCTACCACGGAGTGCGTGCTGATCGCGTGGTTCTCCGTTAGGCGCTAGGGAGTACGGCGGCGTATGCGCTCGACCTGGCTCCCGTGCTCTCGTCATCGTCCGGGCCACCGGGTCATTGATCAAGGTCACAGTCATGGAACACGCCAGAGCTGCGCTCCTTATCAGGGCACGCCGCAATGCTAAGCAGCGCAGGGGCGCGCGGGCGGATACGACAAACTACTCGGCGGACTCCGACGAGCAACGAACGATCCACATAGGAGAAAACAGATGACGAGTATGCATCCATTGCTACGCCGACTCGCGGAAGTTGCGCCAGGCGAGTTCCCGGTGCTGAGTATCTACCTCGACATGCGCTCACACGCGCCCGATGAAATCCCGCCGCGTCATGCGCGTCTGCGAATGCTCGCCGAGCGCCTGGAAGCGATCGAGCAGTCTTTCCTGCCGCGTGGTGCGGCGCTCGATTCGGTCCGCACCGATATTTCGCGCGTCACCGAATACCTGGAACGGGACTTCGCCCCCGACGTGCAGGGACTGGCGATCTTCGCCTGTGCGGGGGCTGCGCTGTTCGAGGCGCGCGAGGCGAGCCTGCCGTTCGACGCCATCGTCGCGATCGGCGCGCAACCCGACCTCTTCCAACTCGCGCGCCTGCTCGATGCACAGGAGACGGCGGTCGTGGCGCTCTTCGAGACGATGACCGCGCGCCTCTTCGTCACCCGGCATGGTTGGCTCGATGCGACCGGCGTCCAGGAGCGCGGCATGGAATCCTACGGTCAACAGGACGTCAGCGGCTGGACGCAGGAGCATTTCCAACGGCATACCAACGAGGCGCGGGCGCACTTCGCTCATGCGGTGGCAGAGAACATCGATCACCTCGTCACCCGAACCGGGGCGACGCGCGTGATCCTGGCGGGCGACGTGCGCGCCATCCCGCGCCTGAAAGACGCACTGTCGCCGCACATGACGGCGCTGATCCACGACGAGGCTATCCAGATCGACGCCCTCGCATCGCAGCAGGCCATCGAAAATGTGGTCGACGCGGTGCTGCTGGCGGCACAGATCGATCAGGATCGCTCGACCGCCGAACGCCTGATCGACGCCGTGCGTGGCGATCGACTCGGCGTCGCCGGGTTGGGCGGGACGCGCGCGGCGCTGGAGCGGGGGCAGGTGGACACGCTGCTCCTCGATCCCGAGGCACCGATCACCGACGAGGTGCGCGGCGAACTGGTGCGTCTGGCGGCGCTGACCGGCGGCCACGTCGAGGTCGTGGCGGGATACGAGCCGTTTCGGCAACTCGGCGGTGTCGGTGCCCTGCTGCGCTATCGCCGCCCTTGGCCCGAGCACGAACGCTTCGGCCCTGTCGAGGTGGCGCATGCCCAGAATATCGCCGATTGAGACGCCCCCTCACTCCTGCGTGTAGGGTCGCATTCTCCGCTAAGCACCTCAATGCGTACACGACGCCTCTCTGCGGTGGACCAGCCAAGGGTTCCCCCGGTGGGCGATTCGATGCAAGCTGAGCGTATCCGTTCACGCCAGTAAGGCCGACGAGGCTGCAAAGGCGTTCTCCTCCCGCACGATGCGCGGCTGCCTGGACGCCATCGTCGCCTCAGCGTGGTCGTGGACCGGTCTATTCTTGCCAACCCGGCATATCGGTCAGCGTAATCCTGGCCTGGAAGTAAGATAACGACGATGACGAAACAGAAGTGGCTGCTGGTGCTTGGCGGCGTGCTCATCCTCCTGCTCCTGTCAGGCGGAACCGGGCTGGCGATGGGGCGCTGGAGCGGTGGCATGATGGACGGCACCGGCTTGAACGGATCGGGCTATGGCGGCGGCATGATGTCGTCGGGCGGGACACCGTTTGGTGGCATGATGCAGGGCGACGCAATGATGGATAGCGGCATGTCCGGTGGTAGCCCGGGCGGGATGATGGGTGGGGGCACCGGCGGCATGATGCCCGGTACAAGCGGGAGCGCGACGGTGAATGGTTCCGCGATCACCCTCGACCAGGCCCGGCAGGCGGTGCAATCCTCGCTCGATAGACTTGGCAACCGTGATCTGGCGATCGACGAGGTGATGGAGTTTCAGGACAACTTCTACGCGCTTGTCATGGACAAGAGCACGGGGCACGGGGCTTTCGAGTTGCTCGTTACCAAGAACAGCGGGGCAGTTACCCCGGAATACGGGCCGAATATGCTCTGGAATACCCGATACGGCATGATGGGCTGGCAGCGTGACGCCAAGGCGATGACCATCTCGGCGGATCAGGCCACCACGCTCGCCACCGCGTGGCTGATCCAGAACCAGCCCGGACTGGCGACCGAGGCCCCAGATACCTTCTCCGGCTACTACACGATTCACCTGACGAAGGACGGCAGCATCGCCGGGATGCTCTCGGTGAACGGCTATACCGGCCAGATCTGGTACCACACCTGGCACGGTGCCTTCATCCGTATGCAGTAGGTCCGCAGACAAACGCGCAGGGCCGACAAGGCCAACTAGACCGATGTTGCCTCATGCGATCGTGAGCACACCGCGCACTACTAGACCGTTCACCAAGCGTGCATGAGCAGCGATTCTCCTGGCTACCCGCGTGGGCGATGCTCAGCACGCGACCGACGCGGTTCATAGCGCGTCAGAACGCGACATGAAAAGGTGAGGCGGGGGTATGCGCGGCGCGATCTGGTCATTTCTCGTGAAGAACCCGGTCCCGATCCTGGTACTGGTCGGATTGATCGCCGGGGCGATACTGCGCTGGGGCGTCGCACGCCCCGACCTCGGGCAGTGGGTGTGGCTCGCGGCACTGCTCCTGGGTGGGGTGCCCCTGGTGATCACCACCGCGCGCGGTATCGTGCGCGGCAACTTCGCGTCCGATGTCGTGGCCACGCTCTCGATCGTCACGGCGGTGGCGATGGGCGAATACTTCGCCGGGCTGATCATCGTGCTGATGCAATCTGGCGGCGAGGCGCTGGAGCGTTACAGCCTGCGCCGCGCATCATCCGCGTTGGAACAACTCCTGGCGCGCGCGCCGCGCCGCGCCTGGCGTAAGGAGGGCGAGCATCTGAGCGAGATCGAGGTGGCGGCGGTGCGCGTCGGTGATACGCTCGTGCTGCGGCCAGGGGATCTCGTGCCGGTCGATGGCACCTTGCTCACCGCACGCGCCGACATCGACGAGTCGGCGTTGACCGGCGAGCCGCTGGCGCGGGCCAAGCACCGTGGCGAGCGCCTCCTCAGCGGCAGCATCAATCGGGGCGATGCGGGCGAGATGCGCGCCGACGCGGTGAGCGCCGCGAGCCAGTACGCGAAGATGGTCGAGTTGGTGCGCCAGGCGCAGGAGGAGAAGCCGCCGCTCCAACGTCTCGCCGATCGCTACGCCGTCTGGTTCACCCCGATCACCCTGGTGATGTGCGGGCTTGGCTGGCTGATCACCGGCGACCCGCACACGATCCTGGCGGTGTTGGTCGTCGCCACGCCCTGCCCGCTGATCCTGGCGGTGCCGGTGGCGGTGATCGGCGGCATCAATCGCGCGGCGCGCGCGGGCATCATCGTCAAGGGTGGGGCGGCGCTCGAACAGATCGGGCGGGCGAGGGCGATCGTCTTCGACAAGACCGGTACCCTGACCTACGGCACACCGGTCGTCAGCGCCGTCGTTCCCTTCGGCGATCTTTCCGCCGACGCCTTGCTCCGCGCCGCCGGGAGCGTCGAGCAACTCTCATCCCACCTCCTGGGTCATACGTTGGCGGCGGAAGCCCAGCGCCGGGCCGGAACCTTGCCCTTGCCGGAGCATTTCCGTGAGATCCCCGGGCGGGGCGTCGAGGCGGACCTGGAGGGGCATCATATCCTCGTCGGCTCGCCACGCTTCCTCACCGAGCGACTCGGTGCGGGCGGGCCGCCTCAGCCAGACGGCCCCGCCGGACTGGCGGCCTACGTCGCGATCGACGATCGCCCGGCGGGCGTGGTGCGCTTCGACGATCAATTGCGCCCCGGCGTCGCCGGATTGATGCGCCAGCTGCGGCAACTTGGCGTGCGCCGCACCGTGATGTTGACCGGGGACAACGCGGCCAATGCAGCGGCGATCGGCGCACAAGCGGGCATCGCCCAGATCGAGGCCGGCCTGCTCCCCGAGGACAAGGTACGGCATTTGGTGGCGCTGAAGGAACGCTATAGCCCGGTGGTGATGGTCGGGGACGGGATCAACGATGCGCCCGCCCTGGCCACGGCGACGGTCGGCGTGGCGATGGGGGCGCGCGGGACCGGGATCTCCGCCGAGGCCGCCGACATCGTGCTGCTCGTGGACGACGTGGCGAAAGTGGGCGAGACGGTCGCGATCGGCCAGCGCATGCTGCGGATCGCCAGACAGAGCATCTATATCGGCCTGGGGCTAAGTTTTGTCTGCATGGTAGTGGCGAGCTTCGGCCTGATCCCGCCCGCGATCGGCGCGCTCCTCCAGGAGGCGATCGACGTCGCGGTCATCCTCAACGCGCTACGGGCGCTCGGCGGCGGGGGAGGGACGCTGGCGGAAACCGGGCGCGGCGCGGCGCTGACGCAGGCAATGCCCACTATCGGGCCAGCGCTCGGCGGCGGGGACTGACGGCGCGGCGAGAGCGCTCCCTGCGCGCCATAACAGCCTGCCGATCGCCTGGGCCTCGCCAGCGCCCCCTTCCCCGTTCCATGAGCAGGGGCGCCGACAGACGCTCCTCGCCTGGAACGTTACCGCCCCTATTGCCCTGATAGGACGATCGAGCCTCCCGCGAGCCGGGGACCATCGCTGCCGCCACCACCATGAAGAAACGTCATCCGCCCCGGCGCTGACCGGAGCGGCTGGGTAGGTGGCATACGTCACCCTGTGCCGACCGAGCACCGGATATTGCCCCGATTCTGGATATTGGCCGCCTATCCTGGCACCTGCGGGAAGGAGCGGTGTTGGCATGGCGGGGCGGCCAACCGCGTGGTGCTCGGCATTGGGAACGGGCGCACAGGGCCGTGTGACACTGGCCTACAGTGGGGGGCCGTCAATCCTGGCGCACGGTTGCCGATTGCAGGGCGCGAAGGAGGAGACGATGCGGCCGGTCGAGACGTTGCTGATTGTCGCGAACTTGCTCACCTTGCTGGCACTCGCCATCCCCAGACCCGGCGTCGCGCGCTGTGCCGGGGGAATGGTGCTCCTGGCCCTCGCCCTCGCGGTCGTGCAAGTCGCGGTGGAGGGGCCGCGGTGGCAGGTGATCCCGGCGCTGGCCCTCGCCGGGCTCTTCGCGCTGGCCTGGTGTGTGTGGCGGGTGGGCACCGCGCGAGGGGGTGCCCTGCCACGGCGTACGCAGCGCTTCGTCGCGGTGCTGGCCGTCCTCTTGGGCGTATCGGGCCTCGGCCTGTCCGCCGCCTTACCCCTCGCGCTCCCGGTCATCCGCTTCCCGCGCCCGAGCGGGCCATACGCCATCGGCACCACGACCTACCAGTGGGTGGACGCCAGCCGCCGCGAGGTCCTCAGCACCGACGAAGGCCGCCGCCGCGCGCTCGTGGTCCAGGTGTGGTATCCGGCCGCGCCAGGCGCGGCCACCCCCCACGCCCCGTATATCCGCGATGCCGACGCGGTGACCACCGCCCTGGCAACGCTTCACCACTTGCCCGCCTTCACCCTGCATTACCTCAAGTACGTGACGACGAACGCCGTCGAGTCCGTGCCGATGGCGGCGGATCGGCCCAACTACCCGGTGCTCATCGTCCTCGAAGGGCTCACCGGGTATCGGCAGATGACGACCTTCCAGGTGGAGGAGCTCGTCTCGCGCGGCTACATCGTCGTGGGCCTCGACCAGCCGGGCGCGGCCGCCGCGGTCGTCTTCGCCGATGGGCAGCACCTCGCCATCACGGAGCGCTTCGCGCAGGTGAACGCGCTGGTCGATCAGAGCCTCAGCCCGTCCGCCGCCCCCCCGACCCTCAATGGGCAGACCTTCCCGGACGGGCTCCTCCCCTACCTCGCACAGGATGTCAGCTTCACGCTCGATCGCCTCGCGGACCTCAATGCGCGCGATCCGCAGGGACGCCTGACCGGGCGACTGGACCTCGCGCACGTGGGGGTGTTCGGGATGTCGCTCGGCGGGATGGTCGCTGCCGAGGCTTGCCTGCGCGACCCGCGGCTCGGGGCCTGCCTGATCGTGGACGTCGCGATGCCCGCCGATGTGGTCGCGCGAGGGCTGCGCCAGCCGACGATGTGGATCACCCGCCCGGCCGACACGATGCGGCTCGAGCGGCAGCGGGCCGGCGGCTGGGCCGAGCGGGATGTCGTGCAGACGCAGGAAACGATGCGGTCGGTCTATGCGGGCTTGCCGGGCGACGGCTACTTCGTGCAGATCCCGGGGACGTTCCACATCGATTTCACCGACCTCTCGGCCCTCTCGCCGCTCTTCCCGCCGCTCGGCTTCAGCGGTCCGCTCGGCAGTCGGCGGGCGCACGAGCTCGTCAACGCCTACACTGTGGCCTTCTTCGACAGGCAGCTCCGGGGCGCGGCGGCGGGGTTGCTGGACGGGGCGTCGGCGCAGTATCCCGAGGTCATCTTCTCCTCGCGCCGGCTCGGCCCGCAGCCGCCTCCGTGATGCGGCCATGGTCGGGGGACGATCACCCGGCCCGACGCGCGAGACCGGGCGCAGGAAGGCGCGAACTGCTGCTCCTTGCGCTGGCGGGGCACCGTTTGGTCCGCTCGTCGATCCCCGCGAGGCGGGGGAGAAGCCTGGAGGAATGTGTCTCCTGGGTCGCCCTGTGTTGGCTCGTTGGTGCCTTCGCACTGGCCCTGGCCGACGAACCTGTCCGGGGAAGTGCGAACACTCGGGCGATATGAGCGCCCGGATCCGACCCCGGATGACCCACCGGCCCTGGCCGGGCCACCGCAGGGTCGACTTGTCGTCGGGAATCGCCCGCAGGCCTGCGCGTCGGGCCTCGCGCGGGCCGGTCGGAACGCTCCTATGGGTTACGACGAGGAGCGTGCATGAAAAAGACGACATGGGTCGCGCTGGGCCGGTTCGCGACCTGAGCGCCGAGCGCTCTCGAAGCACTCGTCACGATGAGCCCGGATTCGGGGCGCGGGCTGAAAAACGTGCCGACACGCGTGCCCCGCCCACAGGCGCTCCGGCAACACGGTGCCTCGCAGGCGCATGTCAACACCGCGATCACGATGATGGGCCTGGTCATGGGGCTGGCCGCGTACCTTGGGGTGCGGAGCGCAGGACGCTCGCTGTCCTTTCGTGGGGCGATCCTGGGGTTTGGGTCGCACGGCTTCGGCCACCTCGCCATCTCGGCGATCGCGTAGGGCTACACCTCTGGCCTGGCGACCGCGCCGACCCTGGTGCTCCCCTCCTGGCTCTGGGCGCGAGGGGAGCGGGGCTACCGACAAGCGGACGATCCTGGTCGCGGCGTCCGGCATCCTCATCGCTGCCGCGGTGCATGGGCTCACCTACGCGATCCTGCGCGAGCGCTCGAGCGGTCGCGACCGGAGCCGGTGACGCACGTATGCTACGGCGTCCTACAACCTACGCGGACCGGCGCGGCGCTCGGCCACGAGGATGGATGATCGAAGGGGCCGTGCCGGGAAGCGGAGGGGGGATTCGGCCCGTATCGCTACCACAACAGCGCCGCTCCCGCCGGGCGTCAGGTGGTTTCTGCTACCACTCGTCGGCTCCGGGCGCTTGCCATTTCCCCGTCAGCAATGTGTAGCAACGGATTCGTTTACGCGCGTTGGGTATCCTGCGGGCGATGAGTGGTGTTGTGCCGTCGGTCCGACGGGACCGGGGGCGTGGCGCAGTGAGCGACGCAAGGAGGTTCTTATGTCCAGCCTTACTCCCACGGCCAGCCTCAAAGGAAACACGGAGTGGGTGCAAGGCCCGCTGCACGTGGGTCTTAAGCGGGCGGCGAGACGACTCGTCATCGAATTGGTCGCGGCGATTGCGCTGGTCAGCTTCGGGATTCATTTTCCGCAGGGTATGTCATTCGTCCAATCCTGGTGAGTTGTGTTCACCCAGCCGCTCGCTCTGCTCCATGTTATCGTCGGCACGCTCATCCTTGTCGAGGCGATCGTCTATCTGATACGGGCTCTGCCAGTCCCGCAGCGATCCTGGGTCGCGTTGGCGGCTATCGGCCTTGCCTTCGTTCTCCTGGCCTATGCGGCCGGAGAAATCTATGTCGCAACGCAGCAAACCACGGTACTCACGTATAAGACGCTGGGGTGGTTTGGCGCTCTTGTCACCTACGGTATCGGGTGGTTTTGGGGGCGCAATCGGGTGCGACCGTAGCGCCGGTACCCCCTGCGGCAGCCCGGCCACCCGGGCTTGCCGATCGCGGCGGTAGGCTCCCTGTGCGATACGCCTACCACGATTCGGGCGAAGGGCGGGCATCTGCGGGACAGGGGCGCCAGGAGCGCGCCCGTCCGCGCCGAAACCACGCCATCGCCCAGAAAGATGAGAAGCCGATGGAACTGATGCAATGGTACTACCGTGGCGGCCACCCCAATCGGGTCGCGCGCATGCTCAATCGCGTCGGGGCTGCCATCTCCTCGCTCGGGGTCGCGCCCAACTATTGGGTGACGCTGGAGGTCGTGGGCCGACACTCCGGTCGGCCGATTAGCCTGCCGCTCGTCATGGTACGTGTTGAGGGTGAGCGCTATCTCGTATCGATGCTTGGGGCGGAGACGAATTGGGTGCGGAATGTGCGGGCTGCGGGCGGCAACGCCATCCTGCGGCACGGGCGTCGCGAGGCGGTGTGCCTGGAAGAGGTCGTGGCGGAGCACCGCGCACCGGTGTTGAGGCGGTACTTGCAACGCGCCCCCGGTGCCCGACCGCATCTGCCGATCGATAAGGATGCGTCGCTCGCCGAGTTCGCGCGGGTAGCGCCCCATTTTCCCGTATTCCGGGTCGTACCGAAACATGTTGCATAAATACAGCAGCCCAGCAAACGCGCTGTCCGACCTGGTGCGTGTTCCGCAGAACACAAGGCGCGCTGCCACCGGTACGCGCCGCTGCTCACGTCTAGTTTGCAACCAATTGGCATGAGCCTACCTGTATTGGGGTTCGAGGAATGACGGCAGCGACGGCGACGCGGACGGGAGGCACTACCTTTACTGGGGCGATCTACGGCGTCGGGATGACGAGACGCCATATCACGGCAGCGGTCGGCCCATGAGTGTACGAGGATGACGCGCCCCGCAGCATACCGCCGTGCAGATGGAGTACCGAAATGGAACGACGATACAGTCACGCACGCTGGCGACACAGTGCCATCATCATCATCAAGGTGATCCATTCCGCCATCTTCCTGGCGAATTCCATCTCCATCGTGCACATCTTCTGGGCTGGCGTCCGTAACCGACCGTCACGCTGGACCAGCCTTGCCCTCGTGGCGGCGCTCGGAGAGTCGGCGGTTTTCGTGGTCAACCGAGGGCGCTGCCCACTTACGACGCTGGTGGAGGATCTCGGGGCCGAGAGTGGTCGGGTCTCGGACATCTTTCTGCCGCGTTGGTTCGCCGACCGCATCCCCCAGCTCTGCACGCCCCCGCTCGTTATCGGTGTGCTGGGCCTGCTACGCCATCGCCGGCACCGCAAGGGCTAGTACAGCCTCGCGGAAATGCGTGCTGGGTTCGTCTCCGAGGGAAGAGTGGCACAGGAACACACCGACGGCATGACGACCAAACCTAACCCGGCACAGACTTCCGCGACCGTGTACTAGTCGCGGCCACCAGTCGAGTTTACGTCGCGTTCACGGACGACAACCCTGCTGGTAACGGCCACCGTGCAGAGTGACAGTGCGGCGGTAAGGCCAGCAGGGCCGAATGAGCGGAGGGGCATCATGGACGCGCAAGTACCCAAGGGGCGGCTCCATCGCAATCGTTACGATCGTATCGGATTCGGCGTATGCAGTGGCCTGGGCGACTATTTCGCTATCGATCCGACGTTGGTCCGGCTCGCCTTTGTGCTCATCACCCTGGCGGGTGGGGCGGGGGTTCTGGCCTATATCATCCTGGCACTGGTCATGCCGGAGGAGGGTTCCGAGCCCCTCGCCGGTCGCGACGGACTGCGCCGTAATCTTCAGCAACTCCGCACGACGACTGGTGCAATGGCGAGCGGGCGACACCCCAACCCGGATGAGCCGTTCAGTAGCGCTCCAGTTGGCCGGGTGTCAAGCCAGCGTCGCACCAATGAGTTCGGGGCGTTCATCTTGATCGCGTTCGGATTGGTCTTCTTGCTGGGGAATCTGGGCTGGATGCGGTGGTTCAGTTGGAGCTACTTCTGGCCGGTAATTCTTATCGTGTTTGGGTTGACGGTACTGCTGCAGCGCGCCAACCGTACACGCTAACCGCGCAGCGAGTCCGTTGCCATGCAGTGTCCCGGCAAGCGCGCGTTGCCGCTGCGGGCTGCCAACGTGGCGATATCCATTACGCGGTTCGCCGCAGAAAGTCCCGATTATGCGTACGATCAGCGCAGCCCCGCAGTCGACGTCGGCCCCGCATGCGGCGGACCAGCCCCGCATGGGTCGGCGGGGATTCTTGCAGCGCGCCGGGATCGGGGCGGGGGCCGTCCTCGCCGCCGCCGGGGCGGGCACGGCATGGCGCGCCGTCGACCAGGGCGTCTTCGCGACCGGCGAGGGGGCGGCCTACCAGGCGTGGGCCGACTGGGACGCGCGGGGCGGCGGCCCCCTGCTGCCGCTGGTCCGTGCCGCCGCGCTGGCCGCCAACGCGCACAATACCCAGCCGTGGCTCTTCGCGCTTGGCACGGACCGTGTGGACCTGTTCGCGGATCCGTCGCGCACCATCGGGGCGATGGACCCCCTCCTGCGGGAGTTCTATCTCTCGCTCGGTTGCGCCCTGGAGAACCTCACCCTGGCGGCGCGCGCGAACGGCCTCGTGCCGGGCATCACCCTCTTCCCGACACCCGGCGAGGCCACGCACGTCGCGCGCATCGACCTGACTCCGGGCGCGGTCGTCGCCTCGCCGCTCTATGCCGCGATCCCGCACCGGCACACCAACCGGGGCGCGTACGACCCCGCGCGCACGGTCGCTGCGGACACCTTGGGGGGCCTGACGGGCCTCAATGACGACCCTGCCCTCGATCTCGTATGGCTCACGACCGCCGCCGACATGGGCCGCTTCGCCGACCTCACCCTCCGGGCGACCGACGCGATCATCGCCGATCCCGAGCAAGCGCGCGACGATTTCGCCTGGTGGCGCGGCGATTGGCGCGCGATCCAGGGGCACAAGGACGGCATCACCCTCGACCCTTCCGGCCTGTCCGGCACCGTCCGGGCATTGGGCAAGATCCTCCCGGCGCAGGCGCTCCCTGCCTACGACACGTCCTGGGCGGCGGGGATGCGGGATCGGCAGGTGAGTACCGCGTCGGCGTTCGGGTTACTGATCGCGCGCGATGGCGGCGACAACGCGCAGCGGCTCGCGGCGGGGCGCTTGTGGCAGCGGCTGCATCTCGCCGCCACGACCCAGGGACTGGCGGTGCAGCCGCTGTGCCAGATCCCGGAGCGGATCGACCGCGAGCGGGCGACCGGGATCGCGCCGGTTTTCACGCGCGCCTTCGCGGGCCTGTTGCCGACGACCGGCCCCCAGGCGGTGATGGCGTTCCGGATCGGGTATCCCACGATGACCGCGCAGCTGAGTCCCCGCCGACCCGCCGAGGAGGTGCTACGCGGTTGAGGCATCGGCGACGATAGCGGGCGGTATCCAGCGCGTTGACGCCTGAAACCCATGCAGGCCGCTGCGTTCCACCCGGCCATCAGCCGTGGCCCGGTTACTGCTGGCGCTGCTGGCCGCCACCCCGCCTGCTGCGTGCGGTTCACCTCGCGTTCAGGTTGTGCAACCGGATCGGCAATCCGACTGCGGAATACTAGGTCGTAATGGTGAGACGGCGGGCGGCACGGGTCGCAGGCGAACCACGAAGGAGAGGAGCCATGCTCGGCATGAAAGTCGAAACCACCAGGGACTCAACCGGGGAGAAGGCCGTTGCGCCCCACATACAGCAGTTTCTTGATGTCGTCTTGAACTTATCCAAATACCATCGTGAGCATGAGAAGTTCTATGCACAGGTTCCGTTGCGGAAAGCCCTCGATCTGCAGCACGCCTCCCGTGTGCTTAAGACCTTAGCGGATCGCTGGCAGGCCGTGCTGCCCACTCCACCACACGTTGCGAATCCTTTGCTGGGCTGCGAAGACTTGAACGAACCGGTCGCCATCCAAGAGAGTGGTGTGCTCTTTCTGGAGGGAGAGGGGGAACCGCCGGAGCTCGCGCGTCTCAAGCGCGACCTCCGGACCATGGCGCAGGACTTTGGGGAGACGGGGCGGTGGCTCGCCCAGGCAATGCGCTCCTCCTGGGAAGCCACGCGCCCGCTGCTCCAAGTACCCGCCTTAGCCAGTGTGCTCGGCGAACGGCATCGCATCATGATGAACGATTGGCAAGCGGCGGATGCGTCCGCCCTGATCGCGACCATCCTCACGCGGACCTTGGAGATCCTGGACCACGTCGACTTCACTCCTAAAGCCGTGCGCGCCGATCTGACGAGCGACCGCGTCTTCCCGGCCTATCTCTACTCCGCTGCCGAGATGATCGATCGGGCGGCGGACTTGGCCAGCGCGTCGGCGAGTCTGACGCACGACAACGACCGGCGTTGGCGCGTCTTCCACGACCGGGTCCACGAGCTGAGTGGCAGCATTGGCGAACGCCCGGGTCCGTCTGCGGCTGCCCCGCACACGCCCGAATAAGTGTGGCGGCACGCCGCGCCGAAGCGACCGAGGTGGTGCCGGTGCTCACTCGCCGCAGGGCGAGGCGGCCACGCTGGTGGCCTTCGCGTGGGAGGATGGATGAGATCCTCGTCGCGCTCTTCGCCCCGGAGGAGCTCGTCGCGCGGGTGCTCAGGGTGGTGCGGCGGACCGAGCAGGCACGACGATTTTGTCTGGTGGCGCGGGAATTGGCAGGCCATCCAGGATCACTCGTGCACTCCATGATATTCGCGCACCTGCGCCCCCGCCGACCCGCCGAGGAGGTGTTACGCGGTTGAGGCCCGGCAGCGACTGAGCGATATCACCCAGCTGCGCGAGTGTACAGTGCCGATCAACGTGAAAGGAACGCATCTCATGTCCGAACAATTGCCGAAGCAAACATTCACTGTCCAGGCCCATGATCTTGCGAAGCAGGTGCAGACGCTGATCGAAGAGGAGAATGCCCGGCGGATCGTGATCCGTCAGGGCCCCCAGATCGTCGCCGCTATTCCGCTCACCGTCGGCGTGGTAGGCGCGCTGATCGTACCGTGGGCGGCAGCGCTCGGCGCGCTGGCGGCCTTGGTCTCCGATTGCACCATCGAGGTTGTCCATGAGGAGCCGCATGCGGATCCGTCGTAACCGACCGAGATGCTCGGCAACGTTCCTCCGTCTG
>JAABUK010005097.1_pt1 | contig 20799 bp, 30 predicted proteins | sample 5559141 | NCBI WGS metagenome assembly JAABUK01 (sample SAMN10711869, study PRJNA513367) | rock metagenome | isolation source: Antarctica rocks | place: Antarctica: Victoria Land, Pudding Butte nord | collected 2016-01-03
ATATCGGGGTTTTCCACTACGTAGTAGACTGTCTAGATTTCATGATGATTTGAACAAATTGCCATAATTGGCACAAGCGATCGGCTGTGTTGGCTGGCAGAAACTTGTAAAATCCTTCTTCTTCTTCTTCTGATTGACAGGCTGGCGCTTTCACTTGGTCCTGCCCGTGTTGATTTGTCTGTAGCGGCTGTATTGCACAGATGTAGCGAGCAGGTCAACGACCCTTTGTCACAGCAACCGAACCTCATCTGGCAGCTTCACTAAGCACCCATGTGGAGCAATAAAGCTGACATCAATGTTTGGATCAGGATGATCATCTCCATGCTCCCTCATCAGATTCTCTTGGTTGATGAGTTTGACGCATAACATGTTGCCAGCATGGCGATGATGCAGCCTCACGTCGAGCCTGCAGACAATTTGGCTCAGAGAATGGCTTGTAAAACGTTTTCACCTTGCTCTCAAAAAGCAAAGACAAACAATACACAGGTATTCCTCACGTGTTAGTCGTGATAAGAAGGTGTACAGCTGTGCTCAACACAGCTTGTGTCATGCACGACGTGCATGTGCTCATGTATGCGATTTTGCATACCTCCAGTTTGCTGTTGCTGGGTCATATGGATCATTTCCATCAGAACTCTCGTCAGAACGGGCATCCACAAATGACCGCATACCACCCACTGGATCTGCATCAACATGACTGGTCTGCAGAGACAACACTTGAATGCTGCAGCTTATGAGAAACACAGCTCAGCCTGTCTCTACATGCTATGTGGACGATTGCTTGCCACATATGCAATGACAATGACACTGCAGGAAGGGCATCTTAAAACACAAGAACCAGATCAATCAATGTTGGCTGCTGATGAAGTGAACCATCACGTGACATTGCAAAAACGCCTGAGTGAGCAAACATCAAGATCTCTTCATAAAGCTGCATGTCACACCAGATGGTCAGGGGCATTTACTGTCGAAATTGCAGAAGCCAGCTCTGTATAGTGCAGACGAAGAAGGAAACGCACAATTCCTCTACATGTACACAGGGCAAAACATACCACGCCAATGGTCAGCAACTTGATGGATGTCTGTATCACCAAGCCACCAGGGGAGCTCATGATTATACAGAAACTCTGTCTCCCTGCCATGCATTTCATTTTCAGCCTCCAGGTAGCTTTCTAGCACAGTCTGTTCCTCCTGGGTGCTAAACCTGAACCATGCCAGGGGCCTCAGGGTGGGTAGGGTGGGGGCTGCAGCATCAGAGGTGCTTGCTGCAGCAAATGAAGGATTTGATGATGGATGGAACTCAACCCACCCTCCTTTGGGGGTCAGATGAGCAGCCACAGGTGTTGGCAGTTTGCCTGCAGGGCTCAAACCCATCTGCTCAGTACATGCAGGACAGCCAATATAGATATAGCGTTGTGAGATGCGTGCCGACTGCATTGTAGCATAGACGCTACATTGAGGTATCAATGCTCAGTATCTGAATGCAGATGCCCATCAGAAGGTACGTTGCAACAGACTGCGCAAGTGGCATGCAACAGAATCCATATGATGATGATAGTGATGATGACAGTGATAACAAGGATATTAACAATGACTTGAACCGGCTCATGATGAGCTAGGTATGTGCAGGACAAGGTATGTCAGTGAGGTATATGCCTACTTGCACAAGCCCATCTGCATCTCTGCATACTGCATAAGTGTGATGATGCAGGGTCCACCTACTTCAAGATATGCATGTCTCACCTTCTTGAACCTTGTCACAGATCATCTGTAGCGTCGTGATGCCATCAAATTCTTTGCAGACATGCTGTGCAACGGTGGCCTGGATGCAACAGATTCAGGTTGTGATTGGCCTATTGTACATGACATACCCAGATGGTTGCCAGCGTAAAATAACATTCCTGCTGTGGCTAAGCCCTTACCCCATGAGGGGACATTGGCTCTTGTAAGGAGTCCAATGATTGCATGAGGGTTGGTTTTGCAGCACATGGACTGCCACGTGCATGTTCTGGCAAGGCTATGAAAAGACAAGGAGATCCAGTACATGTCTGGGTTTTGCTGGGAACTATTCAACATATAGGCAGTTGTCCTGTGAAAAACATTCAGGGGCTTAACAACGTCATGACAAGCAGCCTCCGGTGCAGAACTCCAAAAGCCTATTTGACTACTAACTTTGGGCAGTGCTGAAGAACGCAGAGAAACGACCAAAACTTGACTCCAACTGTGAGCTGAAGAGTTACTGACTCGTGTGCAACACAGACACACTCACCTGGAAAGCTTTCAGAATCTCAGGGTTCTGTTGATTTGGCCTTTTGGCCCACTGGGATATGTTGCAGTCTGCCATGAAGAGCACCCCACACTGAACAGGGCAGCTGAACTCCCCGGCCCTGGACACCACCACCCTTTCCACCACCCCTGCACACTCACCGGATGGTCTAAGCCTTGCTGCACCCATCATCCTTGGCTGCTCACAGCACCAAGGGTTTGCGCCTATGATCAGCATTGCCCCCCCTCCCTCCCTCCCCCCCCAACAATAAGAAAGTGCAATCTCAGTGGAGATACCTTTTCATTGAAAGTGCCCCTGATGCCACATGTCAATCAGAGTCTTGACAAGCATGCACATCTTTTGCAAGGTTGCTCTGAGCTGTCTGTGGCACTGGGATAGCAGCGTTTCTGGTGGCCTGATGAGCAATCAAAACCTCACAAACAGAGCAATGCTGTGTTTTATTTGTTTCATGTTGTTGGTGAGCCCCTTGGTAGTCTGTGATGTGGAGCCAAATGTGACTCATTGGACAATGTAGCCTCAGAAGCTCAGTTGACATACATGCAAGCCACATAACAGAAGAGCCTGATTAATGCTGATGCGATCATCAGAGAAACACGTTGCTGCCAACAGCCACTAAGCACAATTGCTGCTTGATGTGCAAAGCATCCATCAGTCATCTGAAGGCACAACAGCTCTTTTCATTCCCAAACTTTTATTTGAATTCCCTACACTGGAAAGCTAGACTCAAAAACGTCTGGGGACATGGATAAAGCATTTCTACATTGAGGAGATGTTTTAGAGCACACCTACAAGTCTTGGCAGTACAGACGCCTTCATGAGCTTGAGGGAGCGGAACCCCAGCAGAGCTGATTTAGCATCCTCACCCCCATCCATAGCAGAGATCTTCTGCGCCAGACTGTGATGGATCATGTTGGCCACAATCTGAAGCCTGGTCTGTTCAGCAGGCAGGTTCTCTGGTGGGACACCATCTAGCAGCAGACGGCCCAGAGGAGATTGCTGCATGATGACCACCAGAACATCATTTCAACACTTGTGCATGCCCTGGGGACTGATCAATGCATACCCTGGGACTGACCAATGCATGCTGGGGACAGATCAGCGAATGCCCGGGGACTAAGCAAATGCAACGCGGTGGAGATTATGTTCCACATGTGGTCATGACGGTGAGAATGCAGCATGATCAGGAAGATGTTTTGAGGTGCTTATAGGCTACACTTGTTATCACAATAATGCAGTCTTCACCAGAGCAGTTTCTGCTGCAGCCAGCATGCAATTTGGCGTAAACAGAAATCTTGAATGCTATGTAAACTTTGCATTTCGGCATGTTTGTATAGCAAGCACTGCATGAACACGCCTGTGTAAGGGTCTTGGTGACAAATACAGCGTGAAGCTCATCCGAGTCAAAGTTGACTTGTTCGAGACAGCCTGTGAAGCGCACTTGGGGAGATCATGTGTGAACAAAGGCTCAGATATCTTGCGTCAGTGTGCAACACACATTATGGCAACATCAAAGCTGCCAACAAGCATGCGGCAGGACAACAATTGAGCTAAAAACGTACCACTTGCAGCTCAAAGAAAATGGACATGAACAGCTGGTTCAGTGCATCAGTGCTCCAAGCCTCCAGCTTCAGAAATGCTGCTCTTGAGCCTGTATCAGGCAGAGGCCGACCCAGGGGGATCTGCACAACACATGCAGAGCTGTTCAGGTCTAGCTTGTAAGACGAACAGAATGGCGCCAGACTGAAATCTTTGATGATTGTCTCTTACATTGTAACGAGAAAAATTGTACAGAAGATGTTGAATGTGCCTTAACATTGCTTGGTGCTAGCACCTTGCAGCCACGGCCTTACATTGCTTAGCACTGAGTAAGCACAACGCATGAATCCTGTGCGTGCAGGCTCGTCGCCATATACTCTCACTCTACCTTTGCCGCAGACCAGATTGGCAAACTCAAATCACAGCACCAATTGATTGCAAACATCAGGTTGAGCCCCACACTGTGTTTTCTAAAGAGCATACCTGCTGTGCCTGTGGGTCACCGTACATGAAAGCTGCTGCTTTTGAGCAGCGCTTGATGATGTACGATCTCAGAGCTTGACGCTCTCTGTCAAACTCGTCTTGCTCTTCCTGTAGGCATGAACGTGCACTTGCCTGTTCAGGAAGCATGGTAGGACTGCTGAGCGCTGAAGCAGCATAGGATTGATGGCAGTTGCGCAGCTGATGCACATACACAGCCTGTATTGCACTTCATCCTGGGCATAGGCCAATATGCTGCAAAATAAGGTGAGCATCCCAGCCTGGAATGCTCCCAGCAAGCAGTTGCATGCTCACGACAATCAATTGATAGGACAGTAGCACAAGATGTAGTTTATGCAGTAAGCATAGTGTGTGGCCTACCAGTAGCAATCCAACACAGCTCAGGTCCTTTCCAAGCTCGCTGCAGAAGCTGTCCCAGTGGTTTGGACTGAACATGTGGTCCACCTGCACCAGTGTTCAAACTTCAGTGCCTTCCTAGAATGTACAGGGTACACTGTTTGTTTATACAGGTTACCAAGCTCACCCAGTACCGAATATGGTTTTCATCGACACCACCGTCGGTGAAGCAGCCTTGGAATCTTATCCTGTGCATTTGGGCCATATTCGCCTGCCGGTACAGCTCTTGCCCGTCCAGCGGTCCCGTTGCCTATGACAGCAAACTCGGGCTTGTAGCTGATCACTTTTGCGACGTTATTGCCCATCGCTAGACAATCTACAATTGCTCAGCGCACTTCAAGGCGTATGTCAAAGTCCCGGCGGAGCAAAGACAGCCAAGCTGCCTGGTGCGCTTTGCCGACTGCTGCAAACCTCGAACATGTTCTCTGAAAATTGAAGACGTCTTGAATGGAGTGCAACTGTTCAATAATGTGCGCAACACACCCGTCCGGAACATCATCGAACATCGCGAAGCAGTGTGCAGCAATGCGAAAACAAACGAGACGTAATTTCTCAGAAGCAAATTCTCGGAACCTGGCTTGTCGGAATGTGAGCGTTATACTTGTGCATGCTGCAGAAGGACGAGCCATTTATGCGTGAGAGGCCAACCTCACAAATGATGTCAAGCGAGAGCGCTATGGGAAGCCGAAAGCTTTATTTCAGAAGGCGGAAGACTCCTTAATCAACCCAGCAGCAGCTGCAAAAACTTCAGGTAGGCACCCTGAAGTGCTTCATAGTGACGAACACAGTCAAAATATGCTGAACATGTTGTTTCAGTAGTGTAGCAGCTGGTGAACTTGGCATGTCCCCATGTATCAATTGTTGACAAGAAACAAAAGCAGTCAGTCATTGATTTGCAGGCAGAACTTGCCTGTCACCATATCACGTTTGCCTGTCGTATTGCAGGTCATATGCTGCATGAAGGTCCAATTTTACATGATGACAGAGTGTACGGATCTGCCTGGGTCAAATCAGCAGAGTGTCATTTGACAATTCACACAACTCAGCAAACATGGGCAAGCTGCCAGTCACTGGGCCAGCTTTGCAGTTCAGCCCACACCTTGCTGCTGAGTCTGCAACAGGCTCCAGATTAGACATATGTCTTCCTCGACAGTGCTCAGCAGATGTCTGTTTCAGAGCTTCAGCTCCAGCAACTCCTCCACCAGCACAGCGTACACAGCACGCACAGCATGGCAGCACCAAGCAGCTATGTCATGACTCAGCTCACAGTCTGTCCAAAAGGGATCACACTGCAATGCCAGAGAACCGCCGCAGTCAGCCACCTGAAGAGAAGCTCCTGTGGTGGCCAATAGACCATGTGACAATCCAGAGAAGCCGCCTGGCAGTCGGTGACAGCTGTTACATCATCACCGGGCAATGTGTCCTATGCAAAGCAGATGACGATCTTGACATGGTGGAGTGTACTCAGTGCAACAGGTTCACGCACTTCCAGTGTACCTACCCAAAACTGGAACAACCCCCAGAAGTAAGTTGCAGAGCCTGTGTTGTGACACAACAAGCCTTGTAGTGATCTAAGGCCTACTGTGTTTTGGCAAAGCTACAACAGTACCAGCTGTCCATTTGAGGTGCTATCTAGCTGACATTGCATGACATACATTCGACACTATGCAGTGGATCAGCATCAAGATTTTCTTTGTTTGACCCATGAATGCAATGGCAATGCAAGCTACATGGCATGCATCAGTGAGCATGAGCTGCATGATGCTGGAACTGAGTGTGCTGACCATGCATTGCAGGGTGACTTCCTCTGCCACTTTTGCTCCAACAAGAACCCAGTGCCATGCAAAGAAACAGCACAGGCAATGATTGATGCTGGCACGCCAGGTAACTTGCCTTCCCCCAGTAGGCAGTAGATCAATGCTGCTTTTGCACACTCACTGTCTTGCTCCAAAAGCTCAATGTTGCTGATCAGTCCCTGCATCATATCTCAACCATAGAGCGTGGCCAAAGGAAAACAACACCAGCACTCAATCACAGCAATCCAGCAGTCCTTGTTGTCCCTCAGAAAACCAAAGTTCATGGGAGCTGTCATGTTTTGTGTCACGTATGTTGAGTATTTAGGCACTTGTGCATATGTGAAGTCACAGCAATGGAGCAGGCGCAACCTGTGCTGCCATTACATACTGCACATTAACAGATCCCTGGGGTGGCCTTTGTCCTTGGTCTAGCACAACACAGTGACGTCTGTGTCCTGCACTCTTGATTTGCACCCTTTGCCTGCACTGAAACACAGTCTCTGCCGGGACAGCGTCAGCAGTGATGATACTATATCCATGAGCTGCATGCCACTGCAGGTGTGGGTGTGATGTGGATTACATTCATGTACGGTGAGATGAACATGGACAGCTGGCAGTCACAGAGTATATGGATGCAAGGCTTCATGTACAGCAAGGTACTTTCTACCTTTCTCTGCACAACTGCAGATCCCTTTGTATGCCTCATGCATGCTGCAGCTGACCACACTCTTGACAGACACAATCTGCAACATATGCATAATTGGAGGCATGCATTGAGCACTGTTACAGTATAGTATGCCAAGGTTGACTTTGGCAGCGGGGGGTTTTCCACAAATGTCATGCCAGCCTTTGAGATGGAGCGTTTCTTATCTTTCCTTTTGTGTTCTCACCCAATCTGACAACCTGACAGCCTGCCAAGACGTCTACTCCTCATAGTGAAGTCCACATCATGCACCACTTATCAACCCTGCAGCGACTATCTCCCTGCATGTTTGATGTTTCCTGCAGTGCTTGTGTGATTCCATACTGACCATGATGTTGCGTTGCGTGATTGTCAAACCTGTCAAATTGGTAGATCCTATAGAGATGCGCAAGACAGACAGCTTTGGAGAGACAAGACTTGTCCTGCACGTACCTAGCTCATCATGAGCTGGAAAGCATGATGATTATTATTATTATTATTGTTATTATAATGACCATGCAGGAGCTGGGTCCAAGCAATGAGCTTGTGCTGTGGTCTGTTCTTGCTGATGGTGTGGCACCAGAAGCAGTGCTGGGGGTCTGTCCAGTGGATGTGCAGCCTGAATCCAAGCTTGCATCCCCTTCAAGGAAACGCTGTCACTACTGGTGCGCATCATCAAAGCTTGGAGCAGTCGATGATTGGGGCAAGCTGCTGTTTGACAGCACGGTGGAGCAGTATGGCGATATGTGTAAGTGCCTCTACAATGCAGCCTGCATGACTTGTCACTAAGCTGTTTGTTTGAGTAGACCTGGCATATTAATGTGGTGCAATGCAACATGTACATATATCTCAACGTAATGTACTTTAACATGACACAGCATAACACACTACAAAAGTGTACGACATAAATCAGTTTAAATAATAATACCTGCAGATTTGGGTACATTATGAGGAAAATACACTTGTGACATCAGTCACCTCGTTCAATGTGGGATTGCCTGCGCATCCTGAAAATGCTTGCTAGATGTATGAGCAGCTTGAGCTGATCATCAGTGATCTTCTCACATTTGGGATTGCCTATGCATCATGAACATGCATGCTAGTAGCAGCCTGAACTGGTGACCTATGACATGCTTGCAGACACAAGAGCTGATGCCCCCTTCATAGGGCAGGGCTTTAGCCTTGACAGGAATGTAATTCATGCCGGCCACCGTTGGGGCATGCCATGTGCAATAGGCCAAACACGTTTAAAAAAATAAAAAAAACACAAGTTGAGTTATTGAATGCTTGCAGACAATGAGCGCCCTCCCAGGGAGCTGGAGCAATTCATTCATTCCTACCGTCTCCCTCACCCAGACACCTACAAGTCAATGCTGACCACAGCTGCTACCCGAGGCGCAGCCAATGTCAAACCGGCCAGCAATGTTGACCATGAGTTTGAGCCTTTGAGCAAGCGGCGTAGGTGTGAAGAAGATGTGTACCTCAGGCGGATCAGAAGCTTAGTGCAGCCTCTGCAGGTTCAGATTCTTGCTGTTTGTCAAGTGTGAATCAGTTTGGGCGTCTGAATTCTTCCCATGTCTAGTCAGTTGTCTCTCATGTTGACGGACATATTACTGTTCAAGCAGGCATAGAGTTCAGGCAATGCATGTATGTGTAGGTCAGCGTACATGTATAGTACCCAACAGGACCAAACAGCTAGCAGTATCACCTGAAAACCATGCGTGGTCATCACTCTGGCATAGTTGAAATGCATGGACAGCATTTTCACATACATTTGATTATGCATCATGTACTTGTGCCCCTTCCTGGGCAGCCTGGAATAACACTTGGCTCCTCGTCAAATCAATGCCAAAGGTGTATTCTTTCCTTTTCTGTTATAGTTGTACCCCTTCTGCTTGTCTATTTCCTATGGAACGCTCATAATTGTATGACCAGCTCCTGCTTCCAGGTAGAAGTGGTGACAAAAGCACCATCACATGGAGGCTCAGCTGTTGAGGTTCACAGATACATGGCTGCCGGCAGCTGCATTGGTGTAGAAGTGTGGCAGCCTTCAGGCCTGTTGGGTGAACCACTAGAAGCTGAGCTGACATCACTGGTGTGTGCTTCATTTTGTTCTGTCTGTGAAATGTCCTGCGTCAGAGATCTGAAGCAACCAAAGTCATCCATGATGTGATAACAAGAGGCAGTGCACCTTGAATCTAGAATCTGCTCAATGTGTTTAGCTGCATAACCATGCTTGTGGTATGTTCTCTTTCTTGGCATGATGACATCAGCAGCCAGAAGATGGTGGCTTTTGTCACTTGGTCATTTTGGGAGTCTGGTGTTCATTTTGCTCCATGTGGGTCCTGTCATGTGCATCACGTAGTACCTTCTTGATGTGGCACAGTTGAGACTGCAAGCTAGTGTCAAGTCCACACATTCTGACCTGCTGTGGTTTTGCTGTAAAATTACACGGCATGCTGCTTTTATGGAAAGGCCATGTGGACTTTGCAGGTGCAGCACTGGGAAGTCACAGATGCTGCTGACAACATCACCAGTATTGTCGATTCCCCCATAGCCAAAAGAAGAAAGGTGTACTTTGGGTGCAGGGACATTCATAACGATCCCCAGGTGCTACGACGCACAGTGCTTCTGTAGTCCTTACAAGCGTTGAACCCCCCTTTGCTTCAGGAAGGGATGCTCTACTGTCAACACTTGCTTTGCTGCTCCAGCCTGCATGCATGGCATCCCATTTGTACATTGTTGCAGCCCCTCCAATATGCATGCTGCAAGCTTACAAGGCATGGTGCAAGAGCCAGGCAAGAAGGTACAGCCTCTTACACAAACACCCTTGGCAACCAACATTCAGGTGGTACTTGCTTGAAAGACACCACAGTATCAAAATCGTGTGGGAGAGTGTGTATGTGTGCATAATGCAGCTCCACTGGGATGTCGAGCCTATACCCACCATCATCACAGACAGACTGCTACCCCGCCTAGTGCAGCTAGGGGTCATCACTGCTGTCTCTGACGTCCATCAGGCCGTCTTGAACATGTATCACAAGGTGCTTACAATGTCATTCTCTTGACATAGATCTGGCAGCAGACTCTGACACGCACATAAGCTTGGGCTCTTTCAGTCATGGTCCGCCTCTTTGAAAGCACAAGGTGCATTTGCCATCTGCCTTGTCCTCATCCTCAGTGTATGCATCAAGCTTGCTAGGGCTGCACTGATGCAGCGCTCACAAAATCCTCATTTAGAGCCTGGTTTCACATCTGTGTATGCGCCTGTGCCAAATGTCAACTGACCCATGTCAGCATTGCAACATGGGCAACAGCGCAGGGTTTATCAATGTTTGCTGTGGTGTGAGAGTATCACATACCATGTAAACGTGCAGTGAATTTGTATAGTCGTAGAGGTGTGTTCACAGCAGTGCTAGCATGTCCTGACTGTGTAATGCCATGCTGTTGACAGGGAGGTTACCTGGTTGCTCATCAAGACAGTGAAGCGCATTACCAGCAGCCGGTGGTCATGATTCAAGTGCGCTCTGAGAGTGCCTTGAGCTTTGGCTATAAGCCTGGAGGCTGGAGTCATCTTAATGAGGTATCTGGCTGCTTCGCACTGTCAAACGTCCATGCATTAGCACTATTAACAAGGAAGGAGGCTGCTCTGGAAAGACCAGACTTGTCCTGCACGTACCTAGCTCATCATGAGCTGGAAAGCGTTTAGTTATTGTTGTTCACAAGGTAGCAGGCAGAAATTGGCCTGATGCAGCAACGCAGTGTCACTTGCTCACTTGTGCATGCAAGCATTCTCTGACTTGTGTCATGCATATGCTATGGGTATGGGTGCATGCTGAGGGTATGCAGATTGTGCATGGAAGCCCACATCCACTGAGTTTCCATGCAGAAGCAAACCAATGACCTTGCCTCAATTGCTTCAGGCATGCATGTGCCTCTGACAGGTGCAAATTGGGCAGTCGCAACTGGCATAGAATTTTCTGCATTGTAAAGTTATGACCCACATATTAATATTCTTTGGTTTTGCAACAGACTGGCAGTGACATACCGCCAGGGGAGTGGTCCTGACTTATTTTGTATGTGTGGGAATTGCATGACATACTCTTGAAAGTTCACTCGCCACTGTCGTGTACTGATGACATCTGCTGTGTGCAGCTGGCTGACAGTGTTCATTGTGGCTGCAGAACCTGCGTTTCCTCAGGATCCATAAGCCATTGTTTTCAGTGATGGTGCTGAAGAATGAGGCCTTCAATGTGCTGAAACACTGTGTGTGCTCTGGAGACACTCAAAGCGGGCAGTGCGCCACACTGATACTGCGCAGCATCACCTCTTCTCAGAAGCCTTGAGAACGGTGCAAATCGATTGATATCAATTGTATCTGTCCGTCAGTGATCAGCAACACCTTAATGTCCTTCCAAGTACCAACAGTGTCAGTGCATTTTCAGTTGGGCTTCAAGTATGCTGAGGATGCATCTTTGTGTTTGGTCCTGTGCCTCATTCGACTCAAGGAGCCTTGTCATGCAAGAGCAGTGCATACGTACATGTACATGTAGAACAGGATTGATTCTGTGGCATAACTAACACAACATATGTGTGATGTTCTGTACAGAATCAAGCCTGTTCTGCTGCCTTTTGTTATCGTTGTCATAGCCTGTACATGCGATCATCTTGCTGAAGAGTCTGGCTGTGTAATTCCGCTGCCCAGCTGTAGTTGAGTTGTCACAGCACTGCCTGTTCAAGCAAGGAAGTTTGCAATGCGTGAAGCTAAATGCAAGTCTGGTTGTCGAGTCAGAGAACTCATCAGAAAGTCTGGTGCTACAGCAGCGCTCTGCATCTCAGTGAAAAATGACAGGCAGCACTTCACTGCAACGCTACTCTGCCCTGCAGCAGCCATTCACTGCACACCGGCCGGCTCTGCAAAGCCTCTCCAAAGGCAGATCAATACACTGCGTGAAGCCAAGATGTCCAGCTCAGCAGAAACCTGCGCGAGGGTTCGGTGTCAATGGGCAGACAAGCCGCAGACCAATGCAGACACTACAGGCTGCTGAAGTGTTGTACGAGCTTGCGGACATTGACGCCAAGACCGCAGCAACCATAGCAAGCTTATTAGGTCCCGTGCTCAATATCGGCCAGCTTCTGATGATTGCCCGGATTGTACTGTCCTGGTATCCAAACATCAACTACGGCAAGCTGCCTTGGGTTTTGGCTGTCAGACCAACCGAGCCAATATTGGCACCAACCAGGAAGGTTATACCAATAGTTGGTGGTTTAGATGTCACGCCAATCGTCTGGGTGGCCCTGCTGAGCTTCACAAACGAAATCCTTCTGGGACCACAAGGCATCCTGAACCTGCTGCAACGGAAGGCAGACCTTTGATCAGTCCTATAGACATGAACTGTGCACTGCTTATTGCGCCATGCAGTGGTCTGCTTTGTGCATTTAATTGAATCTCTATGTCATTGATAGGCTCACAATCCAATGGCTGGTGCCTCTGCAGTAGCAGGCTATGAACATGCAGGATATGATTTTGCAGGGTGTCTGCGGTGCGTTTGTTGCTGGACAAGGATTGTTGTCATATATGATTATGGTATCTAATTATCTTGTGAAGTTATTGTGAGTGCTGAGGTTTTGTTGAAGAAGCTGCTTTTATTGTGATGATTCTCGCGGAATGTAATCAGTCCATACAGGCACCATCAATTTCAAGCCAACAGTTCTGGTCAGTCATGACCCAGGGTGCATTTTAGTGCATTGGGGTTTTTATATGACTTGCTGTCCTCCACGTCATCCAATGCATGTCTTTGCGGGCTTGGTGACAAGTCAGCAAACAGAGTCCATCAAGACGGAGTCAGTTCTGTCATCCTGCAGTAGCTGCTGAGCTTGTAGAGGCTGATCCCGTTTTACGGTAGTACATGGTCCAAGCCGCACAGGCTGCTTGTGGTTGGTTGATTTGCTCACTCCCGCATGCTGTTGAGGTTGCCTGCTCACAAAAAACCCGTTTTCACATGACCAGAAAGTAATTTTGGGAACACGAGTCTGAGATCCGACCTATCATTGCAAAACAGCAAGGTTGCATAGCATTGCTCATGACGCCTCTGACTACATTTGTACAAATCATTGTGCAATTAGTGATTATGGGCGCAGCTGTGACGGTCCACATTGCTGACAAAAAGGTGCAGTACCTGATCAACAGTTGCGAACAACTGCTGCAGCAAACCACAGCGAGTCATCATTGCTTCTTCTGATTAATGATGCGTCATTCATCCTTTCTCTACTCAAATTGAATACATGACTGCATGACATAGTGGTCATGCAGCAGTTGGCAGGGAGGATGCAATCCCACCTGACAGGACTCTCCAGAAGGTCCTGACTTCAGAAAGCATGCTTGCAGCACAGAGTTGTACACAATGGCATCACACTCAGGCTGAGCCATTTCGCAAGCCTGCTGGCAGCCTGTCAAGTCCACTGCAGCAGCAGCACCGCCCCCGTCCTGCAGTTGCACAACACACCGCATTTGTGGTGATCCCAAACATCATGCTGACAGGCAACACATACCCATTGAGCAAATCGCAAAGAGTACACAGGGATAAATGTTTATGGATTGATTGAGCTGTGCTGTTATAGAGCAGACAGGGCTACAGCAGCAGAGCTGGCTTCCTCATCGGTAAAGTCTCGTGTGACAGTGCCTTAAGTTGAAAAGGTACCCCTGGGCAGCCCGGTACAACACTTGGCTTCTCAATAAATTGACCCAAAAGGTGTAGTATTTTCTTTTTCTTTGCTTTCCTTGGAAAGGTGCCCTGAAAATGCTCACTACATACACCATGGCACCTTTGCCATATATGCTTAGTACTTGGTGCACAAGTTGTTTGCACACCATCAACATGAAGCAAACTGAACTCAAGGTAGCATCACCCCGCTTCGTCCAGAATGCGTACTTTGCATCATGCCTATGTTTCCTTTCATTCATACATCCTTTGCATGTGAAGACTGCATATGCATCACATGTGATATTAAGGCAGCCTACCATATGTATTTGCAAGAAAAGAAAGAAGAAATAGCAGAAGAAAAGAACGAAATGAAAGAAAGTATGCCTTGTCCCACATGCATCTGCAACACGTACCTGCCGCCCAGGGAACGTAAGTAAGTAGCCAGTGGGGTCATACACAAACCCTGGAGCGCCTTCTGGGTAAACTATATCCGGGCCCTGGTCACATGACAAGGTCCCAACACCATCAGTGGTGTAGTCACTCTTCATCAGCAGCAGCTGACTTGAAGGTGTGCAATTCAGCGCACCATCACCTGGACAGCAAGACATACTGTGAAGCATTCTGTTTGAGGTGCAGACTGTGCTGCCCTGCATGCATTGACCACACAACGGCGCTCAGGTGGTGTTTGATTAGGACACTGTTTTGCTTGCATGGACCACACAACCACGTCAAAGTATTGTCTGAGTAAAAGACTGATTTGTATGATTGCTGGAAGTGGGAACAGTCTTGTCGTGATCAAATGATTATCAGGTCTGATGCGCTGAATAGCTGCAGAACACAGAGCTGGTGTCCTTGCTAGTCATGTGATTGCCCTGTTGCTGCACAAATGTTCGATTTGGAAAGCAAGCAGTACCTGTGTAGCCTGGCCAGCATGTGCAGTTGTATGCTCCTTCAGTGTTGATGCAACCTGCATTGGGTGCGCACTGCACAGTCTGGCGCAGGCACTCGTTGATGTCCACATTGCACTCTGGGCTCTCAAATCTGCATACACGCATAGCAGATCACATGTGGTGAACAGGCACACGCAGTGCATGATGCATCAGAGCAGCAAAAACCGGGCTGCATTAAATCCTACTATAATGTGTCTAGTGTTTCTGGTCAGCACCTTGCAGATGTGGCAATACAGCATTGCGTAAAGCACCTAGTATGCTTATGCTTGAACAGAAGACGCTGCAGGCGCTGCTATGCATCATTTGACAGACCGCTTTTTGACACAGTGGAAGACAAAAAGAAGAAAGGAAGGAAGAAGACTGGAATCGTACCCAGTGCCAGGTTGCTTTGCCACCCAGGTCTGGCTGCAGTCAGGAGCCTCTGGTATCTCAGCAGGGCTCAGAACACAATTGGGAACAGCTTGAGCCATCCTGTACACCAGCATCTGATGTTGACTTTGCTGTGACCAGTGCCTCCTTGCAGGGTATACTTAGATTCTAAGTATGGATGTAGGACACATCAGCAGTTTATACCAAGGGACCTGCACATAGTCAGGGCAGGGCAAACGGATGCACATAGGCATGGATGCATGCAGGATTGACCACCTGTTATGTTGTATAGCTACAGCAAGACCCATCATTGTGCATCGTGACATTTTGATCATGCAGCGCTGGCACATCAGCATGGCATATGGCGGAAACGTGACAACAGTGGAAGGACTGCTGAGGTTCCATACTGCTGCTTGCTTGCAAACGAGGCAGGAATCTACCTAGCAATGGTCTTGGCATTGCCGCGCACGATGTCAAAGGTATTGGAAGTGTCTCTGATGCCATACAGTCCATCTCCACCCCCTTCCCCTTCAGGGCCTACTTGCCCTTCGTTATACCAAGCCCAAAAGGCAGCTCCCTTCAAGGCGCTCCCATTGCTGAGGCTCTGCAGGCACTGACATTGCTATCAGGGAACACATCAGATGTGAAGCCCATTAGAACACTGTACTGACGTATCACTTCACATGGTGTATGGATTGAGTACTTTCTCAGCAGCCTCCTGAAGAGGTGATCGTGCACTACCTATATGCCAGCAGTCAAAACCCATTCACAGCCAAAGCTGTGACAAACAGGCTTCACGCCAAACAACCACTGCAAATGCCTGCACAGTTGCTAGGCATGAGGATAGAGCTGTTCCAGCAGGCATCATGACCAAGGATTGTTCTCACAACTCCTTGTCACTGGCAGTCAACAGATGATGAAGTAGTTCCACCCCACCCCACCATGCCCCAACTCTTCTTACCCCACCGTGGCCCAATCTGCCCAACCCCACCCCACCCCACCCGACTCCACCCCACCTACTTTGACCCTTGAAGGCAAATGTACGAAGGCCCATACAGCTTGCATGAGGCCCTCAGCATACCAGTTGCAGGGCATCATAGACAAGGGTGTAGAAAGCATCTCGCTGGGCTTCATCAGCTGCTGTACCATTCTTCACCCACTTCCCAAACTCCTCCAACATGAGCTGCACCACCAAGTGCATCAGTCACACAAATGAGCTGTGTTCTATTTAGGCCTAAATGTTGAAATTGTTGAAGCTTCTGCATGCTCCATATCAACATGCAGTACATAGCCAGATGCATCAGTATTTGAATGAATTCATGATGGTCAGTGTACAGCGGCATGTGTCGGCCAGCACTAATTCAAGCACTGATTGGATCAGAAGGTCACCAGTCACATGTATGCCATGCACTACACTGGGAATTCACTTTTTGCTGTTTTGTGTAATGACAGCCTATGCTATTGCTGAGCAGCTGTTGCATGAACAATCCTGCCCCTCAGATTGTTAGTCATGGGCAACAACCCATAGCATACAGACAACTGATGCTACAGTCACAACTAGTCTGCTTCTCAGATGGTCATGAACCACATTATGCACAGCTGTAGTGTGGCAACATGCTACAGTGCAATAGACTGCTAGCACATCCAGATGTCGAGGGGTTTTGCCCACCTGGCCAAATCAGGTCTATTTTCAATGTTGATGCATTATGTGATTGTCAAAGATGTCATATTAGAGGCTCGTACAGGGATGCACACAGCAGGCTGCTCTGCAGATTCAAGACATGTCCAGCACGTACCTAGGTGGTCCTGAGCTGGCAAGCATTCAGCTGTTATCACAATCATCGGGATGTCAAATTGCAGAGGTAACAACTGCAGCCCTGAGCAGCCCAGTGTAATACTTGGCTCCTCATTAAACTGACGTCGACAGGCGTAGTCGTTTCTTTTCTTTTCTGTTCTAACAACTGATGCAGCAGCTTACCGGCTTCCCCAGGGTTGCAGCATCTGCTATGTGCTTGGCAATCCAGCTGGTCTCAAAGCTGGTGCTGTTGTCCAGCCAGTTGTCTGGCCAGTGGTGAAAAGCAGCGAAGTCTATGTCAGGAGACATGTGGTCAGACAGAAAGTCCTGCCCTTCATTGTATGCCCACCTGCAGGAAGCTCTCAGTCTTGCAGTGCTGCATGTGCATCATCATTTGGGACCTAAATGAGAGAGAGACAGAGAGGCAAAGCTTACAAGGTCAACCAGTGGTCAACATGTCTTGTAGCTTGTGGCTCAGCCTCGGCCATTCTGCCTGTCACACCTGAGGGCAGAACTCACCTGTGTATGTTGGCTGTGCCTGCAGGAGTGCTTACAAGGGAATTTGCTTGTTTGGGTTGGCAATATCCTTGCAATTTCCTGTTTATACCCTGATAACACCCTTCAAAAGTTTGTTAATACCCTGGCAGTACCTCGGCAAAATGCTGGCAATACCAGGCAGACCCTGGGTGTGTGAAATCAGCCCACTGTGTTACGTCTCTTGAGCATCAGCAATACATGGGCTCATACAAACTGTCACATGGAATGCATGCTGACTGTGTCAGAGGTGCGTCGCCCTTGTCAGTCAGGACATTAACTCTATGCAATCAAGGCACATGCATGGGTTGTGATGGCTTCAGTCATACACACTCACGTCTGATTGCCTGAGGGGTCAGAGTCTCCGCTGGGGTAGAAGCCCTCTTCCCCCACTGTCAGCAGGTGCTTGCTGTCCAAGCTCTTGACATATGCGGCCATGGTGTCCACCCATTCCTATAGCATTTGCAGAACATCTGTCACCGCCTGATGGGGAGTATGCAGCTGCAGAAAAGGACTGTGTGCATAATCATGCAGACATTCCTAATTTGGCACTGCTCCAGGGCATTGAGTTGGCCATTCAAGGGCACAACCTTGTTACAGTTGACTTACAGTTGTGTTACAGTTGTGTTACAGTTGTGTGAAATGTAGGTGGGTGACACCAGGGGGTTCACCATGCTTTTTCAAGTGTGAGTTGCATTCCTTGAGGCTGTGCAGAAAGGCATGCTGTGTCTGCTGTATCCTGCAGCTTCTCACATTGATGTACTATCCACACTGCAGAAAATCTCATATGCACAGCCCAGAAGCAAGAACAAGCATGCAAGCACCTGTACTCTGTTGCCACACTTGTAGCATCTTGGCTCGTTGATGAGGTCCCATGCCATGATGGTGGGGTCATCTCCATACCTGTGTACACACACACGCACACACTTACACAAGGCAGATGTTTTTGCGCTGCAATAACGGGCTTTCAGATTGCTGTTGGGATATCAGAGCTGTTGCATGTTTGCATAAAGCATCAGCAGGTCATTGTTGAATGGGATCTGCATAAGGGGCGCTGCCTTCAGGACTGTGGCATGCACATGGCTATCTCTGCAGCTGTACACAAATCATACAGAGATGTAGAAGAATATTTGGGAGGTCTGGCTTCATGTGTACATACATCATACAGAGAGGTACAAGTACGGGGGGGGGTGGGGGGGGAGTATGGACATGTATCATACAGAGGTGTAGGAGTACAGTGAAATTGCACCTGCAGCCGTTGATGTAGTTCACTCTGTTGATGATGGCCGAAGCATACTGTTGATACAGCTGCATGCAAGTAGGGTCATTGAAGAAGTCTTCATGCACATGTGCAGTTGGGCTCCAGGACACAAACTGGTCCACACTGCCGGTGCTGTTCCAGTTGTTGGTCAAGGACAGGATGACCTGTAGGCTAAAAAAGAGAGAAAAGGTTATGTGTTTGGACATCGAGCAGAGAAAAAGCCAGGATCAACATGTTCTAGGTAGATTCAGGTAGAGTAGAAGAGACAGATGAACAAAACATTGCGCATTATAATATCGAACAGAAAGAAGACCAAGCTTAAGATTGTTTGGGCCGTAAGCTTTTCCGTTTAGAGCTCCATTTTTGTGCTGGCAGTAAATTCCGAGGCATTTCAGACTGGCTCATGTAGGAGACATGCAGCACATGGAAAAGTAGGAATGGCATTCAGGAACCACTTTTGATTCAGGACAAGGTCTTGCGCATGTAGTTTATGTAGCCTGATCTGTCCCAATCGTCATGAGCACCACCCACAGGTCTGCAGGCATGTGTCCCCACATCAGCGGTTCCGCTGCCCAAAGCAGCAACCCCATTCCCCAAAGCAGCAATTCTGCTCCCCAAAGCAGCAATTCCACTCCCCAAATCAGCAATCCCACTGCAAGAGTTATGACAAGAAAGCATGCCTTGAGGTTTTGTTGCCTGGCCTGGTCAAGTGCATAGTCCAGCCCTCTAAAGATGGGCTCAGAAAAGTTGCCCGGACTTGTCTGGAGTGCATAGTAGGGTGAGGCAGATGTGGCCCATGCCCTGATGACATTCAGGCCGGCTGCTTGACCTTTGCTCATGACATCCCTGATCAACTGCATGGCACAGGTGGACTGATATCATCATGAACGAGTTGGTTCATCAAGCATGCGAGTTCCTTGGGGACAAGTGCTTGTATGCATCTTGCTGTGATGTTGTGCACAGAGCATGGCAAGCTTCATTGCATGGTTGGGCAGACCACACAAACAGTGCAGTGAAACTTTCGGTACATGCAACAGCAGCCATGCAGCTTGCTGCAGCAGCCTGCGAACTGTGTCACAGGGCACACAGAGCTCAGACAGCAGGTATCCATTGTGTTTTGCGCCAGTAACAAAACACACCCAAGGACCAGTCTTGTTGGGAGGCAGTGAGGCTGCCACTAGTACTGGAGCACCTGCACCAGATTCCAACCACTCCCACCTGCATGCCCACACTCTTTATAAGGGTATTCATAATTAAGCGCTTTCCAGGTCATGATGAGCTAGGACGCTCCTTGCACATCAAATCTATCATGACAGTGACCCAATCAAATGGTACAGAGACAGCCTGTGCATGATCAAAGGCTTTTGTAATGGTGTTGCAAGACGAGTGATCAGCTGAAAGTACAGCACTAGGCTGTTGTAGCAAGGCAAAGAGGGGTGTGCATGTCAAGAGATTCTATGCACAATGCATTTGCAACCATAGCAGACAACTTTGCTTCTAGCTTGCTAGGACAGCCTACAGTCTATCATGGTGATATGTGTTATGCATATTGCAGGCTGCTTGGCGTTGTCAATCACAACATTGAGCTTACTGGTTCCAGCCCATAGGATAGAAGGTTTGACAGCCAACAGCAAAGTTGCCATCTTCTGTGATGGTCACAAAGTATTCTGGTGCTGTGTTGCTGCTGGTGGTGTTGACAAATGCCAGAGGAGCTGGTGCAGCAGCTGACAAGGTGTTTGCAGTCAGAAGAGATGATGTAGCCTGCAAGCATCAGGGTCATTGCTTTTGACATCAAATTGTAGCAAAGAGAAGGTAAAAGGCATGAGGAGTGAAGGTCTGAATGCAGACTTGTCTCACTGTGGCAAGCTCTTTCAGATGCAAGGCTGCTTGTTGAGCAGCAGCAGCTCAACAAGTAGCCTGGAAGGGTATGCCACAGTGTCTGGCAAGTGAAAAGATTGGTGCAGCAAATTCGCAACTGGCGAAACTGC
>JAABUK010005098.1_pt1 | contig 20793 bp, 18 predicted proteins | sample 5559141 | NCBI WGS metagenome assembly JAABUK01 (sample SAMN10711869, study PRJNA513367) | rock metagenome | isolation source: Antarctica rocks | place: Antarctica: Victoria Land, Pudding Butte nord | collected 2016-01-03
TGGTCTTCCCAGACTGGGCCACCCTCATGCAAACCCTGATCGACTCGAAACCCCCACCCGACATCGAAGCCCAGGTCGCCAGGTGATGATCTCACCGTCCGTAGCCGACTTAGAACTGCTGGTTGTCCGGCGCCGGTCTTGACGTCCACGTTCTCCCCGGCGAGGGCCAGGACCAGCAGCGCGATTAGTTGCCCGTCGTCGATCGGCTCGCGCTGCAGGGCCGTGTGCAGGGCGTCGGTCCGCATGTTGCCGATCATCGCCGTGCCGCCCTGGGTGACGTCGGCGCGCGGCTTGGAGGCGGGGGCGTCCGATGTGGCATCGGCGCCTGCGCTGGCGTCCCCTCGTGAGACCGGGGCCGGGACGGTGAATAGCACCTGCCTCACCTTGCCGGTGTTCTCGTCCAGGCAGACGCCGACCTGGACGCCAGGCGCGTCGGGTGGGCCATGGTGGCGCATGGCCTGCGCCGGGAGCTTCACGCCGCCGTAGGCTTCGGCCGTCAGCATCACGCCGTTCTCCGGCAGGTGCGTCTCGACCCACGCCTGCTGCGCGGCCAGGAAGCCGTCCACGTTCGTCGTGGTGCGGCTGTCCTCGTCAGCGGGGGCGAACAGGTCCTCGACGTAGGTGACGCCGTACGCCTCGGCGAAGGCGGTATCGAACAAGGCGTCGGCGGCCCGCATCTCCTGGCGTGACAGCGCGCCTGCCAGCGCGTGCCAGTCGGCAAGCTCGCCCTTCTTGGGCTTGTGGCGCTTCCAGGCCGCCGCCTGGTCCTCGTGTGTCGCGGAGGCGATGGCGCGCAGGCTGGGCTCCTTTGGCATGTCGCCGGCGTGCATGCGGTCCAGCATGGCCGGCAGGATGGTGCTCAGCAGCCGCAGCTTGCGGATCGTGCGGACCGGCACCGCCAGCAGGTTGCTGATGGCCTCCTCCGTCCAGCGCTCGGAAACCAGCTTCTCGATCGCGCGCCACTGGTCCACCGCCGACATTGGCTTGCGGATGATGTTCTCCAGCACGGCGCGGATCTGGTCGTCGTCGGCCCGCTCGTGCTCGCCCAGCACCAGCACCTCGATCCCCTCCAGCTTGAGGGCGAGGGCCGCGCGCACCCGGCGGCTGCCGTAGCGCACGGTGAGGCCACGCGGCATCTCGCGCACGACGGGCGGCTGCAGGATGCCGACGGCTGCGATGCTGAGGCGCATCTGCTCGTCGGCGTGGTCCGGCGCGGCCTTGCCGCGGGGGTTGTCGGGGTTGTCGATCAGGCTGCGCGGGTTGATCGTCTTGAGTTCCATGTGCTCTGCTCCTGGGTTGCTGTCCCGCCCCCTTCATCCTGGGCTTGACCCCACCCGCACCCCGCATCCCGGCGCGCGGGGCAAGGGCGCGCCGCTGGGCGCGGGCCGCGGAGCGGCCGAACCCTTGCGGCGCGGGACGGGTATGCGGGAGCGGCTTCTCCTATCCCTGCCCTCCCCTTCCCTCAGCCGTTGCTCCCCGTTCCGACTCCTTCCGTCACGAAGCTGGCGTAGGGGTCCTCCGGGTCGGCGAGGTCCGCTTCGACCCGCCACATGTACGTGCTCTCTGGGTCCTCGTGCGCCTCGTCCTCGGGATAGACCGACAGCAGCAGCCTCGACTGGTCCACGTTGACGTAGGCTTCGAGTGCGACCGGGCCGGGCCGGTCCTCGCCGGCCTGGTCCTCGTCCCGGGCTGGGACGGAGCCGTTGAACCAGTAGTCCAGGCCGCAGCGGCTGCTTGGCCCCTGGAACTCCGTCCAACCGGTGATGCGGGTCAGCCTGGCCAGCATGCCCGCGATGTCGAACACCACAAGCGACACGAACGCCTCGCCAGTCTCGCGCTCTGGTTCCATGCTGTCTTCTCCTTGTTCCTGGACGCTGTGCGTGCCCTTCTCCGCATCCGTGCGAAGGGGGCACTACGGAAAGAACGGGTCGTTTTCGGGTGGGCTACGCCGCGGCCTGGTCCGCACCCGCCTCCAGGCTGTCCTCGATGGCGGCAAGCTCCCCCTCCTTGGCGTCCAGCTCGGCCTGGTAAGCAAACGCCTGGCCCAGGCGACCCTCGTAGGCCGGGATGCGGGCCGAAGCCTCCTCGGCCCGGCGGCGGTGCTCGGCCAGGTTCACGTCGAACTGGTCCAGCATGTACTCCAGCCGCGACACCAGCCCCTGGGCGGTCAGGTCGTCCTCGACCCGCACCTCCTGCTCGTGGCCGGTGCGGTCCAGCCACACGTCGAGCTGGTGGCCGCCGGTCCCGGCCCAGGCTTGGCCCTCCGCCTTGACCGCGAAGCCGCCGATGTGCGCCAGCGTCCACCGTCCCCGCTCCTTGCCCACCGCCAGGATGCGGATGCGCGACAACAGGGACGAGCCCGCCACCTTGCGCTCAGTTTGGACCTTGCCGCCCACCTCCATCGTGAACAGGTCGCCGCGCGTGGGCGTGCGGAGGAGGAGGTCCGCCTCGATCTGCGTGACGCGGGCGGTGGACGACGCGGCCTGGGCGCGGGCGTCCACGATGTTTCGTCGCACCGCGTGCTGGTCGTCGATGTGCGCCGCCCGCAGCCGGCGCAGCCGCGCGATCTCCGCTTCCAGCCCGGCCTTCTGCATCAGGCGCGGGTCGCCCGATGCCAGTGCCTTGGCCATGGCGAACTGGTTGGCCTGGGCGCCCACGTCCTCCAGCCGCCGGATCGAGCGGTCACCGGCCAGCGCCGCCGCGATGAAGCGCGCCTTGCGCTCCAGCAGTTGCCAGGAAGTGGCGTCCACGCTGCCGAGCGTGGCGTAGGCGTAGATGTCGATCCACTCGCTCTGGTTGCCCTGGCGCTCGATGCGGCCCTCGCGCTGCTCGATGTCGCTGGGCAGCCAGGGCACGTCGAGGTGGTGCAGGGCCGCCAGGCGGTCCTGCGCGTTGACGCCGGTGCCCATGGTCTCGGTGGACCCGATGACGAAGCGCTTCTTGCCGGCGCGCAGGTCGGCGAACAGCCGTCCCTTGTCGGCCGACTTGTGGTAGTCCTGCATGAAGGCGATCTCGCCCTCCGGCACGCCGAGCCGCACCAGCTCTTGCTTGATCCAGCGGTAGGCGGAGAAGCCGCGCTTGGCCTCCACGCTGAGCGTGCCGAGGTCCGAGAAGATCATCTGCACCGCGCCCGGTAGCGGGTAGGGCGTTCCGTCCGGCTGCACGTAGCGGTTGGCGGAGGTCTCGACCCAGATGCGGTGGGCGTTCTGGATCAGCAGGTTCAGCTTGTTGCCGTTGTCGTTGGCCGGCGTTTCCGCCCACAGGCGCTCTGCCTCAGCCATTAGCCCGCGCAAGATGCGGTCGTCGAACTCCCGCTCCTGGCCAAGCACGAAGCGCAGGTCGATCGCGGCGTGGCGGCCGTCGGTGATGACGGACAGCAGGATGTCGTCGCCCTTCTCGGCCGGGCCGTCCCGCTCCTCGATCAGCCGGATGCGGCGTTCCAGCGCCCGCTGGTAGGCCTTGAAGGCCGGGCTTGCCGGGGCGGTCGCCACCTGGCGCTTGCCGGTGCGCAGCTGGGGCAGGCGGAGGTAGGCGCGCAGGTCGTCCTTCAGCACCACGTCGGCCACCTGCCGGAACATGGCGATCAGCTCCGGCACGTTCACGAACTCGGCGAAGCGCGTCACCGGCTTGTAGCGGCCGGACGGCTGCAGCTCCAGCTCGGTGCGGCTGTCGCCGAACAGGCTGGCCCAGGCGTCGAACTGGTGGATGCCGCGCTCCACCAGCGCGTGCGGCTGCATGAAGCGCTGCAGGCTGAACATCTCGCCCATGGTGTTGGTGATCGGCGTGCCCGAGGCGAGGACCAGGTTGCGGGCTGGCTGGCTCTGCGCCACGAAGCGCGACTTCACGAACAGGTCCCAGGCGCGCTGCGAGCCTTCCGGGTCCACGCCCTTGAGGCTGCTCATGTTGGTCGCGAACGCCAGCTTCCTCATCGCCTGCGCCTCATCGACGATGATCTGGTCCACCCCGATCTCGGCGATGGTCAGCATGTCGTCCTTGGCGGTCGCCAGCGCCTCCAGCTTGGCCTCCAGCAGCTCCTTGGCGTGCTCGACGCGCTTGACCGTGAAGCGGTCGTCGCCGCTCAGCCTGCTCAGCAGGTTCTCGTAGGCGCGCACCTCGTCGGCAACCATGCCCTGCTCGAACCAGGCGGGTGCCGCGATGAACTTGAACGCCGAGTGGGTGATGATGATGCAGTCCCAGCTCGCCGTGGCCGCGCGGGCCAGGAAGCGGGCGCGCTTCTCCTTTGCGAAGTTCTGCTCGTCGGCCACCAGGATGCGGGCGTTCGGATACAGCAGCAGGAACTCGCGCGACGCCTGCGCCAGGCAGTGCCCGGGCACGACCATCATGGGCTTGCCCACCAGGCCGAGCCGGCGCTGCTCCATCACGGCCGCGGCCATGACGAAGATCTTGCCGGCGCCGACCGCGTGCGCGAGGTAGGTGTTGCCGGAGCAGACGATGCGCCACACGCCGCGCTTCTGGTGCGGCCGGAACTGGATGGCCGAGCTGGCGCCGGGCAGCTGCAGGTGCGACCCGTCGAAGGCGCGCGGCACCAGGTTGTTGAAGCGGTCGTTGTAGACGCGGGCCAGCCGGTCGGTTCGGTCCGGGTCGGTCCAGACCCAGCGCTCGAACGACTCCTTGATCCGCCCCAGCTTCTCCTTGGCCGCCTCGGTCTCGCGCTCGTTCAACTCGCGGGTCTCGCGGCCGTCCACCCACTTCGTGTCCCAGATCTGCGGCACCGCGCTGTTCAGCGCGTCGGACAGCAGCAGCCCGGCGTGCCGGCGCGCGGTGCCCCACTCGGACGTGGCGGCGGCGCTGCCCTCGAACCGGCTCAGGTCCACGGACCAGATGGCAGCCTCGACGGTGTGGCGCACGTGCGTCGCAACGCCGATCACCTCCGCCGAGAACGCCTCGATGTCCCCCGTCGGCAGCCACGGCCCGCCCAGGCGCGCGATGATGTCGGACGGCCGCAGGTCCTCGGGCTGCACCCGGCGCAGAGCCTCCACGTTGGGCAGGTAGCGGGGATCGAGCGCTGCTGCGGCCTCGGCCGCGGCCAGCTTGGTGCGGACGGGGCCGGACAGGTAGGCGTCGGCCGTCTCCCACATCTCGATCGCGCCCTGGCTCAGGCCGGGGTTCAGGAACACCGCCCCGCCCAGCTCGGCTACGACCTGCTCGCGCGTGCGGCCGAGCAGCTCGGCCATCCGGTCCAGGTCCACGCACCCGACCTCGTGCAGGGTGACGGCCAGCGCGTCGGCGGCGGTCACGACCAGGCGGTCGGCCGGGGGGTGGATGACCCGCTCGGTGAAGATCGGCCCCATCTTGGCGGCGCCGGTGTCCTCGTCGTAGCTCTCGATGGAGGACACCAGCCAGCAGTCGGGGTCGTCGAGGAACGGCTGCAGGTTGGGCCGGCGCACCGTCTCGCGCTCCTCGCCCGTTCGGGGGTCGGTAGAAGTGCTGACGCTGGTGAGGTTGATCGGGCCGAAGTTTCGCTTGAAGGTGTTGTAGGCGACCTTGAGGCGGATCTGCGCGGCGCCCCAGGGCTCGTTCTGCTCCTGGGCGCGCAGCACGGCACGGGTCCAGTCGCGCACCGGGAGCAGCGCGTGCAGGATGCGGGCGTGCTTGGCCGGGATGCCCTCGCTGCCCTTCCCGGCCCGCACCTGCACCGGGACCGGCACGCCGTCCAGCACCTGCACCAGCTCGCCATCGAGCACCAGGTAGCTGCCCTCCTTGACCGTGGCGCCCTCGGCGGCGGTGCCCACGATCAAGCGGCCAGCGGCAGTCCTCGGCACCACGGGGACGGCCGGGGTCAGGGGGTGCATGGGCGATGGGAGGTTTGCCGTGCGCCGGTCCAGTGCCGCAGCCAGCGCGCCCCCAGTCTCGCCGCGGCAGGTGTAGGTCGGGCCGAACGGTCCGCTCGTGCGCGCGTGCGTGCCCAGCACCTGCATCGCGTTCTCGGCGAAGTAGCGGTTGACGTGCAGCGCCGCCTCGCCGTCCTCGGCCGGCAGCACCTCCGCCAGCGTGTCCCATGCCGTGCCGTTCGGGGTGGCGCCGGGTGGCCGGCGCTGGAAGAACAGCACGTCCACCACGACCTCGGTGCCCGCGGCCTCCTTCATGCTGCCAGCGGGCAGGCGCACCGCGCCGACCAGGTCGGCCATGCCCGCGATGTGCTCGCGCGCGGCCGGGTCCGCCTTGTCCATGGTGAACCGGCTGGTGACGAAGGCCGCCAGGCCGCCCGGCTTCAGCCGCTCGATGCTGCGCGCGATGAAGTAGTCGTGCAGCGTGAGGCCCAGCTTGCCGGCGGGATCGGGGGCCTTCACCGTGCGGTCGGCAAACGGCGGGTTGCCGATGGCGAGGTCGAAGGTCTCGTTGACGCGCGCCTTGGTGAAGTCCTCGTTCCTGACCCAGGCGTCGGGGTGCAGCAGGGTGGCGATGGCCGCGGTGCAGGGGTCCATCTCGATGGCCGTGGCGCTCACCTTGCCCGCGAGCGCATCCGGCATCGCCGCCAGGAACAGCCCGGTGCCGCAGCCCGGCTCCAGCACGCCGCCGCCGGCGAAGCCCATGCGGGCCACCGCCGCCCACATGGCGCGCACGATGAACTCCGGCGTGAAGTGGGCATACTGGGTGGCGCGCCGCAGCCCGGCCAGCTGCTCGGGCGTCACCTCCTGCTCCAGCGCGCCGCCCAGGTCCTCCCAGCCGGCGCGGAACGCCTCGCCCGCGCTGCGGAACAGGCCGTTGGCCAGGTCGGACGCGCCGTAGCCGATGAAGCGGCCCAGCACCGCCTGCTCCTCGGGCGTGGCGTGCCGGCCCTCGCGGGTCAGCTCCCGCGCCAGGCGGATGGCTGCGAGGTTGTCGGCGGCGCGGGCCTTCCAGCCGCGGGCCAGGCCGCGCTCGCCAAGAAGCCGCCAGTTGCGGGCCGGAACGCGCTCCGGCTCCGGGACGGATGCGGCCTCCTCGTCCTCGAACTCCGGCTCGCGGAAGCGCAGGCCGGTGCCGCCACCTCCTCCGTCCAGGGTGAGGCCGCCGGACAGGGCGGTGCTGTCGAACAGGGACAGCGTCATCTGCGAGGCGGCAGGTGTTGGCTTGGTCATCGGGGAGGTTCCTGTTCGGCAAGCGCGTGCGGCCCGGCTGTCAGGGGGACAGCCGGGGGCGGGTCGCGGATGTGTGGGGTGGGGTGCGGGGGTGCCGGCCGGGGGGGCGGGGGGGGGTCAGACGGTGGCGGGGTGGCGCTCGGTCCTGGGCACGTAGGCAAGGCTGGAGTGTTCGGCGCAGTAGGGCCGCCCCTGCTCGGAACTGCTCTCGCAGAACCGGAAGCCGCGCGTGCCCGGCTCGCCCAACGGCCAGCAGCAGGGCTGGCCGAGCGGTCCGTAGCGGCGACGTGCCGGTGGCGGCGGCGGCAGAGCCGGTGCCGGTGTCGGTGCCGGCCGGGTCAGGGCTGACGGCAGGGCTGGTAGGGTTGGGCGCACTGCCCGGGATGGCCGGGGCTGCTGCGGTGCGGCCGGGCCTGCCAGCCCGCGGCGTATCGGGCTTTCGCGCCCTGGCAGGTCAAGGCGGTGCGCCTTGCCGACCACGGCGTTCTTGGTGATGCCCATGCGCCGGCCGATCTCGGCGGTTGCATAACCCTCGTCCCAGAGTGCCCGCAGGCGGGTGATGGTGTCTTCGGTCCAGTCGGTGCTGGCGGCCATGATTGTGGTCCTCCTACGGGGATTGCTGGGGGGTGGCGCTACCAGGCGCCGAAGGTCGCCTCGATCAGCGCGCGCTCCACCGGGTCCACGGCGGCGAGGGCGGCGCGGTGCAGGTCGGACCCGGCCCGGGCACGGGTGACGACGTGCGCCCAGGCGGCCTTGTCGCTGTCGAATGGCGGCCCGCCGTCCGCGGGGCAGTCGATACGCTGCAGCTGCATCTCCCGGCTCCCGTCCGAGTTCGGGGCGCAGTCGAACAGGCCCCAGCCCTCCTGCTCGGCAACGGTGTCGTCGAGCGGCGCGCTCGGCACCGCTGGTATCGTCATCAGCACCTTCATCGGAGATCTCCTCTTCTCGCCTCCACGTCGGAGACCCCTCCTCGCGCGTCGCAGCCGGCCGGACGGGGCAAGGGCGCGCCGCGCTTGGCGGCGCGGGACCGGAGCCACGCGCAGCCGCCGCTTGGCGGCGAGCATGGCGAGGACCCGCCCCTTGCCCCGGCCGGACGGGCTGCGGCAGCCCTCCCCGCCCTCTCTCTCCCCATGTTCCTGCCGCGTCTCATGTCTGGCCGTGCCCGGACAGCGTCCTCCAGGCGTCCTGCTTCCGTCCCTCGGTCATCCTCATGGCCGTCCTCCCGGCGTACCCAGGCCGGTAGCGGGCATGGTGGCCGCGAGGCCAAGGGCCTTGCGCGCCCACCGCACCTTGCGCTGGCGCTCCCGGGCCTGGCCCAGCAGCTTCAGGGTCACGGCCGCGTCGCCGTGCGCGTCGTAGGTGGCGCGGGCAACGCGCAGCAGCGCGTCGCGCTCGGACCGGTAACGGTCCAGGGTGGCCAGCGTGGGCTGGGCGAAGCGGTTGGACATCGGGATACCTCCTGGGCGTGGGGCCTGGTTCCGAGCCAGGCGTAGCGGGCGGTGGCGCGAACGGCGGTAAGCCCCGTCAAGCCGACGCAGCTGGCCTCCGCGGCCTGTCGAGCGGGAACAGCCGGGCCTGCGGCGGCGCATCCAGGGGCGGCACCAGCCAGGTCAGGTGCTTCCGGCCGATGCTGTGGACCAGGCGGGAAGGCAGTCCGGGCGTCACGGGCAGCAGCCACCCAGCCTCGGTGGCCGTGACCGGGTGGTGCGCCGTGATGGCCGCCCAGTCCCGCTGGGTCCGTTGGTCCATCCCGTCCACGCCGTGGACGAGCACCTGCGTCCCGGCCGGGATGGGCGGTGCGCCCTGCACGGCAAGCCGGAGCGCCGCGATGCTCGTCCGGTACTGGCCCGGCGCGGCCAGCTCGGCCTCCCAAGCCTGTTCGACGTGGCGTCCCACAATCGTGTAGGCCCACCCGGCATGGTGCCAGGCGCCGTCCTCGGCCCGTATCAGGTGGTCGTACGTGTCGAGCTTCAGCACGGTCGGCGGCCTGGCAGCCGCCCTCGCAAAAGGGGCCGGCACGTAGCCAAGGCCCGCGTCGGTGGCGGGTTGGCTGGGAACCCACGCCATCGGCAGCAGGCGATACGGCGCTGCGATCCGCCTGTCGCACAGGGCTGCCACGGCGTCGGCGTCACGGTGCAGGCGCAGCTCGGCCCTGCCCCCAGCTTGCAACGTCCGCGACGCCTCCCCCAGCCCGTGCGAGGCAAGCAGCGCCGCGGCATCGGCCAGCCGCCCGGGGCTGATCGCGTCCACGTAGGAGTCCCCGCTCGACAGGCTGACCGCCAGGTTGGGCATGGCAGTAGGGGAGGCCAGGCAGCGCAGCCAGCCCGTGATGTAGGCTTCGGGGCTGGTCTTGCCCCGCCGTGTCTGCAGCAGGCCGCCCTCGCAGACCGCGGCGTAGCCGAAGAGCCGCTGCAACGCGCCTTGGATGCCGCCGACGTAGCAGCACGCCCAGGACGGCGTGTGCGGGCAGACGTTCTTCTCGTAGGTGTTCTCGAACAAGACGTAGATCGGGATGCCGGACGGCGACCGGAACGCGGCGGCGGCCTTCTGGCATGTCACGGTTGCACCCATGATTGCTCCTTCCTGGTTGTGGCGGTGGTGTTCCGTGCGGCGGCGTCCTGGACGCGGCGGCCGTCGATGCGGGCGCGTCCGTCAGGTCGGCCCGGTGGAGTCTCCATGGGCGCCGGCGGGCAGCTCCCATCGGTATGGCGACACCAGCACCGGCTCGTCCCAGCCGGGCTGCAGGGCGCGCTGCGCCAGGGCGGGCTAGCCCACCGCCGCGGCGAATGGCCGGCCGCGGTCGGCCTGCTCCACCACGCTGCGCCCGCGCTGGATCGTGCAACCGAAGCGGCGCTCGTAGGCCGCGATGCGGGCGAACCAGTCCAGCGCGATCAGGCGCACGGTCGCCCACACCGCCGGCGACGCGAAGATGCAGGTCAGGCAGCTCAGCCGGCTCCAGCCCAGCCGGTAGGCGGGTGCCGGCACGACGCCGTGCCGCCGCAGGGCTGCCCACACCGCCGCCTCGTCCCAGCCGTGGACGGGCCGGAGGTGATCGACGTGGCGGCGCCGGCGCGTGCCGGTGCGGGTGTCCGTGCGGTGCGGCTCGAAGGTGGCGTAGCGGCGCCGCGCGGCGCTCTCCTCGGCGCGCTCGCCGGTCACGACCAGGGTGCGCCGGCCCAGGAAGCGGTCCTGGCCGCGGATCAGCGCGTCCATCGGCCCGATCTTGCCGACCGGGCTGCACCAGCGCACGGCGAGGTCGGCCGACACCTGCGGGAAGCGCCCGCGCGTGCCGGGCGGGCCGTCCCCGCCGGCGGTGCCCACCCCGCCCCCGGGCAACTCGAAGCGCACGGGTGCGGTGGGCTGGCCGTCGCGCAGCATCTCGCGCAGCAGCCCGCTTTCGCGCCAGGAGTAGTAGATCGGGATGCCGAAGGCCGCGGCGACGGCGGCGCAGTAGCCGGCGGTGGACGGCCAGTCCATGAACGCCGTGCCGCGGCCGTCCACCTCGTGGTGGTGCAGCTCCATGCGGGACGGCGGCACGCCGGCCTCCAGCAGGGCCAGCATCGCCGCGAGGCTGTCCTTGCCGCCCGACGTGGCAACCAGCACCAGGTCGTAGGTTTGCAGGTCAGGCTGCATCTCAGCCTCCTGCCGCGGCGATGCGGGCGAGCCAGGCGTGGACGTCGCCAGTGGCGATCCAGTCGCGCCGGCTGCCGTCCGGGTCGGTGTCGGTGAACTTGCTGCCGGCGAGGTGAACCCGAAACTCCTGGATCACCTCGCCCGCCGCCGTTGCCGCGGTCCGTGCGGCGTCGAGGTCGGCCTGCAGCCGTGCGATGTGGTTCATGGCGACACCGCGAGGCCACCGGCCTTGGCCTTGGCATCGGCCCGGCGCACCGCGTCGCGCGCCGCCTGCGTGCCGAACAGCCTGGTGGAGGCGAACGCCTCGGCAGGGGTGGGCCAGATGCGGCTGCGGGACCCCTGCATGACGGTGAGCGGCTTCAGCCGCCAGCCGAGCGGGTTGCCACGGCGGTCGCGTACGCGCTCCACGACGGCCACCTGGCCCTCGCCAGGCGGGGTCACGCGGTCGAGGCGATACTTGTTGTCATGCACGCGCACGACGGCGTAGGCCGCTGGCTGGGCCATCACACAGCCTCCGCCAGGGCCGGGGCGTCATCGCCGGCGTCCTCGCTTGCAGGTACGCTGATGTTCACCTGCGCCGCGTAGTCCGGGTGCAGCGACAGCATCCAGTCGGCCGCCTTCTGCGCCGCGGCGGCGGCGCGGAACACAGCCCGTTTATCCTCGCGCAAAATCTCCAGCCAGGACTGGAGATAGCTGGCGTGGTTCTCCACGTCGCAGGGCAGGCCCAGCACAGTGCCTACGAAGCAGGATGTCAGGTCAGCCACGAGTTCCTCGAAAGCGTAGGCGCGGCTGCCGAACCGGCCGGTGAGGTCCCGGCCCAACCGGCTCGGGGCAGCACTGGCATGCCCAAGTTCATGGAGCAGCGTCGCGGCGTATCCCTCCGGCGTACGGAAGGCTGAGGCCACTGGAATGCCGATCAGATCGAGCGTCGGGCTGTAGAACGCCTGGTTGCCGCCGGTCCGCACCCGCACCCCGCTGCGGGCCACGATCAGCTCCGGCGCGTCCGGCTTGCGCCACGGCGCCTCGTCGGGCGTCGGCGGCTGATATGGCCCGATGCCGTCAACCTGGCTGGCGTGGAACGCCGTGAAGCCCCGCAGCAGCGGCACGCGGCGCACGGTGGCCTCGCCTTCGCCGCCCTCCGGCCGCTCATGCACGTCGAGCCGCTTAAAGAAAACGACGGGCGTGCCGCGCTCGCCGGCCCGCACCTGCCACCCGCGCTCGGACGCCTGCTTGTAGGTGATCCAGCGCGGGTCGTCGCTGCCGTGGGCATACTGCGTCATCGCCAGCAGGACGGCATTAATTCCCCGGTACGCGCGTCCGCTGACCGCGTTGCAGGGCATACCCGGCACCGTGGTGCGCGCACCTGACACCCAGGGCCGGCGCCAGGGTGCGGTGCCCGCTTCGAGTGCCGCGACGATGCGGTCCGTCACCGCCTGGTAGTGGTCCGGGACGCTCGTGCCGCTGCCCCGCCGCGCCGTTCCTGCCTTCGCCATCGTGGGATGCTCCTCTCTGAACACCCCCCACGGCGCCGCAGCCCGGCGGCCGGGGCAAAGGCGCGCCCTGGCGCGGGACCGCAAGCCACGCGCAGCCGGGCCGCTTGGCCCGGGGAGCATGGCGCGGACCCACCCTTTGCCGCGGCCGCCGGGCTGCGGCAGCCCTCCCACCTCCCCTGCCCACTGCCTCCCCTGCCCACTGCCTCCCCTGCCCGCTGCCTCCCCTGCCTGTTGCCTCTCCTCCCGCCTCCTCCCATCCTCCTTCGGTCCGCCCCTCCGGTCAGGCAGCGAGGGCCAGCAGCGACACCAGCGTCACCGCGGTGCGGTTCCGGCGCGGCCCGCGCGGCGCCTTGACCGTGCGCGTGGCAAACGGGATGCCCATGCGGACTGCGTGCTTGCTGACCACCGCCATGTCACGGCCCAGCGCCGTGCTGAGGTCGGTGAGCGACACGCCGTGGTCGCGCGCGAGGCGGATTGCCCGCTCCTCGTCGGCACTGAACGGGCGGCACCAGCCGTGCTCCAGCCCCAGCGACCAAGCCTTGTTGTAGACCCCGCCCTTCTTGCGGTTCAGCGTCTTGGCCAGCTCCTTCGTGGGCACGCGGCCGTAGTCCCGCTTCAGCATGAGGATTTCCCACCCCGTCCACGGCGGCTCGGTGCGCCAGCCGTTCGGCCTGGCGTGCGTGCCCTGCAATCCCATCGCCTTCGCCTGGTGCGCGATGGCCTCGCGCGACCGGTCGAGCCGGTGCCGCAGGGGCGTGAGGCAGAGGCTGCGCGCGTAGGCGTGCCTGAGCAGGTCCTTCTCCTCGGGCAGCCACGGTCGGCCCCAGCCGCGGCCGTAGCCCAGCTTGCGCAGCACCTGGCCCACGGCGCGGCCCTCGCGCCGGGGAAAGCCCTCCGCCACCAGCTGGCCGGCGACGGCGGCGTAGCGGATGCCGGTCTCGGCCCATGCCAGCGCGCGCTCCTGCTCCGCGCCGGTCCAGTCCGGCGGGCCGTTGCGGTGCTTGATCCCCAGCCTGGACGCGACGGTGGCGATGCCCGATGCGGGCCGGCCGACCAGCACGGCGAGGCGTGCGACCGGGATGCCCCAGTCATAGCCGGCCCTGAGCTGTGCGATCTCCCAGGCCGTGTAGGGCGGGGCGTTGCCCTCCGTCAGGTCCAGCACGCCGGCCCGGGCGTAGACCGCGGCGCAGGTGCGGCCGAGGTCGGACGCGATCGCGCTGGTGGCCAGCATGCCGTAGTGCCGCGCCAGGTGCTCGTCGTCCAGCGCCGTCCAGGGCCGGCTGCTGTCGCGGCGCAGGCCGAGGTCGCCGACCTTGGTGCGGACAGCATCCAGCGTGCGGCCAAGGCTGTCGGCGATGCCTTGCAGGTCATCGTCGTCCGCGAAGCCGGCCCGCAGCCGGTCCACCTCCTCGGGCAGCCAGGCATCCCCGCGGAACGCCACCTCGCGCAGCGGAGCGCCGGGGGCGTCCAGGGTGGACTGTACCGGGCACGGGACAAGCTCGACGATGTTGAGGGCGATGTCGTAGCTCATGCCAGCCCCACCACGTTGGTGTCCGCGGCCCGCAGGCGCAGGCGAGCCGACAAGCGGGCGATGCGGGAGTCGCCGCGGGGCATGGTGTCCACCGCGCCCGCGCCGGCCAGCAGGTCCAGCGCGCCGTGGACCGCGTCCGGGTTGGCGCCCAGGTGGCGGCACAGCTCCGCCGCGGTGGTCGCGTTCGGGCTGATGGCCCGCAGCGCCGCGACCACCCGGGCCGCGTCGGCGGCGTGCCGCTCCAGCAGGAAGGCGTCGAGCGCGCGCAGGCCGGCCCGCGCCGGCAGGGCGGGTGCCCCGCCGCGGTTGATCTCGCGCAGGGCGTCGAGGTCGAGCAGCGCCCGCGCCTGCTCCGGCGTCACGTCGGCCGAGGCGACCAGCTCCGGCGTCGCACCCATGTGCCGCGTCACCGTGGGCGCGATCCGCACCAGGGTGGGCAGCCGGCACAGGGCGGGGCCGTGGGCGTAGAACTCGCCCGCTTGCAGGTCGCGCAGCACCCCGGCGCGCTCCGCCCCGAAGCCCAGCAGGTCGCCGGCGCGGGCCACGTCGCGGTCGAACACGTTGAGGCCCAGCAGCACGTTGTGCAGCTCGGAGACCACGCTGCTCGCCAACTTGGCCAGGCGCTGGGTCGCGACCACCGGGCAGATGCCGCGCTTGCGCCCGCGGGCGCACAGGTCGGTCAGCGTCGCCACGCCCAGCCGGCGCGTTTCGGCGTCCCGCGCCGAGGCCGCCAGGTGCGGCGCCAGCAGGTGCGCCTCGTCGATCACGACCAGGACAGTGTGCGCCCAGTCCTCGCGCGGGGACGCCACCAGCCCGGCGAAGAACGCGGCCGCCTTGCTGATGCGCTGGTTCGGCTCCAGGTCGGTCAGGTCCAGGTGCAGCGGCAGGCGGTGATGGCGCGCGCGCAGCGCCGCGGCGGTCAGGCCGTCCGCCGCGGTCTCGGCGGCGCGTATGGTGGTGGCGCCGATGTGCCGGGCCAGGTTCTCGAACTCGCCTTCCGGGTCCACGACCATCACCGGCAGGTAGTCGTGCGCCTCCTCGACCAGGTGGCGCAGCGTGGCGCTCTTGCCGGCGCCGGACGATCCCTGGATCAGCAGGCGCCCGGCCAGCAGCCGGTCCAGGTCCAGGTGGAGCTCGCCCCCCGCGGTGTCGCCCAGCACGACGTGCGGCCCCGACGGCTGGGGCGTCCGCGGCTGCAACTGCCCGGAACCGCTGGCCGGGGCCACGGGGCTGCCGGGGGCCGGGCGGGCCAGCGGCCCCTCGCCGTCCACGCGGCCGGCGTCCACCAGGCGCCGCTGCACGGCGCGCGTGGTCGGGAAGTCGGGGTCGCTGCGGCGGAACACGCGCAGGTCGTCGTCGGCGTCGTAGGGCATGGCGCTTCTCCTCCAGGGTTGCATCGAACCCCTCCCCGGCGCCGCGGCTCGGCGGCCGGGGCAAGGGCGCGCCCTGGCGCGGGACCGCAGCCACGCGCAGCCGGGCCGCTTGGCCCGGAGAGCATGGCGAGGACCCACCCCTTGCCGCGGACGGCGGGGTGCGGCAGCCCCTCCGGTTCCGCTTCCTTTCCCTGCCCGCTTCCTCCCCTGCTCCCCGGCCATGGCGGCTTTCCCGCGTCTCCGGTGTAGTCAGGCCCGGGAGCGCCCATCTCCAGGCCAGCAACCACTTATCAACCCGGCCCCTGCCCTACCCGCATCGGCCGCCCGGCCCGGCCGGTGGAGGACAACGACCCGATGGACGACACCGACGCGCCGCTGCGGCGCAACGACGCCAACGATGCCGAGACAGCCTCGGCCGAGACGAAGATGCGCCTGGCACTGGAGCGGCTGGGCACCCGGACCAGCCCGACGGGAGGCGGACCAGGCAACAAGTCCAACGGCGTCGCGGCAACCGCCCGCACCGGGCCGCTGCCACGCAAGCGGTTCGCGCGCGACGGCGACGTGCCCGTCGAACGGGTGCCACGGCCGGCGCGGCTGGCGGGTGACGCCGGGTTCGAGCTGACCGAGGAGCGCGCGGCGCGGCAGCGGGCAGAGCAGGCGTTAGCCGACGCACAGGGCAGCATCTCCCGCCTGCAGATGGCGCTGTCCCGCGCGGAGCAGGCGGGCCGGGCGGCACGGGAGGCCGTCCAGGAGCGCGAGCTGGCGATGGACGGCCTGCGCACCGAGTTGGCGGGCGCGCAGCGGCGGGAGGCGGTCCTGGCTACGGCGGCGCAGGCCGAGGCCGAACGGAGACGGGCCGAGGCCAAGGAGAGGCGCACGCCGACGCCGGCCAAGGAGCCGGATACGGTCAGATGGTGGCTCCAGCCCACCAAACCGGTCCCCTGACGCGGATGGTCAGGTCACGTCCAGCCAAGCTCGCAGTGGTAAGCGTCCGATCCTCGCATCTTGACAGGCCGCACTCGACTCAAAGCGGTCCGTCAGGCAGGCCGGCTACTTGATCCGTTGAAACACGAGAATGCCAACTCCCTCTCGGCCATCGATCGGACCTTTGCTAACGGGCGTCCTGATCGTCAGAACGTCGCCCTCGAGCGTGTAGAACCTGACCTGGTCGCTTCCGGCCCGAGCGCCGTTCCAAGAGAGATCCACGTGGTGGACGACTTTGTGGTCGTCGGCCGTATAGGTGCCGCCATAGGCGATCATGGACTTGAACAGCGCGATCCGCTCCTGATCGGTCGGCATCTCGCCTTGCGGTCTGACGCGGTCGCCCGCCAGCAGGATGACATACATCCGCCCGTCCGCTGAATAGCCGATAACTCCCTCCGGGCGCTCACCAAGCTGATTGTAGCGTTCTCCGGACCCGGACAGCTCGCGCACAAAGGACGTCAATCCCCAGGTGCCGATCAGCGCCGTGTCGTCGGCCAAAACAGCGCCCTGCGGCAGCAGCGAGGTCAGCAGCACGATCGCTGCAAGGCGTGTCCACGCCGTTCGTGACATGGCCCTATCCCCCCTTTATTTGGGCAGCCCGGATGATGCCGGCATATTTGTCGGTCTCGGCCGCGATGAACCGACGGAAGTCGGCGACCGTTCCGGGCATGGCAGTCGCGCCCAAGTCCCGCAGCTGTGCCTTGATCCGGTCGTTCTCGAGGGCGGCATTGATCGCCTCGTTGAGGGCTTCGACGATCGTGGCGGGCGTGTTGGCCGGGGCGCCGAGGCCGAACCAAGACCCGCTCTCATAGCCCGGGACAAAATCGCTCATGACTGGAATGCCGGGCAGCGCCTCGGAGCGCATCGGGCCTGTGGTCGCAAGCGCGATCAGCCGCCCGGCCCTGATATGGGGCATGGACGAAGGCGCCGGGTCGAACATGACCTGCACCTCCCCGCGCATGAGGTCAGTGAGTGCTGCGGCCGACCCGGAATAGGGCACCAACGTCAGCCTCACCCCGGCCATCATCTGAAAAAGCTCGATCCCGATGTGCTGCGGCGTGCCAACGCCGGCGTATGCCACCTTGAGCGCGCCTGGATGGTCGCGGGCGAAGGCGAGGAGGTCGGGGACCGACCGGGCGGCGACGGACGGATTGATTTCCACAACGAGGGGCACGCGGGCAATGCTGCCGATGGGCGCGATGTCGCGAGAGAAACTGAAATCAAGGTTCTGGAACAGTGTCGTGTTGATCGTGTTGACGGGGCCGCAGAGAAGCAGTGTGTAACCTTCTGGCGCGGCCCTGACGACCTCGCCCGTTGCAGTATTCCCACTCGCTCCCGGGTGATCCTGAACGGCAAATGGCTGCCCGAACTGTTCGGACAGCGACGGCGCGATAACCCGCGCGGCGACGTCCAGAGGGCCGCCGAGAGGAAAGTCGACGAGGATTCGCACCTCGTGCGAGGGATAGGATTGCGCTCGTGCGAGGGGCGCGAGCCCGGCGCTGACGCCGATCCCTCCCAGCAGCTTCGTGAACCGGCGGCGTGAAAGGTCCATGACCGTTCTCCTACGGCAAGGGGCGGTGCCGAGTGGGGCAACCGAGAAGACCGATGCCCTCTGAAGACCGATACCCTGTCACTGTCATTCGAGCTATGGTCGTTACAAGACGAAACCCATATGCTTTGGATATGACAGTGGACCTGCGGCAACTCAGATATTTCGTCGCCGTCGCCGAGGAGGGGCATATCACCCGTGCCGCCGAGCGGCTGGGTATGCAGCAGCCACCCTTAAGCCAGCAGATCAAAGCGATCGAACGGGAGCTCGGTGTCCAGCTGTTTCACCGCAAGGCGCGTGGCGTAGAGCTGACCGCGTGCGGTCAGGCCCTGCTCGACCAAAGCCGCCCGATCCTTGCCAGTGTCGATCACGCTCTCCTGCTGACCCGACGCACCGCCAGAGGCGAGCAAGGCCGGATCTGTGTAGGCATTGCGCCCACCGGCCCGTTTCATCCCCTCGTCCCACGCGTCATCCGCTCGTTCCGGGAGGCATTCCCAATGGTCACAGTCACCCTAGAGGAATGCCTCAGCAACCAGGCTCTCGAGCGGCTGCGCAAGCAGCAGATCGATGTCGCCTTTCTCCGGGCGGCGGTTCCCGATCCACAAGAGCTTGTCGTTCATCCCCTTCTCGAGGAGCCGATGATCGTCGCACTTCCAAGCACTCACGTCCTGGCGCCGAAGGGCCGGCGGCCCGGGCCGATCGCGCTCTCTGAGCTTGCCGGAGAAACCTTCATCGTATTCGGGCGAGGTGATGGGCCCGGGCTGTTCGACGCGACGATGGCGGCTTGCCTCAAGGCGGGCTTTCGCCCTTTGCTGGGTCAGGAGGCTCCGCGCATCACGTCGACTTTGGGGTTGGTAGCCGCCGGGATCGGCATTTCCCTGGTTCCCGCCTCGATCGAAAGAGTGCGGATGGACGGCGTCGCCTATCGCCAATTGATTGCTGCCGAGCGGCCGATGGCTCTCCTAAATCTTGCGTCACGCCGGAACGACCACTCTCCTGTCGTTCGGAATTTCCTCAGTCTGGTTCGGCAAGCGGCGCACAACTATGACGCCGCCCAAGAGGGCGCTGGCTTGCCAGGGTCCACCGCTCCGAAGATCCGAGAAAAGAACCGCGCGCCTAAATGAGCCGGAGAAGACCCATACAAGGTCCGGTTTCCACCAAACTTGACCGTAGGGCTCAGGCGCGGTCCCAGGGCAGCAACTCGTCCAGACGCTGTTGCGGGTGTCCATCCACCATTCTGGTCAGCGCGTCCTGCAGCCATGCATATGGCTCGACCCCGTTCAGCTTGGCCGTCTCGACCAAGGACCCGACCACTGCCCAGCGTTTCGCACCGCCGTCGCTGCCGGCGAACAAGGAATTCTTTCTTCCAAGAGCCACAGGTCTGATCGACCGCTCGACCGGGTTGGTATCGAGGTCCACCCGGCCGTCGTCAAGGAACCGGCTCAGCTCCGACCATCGATTGAGTGCGTAACGGATTGCCTCGGCCAGGCGGCTGCGGCCCGGCAAATGGGCAAGCTTGAGCTCCAGCCAGACCTTGAGCGCCTCGACCAGCGGCTTTGATTGCTGCGACCGGACCCGCCGCCGCTCCGCAGACGGCTGGCCACGGATGCCGGCCTCGATCTGGTAAAGGGCCGCGATCCGCTGCAACGCCTCGCTGGCCACCGGCGAGCCTGCCTTGTGCAGCTCATAAAACTTCCGACGCGCGTGGCTCCAGCAGGCCGCGAGGGTGACGCTGCCATCGGCCGCCAACTGCTCAAACCCGGCATAGCCGTCCACCTGCAGGATGCCGCGGAAGCCCCGGAGATGCTCGGCCGGGCGTGCGGCCGTGCGGTCGGGCGCGTAGACGAACACCACGGCCGGGTGTCCCGGACCACCCCAGGGCCGGTCGTCGCGGGTGTAGGCCCACAGCCGCCCGGTCTTGGTCTGCCCCCGCCCGGGATCGAGCACCGGTAAGGTGGTGTCGTCGGCAAAGACCCGCTCGCCCGCCATGACGTAGGCAACCAGGCGGTCGTGCAGCGTCTCCAGCCACCAACAAGCAGCGCCGACCCAATCCGACAAAGTGGAGCGGCTGATGGCGAGCCCGTGCCGGTTGAAGATCTGGCTTTGCCGATACAGCGGCAGGTGGTCGGCGTAGCGGCTGACCAGCACGTGCGCGATCAGGCCTGGGGTGGCGAGACCGCCGGCCAGCACCCGCTCCGGCGCGGGCGCCTGCAGCAGGGTGCCGCAGGCCCGGCAGGCGCACTTGGGCCGGGTGACCTTGACCACCCGGAGCTGCGCCGGGATCCAGTCCAGCATCTCGCTGCTGGTCGATCCCGCGTCGGTCAGGGCGCCGCCGCAGTCCGGGCAGGCATCGTGTGGCACCAGCAGCACGCTTTCAGTGCGCGGCAAGTGCGGCGGCAGCGGTGCCCGGTGCGGCGGCTTCTTCGGCTTGGACGGTTCGGCCGGTGCCGGGCACGGCTTGCGCGCCTCTGCCCGGGCCAGGTCGGCCTCGAGGTCCTCAAGGCCGAACGCCATCTGGTCGGGGTCGAGCTGCTCGGAGCGCCGGCCGAACCGGGCACGCTGGAACTGCCGGATGATCAGCCGCAGCCGCTCGGCCTCGATCTCGCTCTCGTCGAGGGCGCCGGCCATGTCGCGCACCAGCTGATGCAGCAGGCTGACGTCCGTTGGCAGGTTGTCGAGCGCGATCCTCACAGGCCAAGCGTAGCAGCCTGAGCCCGCCAGTACAACACAAAGGCCCGAAAAGGCCCGGCCTATCCAGCAAGCATCGGCTGTCGCGACCGGACCAAGGTGCGCCGCTCCAGGCCCTCCAGCAGCATCGAGAGCTGCGCCGGGGTCAGCGTGACCGAGGCCGTGCCGTCCGGCGACGGTTGCGTGGACGGCCAGGTGAACCGGCCCTGGTCCAGCCGCTTGGCGAACAGGCACATCCCATTCTGGTCATAGAATAAAATCTTGATCCTGTCCGCGCGCTTGCCACGAAAGATGAAGATGTGCCCACCGAACGGGTCGTGTTTCAGCCTCTCCTGCACCAGCAATGCAAGGCCATCGAAGCCTTTCCTCATGTCCGTAGCGCCCAGCGCCAAATGGATGCGCACGCCCGCCGGCACGGTGATCACGGGCTGCACTCCAGCGCGGACAGGAGAGCATGCAG
>JAABUK010005099.1_pt1 | contig 20793 bp, 1 predicted proteins | sample 5559141 | NCBI WGS metagenome assembly JAABUK01 (sample SAMN10711869, study PRJNA513367) | rock metagenome | isolation source: Antarctica rocks | place: Antarctica: Victoria Land, Pudding Butte nord | collected 2016-01-03
CTTTTATTAGAAAGTAATATCTTTCTTCGTAATATCCGTTAATAGTAAGGCCTTTTTAAAGTAATCTTTAATAAATCTTTTATTAAAGTTTATAAATCTTAAGAAACTCTATACCGTCTTAACGTTATATAATATAGGTTATTCCTTAATACTCCTAATTTTCTTAGGGTTTATATAAATATCTCTAGTATTAATTATAAACCTAAGGAATTTAATTAATTCTTTATAAAACTCGTACTTCTCTAGTTTAAGGAGAAGTCTAGTTAATAATAAATAGATTAGGATATCCTATATATATTAAATATATTCTTCCTTATTAATAGAGTAAATTAAGATATTATCGAGGTATATAATTACCGTTATATCTAGGTATACTCGTATAATATTATTAATTAATATTTAATAGGTTATTAGTATATTAATAAATCCGAAGGGTATTACTAGGTATTCGTAATAATTATATTTAATTTTAAAGGTAATCTTCTACTCCTCGTCTTTTTTTATTCGAATTAAATTATACGCGCCTCGAAGATCTAATTATATAAAGATTTTTATTATTATAAACCGATCTTATAATTTATTAATATTTAATAAAGGGTACCGATTCTTTACCGTAATATTATTTAATTTTTAATAATTTACGTATAATCGTAGACTTTTATCCTTCTTTATTATAAAGAGGATTAAATAACCTACTAGTAATTTAGATTCTCGAATAAATTCTTTTTTAAAGTTCTCGTCGATATACCCGTAAAATACTCCGAGTTCCTTTTTTAATAAAGCGTAAATAGGTCTAAATATCGGTTATTTATTAAATTCGAGTTCGATTTTATAATTTTATAATTAATATTTAGATAATACTTTTATAATTATCTTTTCCTAAAAAAGGTACTTTTATCGTTAATATTTTTTAGGGATATTAGGAGGTTCGTCTTTATTTTTAGAAATTTTAATTTATTCGCCTTATTAACCTTTCTAGTTAATATATATCGAGTCGGATCCTTTTATAAGGTTATCTTTATACGAAGATAAAGTACTATAAATTTCGACCGGGTTATAATTCGACTTCTTATCTATAATTATCCTTTATAAATATATGAGTATTATACTAGCGACGTCTTTAATACGCGGAAATATAAATACTCCTCTCTTCTAATTAATTATTAGATTATATTTCTTTAATTAAAGTATCCCTAGAATAATATAATAAATAATTATTCCTACTATATCGAAGGTAATCTCCTTATAGTAATATTAAATAATAACTAGTAACGGGAACGTTTCTTTATTTACTCTTCCTATTAATAACTTCGACCCGTCGGTTAATTAAAACTTATATTATTTTTTCTTTTCTTATATTAATAAGTTAGTTACCTAAGTTATTATCCGAGATATAAAGTTACTAGTTACTCCTAAATCTATTATTATAACGACTTTATATCCGTTGATTTTTACTAGTATTTATATATATATACCGTATTAAGTTAAATACAAATATTATTTTAGAGTTAATACGTTAATCTCCTCGTATTTCTTTTTAATATAAGGGATTAGTCTTTTCCCAATAAAGATAGGAATCTATAGTACTTTTTGGACTCGAAATATCTTTTATAATCTTCGGCTAAATAGTAGTACTATTCGTCCTAGTTATAATACTTTATTTTCTTACTATATCCTTTCTAATCTTTTAATTATAATTACTATTTTTTATTATAACCTAGGAAGACTTGATTCTCCCTTTTCTTAACTAAGTATTATAGGTAATTATCCTTAATATAGTTATTCTACTAATTATAATTATATTTTAATTTTACGATATACTTTCGCTCTCTTAAACTATTATAATAATATTTATAATATTCGCCCGCGTATACTAACTAGTATATTTCCCTATATCGTAGGTAATATTTATTATAAATATAATTAATTCTAGTAAGTTATCTTTTCTTCTTCTTCTTTTCTTCGGGTTTCTTTTTTAATATAATAAACTAAGTTTTAAAGTTATCGAGATAATTTATTACCTAAAATTATTCTTTAGAATTTATTATATTCTATTCTTATTTCTATCCTTCCTTTAAGTCTTCCTTTAGAGTTTTATTATTATTATTATTTAGTTCTTTAAATTCTCGAATTCTTTAAGTAATTTCTTTTTCTATCTCTTCTTATTTCTTAAATAAGTCGTTAAGCGTAGAATCGTTCTATACTAGATTCTTAGAGGACCCGGTTATACTATCCGGTATCTCCTTCTTAAATATATTTAACTATTATCGATTCATTATATTTTTCGAACGATAGTTCCTAGCGATATAGCCCGGTTTATTATAATTATAATAATTTATTATTTTCTTACCCCCTTATTATTATTTACTCTCTTTATAAAATCTTTTTACGGGTCCCTTCTTCGTGAAATCGAGTTCTATCGGAGTATAATTATACGGGTCAGGTTTTTCGCGGTAATAACAATTAACTAAATTATATCCGTTACTAAAAGCTCTCAAATATTATTATCCGTTAACTCCTTTATTATAACGTTTCTTTATTATATATTTATATAACTTATCGTTAATCTTAATTATTTATTTTATAAGTATATCGAGGTCCTCGATTACGGCTCTTATTTATATAAATTCGTCTTTTATATTATCTTTTAGTCTTCGTCGATATATTATTATTAATATAGTATTATCCTAGTCCGTTAATATTATATAGTATTAAAACTACGCCGAGTAGTCGGATATAAACCTTCGTTATATTAAATATTAAATAACGCGAACTATTATACTACTTTCGTTAGATAGTTTAAATATATAGCGAATCTCGGTTTTAAACCTAAAGAAATTCTTTATCTAAAGCTTTATTAATAAATTATTAATATCGTACGTTACTTCTATATAGCGCTTTAAGAATAATTTAACCTATTTCTATATATTACCTTTTATATAGGTTATTATAAAGATTATCTATTTAATAACTAGTATAATATTCTCGTTAAATATAAAGAATAGCTAGAGTTATAATAATTAATTATTAAATTTCTCGCGCTCTCTATAATAATAATTTAGTCGGGCGACCTTAATACGGTCCCCTTCTTTTATAATATTATATCTTCTAGTACTATTTTAGGTATTTAGGGCTAGGGCTTTTATTAATCCTAAAGTATTTATTCTAAAAGTATTTAAAGTATTAAGGCTCTCCGTTTAATATTTTAATATAATATCGATAAGACCTAGGTTAATACTCGTAGAGAGGAGTATTAAGGATTAAAGGATAATAAGCTTCGTATTAATATAAGATAAAACTAGATAAATTTAATAAATTTAATTAATAGTTTAATAAACGTTTATATTTAAAATCTATAATTAAAAGTTTTAAGGGAAGTTAAATACGAAGCTCTTATCTACTAGGAAAATACGTTATTTATATAGTAGAAGGAAATCGTACTAAAATCTTTATAATCTTTTATAATAATATAGTTATTAAAAGCTACTAACTGTATAGTCGCTCGCCTAGCGCTACGATTATAATTATAATTACTTTTATCGTAGGTTTAGTTAGTCTCGCGTCAAGATCGTAATATATAATATATAAATTATTATATATTAAAAGAAGTAATATCTTCTTATATTATTTCTAAAGAAGAAATTAAAGATTAAAATTAATAATTTCGCTTTTATTTCTATTTCTTATTCTAGTATTTAGATTTAGATTCCTAGATACGGTTTTATTTATAAATAATCGAGTTTTAAAACTAGAAAAACTAGCCGCTCTAGATATAAACTTATACGCGAGCGCGTTATATATTATAAAGATACGTCTCGCTTAAAGTCTATTAATAAGAAGTAGTTAATAATAATTAATAATTAATAACGTTTGTTTTTCCTACTCTTTACTTTTTATATCTTTTTTATTCTCGTATTCTCCTCGAATACTTCTCGTAATTTTAGTATATTTTCTAAAGTATCTATATTAATTTATTTATTAAAGATTTCTAGTTATCTTAATTATTTTATAAAGTAAAGTAACTCGCCCTTTATTTTCTTCTTTTTTAATATTTTCTTTATTTCCTATTTATCTATATTATTTACTAATTCCGGTAGAAGTATATTAAAAATCGAAATATTACTATATTATCGATAATACGGCTCTAGGAGTAGTATATAAAAAATATTTTAAATTTAATAACTAATTAATAATATTAGGCGGTATATTTATATTTCGATAATATTTAAAATCTTGAATAATTTTATTACTTTATAAGAGAGTTTCTTATTTAGTTATTTTAATATAAAGTTTTTAATTAATAATAATATAAAGTTATTTATATTAAATAATCTTGATTTATTTCTTTTATTATAATTATATTCTTACGCCTCGACCGCGATAATTTAAATTTTTATTAAATACCCTTTTAAAGTATTTAATTTTTTAATTCTTTTTAATATTAATAGTATTTCTCCCTCGTATATTTTACCCTCAAGACGCGATTTTAGAGATAAATTATAACTATATATAATTATAAATTAAATTTATTTTATTATTATATACTACGTACTATAGTATATATATTTTATTAGAAATAAAAATATTATTAAATTATTTTATTTACTAGAGTAGAAGGTTCTTAAAGAGTATTTTAGAATTTAATTTTAATATTTTATCGATTTATTTATATACGGATAAAATATAGTATTTAAGTAATTTTAATCTTTATTAAATAATATATCTTTAATTAAAATTTATTTTAAAAATAAAATCTTTATTAGAAATAATCTTATTAAAAACTCTAAATTTTAAGATTATTTTCTCGAATATTAACTTAATTAATCCCGTAGAGTCGATTATTTTAATAGTTAAAATATATCGTAATATATTTATATATTTATTTATTATAATAAAGATTATATTATATATATATTTATACATTATTAATATTATAAAGAATTTATAATAAGTATTTAAAAATAAGGAAAGAAGTTTATAAAACCCGTTTAAAATTAGTTAAATAATACGTAAAAGTAAATCGCTTTAAATAATAATTAAAATTTCTTAAAAATAAAGAAGAAGGGTTAATAATAATAGAGTAAATAAATATCGCGGAGTTAGAGGAGGAGGAGAGAATAATATTTATTACCGTTAACTCGGAGAATCTTTTTCTTAATATTTCTTCCGAGTAGTTTTAATTACTTACCGATTTTAATTAATCGGGTATTATTTATTCTCTCTTTAATTTTAACGGAACTTTTTAAAGAATTACTAGTAGTTCGTAAAGTTTATATTTAATTCCTATATATTCTTTAAACTATCGTACTCTTTTTATTTAATAAGATATTTTTAATTTTTATAATCGAATTTTAAAATTCTTTTAACCTCGAATTCCGTTTTTTCTTCGATATAAAAATAAAAGGTATTTTATAAAGATATTAAAGAGTCTACTAGCTCTAATAAAAAGATATAGAATATTAAATATATTTTAATATTAATTAGAAGATTTAGTTTATAATTAATTAATTCTTTAATCTTCTTAATGAAAAATAGTCCGATTTTAATATAATTTAGTTTTTTACTCGGTTTTTTACTTTTTATATTTTTTATTAAAAAATATACTTTATCCCCCTCTTTTAATTAAAGATACTCTTTTTAATAATTATTAACTCTTTTCTTTATTCGAGTATTTATTAATTCGATCTAGGTTTATATCTTTTTATATAAAGTCTTTATATTAATTATATAAATTAATATTTTCTACGCGTTTAGTCCTTATTTAGGTTCTAGGAACGTATTTATATATTTCCCGAAATTAGTAAAAAATAGTATAAACTTAGTTATATTAAACTAGCCGTTATTAAATATTAATTAAATTATTAATAAAAGTCTTATTTAGTTATTTTACTTTTTATTAACGTAATATCATAAATACGTTTTTATTATTTAGTTAGTCTACTCTATTTACTTATTTATCTAGAGATAATATATAGTTAATATTTATAATTTAATTTTAATAGTATTAACTAGTATCTTTTAATAATAAGAAATAAATTATTTATTTTAATTAGTAATAATTAACCTAGAGATATCGTAATTTTTAATTAATTAATTTAATAATATAAAGGCGATTTATTCGGTTTTATATATTTCCTTTATTAAAATTATTATAATATATTTATTAAATTTATTATAAATAACTATAATTATTAATAAATCGAAAACCGACTTTAACGACTCGGGGTTATTAAATAAATTACTTTAAATATTTAAAATAAATTTAAGGCGCCTAAACGGCCCCGAGTATTTAATAAATATTTACCGAGTACTCTTCGAGTATTAAATCGCTCGACGGGCGCTCGACGGGCGCTTAAAGTCGTTATAAAATAAATATCGAGTTTTTTATAAACGTAATTTAAATTTAAAACTTTAGGGGTTTTAATTTTAAAAAATTATATAATTTATTACCTAAAATTTTTAAAAATCTTAATATTCTATAATCGTCTTTATCGATAATAACGACTCACTAGAACTATTTTTAATACTAGCAAGTTTTAATCTCTAGAATTAATTAATTTAAGCGAAATCCTCGCGGGGGTAATATATAAACTATATATTAAAATATATACTAGGGGTTTAAGGGTACGATAATAATAATTATAGAAATATAATAATAATAAAACTATAACTATAAATGAAATAAGATTATAATTATAAATTAGGGTTATAAATAGAGGTTAAAATTAATAACGTACTTTTAATTTAACGCCCGTTAATAGTAGTTTTAAATTTATTTAATATATACCCGAGTAATTTTAGGTCTCTTGGCTATATACCTCGGGCGCCTATCGAGTTAGTAGATAAATATTATATTTAAGGTTTCTAGGGCGCGCGTCAAATACTCTAAATTATAATCGAGTTACTTTTCGTTTTATTAATAATAGAGTTAAAAAAATCTTATTTATAATAAAGTCCTTTAACTTTAGTAATTTAATATTAAAATTTATAATAATATCGTTTTATAGTATATTTAATACTAGGGCGAGTTAGATTTAATTATATTTAATATATTTTATAGATTTATTCTACTAGTATCAAATATATTCTTTAATATATTTTTTAATATACGATTGTAATTTTAATATATTATACTCTTTATAAAATAATTATATAATTTTAATAACTCTAGGATACCCTTAAATTAAATTATTATAATAATCGCGAATAATTTCCTTAAGATATTCTTTAGGAAGATAAGTTTTCTTATTATATTTTAATAATTTAATTTATAATTACTAATTTCTTAATATTCTAGTTAAAATATCGTTCGTATATTCTTTCTAGATTTTATTAATAATTCTAGGTATAGAAATATATAGTATTATTATTAATTATCGTACTAGGACTAGCGATTTATCCTATTATTATATAAGGACTAGTTATATTACTACGTCTTTATCTTTTATATAATCCTCTTATTTATTAAATATATCGGCGCGATTATTATCTTTTTTTAAAATATAAAAGATTTTAAATTTATATTATCTTAATAATTTTAATTATTTAATTTATTTTTTATTTATTTATTTTATAATTATAAAGTTAAAAAGATTTTTATAATTTATAAAAATAATAAAATTTAAATAATTTTCTATATATACTCTTTATTACTTTAATATAGATACTACTACTAGTAATTCTTTATTATAAATAATATAGTTCTATTTTACTAATAATATCTTTTATAAATAATATATAATAAAATATTATTTATTATCTCTTTATTAGAGAATATAAACTCTTATTATAAGATTTAAAATATTAATTTCGATTCGAGCTAGTTTATTACTTTAAAAAGAATATAGAACCGGCGGCTTTTTATAAACCTCTTTAAATATTTCGAAAAATTATTATTATTTCTTCTTTTATTAGAAAGTAATATTTTTCTTTATAATATTTATTAATAGTAAAATCTTTTTAGAGTAGTCTTTAATAAACTATCTATTAAAATTTACGAATTCTAAGAAACTATATATTATTTTAATATTATATAATATAAGTTATTCTTTAATACTTTTAATTTTTTTAGAGTTTATATAAATATCTTTAATACTAATTATAAATTTAAAGAATTCGATTAATTTTTTATAAAATTCGTATTTCTTTAATTTAAAGGGAAGTTTAATTAATATTAAATAAATTAGTATTAAAACTCTCCGTTTAATATATTAATATAACGTCGATAGAACCTAGGTTAATACTTTTAAAAAGGAGTATTAAAGATTAATAAATAATAGTTTTTATATAAATAATTAAATATAACTAAATAAATTGAATAAACTTAATTAATAATTTAATAAATATTTATATTTAGAATTTATAATTAAAAGTTTTAAATAAAGTTAAATATAAAGCTTCTATTTATTAAAAAATATATTATTTATATAATAGAAGGAATTCGTATTAAGAGTAATATATTTACTTTATTTACTCGAAAATCGCGGTAAATAATTTTATTATTAATATTTATTTTACCCCTTTACCGGGTAATTTTAATATTATATAATATTCGTAATACTAAATTCCCCTCCCGAAACTTTCGTCCTAGAAATAAATTATTTATTATAATTAATATCTAGCTCTACCTCTTCTTTATTTCTCCGTTATAAATAATAATTTTATAAATCTTTTTTTAATCTAAAATTAGTTATACGAATTTATTAATACTATATCGAGAAACGATATCCTAAGAATTATAAAATCGGAGGTCGTTCGAATAAATATATAAACTATATTTATACTAGGCGGGAATATAACTTAATATTCTTTTTATTTATGAAATAGGCTCGTTTCTAGAAATTAAATAAAGAGAAATTAAAAGAAACTAAAATAATATTAACGAAACAAATTTATTTTTAAATTAAAATCGAGTTACTAGAAAAGAAAGAAAAATAACTCTTTAAAAGTAAATTAAAAAATATTACCGAATTAAAAAAAAATAAGAAGATCGACGGTATTAGTTTTAGACCCGACGATTTCTTATTTAATATATTCTTAAAGTAGTTATAATATAAAGACGAATTCGATTAATTAATTATATTTTTTATTCTAGATAAAACTTTCGTAGGAGATCTAGATAATTTTTAAGGTTTATATTTAATTTCTAAATATTCTTTAATTCGTTATATATTTTTTCTTTAATAAAGTAGTTTTAATTTTATTATTTTAAAATCTTTTTAACTTCGAACTCTATTTCTTCTTTTATTTAAAAATAAAATATATTTTATAAAAATATTAAAGAGTTTACTAGCTCTAATAATAAAATATTAAATATTAAATATACTTTAATATCGACTAGAAGATTTAGTTTATAATTAATTAATCCTTTATTCTTCCCGATCGAAAATAGTCCGATTTTAATATAGTTTAGTTTCTCGTTTAGTCTCCTACTCTTTATATTTTTTATTAAAAAGTATATTTTATCTCTTTCTTTTAGTTAAGAATATTCTTTTCGATATTTATTAATTATTATTTTAACTAGAGTATTCGTTAATTAAATCTAGGTTTATAGTTTTTTATATAAAGCCTATATATTAATTATATAAACTAAAGTTTTTTAAATATTCGGCCTATCTCTAGATTATAAAAATATATTTATATATTTTCCGTAATTAATAAAAAATAGCGTAAATTTAATTATTTTAAATTAATTATTATTAAATATTAATTAAATTATCGGTAAAAGTTTTACTTAATTCTTTTATTTTTTATTAATATAATACTTTAAACATATCTCTATAATTTAGTTTATTCGTTTAGTTTAACTGTTTATTTACGGGTAATATATAGTTAATATTCGTAATTTAGTTATAATAGTACCGATAAACGTCCTCTAATAATTAGAAATAAACTATTTATCTTAATTAGAGATTATTAACTTTAGGATATTATAATCTCGAATTAATTAATCGAATAATATAAAAATAATTTATTCTATTTTATATATTTCTTTTATTATTATTATTATAATTTATTTATTTAGTTTATTATAGACGATTATAATAAAATTAAAAACTTTATTTATAATAAAATTCTTTAATTTTAATAATTTAATTTCTCTTTAATATAAGGAATTAGGTTTTTCCCGACGAAAATAAAAATTCGTAATATTCTTTAAATTTAAAATATCTCCCGTATCCTATAATTAAATAATAATATTATTTATTTTAATTATAATTCTTTAATTCTTTATTATAGCCCGTCTAGTTTTGTAATTATAATTACTACTCTTTATTATAACCTAGGAAAACTTAATTCTCTCTTTTTTTAATTAAATACTACGAATAATTATCTTTAACGTAATTATTCTATTAATTATAATTATATTTTAATTTTACGATATATTTTTGCTCTCTTAAATTATTATAATAATATTTATAATATTCGTTTAAATATATTAATTAATATATTTTCTTATATTATAAATACTATTTATTATAAACTTAGTTAATTCTAAATAATTTTTTTTTCTTTTTTCTTTTCTTCGAGCTTCTTTTTTAATATAATAAATTAGGTTTTAAAATTATTAATATAATCTATTATTTAAAGTTATTTTTTAGAGTTTATTATATTTTATTTTTATTTCTATCCTTTCTTTAAGTTCTTTTCTAAAGTTTTATTATTATTATTATTTAATTCTTCGAGTTCTCGAATTTATTAATTAATTTCTTCTTTAATATTCTCTTACTTCTTTAGTAAATTATTAAATCGAGTATTATTTTATATTAAATCTTTAGAGGATTTAATTATATTATCTAATATCTCCTTCTTAAATATATTTAATTATTATTAATTTATTATATTTCTCGAATAATAGTTCCTAGCGATATAGCTCGGTTTATTATAATTATAATAATTTACTATTTTAGAATTTTTAGAATTTTTAGAATTTTTTCTAGAATTTTTTTATAAATCTCTTTTTAATAAAATCGAGTTTTATTAATATATAATTATATAAATTAAGTTTTTTACGATAGTAATAATTAACTAAATTATATTCGTTATTATAAGTTTTTAATCGTTTTTATCCGTTAATTCCTCCGTTATAATATTTCTTTATTATATATTTATATAATTTATTATTAAGGCTCTTCGTTTAATACCGTAATATAACGTCGATAGGACCTAGGTTAGTACTCGTAGAGAGGAGTATTAAGGATTAAAGGATAATAAACTTCGTATTAATATAAAATAAAGTTGGATAAGTTTAATAAATTTAATTAATAATTTAATAAACGTCTATATTTAGAATTTATAATTAAAAGTCTTAAGGGAAGTTAAATACGAAGCTCCTATCTACTAGGAAAGTACGTAGTTTATATAGAAGAAAGAAACTGCGCTACTTATTCGCTTACTCGCTTATTCTAGTATTGAGTAGATAAGCGGTTAAGCGCTTACCTACTTATTAGTCCATATACTGCGTCGAGTAGTGAGTAGACCCTTGGTGTACCAAGTATACTAAGTCTACTAAAGTTCTCAGCGAACCTTGATCGTAACATTTATCGTCGATTATAATTATTTATTTTATAAATATATCGAGGTCTTAGATATCGGCTCTTATTTATATAAATTTATCTTTAATATTATCTTTTAATTCTTATCGATATATTATTATAAATTTAATATTATCCTAGTCTATTAATATTATATAATATTAGAAATATACCGAGTAATTAGACGTAGATCTTCGTTATATTAAATATTAAATAATATAGACTACTATATTACTCTTATTAAAAAATCTATATATATAGCGAATTTTAATTTTAAATCGAGAAAAGTTTTTTATTTAAAGTTTTATATCCGAATTATTAATATCGTTAAATCCTTCTATATAGTATTTTAAAAATAATTTAACTTATTTTTATATATTACTTCTTATATAAGTAATAGTAAAAATCGTCTATTTATTAATTAATATAATACTCTCGTTAAATACGAAGAATAACTAAAGTTAAATAAATTAATTATTAAATTTCTTATACTCTTTATAATACTAGTCTAGGCGAGAGACTTTAATATAATCCCTATCTTCTATAATATTACGTTTTCTAGTAATATTTTAAATATTTAGAATTAGGGTTTTTTATAATCCTAAAATATTTATCTTAAAGATATTTAAAATATTAAGACTCTCTATTTAATATTTTAATATAACGTCGATAAAATTTAAATCAATACTCTTAAAGAGGAGTATTAAAGATTAATAAATAATAATTTTTATATAAATAATTAGATATAACTAGATAAATTTAATAAACTTAATTAATAATTTAATAAATATCTATATTTATATTCTATTATTAAAAGTTTTAAGAAAAGTTAAATACGAAGTTTTTATTTATTAAAAATATACTATTTATATAATAGAAGGAAATTATATTAAGAGTAATATATTTACCCTATTTACTCGGTAAATATAATAAATAGTAGTATATTTACTTTATTTACTCGGTGATCGCGGTAGATAATTATTACGATCTTGGCGCGGGACTAACTAAACCCACGATAAAGATAATTATAATCATGATCGTAGCGCTAGGCGAGCGATTATACTTAGTAGTTCTTAGTAACCAGGCTATTATAAGCGACTATATTTAATAACTCTTAGTAGTTATACTACTATAAGAGACTATAGAGGTCTTGATACGATTTTCTTCTACTATATAAATAGTATACTTTCTTAATAGATAGGAGCTTCGTATTTAACTTCCTTTAAAACTTTTAATTATAAATTCCGAATATAAATATTTATTAAATTATTAATTAAATTCCTTAAATTTATCCGGTATTATTTTATATTAATACGAAACCTATTATCCTTTAATCCTTAATACTCTTTTCTACGAGTATTAACCTAGGTCTTATTAATATTATACCGAGGTATTAAACGGAGAGCCTTAATATTTTAAATACTTTTAAAATAAATAATTTAGGATTAATAAAAGCCTTAACTCTAAATATTTAAAACGGTATTAAAAGACGTAATATTATAAAAGAAGAGGACCGTATTAAGGTCGCCCGCCTAGACTATTACTATAAAGAGCGCGAGAAGTTTAACGATTAGTTATTATAACTTTAGCTATTCTTTATATTCAACGAGAATATTATATTAATTATTAAATAAATAATCTTTATAATAACCTATATAAGAGGTAATATATAGAAATAAGTTAAATTATTCCTAAAACGTTATATAGAAATAGTATACGATACCGATAATTTATTAATAAAGCTTTGGATAGAAAACTTTTCTAGGTTTAAAATTAAAATTCGCCGTATATTTAGATTATCTAACGAAAATAGTATAGTAGTTCGTATTATCTAGTATTTAATATAGCGCAGGTCTATATCCGATTACTCGGTATAGTTTTAATATTATATAATATTAACGGATTAGGATAATACTATACTAATAATAATATATCGACGAGGATTAAAAGATAATATAAAAGACGAACTTATACGAGTAGGAGCCGTAATCGAGGACCTCGATATATTTATAAAATAAGTAATCGAAATCGACGATAGGTTATACGAACGTGTAATAGAGAAATACTATAATAGAGGAGTTAACGGATAATAACGTTTAAGAGTTTTCGGTAACGGATATAATTCGGCTAATTATTACCGCCGTGAAAAACTTAACTCGTATAATTATATTTTAATAGAACTCGATTTCATAAAGAAGAGACCCGTAAAAAGATTTTATAAAAGGGGTAAATAATAATAAGAGGGTAAGAAAGTAATAAATTATTATAATTATAATAAACCGGGTTATATTACTAGGAACTATCGTTCGAAAAATATAATAAATCGATAATAGTTAAATATATTTGAGAAAGAGATACCGGATAGCGTAACCGGATCCCTTAAGAATTTAATATAAAACGATACTATACTTAACGATCTATTAGAGAAATAGGGGAATATTAAAAAAGAAATTACCTAAAGAATTCGAGAGCTCGAAGAACTAAATAATAATAACGATAAAACTCTAAAGGAAGATTTAAAGGAAGGATAAAAATAAGAATAAAATATAATAAACTCTAAAGAATAACTTTAAGTAATAAATTATCTCGATAATTTTAAAACCTAGTTTATCGTATTAAAAGAGAAACCCGAAGAAAAGAAAAAGAAAAAAAGATAACCTATTAAAGTTAATTATACTTATAATAAATATTACCCACGATATAGGGAGATATACTAGTTAGTATATATAAACGAATATTATAAATACTATTACGATAGTTTAAGAGAGCGAAAGTATATCGTAAAACTAAAATATAATTATAGTTAATAAAATAATTATATTAAAGATAATTACCCGTAGTACCTAGTTAAAAAGAGGGAAAATCAAATCTTCCTAGGTTACGATAAAGAATAATAATTATAATTAAGAGACTAGAAAGAATATAATAAAAAAACGAAATACTATAATTAAAACGAATAGTACTACTATTTAACCGAAGATTACGAAAGATACTTCGAGTCTAAAGAGTACTATAGATTTTTATCTTCGTCGGGAAAAGACTAGTCCCTTATATTAAAGAGAAATATAAAGAGATTAATATATTAATTTTAGAATAATATTTATACTTAACTTAATACGGTATATATATATAAATATTAATAAAAGTCAACGGATATAAAATCGTTATAATAATAAACTTAAAAGTAATTAATAACTTTATATCTCGGATAGTAACTTAGGTAACTAACTTATTAATATAAGAAAAGAAAGAATAATATAAATTTTAGTTAACCGACGGGTCGAAGTTATTAATAAGAAGAGTAAATAAAGAAACGTTCCTACTACTAGTTATTATTTAATACTACTATAAGGAGATTACCTTCGATATAATAAAAATAACTATTTATTATATTATTCTAGAGATACCTTAGTTAAAGAAATATAATTTAATAATTAATTAAAAGAGAGGAGTATTTATATTTCCGTATATTAAAGACGTCGCTAGTATAATATTTATATACCTATAAAGGATAATTATAGATAAGAAGTCGAATCGTAGCCCGGTCGAAGTTAATAATACTTTATCTTCGTATAAAGATAACCTTATACGAGGATCCGATTCGATCTATACTAATTAGAGAGGTTAATAGGGCGAATAAATTAAAGTTTTTAAAATCAAAAACGAACCTCCTAATATCCCTAAAAAGTATTAACGATAGAAGTATCTTTTTTAGGAAGAGATAACTATAAAAGTATTACCTAAATATTAATTATAAGATTATAAAATCGAACTCGAATTTAATAAATAACCGATATTTAGACCTATTTATATTTTATTAGAAAAGGAACTCGGAGTATTTCGCGGGTATATCGATAAAAACCTTAAAAAGAGATTTATTTAAAAATCTAAATTACTAGTAAATTATCTAATCCTCTTCGTAGTAAAGAAAAATAAAAGTATACGATTATATATAAATTATCGAAAGTTAAATAATATTACGGTAAAGAATCGGTACTCTTTATTAAATATTAACGAGCTATAAAATCGATTTATAATAATAAAAATCTTTATATAACTAAATCTTCGAGGCGCGTATAATTTAATTCGAATAAAAGAAAATAAAGAGTAGAAGACTATCTTTAGAACTAAATACGGTTATTACGAATATTTAATAATACTCTTTAGATTTACTAACGCACTAGTAACCTACTAAATATTAATTAATAATATTATACGAGTATACCTAGATATAACGGTAATTATATATCTCGATAATATCTTAACCTACTCTACTAATAAGGAAGAATATATCTAATATATATAAAATATCCTAATTTATTTATTATTAACTAGACTTCTCCTTAAACTAGAGAAATACGAATTTTATAAAAAATTAATTAAATTCCTCAAGTTTATAATTAGTATTAAAGGTATTTATATAAACCCTAAAAAGATTAAGAGTACTAGGGAATAACCTATATTATATAATATTAAAACGGTATAGAGTTTCTTAGGATTTATAAACTTTAATAAAAGATTTATTAAAGACTACTCTAAAAAGGCTTTATTATTAACGGATATTATAAAAAAAGATATTACTTTCTAATAAGGAAAAGAATAATAATAATTTTTTAAAATATTTAAAGAGGCCTATAAAAAACCGCCGGTACTATATTCTTTTCAAAGTAACGAATTAACTCGAATCGAAACCGATACTTCGGATTTAGTAATAGGCGTTTATATACTTTAATAAAAAAATAATAAATAATACCTTATTATATATTATTCTAGGAAAATATCTTTAACGGAATAAAACTATAATATCCACGATAAGGAATTACTAGCGGTAGTATCTTTACTAGAATAATAAAGGGTATATATAGAAAACTACTCGGATTTTATTATCTTTATAAACTATAAGAATCTTCTTAACTTTACGATAATAAAGTAGTTAAATCGAAGATAAATTAAATAATCGGAATTACTAAAGTAATATAAATTTAAAATCTTTTATACTCTAAAAAAGAATAATAATCGCGCCGATATATTTAATAAACGAGAAGACTATATAAAAGAGAAAGACTTAATTATATAACTAGTTCCTATTTAATAATAAAACGGGTCGCTAGTCCTAATACGATAACTAGTAACGATACTATATATCTCTATTCCCGGAATTATTAATAATATCTAGAAGGAATATAAAAACGATATTTTAACTAAAATATTAAGAAATTAATAACCGTAAACTAAACTATTAGAATATAATAAAAAAACATATCTTCTTAAAGAGTATCTTAAGGAAATTATCCGAGATTATTATAATAATCTAGTCTAAGGACACCCTAGAGTTACTAAAACTATAAAACTTATTTATAAAAAAATACGACGTACCAAGACTAAGGTTATACGTCGAGAAATATATTAAGAAATATATCGAATATTAATAGAATAAATCTACGAGATATATTAAATATAGTTAAATTTAATTCGCCCTAATACTAGAGATACCCTAGGACGACGTTATTATAAACTTCGTTATTAAATTATTAAAATTAAAGGACCCGATTACGGTAAAAACCTTTAACTCTATTATAATAATCTATAATAAATTTAGTAAATACGCTATAATAATATTAATTAAAGAAATTTATAAGGCGGAATAAATCGCTTTCGTATTACTAAATCGATTAATTAAGGATTATAGGATACCTAGGTTAATTACCTCTAATAAAGATAAATAATTTATATCTAACTATTAAAAGATACTAATTAATACTATCGGAACTAAGTTACGAATATTAACTATATATTATCTAGAGATAAATAGATAAATAAAGCGGATAAACTAAACGATAAAAATATATTTACGATATTATATTAATAAAAAATAAAACGATTAAGTAAAACTTTTATTTATAACTTAATTAATATTTAATAATAACTAGTTTAATACGATAAAATTTATATTATTCTTCGCGAATTATAATAAATATATTAATATATTCCTCGAACCTAAAAAAGGACTAAATATATAAAAGGCCTTAATTTATACCGCTAATATAAAAGTATTATATAAAGATATATAAGCCTAGATTAATTAAACGAATACTCGGACTAAGAAGACGGTAAATAAATATCGAAAAGAGTATTCTTAACTAAAGAAAGAGGATAAAATATACTTCCTAATAAAGAATATAAAGAGTAAAAAACTAAATAAGAAACTAAATTATATTAAAGTCGGATTATTTTCGATTAAGAAGACTAAAGAACTAGTTAATTATAAACTAAATCTTTTAACCGACGTTAAAGTATATTTAATATTCTACGTCTTTATATTAGAATTAGTAAACTCTATAATACTTTTATAAAATATTTTTTATTTCTAGATTAAAGAAAAAACGGAGTTCGAAGTAAAAAAGATTCTAGATCGTAATAATTAAAACTATCTCGTTAAATAAAAAGAATACGACGAGTCGGAAAATATATAGAAATCTAATACTAACTTTACGAATTATCGATAATTTCTCGCGGAGTTCCGTTAGTACTAGAAGGGGAGTAGGCGATACTTAATTAATCGAAATCAAAAAATAACTCGAAGAGCTTGGACGAAATATTAAATAAGAGGTTATCAGGTTTAATAGTATTAACAATATTAACTACCCGTTTATTTAATTCTAGTTTCTTAATATTTTAAAATTTATATTCTATTAATTTTTTCTTTTCATCCTCTACTTTATTATATTAAGATTATAAATAAATAAACTTCGTTTACGTAGTTTTTATTTTAAACTAGAGATCCTTCCTTATTTTTTCTATATAACGTATATCTACCGGCGATACTACTAGGTTATATTTCCTATTATTATATACGTATCGGGTATATTAATTTAATCTAGAATTAATCTTATACTCTTTAAGATTAAAAAAATAGTTTTTATAAAAGTATATAACTATAACGAGAAGAATTAAAGTAAACTCCTTACGACGAATAATAAGAGATTTAAATTTCTCGATTCGATAGGGCGGTATTAAAAAGAATAATTTAACTTCCGAGGATAAAAATCGAAAGGGGGGAGTTAATATTACGATTTTAATATAAAACTAATTAAACCTACGATAAAGGTAATTATAATTATAATCGTAATACTAAATAAATAATTATATTTAATAATTTTTAATAACTAGGCTATTATAAGCGACTATATTTAATAACTCTTAATAATTATATTATTATAAGAGATTATAAAGGTCTTAATACGATTTCCTTTTATTATATAAATAATATACTTTTTTAATAAATAGGAGTTTCGTATTTAACTTCCCTTTAGACTTTTAATTATAGATTCCGAATATAAATATTTATTAAATTATTAATTAAGTTCCTTAAATTTATTTAGTATTATTTTATATTAATACGAAGCCTATTATTCTTTAATCCTTAATACTTCTTTCTACGAGTATTAACTTAAATCTTATCGACGTTATACCTAGATATTGAACGGAGAGCCTTAATAATAATTCTATTACTAATATTTATTTTACCTCTTTACTAGGTAATCTTAATATTATATAATATTCGTAATAATTAGGATATTTTATATATATTAAATATATTCTTTCTTATTAATAAAGTAGATTAAGATATTATCGAGGTATATAATTACTATTATATCTAGGTATATTTATATAATATTATTAATTAATACTTAGTAGGTTACTAGTATATTAATAAAATTAAAGAGTATTATTATATATTCGTAGTAATTATATTTAATTTTGAAAATAGTTTTTTATTCCCCGTTTTCTTTTATTTAAATTAAATTATACGCGCTTTAAAGATTTAATTATATAAAGATTTTAATTATTATAAATTAATTTTATAACTCGTTAATATTTAGTAGAGAGTACTAATTCTTTACTATAATATCGGTTAATTTTCGGTAGTTTATATATAGTCGTAAACTTTTATCTTTTTTAATTATAAAAAAAATTAGATAATTTATTAATAATTTAGATTCTCGAATATATTCTTTTTTAAAATTCTTATTAAGATACTCGCGAAGTACTCCGAGTTCTTTTTTTAATAAAGTATAAATAAATCTAAATATCGATTATTTATTTAATTCGAGTTCGATTTTATAATTTTATAATTAATATTTAAATAATACTTTTATAGTTATTTCTTTTTAAAAGAGATATTTTTTAGTATATTATATATATCTATACTCCGTTACCTCTATAATATTATTATTTATCGATATAGAGTTCTAACTTTAATATCGTAGAGTTCTAACTTTTAATAATTTTATATCGAGTTAATATTCCCTTATATTATTAGAATCTTTAGAGATTAATTTTATTATTAAATTTAGAATTTAAAAACTATTTAATAATAAACCCCGTAACTATTTTATATTTTTTATATTATTATTAAATTACTAGCTCTACGCTAGCGGTCTTAAATATTATATAATTAATTATTAGAAAGAAATAAAGAAATAAAAGTAGTTATAATTTCTAGTTTTTAAATTATAAAATTAAGAGTAATAATTCTAAAACGGGATATTATAGTAATATTTAAAATTATATATAATAATCTTAAAAGGTTTATTAAAACGTTAATTCGGGAATTATAAATTTATAATAATTAAATAAACTTTTTTCGAACTGAAACGAATATATTAAAAGACCGCCGTTATATAAAGAATAAAGTATAAATTATAGACTCCGAGGGATTATTAAAATATAATAATCGCTTTTATATATTAAGGGATAAAGCTCTAAAAAAAGCGTTTATAAAAAAATATTATAATAATCCTCTAATAAATACTTTAGTATTATAAAATTATATAAATTATTTACCCGAAAATCTTTCTAGGAGGGTAGTTTAAAATAAATTACGAACTATATTAAAACTTATAATATATATTAACGGACGAAGGCGCCGCGATATCGTTTATATAATAAATTAAATTCGCTTCCTATTATTATTTAATTATAGAAGGAAATTTCTATAGTATCTACAAAAGTGTAGGGTAGGCTCTGAGCGCTATGAGCGCTCGTGAGCCGGTTAAGCTGGTTTAAGCGGGGTAATACTATATCTTGACTCTAGACCCCCATGCATGGCCCCACTTATGGCTATGGCCCTATTCCATTCATGGCCATGGCGCATTCCACTTATGGCCATGGCGCATTCCATTCATGGCCATGGCGCATTCCATTCATGGCCATAGCCCTATTCCATTCATGGCCATGGCCCCATTCCATTCATGGC
>JAABUK010005101.1_pt1 | contig 20789 bp, 21 predicted proteins | sample 5559141 | NCBI WGS metagenome assembly JAABUK01 (sample SAMN10711869, study PRJNA513367) | rock metagenome | isolation source: Antarctica rocks | place: Antarctica: Victoria Land, Pudding Butte nord | collected 2016-01-03
GTCGGCAACCCTTCCTGATTCACCCCGTATCCTCAAGCCGCGGCCTGATTGAACAGCGACTCCTGGCCGAGGACGACCTTCTCGTTCAGCGTATAGGTCTGGCCGGGCTCGCGGTCGGGCAGCTCGAACATGATTTCGAGCATGATGCTTTCCATGATCGACCTGAGGGCGCGGGCCCCGGTCCCACGGGCCTTGGCCAGCCGGGCGATCTCCTGGATGGCCGGCTCGGTGAATTTCAAGGCCGCGTCGTCGTGGTGGAAGAGGACCTGATACTGCTTCAGGAGCGCGTCCTTCGGCTCGGTCAGGATCTTGGCGAGGTCCTCGATCGAGAGCTGGTCGAGCGTGCTGATGATCGGCAGGCGGCCGACCAGCTCGGGGATCATCCCGTACCGTTCGAGGTCTTCGGGCGTCACCTGGGCGACCAGTTCGTTCCGCTCCATCTCCTTGTCGGGTCCCGACTCGCCCCGGCCGAAGCCGATCATCTTGCGGCCGAGCCGCTTGCCGATGATCTCCTCCAGGCCCACGAAGGTCCCGCCGCAGATGAAGAGGATCTGGCTGGTGTCGACCTGCAAGTACTCCTGCTCCGGGTGCTTCCGGCCGCCTTGCGGGGGGACGTTGGCCACCGTCCCTTCGAGCATCTTCAAGAGCGCCTGCTGGACCCCCTCGCCGGAGACGTCGCGGGTGATCGAGACGTTCTGGCTGGTCTTGCCGATCTTGTCGATCTCGTCGATGTAGATGATCCCGCGCTCGGCAAGCTGGACGTCGAAATCGGCCTCGCGGACCAGCTTGAGGATCAGGTTCTCGACGTCCTCGCCGACGTAACCGGCCTCGGTCAGGGTGGTCGCGTCGCCGATGGCGAAGGGGACGTTGAGCTTGCGGGCCAGAGTCTGGGCCAGCGCCGTCTTGCCGCAGCCGGTCGGGCCGATCAGCAGGACGTTGCTCTTGGCGACCTCGACATCCTTGAGGAGCGGGTCTTCGATCGGCTTGGACGAGGCCCAGACGCGCTTGTAATGGTTGATGACGGCAACGGCCAGGGTCCGCTTCACCCGGTCCTGGCCGATGATGTAATCGTCGAGGTGGGCGACCAGCTCGCGGGGGGTCGGCAGCTTGCCGATGGGGGGTTGCTTGCGTTCCCTCCGGCGGAAGAGGCCCTCGCAAGCCTCGACGCAGTCGGTGCAGACGTGCGCGTCGTGTTCTCGGATGCCTCGCTGGACCAGGGCGTTGCCGGCGACCATCGGGCCGGCCTCGACCGTGGTCCGTCCGCAGAAGTCGCAATGAGTCGGGGCTGTCGCGCCGGTCGCCTGTTCGCCGTCAGTTTTCACCGTCAAAGCCGTCGCTCCCCTGGGCACGGGTCTTGATATCGAACGGGGAATCCGTGCGTTTCCCCAAAGGATAGAGAAGAACGGCCGGTTCCACAATGCGGACGGGCGACGAAGCCGAAGCGCGGGCCGATCGCGGTCGGCCCGGATCGCCAGAGAGGCTCCCGATCATCACGCCTCAACGCCGCCTTCCGATCGTGATCGGCACGTCGACTCGGCCGCGAAACCCCGAGAACTCGATCGGCTCGACGGCCGGGAGGACTTTCGGCGGCGTCGGCGGGGCGGGCTCGACCCTCGGGGCGGTCGCGGGGGGCTTCGGCTTCGCCGCGGGCGTAAACGAAGCCAATGGCTCGACGTCCGGGGCCGCCTTCGCCTGCCGCTCGACCGTGCGCAACTCCTTGATAGCTCGGAAGAAACTCCGCTGGGCGGCGGTCTCGTACTTCCGGGCCAGGGCCGCCTCTTTCGAGGGGTCGAAGTAGGCCAGGCGGCGCGCCTCTTCGCGGAGCCAGGTGGCTTCGGGGGCGTCGACCCCGGCGGGGGCAACGAAATTTGCCTCGGCCTCCCTGATTCTGGCGGCGAGTGCGGCTTCCTCCCGCTCGGCGCACCGCTCCATGCGGAGGGACATCGTGGCGGCGAGCCGGACCAGGGCACAGCCGACCTCGCCGGAGGGGCGAAGCTCGGCCTCGTAGGCGATGACCCGACGCTCGACCTCGGCGGCTTCGGGCGCGGCGACGACGACCCCCGACCCGGTCAGGCCGTGCTTGTAGGCATTGGCCCGCGACGCCTCCTTCCCCTCGGCCGTCCTCGGGCCGGTGGAGCGGGCGGCGTTCGCGCGATTCGCTTCGATCCTGGCAACGCTGGCGGGCATCGATGCGGTCCTCCGGTGCGGCAAAGGTGGAAATGGTTCCGGCCCCTGTCCGATACATTCCTTAACTCGCGGCGGGTTCGAACACACTTTTTCCGCCGACCGCCCGGTATTTCGGAGCCCGCCCCGAGATCCGCCGGAATCCCCGAACCGGGTCGGCGGGGGCGACGTACTGTTCGGTATTGACGCCCGGCCTTTCCCCTCGAGAATCGGGATACCCGAATGAATGGCACCGACAAGCCCTACGTGCAGCTCGGCATCCAGCAGGTGGACACCGTGATCCACGATCCTGAATACCTCTACGACGCAAATCACCACGACCGCTACGCGACCTTCGAGGCCGCTCGAGACGCGGCTTTGACCAGCATCGAGGTCATGCTCGACGCGGCCGATTACGACGGCGATGACCACCTCGAGGAACTGGAACGGATGTACGGCCTGCTCGATTCCTCGGACACCTTCGCCGAGCTCGAGGGCCGACCCGAATACCGGGCCTTCCTCCGCCACCTGGCCCCGCCGATGACCGTCGCCGCCTGAGCACGCGCGGTCGACCTTGAAATCCCCCGACGGCCCTGCTATGCTGGGCCCGTCGGGTGGAGGGAACGGAGGCCGAGCCCTCTCGTCCGATCGCCGGACGGACCCTTGGGGAATGGTGTAACGGTAGCACGGCTGCCTCTGGAGCAGTTAGTCTAGGTTCGAATCCTAGTTCCCCAGTTCGCAGAAGAACCCCCGCTCGTCCGGGGGTTTTTTCGTGCGCCTCGATCGGAATCGATCGGAAGTCGATTCAAAGGGCGGCCGAGGTCAGCGGGTCGCCGCCCCGGACCTCCTGGGCCTTCAAGGTGGCGGCGTGGGCACCTTCAACCAAGCCGCGGACGGCCGCGTTGTCGACCGGGATCGAGCGGGCGATCAGGGTCGCGGGGAAGACGACGCCGTAGGAGAGGGTGTAGCTGGTCGTGTAGACGAATCGGGAGACGAAGAGGCTGGTGTTCTCCCAGACCCGATTCGCCATCTCACGGGCGTCGGAGGCGCCGTCGCGGGCGGCCCTCGAGATCGTGGCGAGGGCGTCGGTCGGCTCCAGGGTCGTCGCGGAATGGTTGGAGTTCGAGAGTTCCGACATGCTGGCCTTTCGTCAGGTGGTGGTGGTGGGCCCGTCGTCCCGGGGGTAGCGTCGTTCGAGGTCGTCGAGGAAGCGGCCAACCTGCTTCATGCTCCGGCGGTGGGTCGCCGGGAATCGGCCCGAGAAGTACGACTCGGCCTTGCCGAACGCCCTCGGCCAGAGGACCAGGCCCCCGGCGAGCAGGGCGGGGGCCCCGACGACGCCCGGGAGGAGCAGCCCGAGGACGCCGACGGTCGTCAGCAGGACGCCGACTTCCTTGGGGAGGTCTTGCAGGCTCGGCAGGCCGGCTTCCTCCGCCTCGTCGGCGGTCGGGGGGACCTTGGCGTAGAGGCTGCCGAAGTCGGGCGAGTTCGCCGTCGAGGGGGATTCCATCTCAACCAGCCCTCCGGGGTTGGCCGCCGATCGGGCGGCCCGGCGAGGGCGCATCGAGACCCCGGAGGGAGTCCGAGGCGATCCGGTAGAGTCCGAGCGTGCCGAGGTTGCTGAGCATCACCACCGTCATCCCGGTGAAGCCGAAGAAGAACGCCCCGGCGACGCAGAGCAAGTTCGGCACGAGGATCAGCTTCTGGGCCTGGACGACCCGGCCGGCATGGTCCCTGGCGATCCGGTCGAGGTCGGCCAGGGGGCGCAGCCCAACGCTCTGGACGAGGAAGGCGGCCGGGTCGGAATCGAGGTCGAGGCCGTCCTGGGCCGGGTCGGCGAGGGAGATTGCGACGTGGGCCTCGGCGGCGGCCCGGGGGTGCTCGCGGCAGTCGCCCACGAAGGCGGCCTTGAGCCCTCGGCCCCGGCATGCGGCGAGGAACTCGGCCGTCTCGTCGCGTGAGAAGTCGCCCCGGAACATCTCGACCCCGAGCGCATGGGCCAGGACTTCGACCTCGGCCGCAGGGGCCAACGAGACCAGGGCGAAGGGGACATGCGAGGCCCGGCGAATCGCGGCGATGGCCGCCGCCGCCGGGAGGTCCGGCCCTTCGGCGAACGTGACCCGGCCGACGACGACGCCGTCGACCTCGACGACCAGAGGCGACGCCGGGTCGCCGAGGGGGTCGGCCTCCGCGACGAGGATCCGGTGCTTTTCATGGACCACGACCACGCCCCGGCCGAACTCGACGGCTTCCAGGTCGAGCCGATGAATATGACGCTTCCGGCAGGCGTCGAGGAGCGCCGAGGCGCGGTCGTCGACCAGGTGGCGGAAGGCGCTGGCGGCGTAGCGGAGCAGGACGGGCTCGGGGAATTGGGTCTCGATCGCGGCGATTTCGAGCCCGCGACGCCTCAGGCCCGGGTGATCCTGGAGGACGTAGAGGCCGACCTCGGCGAGTCGTTCGAGGGCTTCGGGGTCGCGGGCGACGATCCCCGAGCGGTTGCAGAGGGCGACCTTGTGGAGGGTTTCGAGCGGGACGGCCAGGCCGGGGCCGGTCGCGTAGTCGGGCCGGAGGATCGCGCCGACGGCCATCAGGTCGCCCGAGAGCAGGCCGACGCCCGCCGTCGCCAGGGTCGGGCCGACGGCCCTGGAGGCGGACCGCTCGGAGCGGACGGTCGGGGCCGACTCGCCGGGGGCCGGGTCGGTCGCCGCGACAAGGGCCCGGCGGATCGTCGCGGCGCGGGTCTGCTCGCCGAGCCGGGCGACCTCGACGTGAAGCGAGCCCGCCAGGAGGGTCGAGCCGGCGAGGATCGAGTCGCCCGCACGCTTCCGCGAGATCCCTTGCAGGCCCCGGACCGGGCGCTCGTCGGCGACCCCCTCGCCTTCAAGGATCCGGCCGTCGGCGGGGACCATCTCGCCGGCGAGGACCGCGATCCGGTCGCCTGGCTTGAGGCGGTCGACCAGGACCAAGACCTCGGCGCCCGAAGGGACGACCAGCCTGGCCAGCTCCGGCCCGGTCCTCGAATGCTCCAGCAGTCGGCTCCGCTCGGAGGCCAGCTCGACCCGGAACCGCCGGTGCCAGAACCGGAACATCCAGGTCATCAGGGCCGACGCGAGGAACTGCCCCGTCGCCAGGGTCGTGGCGATGATCGCGAAGTAGAGCACCGGTAGGCCGAGCCGCCGCTGCTTCAGCAGGTCGACGGCCGATCGGAAGGTCGGGACGTTGGTCGCCACCAGCAGCGCGGCGCTCAGGGGCTTGAGCCCGGGGACGAGGAACTCGCCCGCCGCCGCCACGCCGAGCGTCAGGTTCGCCATCCCGAAGGTCGCCACGCCGCCCGGCTTGCGGTCGGAGAACCCGACCTGCATCTCCATCAAGGTCGACTCGGCGAGGCCGAGCAAAGCCCGAGGCGTGACCGAGCCCGGGTCGAACCTGATCAGGAGGTGGCCGGTCGGCTCGCTCGCCTTGACGAACCGGACGCCGGGGAGCCCGAGCAGCTCGCCCCGGACCCGGCGGATCGCGATCGGGTCGCCCTTGAGCGATGCCTGGCGGATCTTCAAGCGGCCGGGCCGGTCGTCGACGACCTCCCAGCTCGTCAGCGAGGCGCCATGGCGGTGTAGCTCGAATCGGTCGGCCGAGGTCCGGCCGGGCAAGGGGACGGAGGCCGTCGACGTCCCGGCGCCCCGGAGGGCCTCGACCAGCCTGGCAAGCAGGGCGGGCGTCTCGGAGGGGCCGGCGTCGTGTCGGAGGTCGACGAGCCGGCGGCCCCGGTCGACGGCTGCCGAGCGGATCGACTCGATCGCGAAGGCCCGCCCGAGGAACCGAGCGCCGGCCTCGCCGCCCTCGGGCCCGAAGGCCCGATCGTCGCGGATCGAGACCAGGCCGGGGGCAAGCTTGACCTCGATGGCGGGGCGGTCATCGGCGGGCATCGGTCGGTCCTCGGGCCCGAGGGAAGGTCGGCGTTCGGAGGTCAGGGCTGGGTGATGAGGCTGTAAGGACGGAGCTGGCCGGACTCGACCATCGCCTCCAGGGCCGAGGCGATCCGACTCTCTTGCTTGTCGAAGGTGTCGAAGATCGCGTGGAGCCGCTTCCGCTTGCGGTCGACCTCGTAGCCGAAGTAGAGGGCCGAGGCCCCGAGGACGATGACCAAGGCGATCGGCAGTTCTTCCCCGTTCATCTCGCGATTCTCCCTTCGCTCCGCGGTTCAAAGGACTTCGGTCGTCGACTCCCGGAGGATCTTGATCATACCCTCGAACCCCTCGCGGTGCAGGCTCCGGCGGATATCGCGGTCGAGCTGGGTCGAGTGCCGGTGCGTGACCAGGAATCGGAAGAATTCCTGGAGCCTGGCCATCGCCTGGTCGGGGTGGCGGATCAGGCCAAGGGCGAGGCGGAACCCCTGGTAGTTCTTCGCTTTCTTGCAAGCCGGGGCGTAGAGGTCGTAGACCAGGATGATCGGGTCGTGGCCGATCTCGTAAGGGGCGTGGCGGAGGACCTCGACGGACTGCTCGGGGGTCAGGACGTAGAGCGAGTCCATCGGGTTGTGCTGGTGGAGGAGCCTGGGAAAGTGCTTCTGGATTTTGTGCGAGATCGCCTCGTTCCAGCCGGTGTCGATCAGGAAGAAGTTGAAACGCTGGGCGTCGGGCTCCAGCGCGGCCTCCGTATCCTGGGCCCGGAGGTCGAGGTTGAAGGGAGCGCCGACCCCGTCGCGGGTCTCATCCGCCATCGATGCGACTCCTCCGGGTGTGAAGATCGGGCTCAAAGGCCCAGCTCGACGGCGATCGATTCGATGAACCGGACGGCCTGCTTGCGGTTGGCCTCGGAGGCGAGCATCCGGGCGGCGAAGGAAAGCTCGGCGTCGACGACCATCCGCTCGTCGCTGGTGAAGTTGACCACGAACGACATCAAGCTCGAACGGATGGTGAACTCGGGCCGGACGGCATGCCACGTCAGCTCGGTCGGGACCGGGATCTCGTGGCGACGCTTGCGGTAGGCCCCCTCGATCGCCAGCCGGGTGGCGTCGTCGAGGGGCCTGCGCAGGGGCCGCTCAAGGAGCGTTTCTTTCCGGGGCATGGACGGGCCTCAGTTCTCGCTTGTGCCGCCGCTCGGCCTCGATCTCGGCGATCTTGCGGAGCGGGAGCATGCCATTGCCCAGCGCGGCGAGGGCCGCGACGTTATTGGTGACCACCGAGGCCATGATGCCGAAACCCATCGTGAAGACGCCGACGATGCAGGCGATGTTCGGCGCCAGGATCAGGTTCCAGCTCCGCTTGACGTTCTTGTCCAGCTCCCGCGAGATGTCGCGGAGCTCGCAGAGCTTGGCCAGCCCTTCTTCGAGGAAGACGATGTGAGCCGTGTCGGTGGCGATCGAGGAGGCCCCCCGGAGCGAGATCGAGACGTTGGCCTTCTTCAGGGCGATCGAGTCATTGATCCCGTCGCCGACGAAGCAGACCTTCTTCCCCTCCTTCTGGAGCTTCTCGACGTACTCGGCCTTGTCGGCCGGCAAGACCCCGGCGAAGTAGCGGTCCATCCCGAGCGACTCGGCGAGCTTCCTAGTCGGGGCCTCGTGGTCGCCGGAGATGATCGCCAGGTGCTTGATCCCCCGGGCTCGGAGCCCGGCGACGATCTCGCGGACCTCGGGCCGGACGGCGGCTTGCAGCTCCAAGGCCCCGCCGAGCTTGCCGTCGACGCTGACCATGACCACCGTGTGCCCTTCGCGGTGCGAGACTTCCAGCGACTCGCGGACCACCTCGGGCAAATCGATCCCCTCCATCTCCATGAACCGCTTGCTGCCGACGCGGACCTCGCGCCCCTCGACGTGGACGGTGATCCCGTAGCCGACCTTGTACTGGGTGTCGTCGATCTCCGGGAGGGTGAGGTCGAGTTCCTTCGCCTTGTGGAGGATCGCCAGGGCGATCGGGTGGTGGAACTTTCGCTCGGCGGCGGCGGCATACCGGAGGATCTGATCTTCCTGGAATCCGTCGGCGGCGACGATCCGGCCGACCTCGGGTCGCTCGCGAGTCAGGGTCCCGGTCTTGTCGAACAGGACGGTGTCGATCTCGTTCATCAGTTCCAGGGCCCGGCCGTCCTTGACCAGGATCCCCTTGTTGGCGCAGAGGGCCAGCGAGGAGAGCATCGCCAGGGGCGCTGCCATGCGGATACCCGTGCCGAAGTCGCTGTTGAGCACCGCCACGGCGCCGAAGGGGCCCATCGTCGCCAGGCCGATGCCGCCGACGGCGAGGGTCGGAATGACCGCCTTGTCGGCCATTCGCTCACCCTTGTGCTGCGACGAGAGCTTGTAGCCGGCCGAATCGTTGAGGATCTGGCTGATCTTGGCCGAGGCGGTGTCGGTCCCCGATTTCTCGACCGAGACGAAGACCTTGCCGGCGACCATCAAGGTTGAGGCGAAGACGCGGTCGCCCACGCCCTTCTCGGCCGGGGTCGACTCGCCCGTCAAGGCGTGCTGGTCGACCATCGCCATCCCTTCGACCACCACGCCGTCGACCGGGACGACCTCGCCGGTATTCACGACGATGATGTCGCCTTGCTGGAGCCGGTCCATCGAGATCTGGACCTCGACCCCCTCGCGGAAAAGCCAGACGTACCGGGGCTGCTTGCCGAAGGCATTGAGCAGCAGCTTCTTCGAGTTATCCTGGGTCCGCTTGACCAGGACCTTGCCCAGGCCCAGGCACCAGCAGAGGACCGCCCCGGGGAAGATCGACATCGTCCCCAGGCAGCCGACGACGACGATCGCGTCGAGGACATCGACGCCGAGCCGACGCTCCTCGACGAGGACCGCGCGGGCTTCCTTGAACGTCGGGATCGACGTGTAGGCGAAGACCGCCGCCGCCACCGGCAAGAGCGGAGGGAAGGCGAATTGTGCGACCGCCGCCAGAGGGAGCGAGGCGGTGCAGAGCGGCAGGTGCAGGTCGAGCTTGTCGAGCTTTGCCGGGTGCTCGGCGTTCTCCAGGGCCGAGTCGAGGATCTCGATCACCTGATCGCGAGTCAACTCCCTCGGGTCATAATCGATGACCACGGTGGAGGTCAGCGAGCTGGTCTTGTACTTGTCGATCCCCAGCACGCTCATCAGTTCGCGCTCGATCGCCTGGCAGAGTTCCGCCTTGCGGTAGAGCACCGGGTTCTTCAGGGCGATCCGGCCGGCAGACTCGCGCTTGACCTGCCAGCCGGTGACGAGCGTCCCCTCGCGGAAGTAGCGGACCACGCCCCGGCGGTCGGTCGCCGATTTCGAGCCGCCGAGCGGCCGGCCCGCCTCCTTCGAATGAGTCGCGTGGCCATTGGAAGCGGCCGAGGGGGTGAAGGGATAGACTTGCCCGTTGGCCCCGTCGGTCCCGAGGACTGGGGCCGAGCTCGGCGGCGGGCTCTCCTTGAGGTAGGATGTCACGCGATTGACCACGTCGCCCAGGCTGTGCGAGTCGGGGCAGTAGCGGAGGACGGCGGTCGAGTCGTGGATGGCGACGCCGGAAACCTCCTCGGCCCGGAAGACGCATTCGAGGAAGCGACGACAATCCGGGTGGTCGGCGTCCTGGAAGAGGGACCGGCTTTTGAGGTGGATGACGCCCCTCTCGGGGAAGCTGACGGCGAAGTCCATGGCGGCTCCCAGTGATCTTTCGGGCGGTCGATCGGCTCGCGAGGAAAAGGCGAGCGAGGGACAAGCCCTGGGTCGGTGGGGGCCCGTCGAAATGAAAGGCGGGGCGACGGGCCGGAATCCCTCGTGGCCATCTGTGAACGCGGGGGCGAAGATTCTCCTCAAGCTACGACGACGAGGGCCGAGTGGTTCAGCGGGCGGCCAGTATCCCCGGCGATCGCGGGCGAGTCGGCCGCGTCTCAGGCCGAGGTCGGCGATTCGCCCTTGGCCTTCATCTCGGCCACGAGATCCTTGGCGGCGTGGCAACCGTCGATCAGCCCGTGGATGAAGGCGTTGTCGTGGGGGACCGTCTGGGCGAGTAGGGCCGAGGGGAAGACCAGGCCGTACGAGATCGCGTAGCAGGTGTGGTACGCCGCTTTCGAGAGCAGGCTGCCCGACTCCGGGATCAGGCCGGACGCCGCTTCCTTCGCATGCCCCGCGCCATCCTTGGCGGCCTGGACGGCCGCCTCCAAGGCGTCGGCGACGGACTTCAACGGGTCCTGGACGCTCACTGCTTCGGCTTCAGACATGATTGACCTCGCCTCGATCATTGCGGTCACAAGGATTCCTGGCCGCATATAAAATAGCCTATCTTGCCTGGCTTTACAAACAGTTCCGTCGCGTTGTCTGCGACGACTGTTGCTAACGATTCGATAGCCGATCAGGTCTCCGATTTGCATGATTTCTCGGTCAACTGGACGAGATGTCCGGGTCGATTTGGCTGGACTTCCGGCAACCCATCGAAGAACGATGTTCTGTCTCGCCCCGGCCAACCCGTTTACGAATAGCGAAGTTCGTGCCGGTGTGCGAGAATCGCGAATTGGTCGAATCGACGCGACGCCCATCCGACCCGGAACCTGGGGGCTTTTTCCGATGCTGCTCGCTTACGACGACGTGGGTCCGGGTCCGGTCGTCGTGCTGATCCACGGGTTCCCCCTCGACCGTTCGATGTGGGCGGCCCAGCGGTCGAGCCTGGGGGCAATCTATCGACTGATCCTCCCGGACCTCCGGGGCCACGGCACCTCGGCGGCCCCGGATGGGATCTACACCGTGGATGCGATGGCCGACGACGTCCTGGAACTGCTCGACGGTTTGCAACTGACGATGCCGGTCGTCTTCGGCGGCCACTCGATGGGCGGGTATGTCGCCCTCTCGATCGCCGCGAGGCATCCGAAGCGGGTCAAGGGGCTGATGCTCATCAACACTCGGGCCTCGGGCGACTCGCCCGAATCGGCCCGGGTCCGCGAGATCCTCGCCGGGCAGGTCGAGGCCTCGGGCGAGGCACGGGACGCGATGGCGACCATGCTCCCGAGGCTGTTCGCCCGGTCAACCTTCGATACTCATCCCGCCCTCGTCGCCGGGACTCACGAGCGGATGGCCAGGACCCCGGCTCGAGCGATCTCGGGAACCTTGCGAGGCCTGGCGACCCGGCCCGACCGGACGGCCGACCTTCCCGGGATCGGCGTGCCGACCCTGGTCCTCGCCGGGGCCGAGGACGCCGTGATCCCGCTCGACGAGTCCCGGTCGATGGCCGGCCAGATCCCTGGCGCGTCGTTCGTCGTCGTCCCCGACTCGGGGCACATGGCCCCGATGGAGAATCCCGGGGCGACCGACGCCGCCCTCCTCGGCTTCCTCGAAAGCCTCTGGTGAGCGGGCCAAGGGGCGTCGGCCCCTTGCCGGTCCGGCCGATCCGGGGGATAATCCGCCCCTTCGGGATGCCGGCCGCGGCCCGCCCGGATCGGTCGACCCTCGGCGAGACCCCTCATGTCCGGACCCCCTGAGATCGAGGCCGAACCCCTGATCGCCACCCAGGCGGGCCTCCGCGACCTGATTGCCCACCTCAGGGAGGCCGGCCGGTTCGCCTTCGATACGGAGTTCGTCTCCGAGGAGACGTTCGAGCCGGTCCTCTGCCTGATCCAGGTGGCGACCACCTCGCGGCTCGCGGTGGTCGACCCGCTCCAGGTCGGCGACCTCTCGGCGTTCTGGGAAGCGGTGGTCGACCCTTCGATCGAGGTCGTCATGCACGCGGCGGGCGAGGACCTGCGGATCTGCCGGATGAAGGCGGACGTGGTCCCCGCTCGGGTCTTCGACGTCCAGATCGCCGCCGGCCTGGTCGGGTTCGGCTACCCGCTCTCGCTCGGGAACCTGGTCTATCAGGCGCTCAAGATTTCCCTGCTCGGCGGCGAGACCCGGACCGACTGGCGGCGGAGGCCGCTCTCCGAGGCGCAGCTCCGCTACGCCCTGGAAGACGTCCGCCACCTCCTGGACCTCGCCGAAAAGCTCGGGGCCGACCTGGCCAGGCTCGGCCGGGCCGATTGGGCCGAGGACGAGTTCCGCGAGTTCCTGCATGCCATCGAACACCGCGACGAGGAGGAGCGCTGGCGGAAGCTCTCCGGGCTCCACATGCTCAACCGCCGGGGTCTGGAGACCGCCCGACGCCTGGCCGAGTGGCGGGTCGCCGACGCCAGGAAGTCGAACCGGCCGCTGCGGAGCGTGCTCCGGGATGACCTCCTGGTCGCGATCGCCAAGCGGCAGCCGGCGAACCGCCGCGACCTGGAGGCGCTCCGCGACTTCAACCGTCCCAACCTCCTGGCCCGCGCCAACGAGATCCTTCGGGTGATCGCCGAGTCGCAGGAAGTCCCGCCCGAGGATCTCCCCGAGGCCGCCGGCCGCCACGACGACCTCCCCGGGATGGCGATGGTCGTCAGCCTCCTCTCGGCGACCCTCTCGCAAGCCGCCGCGCAGGGCAAGGTCGCCGTCGGCCTGGTCGGCGGCTCCAGCGACCTGAAGGAGTTGGTCCGCTGGTATCTCGACGGCCAGGATCCAGTGAAGGCGCCCAACTTCCTGAAAGGCTGGAGGCAGGAGGTCTGCGGCCAGACGCTCCTGGATGTCCTCTCCGGCCGGAGGGGCCTCCGCATCGTCGACCCGACCGCCGAGGTCCCCGTCGCCCTCGACCCGATCGCCGAGGGACCGGGCGGTCCCGATACCTGAGGTCGAACCGATGCGCCGGATCGTGAGCTGCTATTCGAATTGCTTCGGCCCGGGCGGGGTCAACGCGGCCGTCGAAGGGCTGGCCGAGGTCGGGTTCGATCACGTCGAGCTGGCCTTGCGTCCCCACGACTTCGGCGGCCTGGTGATCCCCGAATCCGCCGTCATCACCGAACGGACCGACCCCCAGGCGTTCGCCGACTTCCTCGGACTCCTCCGCATCCGGGGCATCCTGGTGAGCGGGTGTAACGTCGGTGGGGGCGACCTCCGCACGCCCGAGGGATTCGAGACGACCGCGGGCCGGATCCGGTTCGCCCGCCAGGCCTTCGGCGCGACCCTGGCCGTCTCGAACGCCGGGCAGCCGGCGACCTCCGAGGAACGTGCGACCGTGGTCGACCACCTCCGTCAACTCGGCGACCTCGCCGCAGAACTCGGGATGGACTTGAGCCTGGAGACCCACAAGGGGCCGACCCAGAATGCGCGGAGCATGCTGGAGCTGATGGCGGAGGTCGACCATCCGAGAGTCCGGCTCAACTTCGACACCGGCAACATCGCCTATTACAACCCGGGGGCCGACCCGGTCGCCGAACTCGATCAGGTCAAGCACCTCGTGCGGAGCGTCCACCTCAAGGACAACCGCGGGGCTTTCGAGGATTGGTACTTCCCCGCGGTCGGCGACGGCGGAGCAGTCGACTTTCGGCGGGTCCGACAGGTCCTCGACGGCGTCGGCTTCCTCGGGCCTTACACGATCGAGATCGAGGGGATCGGCGGCGAGCCCGAGCCCGGCCCCGAGGTCCGCAAGGAACGGGTCGCGCGGAGCCTCCGGCATCTTCGATCCTGCGGATATTTCGATTAAGGTCGAGGGATCCTCTTTCGTGTCGACCGATCAGACGCCCCGGCGGCCCCGTCGATGAGCGAGCCTTCGCCGATCCCCCTCCGAATCCATTACGATTTGACCGAGGCCGACGTCCGACGCTACGTCGCCAGCGGCCGGTTCGGCAAGGCCTGCCGTTCCTTCCGCTGCCGGCCGCTCGGCTGGCTGGCGATGCTGGCGCTCGGGGCCTTCCTCGTCGGGATCTGCTACCAGGGCCACGGCCTTCGCGCCGGCTCGCTGGTCCTGGGCGCGACCCTGGCCGTGCTTACCGCCCTCGCCTGCGCCCGAGAGGTCCGCTTCGAGCGGCGGGTGGCCCGCCTGGCCGGCCTGATGGGACTTCCCAGGACGCTCGATCTCGTCCTCTCGCCCCGAGGGATCGCCGAAGGGTCCGACTCCGGGGTCCCCGACCCCGGCCGGACCTTCGCCTGGCACGAGGTCGAGGAAATCGCCCGAGTCGACCACCTGACCGTCATCCGGCTCCGCCCCGCCGGCGGCGTCCTGATCATCCCCGACAGGGCCTTCGAATCGGGTAGTGAACAGATCGCCTTCGAAGGCACCCTGAAGGCCTGGCAAGCTGCGGGGGGAGTCGCGATCCCCTCATGAAACGGCCTCGCGAGATCTGGCCAGGGCCTCGTCCGGGGTTCAATCCATCGCGGTCAACTCGTCCAACGCCTCTCGCGAGACGACCCAGGGCGTACGCGGCAGCCTGGCCAGGTCGAACCGGTCGAGCCAGTCTTCAGGCGGGGCCGGTTCCACCCGGTCGGACCAGCCGCATGATCGGGCCAGCCAACCGACGAGCCTGGCGGGGTCGACGCCCGCCCCCCGCAAGGTGGCCAGCTTGAGCGAGCCGTCCCGCTTGGCGAGCCGCCGGCCGTCTCCGCCGACGGCGAGCGGGAGGTGCCCGAAGGCGGGCGGCTCCCGGCCGAGGGCCCGGTAGAGGAGGATCTGCCGAGGCGTGCTGGCGACGAGGTCGTCGCCCCGGATCACCTCGGAGACGCCCATCGTCGCGTCGTCGTGAACGACCGCCAGCTGATAGGACGGACCGACGCCCGACCGGCCGACGACGAAGTCGCCCCCGAGCCTGGCCGGGTCGATCGAGACCTCGCCTCGGCTTAGGTCTCGCCAGCCGACCGGCCCCGGCGGGACGCGGAACCTCCAGGCGAAGGGGCGCTCGCCCAGGGCACCGGCGTCCCCGGCCGAGCGTCCCGAGCAGGTCCCCGGGTAGGTTGACCCTTCGTCCTCGGGATGGGGGGCCGAGGCGGCCCGCTCGACGTCGGCCCGAGTGCAGGTGCAGGGGTAAACTCGTTCGTTTCGGATGAGCGTCTCGAGGGACGTCCGGTAGGATGTCATTCGCTGCGACTGGACGTAAGGAAATGAAGGACCGCCAACGTCGGGGCCCTCGTCCCAGTCGAGCCCCAGCCAGCGGAGGTCGGCGATCGCGTTTTCGGCGGCCCCGGGCCGGGCCCTGGTGGCGTCGAGGTCTTCGGTCCTGAGGATCACCCGGCCGCCTTCTCGACGCACCGAAAGCCAGGCAACCAGGAACGTCCTGGCGTGGCCGAGGTGGAGGCTGCCGGTCGGCGAGGGGGCGAGGCGGCCGGTCGGCCGGGTAATACTCATGGCGTGCATGATCGGCCCGATCCGAGGAGTCTTCGCCGCGCTTCGCCTTTCCGCCAGGCTTGCCATCGGTTCTAATGATAGGGCCGGGTTGGACCTCGCCGGAAGGGCGAGTCGTCTGCCGGTCCCGATCCGATCTCTTGCGAGGGTTGCCATGGATGTCGAGCTGAAGCGTGACGCGCGGAGCGTCATCGACCGAATTGTCCACTTACGAGACTCTCTTTGACCTGGGCGACAAGATCGAACGACGCGACGAACTCGCCACGGTGATGGAAGGGCCGAGCTTCTGGGGCGACCCGGAGAAGGCCAAGACCGTCATCGCCGAATTGAAGACGCTCAACGGCGTGATCAAGCCGTTCGAGGCCCTCGTACGCCAGTCGGAGGACCTCGCCACACTGATCGAGCTGGCCGAGGAGGATGGGGGCGACGACTTCGACCAGGAGATCCGCGACACCTGTAAGAAGGCCAACGCCGACTTCCAGGAGTTCGAGCTCCGATCGATGCTCGGCGGCCCTAACGACCACTGCAACTGCTACGTCACGATCCACCCGGGCGCCGGCGGCACCGAGGCCTGCGACTGGTCCGAGATGCTGATGCGGATGTACCTGATGTGGTGCGAAGCCCACCGGTACAAGGCCGAGATTATCGACCGGGAAGAGGGCGAAGTGGCGGGCGTCCAGACCGTGACGATCCACGTCAAGGGTGACTACGTCTACGGCTACCTCAGGGGCGAGACCGGGGTCCACCGGCTGGTGAGGATCAGCCCGTTCGGCACGGCCGACAAGCGGCAGACCTCGTTCGCCTCGGTCGAGGTGATGCCCGAGATCGACGACACCATCGACATCGAGCTGAAGGACGACGAGCTGAAGCGCGACGTCTTCCGCTGCGGGGGCCCCGGCGGGCAGCACCAGAACAAGACCGAGTCGGGGGTGCGTTACACCCACATCCCGACCGGAGTCGCCGCCGAATCCCGGAGCGAGCGGTCGCAGCACAAGAACGACAACCTCGCGCTGCAACTGCTCAAGGCCAAGCTGATCCGGCTGGAAGAAGAGAAGCGCGAGGCCGAGTATGCCAAGGCCTACGACGAGAAGGCCGAGATCGGCTTCGGCAGCCAGATCCGCAACTACGTCCTCCAGCCCGACCAATGGTGCAAAGACCTCCGCACCGAGATCAAGGTGGGCAACCCCCACGCCGTGCTCGACGGCGGCCTCGACGTCTTCATCGACGCCTACCTCCGCCGGAAGCTCGCCCGGGGTGAGGTCAAGAAGGCGTGACCCAGGGCCCATTACGCCCAGGAAATCGGATGGCCGGATCCCCGGCCTCGCCCTGAACAGGCCGGGGCCGGGGGCTGGCCCCGGCCCCCACGACCCCGAGCCGATCAAGGTCCCCCGAGCGATGGCCGAACTGCGAGACCAGGGCGAACGGCGGTCGATCTCGACCGGAGACTTCTGCCTGGAATTCGAGTGGGCCGAAGATCGGTGGGTCCACTCGCTGGTGCAGGCCGGCCAGGACCCCCGTCGGGTCTTCGCCTGGACGCTCGAAGGCGACCCCGGGCGCGACGACCCGGCCCGGGTTGTCAGCCCGGCCTATCAGCAGCTCCACTTCCAGGGCGAAAGGTCGGCGATCCAGGCCCTGCTCGTCGGCCAGGCCGGCCCGCACCACTTCTCGGCCGTCTTCGCGTTCGTAGAAGACCCCGATGGGGGCGTGCGGATCGGGGTCGACGTCGCCGACCGCTGCCGCCACCCGACGGAGGCCCTGGCCAGCACTTACACCGTCGGCGCGCGTTCCGACGAGCTGGTCGAAGCCAGCCCTTCGGCCGCCGCATGGGACTTCGGGGCCGGGCGACTGACCTTCTCGGCGACGCCGCCGGCCCGCGTCGCCCTGGCCGAGGCCGGTCGAAGGGCCACGCAGATCCAGGCCCTCGCGGGGGCCGATCCGCTCGCCCCGACCCGACGTTTTGTCTACCAATGGTATTGGGAGCCGGCCCTTCCCCGGTGAAGGCCGTACCGACCCCAGGACGACGACCGAGCCCGAACCGCCTCCCCGGAGAACGCCGATGGACTTCCTCAAGGACGCCGACCCCGCCGTCTTCGCCGCGATTACCAGCGAGGAAGAACGCCAGCGCGACGAGCTGGAACTGATCGCCTCGGAGAACTACACCAGCGCGGCGGTCATGGAGGCGGTCGGCTCGGTCCTGACCAACAAGTACGCCGAGGGGCTCCCCGGCCGTCGCTATTATGGCGGATGCGAGTTCGTCGATAAGGTCGAGCAGCTCGCCGTCGACCGGGCCAAGGAACTCTTCGGGGCCCAGCACGCCAACGTCCAGCCGCACTCCGGCGCCTCGGCCAACCAGGCCGTTTATTACTCCTGCCTGGAGCCGGGCGACTCCGTCCTGGCGATGGACCTCGCCCACGGCGGCCACCTGACCCACGGGATGAAGCTCAACTACTCCGGCCGGTGGTATCCGACGATCGGCTACGGCGTCGACCCGAAGACCGAGCGGATCGACTACGACAACATCGTCGCCCTCGCCCGAGAGCATCGACCCAAGCTGATCCTGGCCGGGGCCAGCGCCTACAGCCGGGCGATCGACTTCGACCGGATCGCCGAGGTCGCACGCGAGGTCGGCGCGATCTTCTTCGTGGACATGGCGCATATCGCCGGGCTCGTCGCCGCCGGCCTGCACCCGAACCCCGTGCCGGTCGCCGACTACGTCACCAGCACCACGCACAAGACCCTGAGAGGCCCGCGAGGCGGGATCATCCTCTGCACCCAGGAGCGGGCCAAGAAGGTCGACTCGGCCGTCTTCCCCGGCCTCCAGGGCGGCCCTTTGATGCACGTCATCGCGGGCAAGGCCGTCTGCTTCGGCGAGGCCCTCCGGCCCGACTTCAAGGCCTACGGGGCCCAGGTCATCGCCAACGCCCGGGTCCTGGCCGAAGGGCTGATGGGCGCCGGGTTTCGCCTGATCTCGGGCGGGACCGACAACCACCTCGTCCTGATCGACATGACCTCGAAGGGCCTGACCGGCAAGCTCGCCGAGGCCGCCCTCGGCCGGGCCGGGATCACGGTCAACAAGAACCTGATCCCCTTCGACAAGCGCAAGCCGCTCGACCCGAGCGGGATCCGGATGGGGACGCCGGCCCTGACGACCCGGGGCCTCCGCGAGGATGGGATGAAGCAGGTCGCCGCCTGGATCGTCGCGGTCCTCTCGGCCCCCGAGGACGGCCCGCTCGCGGCCAGGACCCGCGAGGCGATCCGCGAGTTCGCCAGGGATTACCCCGTCCCCGCCGACGCCATCGCCGACCGCGTTGCCGTCGGCTGACCGGCCCTCGCTCTCAAGACCTTCGCAAGAGGTAGGCCGGGCCGTCGTCGAGGAACCCCTCGGCGCGGTATCCGGCCGCGAAGGCGGCCCGAAAGGCTTGCCGGACGGCGAGCGTCCAGGCCTCGGCCAGGTCCGGGCGATCGCGCCGGATCGCGGCGATGTCGGTCGGGATCTCCAGCAGGGCGGCCGGGCCGTCGAGCTTCCCCTCGACCTGCGCGGCCGGGACTTCCCCGACCGCGATCAGCCTCGGCAGGCCGGACGGGTCGACCTCGGATTTCGGCCGATCGTCGGGCCGAGTCGCCCACTCGACGATGAGGCGGTCGGTCGCGGCGTTGGCGTTGAGGGCGTCGGAGCGTCGGCCGTACATGTCCTCGACGTGATGGCGGGAGGTCGCTCCGAGCTTGCCGAGGTTGAATCGGGCGTTGCCGGCCTGGAGGGGGTCGAAGGCCCAGGCGAGGGTCTTGACCCCTTCGGATCGGGCGAAGTCGCGTTGGGCGTACTTGAGCCTCCCGCCGAGCCCCCGGCCTTGCTGGCCGGGGACGACGCCGGTGAGCTGCGAATAGAGGCAAATCCGCCCCTCGACCTTCCCGAGGAAGGCGAAGGAGAGCCCGAGCGCCTCGCCCGAGGGCGTGAAGGCGCCCAGGACGAGCCCACCGTGGAGCTGGGCGCCGACCATCGTGGCGAGGGGGACGACATAGCTATCGTCGGCGATTCCCCAGGCCCGACGCTGGGCGTCCTGGCAGGCGAGGTAGTCGGCGATCGACTCGGCCTTGCGGATCGTGATCTCGTCGTCGCTCATGGCCTGAGGTCTTTCAGAGGTGGGCTAGCAGGGCGGCGAGCAGGGCCGTCCGCTCGGGGACCGAATCGAGATCGACCTGCTCGTGGGCGGCGTGGGCGCCCGAGCCCGCGATCCCCAGGCCGTCCAGGGTCGGGACCCCCAGGGCGGCCGTGAAGTTGCCGTCGGAGCCGCCGCCGGTCGACTCCTCACCGAGGTCCAGGCCGATCGTCCGGCCGACTTCCCGGGCTCGTTCGAAGAGTCGGGCGACCGAGGGAGTCCGCTCCATCGGCGGTCGGTTGAAACCGCCCCGAACCGTCAGGCGGGTGCCCGACAGGTGCGGCTTCAGCGACCGGATGGAGCGTTCGAGGGCGGCGGCCTGGTCGAGGGTCGCGGCGCGGACGTCGACGCGGGCCATCGCCTGCGCCGGGACGACGTTGGGCGTCGTCCCGCCCGAGGCGACGCCGACATTAACCGAGACGCCGGCGTCGTGGTCGGTCAGGGCGTGGAGGTCGACGATCAGGTGGGCGAGTTCGAGGAGGGCGCTGGCCCCTTTCCTCGGCTCGACCCCGGCATGGGCGGCCTTGCCTTCGACCTCGATCGTGAAATGCCCGACGCCCTTCCTCGCCGTCTTCAGCGAGCCGCCGGGCAGGGGGGGTTCGAGGACCAGGGCATGCTCGCACCCTCGGGCCGTCGCCTCGATCAGAACGCGAGAGGTCGGGCTGCCGATCTCCTCGTCGGAGGTCAGCAGGACGATCACCGGCCTCGGCGGGCGTCGGCCGAGCTTCCGCAAGGCATCGAGGGCGAACTCGGCCTCGATCAGGCTGGCCTTCATGTCGAAGACGCCGGGGCCGAAAGCCTTCGCCCCTTCGACACGGAAGGGCATCGTGGCGAGCGTCCCGAGCGGCCAGACGGTATCGAAGTGGCCGAGGACGAGGGCGGGCTTCGATCCGGGGGCGTCCTCGTAGAAGCGGGCGAGGACGTGGTCCCCGCCGTCGAGGTTGGCGACAACCTCGACGGACCCGCCGATGGCGCGGAAGCGGTCGGCCAGCTTCGCGGCGAGGGCGTCGAGCTTCGGCTTGTCGAGGCTCGGGGACTCGTGCTCGACGAGCCCGGCGAGCGCGGCGATCCATTCGTCGCGGCGCGATCGCATCAGGTCGAGGACTTCGGGGCCGGGCATCCTGGACCTCGCGGGGTCGGTGTTGCGGGTCGTTGCCGACCATAGCACAGGCCGGGGCCCCGGGCCAGCCGGCGGTCCTCCGCAACCTCGCCCCGATTCCTGTGGGACCGCAAAACCTCGTCGCTTGACAGCCTGGAGACCGATTGTTGTAATTGGGGAGAGCGTCTTTCGTGTGGTGGATGATTGGGGCATCAATTGATGGAACCGGCCCAGAACTCCTCCCACTGCTCGGCGTCT
>JAABUK010005102.1_pt1 | contig 20788 bp, 32 predicted proteins | sample 5559141 | NCBI WGS metagenome assembly JAABUK01 (sample SAMN10711869, study PRJNA513367) | rock metagenome | isolation source: Antarctica rocks | place: Antarctica: Victoria Land, Pudding Butte nord | collected 2016-01-03
TTCGATGGCCACAAGAGTGTCCTTTGAGAACAGCAACGATATCGGAGTTTTTGCCAAGCTTACAAACGCATACTGCCTCTGCGCAGTCGGAGCAGCAGAAAACTTCTACAGGTGCAAAGAGCAATGATTTCGACTTTTACACCGGCTCGCTACCCTGACCTGCTGGTGTACGCTCCGTTTGTTTGACCTAAATAATGATTGCACAATCACCTGCAGCGTGTTTGAGGCTGAGCTAGCTGATCACATACCTGTCGTCAAGACATCTGTAGCCGGCACAAGGTTGGTAGGCAGGGTCACAGTGGGTAAGCCCCCTTGATTCTGCTTAAAGCAACTGGTCCCTGACTCTCAGTTGGCTAAACCTGTTGGTGTTGATTCAGGCAACAAGAATGGCTTGCTGATGCCAAACACAACAACCGACCAAGGTACAGCTCACTATAATATCCTGCACTCACATGGCTGTACTTGTGTGAATCTGCAAGCAGTATCTGCGAACCAGGCTTATGTTGGCACGACAACTCTTTTGCTTGTGATCGATAAGTTGCATATTGGTGCAGAGCTGCAGCATTGCCGAAACAGCCTTCCTGACGAAGTGGTGGTTCAGCGAATTGATGAGAGGCTGTCAGCGTTGGGAAACTGCATAGCATGCAATGACTACGTAGCGCTGATACATCCAGATGTTGACAAGGTTTGTTTGGCTGAGCAAATGTGATCATGCAAAGTACTGATGTACATGATAATACTGCTTGTCATGATCTTCATTTGGTTCAAATTCCAGCACCACAACAGTAGAGGTGCAGACGTCACCATTCTTGCAGCCCTGTAATGAGCAAAGCTGGAAATTGCAATTGCAGGAGACAGAAGAAATCATTGCAGATGTGTTAGGCGTTGAGGTCTTCCGGCAAAGCATAGCTAACAATGTATTGGTTGGAAGCTATTGCAATTTCACGAATCAAGGGGGCCTGGTGAGTTGTGTCACTGATTGACAAGTGTAGCTTAATGAAGCTTAATGAAAGTGTTCAAGCAACAGGACATGCATGCGACTTGTTTGTCATGTCCATCGTGCAGCTGCAGGCTTGGGCATACAATCTTATCTAGTGTTGGTCTGCAGGTACATCCACAGACATCTATAGAGGACCTGGATGAGCTGTCATCTCTTTTGCAAGTTCCACTTGTCGCTGGAACAGTAAATCGAGGGAGTGATGTCATTGGTGCAGGACTGGTTGCCAACGACTGGTCTGCGTTTTGTGGGTTGGACACTACTTCTACAGAACTGTCAGTGATAGAAAGTGTATTCAAGCTCCGGGATAGTCAACCGTCCAATATTGTGAAGGAGATGCGCGCGAGTCTGATAGATTCTATGGCGTGACACAGCCATAATGTAGAGCATTAACGCTGATATCGAATATTGCTATTGTTCAACATTCTTATGTATCAAATGATAACGTCCTTAATGCAGCAGATACTACTGTGATGTTGCGCGAGGATTTGGATCAGCTGACTGGGTCTATCACAGATATTACACAAGCGTCTAATGGTCAGTCTTGTCTTTGGTCTGTCCTGGAGCAGAGACAGATTCCTACACAGCACACGAGGGTGTTAGTCAGCAATAACTGGGGCAAGGCTCACATGCCGTGCACGTCTGACCCAAGCAAACAATGCATTGCAACAAATACTATCACAACCAATGAACTGAATAGCAATGGGCGGTGCAATCTACGTAGATGTATACATGGTTGACACGCAGAGTTGTTTGCCCAAATCTAACTGTCAGGACTTCAGACACTGACCTTTAGCCGTTGACTGGCCTTCTTAACTTCTTGGAAGTCCTCCAGCATAGACATCATGTGCTGCTGGGTTTTGCTCTGCAGGCTGCTGAATTTAGCACGCTGATACACACTGAAAAGGCAGTCGCATACCACACCCGCCACAAATGGGGTCAAAAGGTTGTCTGTGAGTATGAAGCTGCCTCCAAGCGCAGCAGTTGACAATGAGTCTCTTGCTGTTTGGACTATAATGGCGGCCTTCCTTTGCTTGGACAATTTCTGCAAACCATGCAATGTAACTGCATCAGACAGTGCTAGGCACAGCATTGATGCTGGGACTTTGCCCAGAATGTTGTGTCACATACAGTGGCACATGGTGTCACAGGGCAGAATCACAGTGCCGATTATGTCACCAGTGCATGCAAGCCAGGACCTGTTTATACAAAGCTTCTGACGCCACTTCCTCAGGGTGCAGAGTCATTGCCATGCTGAGCATCCCATGCTGTGAAAAGATCTGATGCCATACTGGCAGGATTTTCAAACAAGCAGGCCATGCAAGCTGCCGCAACTCAGTCATTGGAACGCACCTTAGTCATCTTGGCCAGCACCCCCATGATCTTCTGCTTCTTCTCATCTGGGGAGTCCTTGGAGGAGGCCTTATCAGATAGATTGTTTATGCCCTGTATGGTGATGCGAGGCGGTGAAAGGAAGCCCCAAGCTGCAGCACCAAACTGCACACCCAGCAGCACAGCCAGTGCTGTCCATTTGCCGGTGTCAGGGATTGACAATGATGCGTCACCAGCAAGTGACAGGGTGTCCTCTGCTCCAGCCTCGTACAATCTATCGGTCACCCAGCCTGACAGTCCTGCATTACCAGCCAAGCAACACACTCAAACTCCTGCAGTGGTGAAACCAAATTATGACGTGATTGTGGCTCGAGCGTTGCTGTTTGCCATGAACTTAAAACATACTTGGGTCAAGTGTCGTACACTTTCATCTGTGCATGTCAACAATCTGCATACTTCTTAACAGAGGGGGGTTATGTGGTGGCAGACAAAAAGCTTTGTTGCAGCTGAAAAGTGTCAGCATATCAATGCAGACAAGCTTTTCAGCCAGGAAGAGGGCACACCCTTGAGGATAATGGCTCTGAGGAGCATTTCATTTGCCAGATGGTTCAACAGTATAATCAAGGCCTCAGACGGTGGCGTAAAATCCAATCCTGGGTTCTCAAGAACAGCTTTGCGCTGCCACATTTCCAAAGTTTCTGCAACCAACAGCATCAGCCTTGGTCAAGCAATGAGTGAGGTGACTGCAAATTTGCAAGATGGAGTCTGCAAGTACGGTCACAACTCAAGCCTTTGCCAGCAACCTATATGCCAATCAATGTGAAGACTTGTTCTGTGTGCATGTGCTTGTTTTCCTAAGCACAGTGATCAGGGCTTGAACCAATGTCAGCTGCTTAAATACTAGACATGAGTAGCAAGAGCTCTCAAGTACTGATGTCTGCAGAGCAGGTGGTCATAGGTGTGCTGACTTAACCAGGCTGTTTGTGGGCAAAACATTTGATCAACTTGTCAGCTCATTGCAAACTCACATACTGAAGCTCAAGTGGATAGCATACATGATTGAGCGACAATTTATCATTGCCTGCATCAACAAGCAATGTGACAGGGAGGCTTTTTTTCTTGAATGAACCATTTTACCTTGGACTATATTTTGCTGTTCCCGCTGTCTTACACCCACTTCAAAGGGGGCCCCAGCCGTGGCACTCTGCTTTGATGACCAGGCTTCGCTTGCATTTGCCTGTGCAGGTTGACTGCTTGACACAGAATTTGTGCTCGCTGACTCCTGCTGCTCTGCGCTTGAATCTGTGCCAAACACTTGCTGCTCTTGGAGTTGACGCAGAGCCTGCAATGCATCTGTGGAGGCAGAGTCTGATTGCTCAATCTCATCAACTTGCGACTGAAGCTCTTCTGACTGTGATATTCTTGCAGCCAGGCGCTCACAGAGGTCCACCTGTGCAGCCTCTGTTTGTGACGAGGAAGGATCGAGCTTGATGTACTTCTTGGTACTCTTTGCTGAAAAGTCAGGGATCATCAGAGTTGCATCTGCAAAATGCCAGACAAAATCCCTTACTGATGACATTCATCAAATGCCACATTACTGTGGCTCAGGACATAGGCTGGATCATTGAAGTTGCAGCAGGTATGCATGCATAAGTGTGGCTTATCACCATGCAATTGGGAACTTCTTACCTCCCAAAGCAATTGGAACAGCAGCTGCCAGTCCAACAAGAGCATCAGGTGAGCTCCAGTGCAGGTGACCATAGGGATCCAGGTGAAGATAATAACCGGCTAAGATAGCTGCTGTACCAGGAAGCCCAATGCTCCTGCATGCCAGGCTCACTATGACAGGGTACCAAACTCAGGATGCAGCATACAAATTGACATGAAGCAGGCCAGTGTCATTGGCAGACGCAGGTCATACAAGACAGCAAGCAAGAGTGGTTGCTTGATGGCTGGGTCCCTACATGGGTACAAGACTTGTGAAAGCTTTCCATTCCCGGGCAACAGCGTTTTGCAGTGAAAACTTGGGTTTTGGTGCCTTTTCAGCTTTAGCTCTTGCCGCTAACATTTTGCGCAGTGGCGCTAGGTCGTCATGGGAGTCTGCCGAATTTGGCTTTTTACCGGAGTCAGACTGCCTATCAGTGGGGCTGTCATCCTTTTTAGAGCACGCCAAAGTATTTGCAGACTTTTTGCCGAGATGGCTGTTGTGCCGTGAGGCAGACCGCGGGAGCTGCCAGGATTTTCGAAACAGCAAAGCTCCCTGCCACAAGAGAAAGTTGTAAATGCACAATATGTCGTTGCCTGAGTTTGTCAGCAGTGGCTCACACACACACTCTTGAGAGGCAATTGCTGAAACCAAACGTTTCCTCGCTGTATTGACTTCATGCAGCGAGCTCAAGCCTAGTCAGCAAAGCCTTACTTGTTGAGGGTTCTGTCGATTGCCACCGCAGCAGGTGCAACGCGAGCTCTGCAGGCTCTCTCCAGACACAAGCATCACCCCGAGAGCCGTGAAAAGAACTTGAGGGGTGCTTGCGCTCGTCGCGCGCAGTGTACTCTCGAGAATGGCAAGGGGCAGGCCCGGAAGCTATCACCGACGCTGCGTATGACTGCTAACACCGGTCAACATCTGGGTCAAATCAAATCTCCCGACAAAGCCCTATGATTTAGACCAAAAGCCCTGCGAAATAGGCCTACAGCAGTTGGCCGGTCTTCCCAAAACCTAACTAATTACCTTTCTAGTGCAGAGTGTAATGAAATGTAGATTTTTGCATGTTGTGCATACATTCAGCTTACAGCCAAGGTGCAGAGCATGAGCAAAAGGTAAAATGCCATGCGCACAAACGATTACAATCAAGTATTAAAGCCCACACAAAAGGGCATCTGTCAGATGACAATCAAGAATTATAGCCACACGCGCCTTGTGCTATCTCAGCCAGTAATGTCAGCTGCTCCTGCATTACTGCTTTTTGAGCATCATTGTAGATGGGCAGGTGCACTGTGGTGCTGCGGTGGACCTGCTCCAGTGCCTGTGTCACAGGGGGGAATTTCATGTCAACTGCGTGCAATGCAAAGAAAGGAAAGCAAAACAGCAAGGGTCCTGCGCAATTCATACTGACTCAACAACCCTTAAATGGGTTGGTGATACAAGGGGACAGCATTGAGTGGTGTGTGCACATGCAGTCTCACTGACAACTGCACAGTCTGCATACTACCTGCACAGCTTTTGCTATCGAGGAACTCAGGTCACATTTGACGCCATCTGCATGCGCAGGCTGGCCGCGTGCTTGCTGGCGGGCGACAAGGCAAGGAAGCCGCTCACAGGCTGCATGAGACTTCTCCTCTATCTGGCTGTAGTCCTGTGCAGAGACAGCTGTGCCTGCTGTAGCACTTCTCTGCATGTACTCCTTCAGCATTGCTATGAATGGAGATGCTCTGCCTTCTGCTGTCTCTGCACCATACAATCACACAGCTCGGCAATCTGGCATTGCTGTATGGAAAAGCTTTGGACTCTGGATGTCATCAGCTGATGTATAAGTGGAGCACGGTAAAGCATGTGAGGTGAGAAGCCAGCTTGCCTGGGTTGTACAGGCTTTTGGGAAGAACCTGCTTGAAGTCACCAGACTTGGGGGATCTTACATACAGCAGCAGACTCTCCATGGCTTCATGCTGCAATGCCCAATGCTGCTCCTGCCATGACACAGCAAGCATGCTTAATGCAGCATTCTAGAATGTCATACAGGACAATTGTTGAACCCCCCCACAAAGGACAAACTTACTAGGAGTATGGTGAGCAGACACATGAGCAATTCACACCAGTTGCTGGCAGATCTTCTGGGTGTAATGAGCACAGCTGCAAGCACTGCAATCCGTGTCCTAAGCAAGGCGTTTTGACGCATTGAGAGTACACATAAATATAGCTGGCTTGACATGCTTACCTCAAGAATGATGTGGAACAGCTGCACAGGAGAGGCTTGGGCTTCTGCATAGCATGCAGCTAATGCAGCCACATATGGTGCTGCCTGGCGCAGCCAAATTGACACGTCAGCAGACATGCAAGCCTCTGATAACTAGACAAAAGACAGACTTGCACGCTGAAAACAATAGCGCTATGGCTGGAGATCATATGATGCAAGTCACTGGCGGGCATGCTGACATGGCCCGCCTGTGTTGTCTGCTTCACTACAGTGCAAAAGCGCTTGCTCAATGCTCAACACATGGGGTGCAGAGTACTAGGTACTCAATCAATGGACCATGTAGTCACATACAACAGTATGTGCGTAATCATTGGAACAGACCTGAGCATTGTGCTGCAGCCGCAGCAGTGCAGGTAGCACTTGACTAAGATGCCCAGCATGAAGCATGTGCCTCAGCAAATACAGAAGGTAGAGCGCAGGCGCACTCCAGGTGTCACCACTTTCTGCTACGCCAATCAGATCCACGCTCATCTGGAAACTGTGCCTGGTTTCAGAACAATCTGCCTGTAACAACATGCAATCAGGATCACCACCAAGCTGTCACAATGCCATCACCCTGTCAGATGGTTACTGTACAACACACTCGCAAGGCCAGTCAAAAGCATAAGTGACCATATCATCTGCTTCAGAAGCATACACACATTCAGTAGGGTTGCATGCAGCCTAAGAAGCTCTCAAATTTTGATGCGACAGCAAGATCAATAGTCAAGTTCTTGCTCACCTGCTCAGAAACGATCTGCTGCAGACCTACCGCCTCTGCCATACATGTCAGCAGCACACTGGAAGCACCTTTGTCACCCTGGCCAGCTACTCTGTTGATCTCTTGGAGCACTTGTCTGCTTGCTTCAGCTGGTACTGCAGGCTGTGAGGCTGAGCTAGTGAGCTGCAGAACACGCAAGGTAGCTGCCACAGCTGCAGCGGTACCAGCAGTCACCCCACAACTTCCCTGTGCAGCCTGCAGCCATCAACCACTCTTTGCAAGTTCACCACAGACAGGGCTCTTGGACATTCTTGCTGGAGTCAAATTGCATGACAAATGGCTGTGCATCTGGTGAAGCACCCAGTCTGAATGTTGCATCCAATATGCTGGTGTAGTGCTATGCCTGCTGTCAAGAGTTATGTGTGGTCTTCCTCAGCAGAGCATCTGGCCAACATGCACTCAGAGTGTGTTTGGTCAATGCTTGACCCAGTATGCTGCTGCAAGATCTTGTCTTGTTGCTCGTAGCACTTGCTTGCAGGAGTCAGCTATGTCATGTTCGCCAGAAGCAAGGGCATAGGAAGATTGGCCGAGCTCAAACACAACCTGCATGTGTGCGCAGCCATGGTTCTAGGCAGACATCAGTTATCAGTAGACTTACCACAAGCAGGTTTTGAGCAAGGTGTTGGCGTGGGTGTAGAGGCATGGCCTGCAGCAAGTGCGCTGTTAGCTGTGTCAGCTGCTGCAGGGTGTGAGAAGCCATATGCCGGTCTGCTGGTTCCAGTTTGGCATCACCAGCCGGTTGGTAGGCATCACAGCAGTGTGCCATACTCATCACCAGCTTGTGCAGCGCCTGCACGTGACTTTCTGCCAGATCTGGAGATGACTGCCTGCAGCTCATAGCTGCATAGCATTGGCTTGTGATTTCCAACAAACAACAGAATGTTGCAAACATTGACATGGCCTGCATTGTGAGAAACTCATTGCATTGGTAAGCACATATAATGCTGAAACTGCTTGATTATGCATGCTGTGATTCCTTGATGCTTGGAGAACAAGTGCTGCGCTGTGAGCAGAAAGTTGGTGGATGCAACAAACAGCACTTGAGTATGCTGAGCTGCAGAGCAACAAGTGCTGCATGAATTTCACAGCATACACTCTGCAGCTCAGCATACTCAAGTGCTGTTTGTTGCACCCAGCAACTTTTGGCTCACAGCAAATCTGCTGTGTTTATGACCAATAGTACCTGATGACAGCACACCAGACTTCTGCAAGCAGATGCAGCCTGAGGGGATTGGGCATCATCGCCTGCCTGAACAGGAACAGTTCGCATTGTTGCCAAGCTCCCCCACTCTCCCTGCAAATCAGTCGACGGCATTCAAGAACAGCAATCAGGATACCAAGGCGGCAGAGATTGGATCTTCACATGCATGGAGACATTTGCAGTTGCGCATGGGACGCAACCCTGCTTCCACACAGCATGTATGACAAGTCTTCCTTGGAATAACCTGCTGAGCTAGAGAAGAAGCAAGCTGAAGAAGGATGAGTTCATCAGTTGCTCATGAAAGTCCTGCATCTGGCGTAGTTGGCTTTTCACAACAGATGATTGCAATTGCACACCAGTAAATCAGGCAGTCACATGACACAGCTGCTGACGTAGCCTGTGAGGTCCCTAACGCACTGCTGAGCTGCACAGCACATTGGGGAAGACATAGCCAGGAGCACATGCACCTGTTTCTGCAGCAGGCAGCCATAAAGACCAGAATAGCCTGAGCAACAGCTGCTCTGAGAGGAGGACAGGTGAGAGCCCTAGTGTAGAGGTGCTTGCAGACGCCAGTCATCACCAGAGGCAGTAGGTGTTCTGCACACGTCAGTTGTGCAGGTGCTGTCATCAGGCTACCATGCTGTAGAATGTCTAAGGCAGTCATCAGCTTGCCGGCCATCGGTACTGCTTGGAGAGACTGGGTTGCAAGAATGCCTTCAGATGCTGGTGTTGTGGCCTGGCAGCACAGTGCTTGAATCCATGGAGGCATGCCCCTTCCCTGCAGGCAATCTCACCTGACACAATATACACAAACAAACTGTGCAGACTGACTAGAGCACTGATGGGCTGCACAAGTCATTTCACATCATTTGCTCTCAGCACTCTGCAGAGCTAAAGCTGAAGGACAGTGCTGTTCTTTGCACCTCCGACGCGATTTTTGCGCAGGAGCGCACAAGCCAGAATGTACAGTGATCTGTTTGCAGCAAGACTTGGCTGGCACAACAGCCTCACATCAGGCTGGTCGCCACCCACAGCAATTGCAAACATGTGAGGCTGAGTGGCGTTCTCAGATTGACACATGCCATGTTGATGCTCTCGCAGCCAGTACATCCATCTAGCAGCTTCGTTCAAGCATCAGCTAGCAGTGGTGTTGGTGTATGCTAGTGCATTGCACATGCATGGGCAACAGTACCAAAAAGCATGCGGCTCAAGTACCAAAAAACATGCGGCTCAGAGTGAAATGCTAAGGAGACAGGGATTACCGGACCACAGTCTGGAAGGCATACAGCCGTCAGGTTGCCCAGCTTGCTCAGCACATGCTGCTGCACCTCTTGACAAGTATTCTGCATAGCTTCGCCATCAGCATCCCTGCATTGCAGGCCCAGACCCTGACACTGACCATGATTTACACATTTGGGGGCTATATGCGCCGATGTGTGCTAGTCATTTGCTGAATGGGCATATGAAATCACTTCAGGCAAGAGGCTGAGGTGACCAGGAGGCGTACACAAATGCAGCAAATTGCTGCGTATTAAGGAGATGGTAGTACCTGATGAGAGGCATGTGGTTGTGCATGTGGGCAGTCATTGCAGCTAAAGGACTCCAGACTGTCTGACTGACGGCAGTAAAGGCAGTTGCCAGCCTTGTCAAGTGCTGTGCCCAGAACCTGACCACCTGCCACAACAGCAGTCTGATTGCTGTCAGAGCAGGCTTGAAGCAACAGCAGCGCCTTTCAGCATGCAAGGCAGCCCACTGAGGCACTGCAGATCATCACCTTGAGTTGGTTGATGTCTTGTTGCTCCATGAGGATGTCAAAGTCATGCCCCACATACCCGATAAGCAGCTGCAGCAGATGCGCCACTTGAAAGCCTGCATGTCATGGATGCACATTTGTCTTGGCAATCAGCTTGTGCAATAATGCCTCTGCTTGAGCTGTACATGAAGCTGCACCAGCAGCAGCAACACCACATTGTCAGCAGCAGCGAGAGAGATGGGAAGTCAGTTGAGTGATGTGACATACTTTGTGCAAGTCGAGGCTGTTCTGGCAGATTGGCCAAGACCAGCAGAAGCCTGACGATGCTGCTCCATGCAAGATTCAGCACAGCAAAGCTTCGCAGCTCTTTTGCCTGTGAGTCTTGCAGACGGCCAGCAATGATGTCTGCTGAGGATCTGCCTGTGACATAGCACAGCCTGAGTGAGGGTCAGGGCACAGACATAATCCACCATCCAAAGTGGAGGACGGAAGCAGGTAGAGTGTACACACCAATGGTGACCAGGCGCTCAAACGGCTCAAGAACTGCCATGCCAGTTGCAAGTGTGCCCTTTGCCACTAGAGAGCACAGCAGTGGGATGATGCTGTCCTTGATTGCTGTGCGCGTAGCAGTAGCTACTGCAGCAAACAGCTCTGAACCAGCCATTTGCAGCCATCTGCATCCACAAACAACACCGCCGTCAAGACTGCAAGCCTGACTTGTCTTGCATGGTGGTCAAGCTGTGCTTTGTGAATTGTGGCTGATGTGTCTTGGACGTGATGTTGATAGCCTGCTTACTCCTTTGACAGTAGAGCTACTTTTGCAAAGTCAAGGAATGCAGCTGTGGCGTGAATGAGGTACGGCTGCATGACTGCTGCATCCGAGTCCAGGGAGTCATAGCTGGTCTGCAGCAGCTGCATCAGCCCTGGCGCAAATTGAAGACCAGCCTGTGCAATCACATCTGTTGATTGACAATGTTGTTGGTCATGGGGAACTTTAAAACATATGTTCCTGATCATATTGCTGCTCAGCCTGACAAGACGCAAAAGATCTACAGCACACCTGCTTGGCTAGTTTCCCACCTGTATGGCCTCTTTGCTGTCATCTATTTGCGGATCTGTCTTCTGTCCAGCATTCTCAACAAAGGCAAACATCTGAATTCAAGATGATTACAGTTCTTTGTTGTTGCATAGCACTTGCAGTAATAGTGGGGATCCCTGACCTTGCTGCATGTTTGGCATGCCTCTTGGAGTTGCTGGGCAGGAATAGCCTGTGATTCTGTGGATGTTGTTGACTGCAATATCTGCCTCAACAAGCTGCTGCTTGCCTGACAGTCAGGAAGCACTGCCTTCAGCGCAGTCTGCACGCAAGCCGGCTGTGATCAGACTGCACAGCAAGCATGAACGGTCGTGAGCGGCAAGCTTGCCCTACCAGCAACGCTTCGACTTGCTGGCTGAGACCGTGCGGTTCATCTGCAGCTGCCGCCAGCATCGGGTCTGCCAGTCACCGTTGCACAGTTATATACCTCAATATCGTCAGGAGACTAGCACAAGACTGTGCCAGAGCTGCAATGGCTATTTGAGCATTCGCTAATGGCGCTGCGCAAGCAGAAAGGTTCAAGACAGCCAGCTGCTCTCACTTTGTACAGTTTGAACGACATAATGACCTAGCGACTGTGAGAGCTCAAGCCAATGCCGAATGCCTTGCTTGACTCGCATCGAGCGCTGACTTTCAATATCAGGTAGTATGCTAGTTGTGCCGCAGTCGGGAACCAGGTCCTTGCCTCGTATGCAGTCTGTGCGCGTTCGTGATGCTGATCAATAGGTCACCAACGCAACAACTTTGCAGCAACTATACGGTTGACGGTCCACCTACATTCGCACGGGGATCACCTGCTGAACGTGGCCATCAAACTCCGGCTGTCAGGAGACGACAGGTGCTACAGTTTCGGTATTTAAGTGCAGCTAGCTCGATGGCAGAATTGCAGCCTTCCCCTGCACAGGCCATCGATTTCCTGACCCTGCTGCATAATCTCAAGGTAAAGCTATGCTCGATCTACAAAAAGGTGCATACCCTTCATCCGACATTAGACATGCATTGCCTATAATGGAAAATGTTGCAGAAAACCAAGCGAACAGGCTGGATCAGAAAGGGAGTTACTGGTCCTGAGAGTGTAGCCGATCATATGTACAGGATGGGCATGATGGCATTCATTAGCAACAGCAACAGTGTTGACAGCAACAGGTGGGTTGCAGCCTCATATTGTGGAGTCTTGACTCATGCATTAACCCGGCAACATTGCCTGCTTGCAGATGTATCAAGTTGGCGATTGTACACGACGTTGCTGAAGGTAGGCTCAAGAGCTATCAAGGCAGATCTCTGTACAAAAGCTGATTAACATTGCCTGACAGTACATTGCGCTGCAGCTATTGTTGGTGACATTGCTCCCAGTGACAATGTCACAAAAGAAGTCAAAAACCAGCTAGAGACAGAAGCTATGCACAAAATACGGGACATGTTGGGAGCTGACTCTGCTGCAGGTAGATCTCATGCACATGCATTCATCTATTGGGACTACGCTCAGCACAGAAAGTGGCAGTCAATGTTGCAATTGTTAGAACGCCCTTTGCATCATCTTGTGGGTAGTAACACTTGCACTGTGATACAATGTGACACGTGGAAGCAGTCTTATCAGAAGTCAGTCTACAGGGCAGGAGATTGAGGCTTTGTGGCAAGAATATGAAGATGGCAAATCCCCAGAGGCTCTCATGGTCAAAGACTTTGACAAGGTACCATCATAGTTGACCTTTGCATTGTGCACTGCTGCCAGCCAAGAAGGCTTCAGGTGGTCTGCGTGTGTGAGACCTGTGATTACACTCATAGGCAGCAGCCCATCACAGTTTGATCACGCTTCAGCAACAAGTCTGTTGAAAGTTTTCTAAACGTGAGACCAACCTTGCAGAAGCAAGGGGTTTTACAAAACCAGCTTGCATTATGTCAGTCTTGCAGGCACAACCTGTTATTTGCTTGTGGTTGTCACAGCATGCACAACAAGTCAGGACAAATCTGCTTGGCACTCACTTGTGGCGTGTTTTGCAGCTGGAGATGATCTTGCAAGCACAGGAGTATGAGGCTGAACAGGACATTGATCTACAAGACTTTTTCAATTCAACAAAGGGCAGATTTACAACCCCGCTGGGACAATCATGGGCAAAAGAAATAGTAAAGCGAAGAGCAGACAAACAGGATGCTGCACATGCTAAAAGAAATCATGGGTCATCTGGAATTGCATAGCAGACACAGTGACAAGGGTGTTGGTGGCAGTGTTTGATGTGCTGTCTGCTGATGGCGTAAAGCTCACCATGATGAGTCCTGGTCTGCTGTGGTACCATTATCTGCTGCACTGTCTCCCCAGTTTGTGTTTGATAGAGGCTTAGGAGGTGGATTGCCTGCCATGACTGACTGTATCTGCAGCAAAACACAAGCAACATTTGCCATTTTCCTTCAGACTCATTCTTTTACGGCTGCAAACACAGCAGCCACAATGAGATTTTAAAGCTGCCACAATGTTGGGCACAAACCGCTCCACATGGTCCTCAGGCGTGCTGTCATGCATGTCTGGCCTGCCAGGTGCTCATGACTGATGTAGGCTGCAGCTCATTATGAGCTAGGAGGTGCAGTTATACCTGCTCAGCATAAGTCAGGGCGGTCAAGGCATCCTCTGTCAACTGATCCAGACAACAGTCTGCTGTGTCTGCTGGCATGGCGCGATCCATGAACTTGAAAAGCTCGATCCAGTATTGCTCTTTGCTGGCTTTTGGCCCAGCCAAACAACACATCAAAGGCAGCATCTTCTCCAGTTCCTGACAGTTGCGATGTGCTACCTGCTGTAGTGCCTTGTCCTGCAACATACTTGGATGTGTCTAGCGTATGGTGCTGATTTATTCAAGCAGCAGCACATGCTCTGAAATTACAAGCCTTGTTGTTGGCAGACATGTTGTCGCGGCATCATGCAGCGACAAATGTCGGTGTGACTGCACATGTTGCCGATCATGTGTCACAGACAAATGGCTACTCTGCTCCATGCTACACTGAAGTCAACAAATACAATTAGTGATGTCAGCAATGCTATCTTTCACTGGTTGCCTAGACATCCAAGGGGCACACTGCAGCGCAGATGCAACATGAGTTGGACAGTTGGACACACAAACCTCTGGCAGACCCTCTGCAAAAGTCTGCGCTTGGGCATCTACAACATCTTGCATCTGCTGCTTTGCTCTGTCAGGCTGCAGGTCTGACCATTTTGATTGCATCCATGACTTCTGGGTGTCTGACATGCGCTTCAGGCAATTCCATCGCTTACAATGAATAGTCAACTGCCTGCAGATCTGAGTCATTTTCAATGTCCATTCCATGCCTCAAGCATGTACTGGCAGATCATTTGAGCAGCAACATTGACAGCATGCATGCAGACGCACTTGTGCACACAGCACCGAATAAACAAAAGCACTCGGCTAGGAAGCACTTACAGCCTGCTCACCAGGCATGCAGCTCATTGTCATATGGCAAAGTACTCAGAAGGACAATACCCTGTCATTTCCTTTGGGTCTTGCAAGTCGCTCTGCGGCACTGCAAACTGCTGCTGGCAGGCTTGCAGCATAGTGCATCGCTCAGCAAGGCTGTCCACCTGACTGGCCAGATCCTCCAGCTGAGACAGGGCCTCCTCAGGAGCCTGTTCAGGATCCATGTCAAAGCAGGCCCCCGCAGCAAGGGTCACCTCCTGCAGCCAGTCACCAAGCCTGATGCCAATCACCAAGGCTGATGCCAAGGCACAGTCAACCCTCTCAAATCAGTAGGTTGGGCTGTTGACAGGCACGTGCCTGATGGACAGCAAGTAGGGGGACAGTGACTTGAGGTCTGTGCAATGTGTTCATTGGCATGCCTTATGTTAGGCCTGCTCGGGAGCATCATGTCCAGGGCAACAGGTATGGCAGCATCACAGTGAGGTGCAACCATTGTGATGCTGATGCTGACAGTAGTGAACAATGCCAAGCGCACTCATGTAAATGCAATAGTCAAGCTCCAATTGCATTGGACATGGAGAAGCACAATCATGAAACCAGGGGATGAAGTTCAGTAGACATCAGTAACATGCCAGCATAGGTGTCCTGTCAGGCAATGAAGCTACCTTGAGGTGCAGGGTTGCATCACGCACTGTGCGGTCAAGCAGAGCCACCATGCCTGCCTTCCTCTCATCCAAGAACCTCACCCCATCTGCACATGCCTGCAATAGTACACACCAGCTGCATGCAATATCCTGTTAGGCTGTATCAACCATGAGCCAGGCTGCTGCAACCTCATGTTGCCTGACTTGGGCACAGCACATGGACAGACAATCTGCCAAACCCGCATCTGACATCTGATTGCCACACCACCAGTGTGTAACATGCACGTTGCGTTGCTTCAACACTTGATGACCGCGCTGTTTTGCTACCGTGCAGTGACACATCACATCCCTCCCTAGTGTCACTTGACACTGCACTGCAAACAAATATGCACACCACTCCTGGTCTTTGTAGCCCAGACAGAATGCCCTTGACAAACGGCAGCAACAGTAAGCTGGTCACTGTTGTGGTGGAGAAAGACGATTGAAGCTCGTTTCAATCCCAAAATGTCTAATTTAATTGTTGTTTGACCTTTATGACATGGAAAATGTCAGGACATGCACCTTCTGGAAGACAGCAGCGTCTTCCTTCATCTCATCAAACTTGTCCTGCTGGTCCGGCAGGGGCTTGCCCCCATAGGCCAGGTACATGTCCCACAGGGCCAGGGCAGTCTCCTGGTGCTGCTGGCGCTGCCCCTCCTGGGCCTGCACCCTCCTCAGGCAGGCCAGCCACCCTGCAAACTCCTCCAACTTGGTGTGCCTCTCCCTCACCTGCCTGGCCCATGCAACGCAGAAGGTGAGTTTGGCGGATGGGTGAGCATGTGAACGCATAGTGGATTGCTGAAATCAGGGTTATGAACATCGGGGTGGGCAGGGGAGAGTGATTGAGTCAATGAGTGAATGTTGGTAGAGTATTGTAGGACTGAGGCAATGAGTGATGAGCAAGCCAGCTATGATTGCACAAGTAAAGGGGATGATGTGAAGGCTATGTGAGGTGTGCAAGCTTGGTGACCACATCCCAAGGGCACGCAACAGTGACTGTTCATGTGTATGATTGTGACAGTGAATGAATGGACATATGCAAGCATGCACAGCTGCAGAGCAATGGAAAACTTGAGAATTGACTTTGAAAGGTGAAGAGGCTGACATGTATTTGGTTTGGCTAGCCCTCTTTCAAAGTTGTGTGAAGAAATGTAATTTAGGTATAAGCAAGTCCTGGAGGAGTCAAGACATGACTCAAAGCCTGGGAGCACTCGGCCCATGAGGCACGGAGACAGTGACACAAAGACAGTGAATGAATGAGTGGTTACTTGGTGAGGGCATGGCAGGAGTCCAGGACTGTTTGGCAGCGCTGGCAGGCCTCTCGTGCCAGGTGAGCCATGAGGGCATCCAGGGCAAGCCCCAGGGCATGCCCCAGGTCCTGCTGCAGGGTAGCCATGGCCAAGGTGACCACCCCGACTTGCTGCTGCCCCTCCATCCCCTTCACCTCGCTGCTCCACTGCCTGAGTCACCACCCACGTGCAAGCTGAGTCACCACCCACATGCAAGCTGAGTCACCACTCACATGCAAGCTGAGTCACCACCCACATGCAAGCTGACGTCCTAAGCTGCAGGAGCAGGCATACAAGCCAGGGCTGCTCTGCTTGACTGGCTAGTGTGGCGTAAAGCAGCTGAGGTCAATGCAGCACGGGGGTTCAGATCTGATTGATGGTCCAAGGGTGATGTATGATGGCCCCAGCTGCAAGCAATGGTGCAAAGGAGGTGCCTGGCAGCAGCAGTGGCCAAGGTTGCACATGCAACAGGAATCGGCCAGCAGCCCTGCACATGTCATGCCCTTATCACCTCACATTCATACCTAGAGGGCACAGACCCATGATAGTATATCAGGGCCTTGTGTCTCTCACAGACGTTCTGCAGGAAAAGCGTTGTGACCTTACCTGAGGAGCATGATATCCTGCCTCAGCTGCTTGACAGAGCGCGGTGTCTGCATGTATGCGTCGGCATCAAAGCTGGTGGCAAAGGCATGTATGACTTGCAGCTGGCCCAGGGCCTCTGCTTGTGACTGCAGCCCCTGGTAGCTGCGAGCTACTGCTTGTGCACACTGCAACCTGCATGCACACATGGGCTGCTCATCCAACAAGTGCCAAAGTTGCAGACCCTCTCACTTCACTCATTGCTGTGTACTTGACACATGTTGAGGATGATATACATGCCATGAAATTGAATGTTCGCCAACATGTGTGCTAGTCATTGTATTGCAGACATCCTGCGTTGCTTGCAGGAGTTGTCCTTGCCGGCGTCAACAAAAGGCGCGCCTGTTTTGCAGTGAGGTCTGATCATTGTAAGGGTTCTTTGCAAGACATACATTCGTAGTTTCATGGTCAGGTCAGCTTCGTAAAAGCAGAGGCGCATACCAACTTGCTGTATATACACAGATATGCATGTATGTGTCTGCATACATTCTATACACGTCGTCCTGTATTTACCTGCATGAGTTGATAGCATCATTTCCAATGATGATGCTGGCCAGGTCTGTGCTGGAGGGTGCCTTGCCAGGCCACAGGGCTGCCAGGCCCTCTGCGCCCATGATGCGCGGCAGTCTCTTGATGCAAGTCACCATGGGTTGCAACACATCCTCGTTCAGACACTGCATCACATGCCAGACTAGCTGTGGCCGCTGGTGAACAAGCCTGCTCATTTACACAGCATGAGCCAGCTTACAATAGTTTCAGCCAGGCTTGACCTGCTGATTGGGTGTGACAGCACTTGAAGTTGCACGAATCTCACTTTCAGTTCTCGATTAGAAAGGACGCTGTTCTATGCATCGACTGAATGTTGACACACCGTCAGCTGTTCCTGCCTTACACAGTGCCAAAAAAGGACCAGCTTGTACCCCTGTCATCTACTGTCCAAGGGAAACATGAGAGGGAAATGCAGGAGTTCTCGAGCATCTGCTGAAGTCAAACCACAGACAGAAACAGCATAGGGACACAAGACGCACCAGTCAGCTTGTGCTAGTTTCCTGTCACAGGCGGGGCCAAGACGTGAGCCACATCCCAGGCAACGACCATATTAAGCCACAGGCGGGTGAGAGACAAGGGAGGTTGCTCAGACAAGGGAGTAAACCTTGAGCATCTGCTGGCTTTCAGGCTCAAAGTGCACCCCTTCATGGGTGAAGGCAGGCAGCACCAGCAAGGGAGCCTGAGTGGCCAGGCGGGCCTGCAGGCCGGTCACTCCCTCCATCAGCATCCCCACAGCTGCCCCACACAGCATCATGTCTGCCAGCCGAACTATGCACTTCAGCTTGGCTACATCAATGGTCAGCGACTGCACCATCACATGGTTGAAGCGCATAGGTGTGAAACATAAGCATCACTCTAGCCATGCAGTGCAGTCTGGCCAAATGACAGATTAGTGTTGGTGTTCATCAAGTGCATTTGAGTGAGCTCTGTGTTTGAGAGCACCGCTCAGTTTGTTGTCTGATACAGCTTGCCTACATGAGCTGTACATGCATGCATGCGTTGCAGCCAGAGAGGGCTCCTGCAATGTGCCAATGCCACCTGGCGCCTTTACAACAAGCAAACAGCAGCTGCAACCTGCCACTAGCTGGCTTGCCTTTGCACTGCTGAGCATTCTCGCTTGATACAGCTCTGCAAGCTTGCTGACACAATCAGGGCTGTGAAACCAGGCTTATGATGAGACATGGCTTGTTTCGGATTTGAATGGTGAGGTACTGGCCAAGCATACCACTACTGACTGGGAGAGCAAGATATGACTGCTGCAGCAGCTGTTTCCTAAGGCTGCACATGATTCTAGCCTCTTGGTATGTGAACCCAGCTGACATGCTGCAGGGCTGAGGAATGTTTCAGCACGTGTTTGATCAGCATGTGTTTGATCAGTATGTGTCTGCATGGTATGTCAAAAGAAATCCACAAGAGATCTGCAGTCGGCATTGACTTTCATGTATTATGGTCAGACTGCCGAAAATCCCCACATTGGCTGCCTTGAGAAGCCATGTGGGCTTGACAGACATACGCATGCAGCATGCTGGCAGTGCTGATGCTGTGCTGCTGCTGCTGTGAAGCAGCAACATCTGCCCATATTTGCTGGTCTGTCTGCAGCTTGCGCGAGCCACTGTGCTGACATGCACAGACTCTAACATGTGTCCATGGCTGCAGAGAACACTGCTGCATGTCTGGCTGAGCAGACCCACCTGCAGCTGCTCCTCTTTGGCCTTCCAGTCCCGCCTGATCTGAATGCTGCTCTGGCCCTTGCTGGCGCCAGCGGACGGGTCAGCTGCATATGCCTCAACCTGCCGCCGTATCAGTGCCTCCTGCGACAGGGACCATACGAGGCCTGACATAGCCATCAGATGCTCAAAAATGTGCCTGACAAGGCCAGCACTATCAACAGCTTCTCTGGGCTGTACACATGCGGGGGCACTTGTTCTGTGTGGGACAGAAGCGCTTTGGGTGTTGCTATGGTGCACTGCACTGCAGCAAGGTCATATTTTGTGCAGTCTTGCTTGCAGACATCTGAGCAGAAGGCAATGTGACTTTGTCACCTGCTCAGTGATGTTCTTGATCAGCTGTTGCAGCACAATCACTGTAGCATTGGCAGCCACCTCTAATGCAGGCTGAACCAGCACCTTGTGACTGTCAGCCTGCTCTTTGCTCAGGTCCTGCACACAGCAGACTCCACTGTATGCCATGATCCAGTAGCACAATGCATATGTTCCCAGGCCAGCGCTAAGCGGTTTTCAGCGGTGCTGTGTGCAAATGAGATACCTGACCAATTGCAGCTAATTTCTGATGATGACAGCATCTGGCACGATGCACCATGATACGTATGTGCAGACAGGTACCTCCAAACGGTAAGACTTTCCAGGCTGAATGTCAAGCAGCTGCACTCTTGCCATCTCGTGGGTTATGCTGCGCAGCTGCAGCACTGCTTTGCAGAACGTCGGCTTTGCCAGGAAGCTCTGTGACGCAAGAGACTTTTGAACCCGAGCGTAGTGATTCCGCCTGGTGTTGTGGTGCCAGCCTTTGAACATCTTGGCTATCAGCCAAGTCTTGAAGATTCGCTTGGCAGACAGCAGCTCAAAAACGGACTGCTCTTTCAGCCACTCTCCTGAAAACAATTGCAAGCAGTCAGAGCAATGAATTTCCAGCTGCAGAGGCTTGCAAGGCGCAATGCCAATGGCTCACATGCAGACTGTACACTGCTCTCACCGGAGGGGACAAAGTCAACAGCGTGATCTGAACCCACACTACAAATGCCGCTTGCAGAAATGGACCAATGGTCTTGCCCCTTGATTCTATTCTTTGGTGCCAAAGAAATTTCATAGGGATTGCCATGGCCTGACTGAAACGTCCTGCGAAACCCAGAGTAAGACTGTTGACGCCGGAAGGTGAAGTGTCAACAAGAAGCTCTACGAGTTGAGCAACGCCAGAGGGTGCTTGGTCTAACCTCGTAGCATGGTACACCTTGGCGCAATCTCTGTAGCCTGCTGTTGCGTAACGATACACAATGTCCTTTCCCTGTAACAGCAAACACAACTTGAGGCAACCTTAGGCGAGGACTTCACTTGCACAGCGTCAACATACTGA
>JAABUK010005104.1_pt1 | contig 20783 bp, 28 predicted proteins | sample 5559141 | NCBI WGS metagenome assembly JAABUK01 (sample SAMN10711869, study PRJNA513367) | rock metagenome | isolation source: Antarctica rocks | place: Antarctica: Victoria Land, Pudding Butte nord | collected 2016-01-03
TGCTGCGCAAAAAAGGATCTCATGGTGTTTGTGTCCGTGGAAAACAAAGGAGCATACCGCTGCCTAACTGCCTGGAGAGCTGGACACTCAAAAATCATGTGCAATTCATCTGCCACAGCCACACTACAACCAGTGACAACCCTAACTCCTCCAGGGGGGGTGAGGATGATGTGTAATGTCTTGATCAATCGTCGCAGGATTGTCCGGACTCAGGTGCCACAGCAGCTGCGCAATCAGCAACCCATACAAGGCAATCACAGCCAAAGCGTCGCTGTGCTCGTGTTACCATCTTCTCCTCATCACATTTCTGCAATCAACTTATCTTCGCACGACTTCGGCTTGTTTCTGTGCATCTGCACCGGTGTGGGTACCCCTATTTGCGAGCTCAGAAATACCAACCCTTCATGAGCCCTCTCGTGTGCCATGCCTTACCACGTGCGTGACGCGTGCTTGCTCTAGCAGCTCCTGCCGCCCGCATATCGCTGCCAAAACGCTTGCCTCAGAGACTATCTCAAGCATGCCTGCGCAAGACAAGGTACGCAGTTGCTCTGTGGTGTACTACGAATCAGCCATGAGCAAGAAGTGATGAACGTGCAATCTGTGTCATGTTGAGCACACCTGATTTGTCGTCAATTTTGTCTTTGTGACTGCACTGCAGACTTGGGCACTGATGACTGCCTGCATCAGTGGCCGTTCAGCAGCAGCAGAAGCACTGCTGCTACAAGACGCTGACGTAACAGCTGCAAATACTTGCGTATGCCTCTGACATTCCTTGTGCACCATACTGTCCCACAGTGTAGCCCAGCAAATCAGTACAAGCTAAATATCAGTAGGCCATGTGACCTTGTTTGGCTACTGAATATGGTCTCACCTGCAACCACCTAGGCCTGCTGTGCATCATGTGCTGTCATGGACACCAACGCATTCCCGTTGTTGCTTATGTAAAATGGCATGTGTCCTTACTCCTACATACATGCCGTATGAGGACATGACGTGATCATTGCAAATATAGGAACACTTGTAAACACACTTGTAGACACACTTGTAGACACACTTGTAGACACACTTGTAGACACACTTGTAGACACACTTGTAGAACAGGCTGGGCAGTTGGACATGCCCACACTGGTTCTGTTGGTGCAGGGCCACACTCCGCTCATCTTTGCATCCATTGGGGGTCATGTACAGATAGTCCAAATGCTGCTGAGTCATAAAGCCGACCCTTTGCCCTCCAATGGCCATGTGAGCCCCACATGACCTAACCATTGATAAGCGGACTGTACACTGTACTGCAACTTATCAGTCAGTATCTGTTGACACTTTGATCCATTTGCAGAAACACAGCATTCAATTGTTTGACCTGATTGGATCATAAGCAGAGTCAGCACCAGCAATGCTTTTGCAGATCAGGACATGCTAAATGGCCATGGCAAGAGCATCCTGCCATGTTCTCATCCTGTCATCTCTTGCTTACCTGTACTTACATCATGATGTTGCTCACCCGTACTGACGCCATGCAATGATGTTACTTACATGTACTTATGCCATGCAATGATGTTACTCACGTGTACTTACGCCGTACAATGATGTTGCTTACGTGTACTTATGCCATGCACCGATGTCGCGTACATGTACCTACGCCATGCAGTGATGTTGCTTGTGTACATACGCCATGCAATGATGTTACTCACTGTACTTATGCCATGCAATGTTGTTGCTTGTGCATGCAGGGCCACACAGCCTTGTCACTTGCTTCCATGGCAGGCCACACGCAAGTTGCAAAACTGCTCCTTTTGCATGGGGCAGATGTGCGAGCAAAAGATGAGGATGTAAGCATCTTCTGCCTTGATGGAGACCCACCTTTGGTGGTCTCTTCATGTGAACACAAAAAACCCATGAGAACTCTTGATCATTAGGTCTGCACAGCTAGGAGTGCTGCCTTGTTTGTTGGGGTACTGTATACTATCTACTTGGGCCTAGTGTTGCCTTCAAGATTAGCATGCGACCGAGTGCAGTGTTTGCTGCCCTTGCATTTATGTTTACTCAGGCATGGCATCCATACTTCACCATGTATGATTTGCAGTTGTGCATTACCGTGTGGTGCATCGAAATAGCAGCTATGCAGGACACAGATCTGCATCATGCTTGAACTGTGTGAGACAATTTGTACTAATCACATTGTACAATTTTTGAATACATCATGTTACATTGGATGCTGCAGGGCGCAACCCCTCTGATCATGGCTTGCATGGGTGGCAATCATGACACTGCTGAGCTGTTGCTGTCCCATGGGGCTAATGTCCATGCTACAGATACGCATGTAAAGCTGCCTTTTTAAAAGTGTATGCAGTCTTCTTTTGGCAACTGTTCTTCTTCCTTTTGTAATTGTTGTCCTGACCAATCAGTCAAGTGCTTGCATTTGAGTCCAGCAACTGCGCTGAGTGCATCTAATGTACAGAACTGATCTATTCTATCATCTGTCTACAGGTTGACAACAGTCAATTCTGTGACAACAGGCGCTTGTGAGATATAAACAAAAACCGACTTACGATTCTTTGCTGAGAGTGAGTCATGCTGTCATGCATGACCTGTTGCAGGGGTCAACTGCTTTGATGGCTGCTGCTGCTTGGGGCCATGTGACCATTGTCAAGCTGTTGCTGACTCACCGAGCTGACGCAGCAATGAAGAACAAGAAGGTATGAGCGCAACATTCTTCGCTGTTTGCAAGCTACAAATATGCTGTTGGGTGCTGACTGCGCAAAACAAGGCTTTGGGAGGGGGCCGCCATAGGGGAGGGCAAGGGCGGGGGGGGGGGGGGGTTGCAAGCACCTGTCTGCATTCTGTGCTGTTACAGATGTGCCCTCTTTTTTAAATCAGTCAACACTGCAAGCTTGTGAAAGGTCCACGTCAGTCCCGTTTGATAGCAGACACCAAAGTCATCCAGTGCAAACTTTTGGACGCACAGTCTTGCTTCCAGTGTGACATGTGCAGTACGGACAGTCACTAGCATGTCCCTGCCTGTCAGAATGTGAGGTGTGTAGACGCTTGATGCCATCAAACCTCACCATGATTGTCACCCAGCTCTGTGTCTGTGATTGACATGCAGCTGAGCTTGAGCATGCCACATCAACAACCAAAGTTTCCTTGATAGATCGGATCCAAATACACTTTCCCAAGGATACACTGATTTGCAGAGCTTGGTAACATGCCTGGATCATAGGGGTATTGCATCAGATACAGTATGCAGTCAAGCAAGGTTGTGTCAGGCTGTGCATGCATGCAATGCATCAACAACAGTTTGCCTGAATGTTGCTCACAATGTGCTTCCAGGGGAGATCAGCTTACAGCGTTGCAGTCGACAGCCATCAGCGAGAGGTTGCATCCCTTTTGTATCAGTATCAGCTTTTGCAGAAGCATGCAGCAGCATGTTGTCTGCAGTTGGGCTCAGGCAGCAAGCCTTGGCTACCAAGCCATGTTGTGCAGCACATTGCAGCTTTGGTCTTTGGCCTCTAGATGCAGGAAGACTTGGCTCTCTGGGACAGCACAGGGTCACACATGCACACAATGCAGACTCAGCAGTGCCAGGCCTTGTGCACAACAGGCGCAGACTGCTGCAGCAACAGCAGGATCAGCATATGTTGCATTTGGCCTGTAAGTCATTGCAGAATAATTCACCCTATGGTGAGCTTTGCAGCTGTTAGTAACTATTGTAATAACATTGACATCTCAAAGAATACACAAGTTGTACATGCATGTGCATCTTGCAAGATTGGTATGTAAGCGGGAGTCGGGATTTGGTAACCATAAGCTTCTGCAAATCATGTGCCGTACTACTTGCTTATGTAGCTGAACACATAGAATCGACATGTTCGATTTCAGTACGATAGCAGAAATATTCTATTGCAAGTGGACGATGGCAATTGCAAGTCAACAATGGTGGTCTTTCTGAGTTTGTACAAACGTTTTGGAGTCTTGGCCTGTGACAAATCCACCTAACTGTGCATACAACTGAAAGAGGATCTGTAAGCAACACCACATTCACGCTTTAAACTCAACTATTAGCGAAATATAGTCAAGAAAAAATAGTCTCTGAGATGCTTTCCAATGCGTTGCGCAGACTAACACAGCCTTGCATGACTGCATACTGTCTCCAACACAACACCTATGATCCAGGCATTTCACCGGGCTCTGCAAACCAGTGTATCCTTGGGGGCATGTATCTGACATCCAATCTATCAAGGAAATATTTTCAAGATCAATTGGTCAATCGACCTCATTTCGATGTCAACTTTGCACAGTAGGCTGCTATGCTGCAGAATATCCAACTGAACAGCAGCTGGCAGACCGTACTTTGACATGCACCAAATGCTGGTAGCTCGCCTAACTTGCAATGACTGTAAAAAAGCAATGCTTTGGTCTGAAAACACAGCACTTTGACCCAGCCTCAACACCAAAGGACAGTACTTGAGCAGAAACAGTGCGCAATCTGCACAGCTGGTGCTCAACAGCTTATCAGCATATAAATACCACCAGTGGCAGCCATTCTCATATGCAAACAACAGACAAGCTAAGCTACCGCTGCGGGCTGCAACATACATAGTTTGTTCATCCCAGGGACAGTTGTTCTCAAGAAGATACTGCATACAGGGCAGGTGTCCACCGGATGCTGCAGCAACGTAACACATCTGGTCCATACGGTACCCATTTTGAACCAAGTAGTCAAGACACCTCACTGAGCCACCCTGTGTAGCTAGAACACAAACGTCTACTGAGTCTTTGTAGGTGTAGGGGTAGGACTCACACAGATACCGCAGGCAGTCAAGCCGGTCGTGCAAAGCAGCTCCGACGAAAGCACTGAGGGTAATGCGAGCCTGATGGCGTGTCAACAACCTCAGACACTGCAGGTGTCCTCCCCTAGCTGCTGCAGAGGCAGCGTTGGAGTTGAGACGAAAACCGAGACGGACGGCCTGCTCGAGACAGATGACATGGCCATGTGTAGCAGCTGTTGTGCATGTCTGCTGCTCTACCGATACACCCTGACGTATGCAGCAGGATAAGTCCGGACAAAAAACGGCCTCGATCGCATCCTCAACGTAGTCCGGCATGCCTGCGTATCATCGTCGGACGCTCCGCTGCAGGCTATATCTTCAGCTCACTGGGGAGACTGGCTTGGGTCCCGCTGGTGAGATAAAACACCTCAAATCAGACTTCCGGTCAGCTGCTGAGGCCTTGCATGGCGACATAAAACTCGTCTTCTTCACAGCATGCTTCTTTCCCAAGGATACACTAATATGCTGAGCCTGGTAAAGCGCCTGGATCATATCAGATACAGTATGCAGTCAAGCAAGGTTGTGTTAGGCTGCGCAATGCATTGAAATGCATCTCGGAGGCTATATCACAGCATGCTTGAGACATGAGCTTGCACTGCGAGGTGTAATCCTGACATGCTCTGATAAGCTTAAAACATGCAAGCTCATAGACACGAATTTAGTACAGCTACACTATTAGATCGAAGCTGTTTGATGCACAGCTCTGATCTCAATTCCACGTGAGTCATCGCTTGATGGCAACACAGTGCACCCATCACAACATGATCATGCAGATGATCATCATGGGTGCATCTGAAGATGCAGAGAAAATGCACTGATGGATGACTGCCAGCACAACCACATCCAGCACAAAGCACTCATCCACACACTGCTAACCTCCACCTTCACATGATTATAACACTTGTGACCAATGCCGTAGACACCACACTTTACACACAACACGTGTACACTCAGGGCTTGGCCTAAAACTGTCGTTGCATCATTCATTAGCACATTTCTGCTCTTGGACCCAAATACGAACTGGCCCATCTGGGGCATGTATGACAACGATCATCCTCACAAGGTCTGCCTTTGTGACCCATACACTCTACGTGGCAATCTTTTCACTTTGCCTTTGCTTTTGGCGTACCAAATGCCTCCCCATTCCACCCAAGAATTCAGGTATGTGTACAGCATGCAACATGGCAAGACTGCATTGGTAAGGTAGAAGCCCAGCCACAGCTTGAACCAGCTGAAGCAATCCTGCTGAGGTGGAGCGCTATCCCCTGGGGACAGCTCTTTGAAGAGGGCAAGCATGACTCCTGCACCATTTGACAAGCAGCAATGTGACTGCGTCCTCTATCTGACGCAAGACCTCTATGATCCAGGCATGTTACCAAGCTCTGCAAACTGGTGTATTTTTGGAAACGTGTATCTGAGCTTTAGTCTATCAAGGAAGCAACAATCTGAGACCCAAACAGGCCAAAGTACTGCGTAAAACCCACAGTAATGCTGCGTCAAGTCTACACTGAGATGGCTGGTTGAGGGCTTGATAAGCAACAAAGGAATGCAAACTCATGGCAGGTCTGCAGCGATACAGGATCAGACAGCGGTGTGTAGTCATCAGAGGTAATCTAGTATGATGTGCAAGGGCACTTGGCTGGCACAGATGCACACAAAAGTACTTGCATACACAGTACACTCGGTGCTTGAAGTTGTGCATGCAAACAGCTAGCATGTGCAACCAGGAGATGCATCTGATGCCCATAGACATGAAACTGACCTGACCTCAGTATAGACAATACAGTGAGTGTAAACAATACAATGTACTGAATGCAGACCATGTATGTACGCAATATAGTGAATGTCCACAATGTCGTGATTATAGACGGCGTAGTGAATATAGATAAAGTATGGGCTAACCTGTCATCCAGCACAGCGCCAGGACAGCAGAAGCAGTCCCCAGCCAAAACAGGATGCTGGACACCATCCCCGCATGGCACCCCTGGGCCCCAAAGATGCGCAGCCAGTCCCAAGCAGTGCCGGGGCCATCCCAGATTTGCTGGCTGGGGAGCAGAATCAGCTCGGCAAGCCACAGAAGCAGGCGAAGGAAAGCTGCGACACCAATTTGGAAAATTTGTTACACAGTAAAACACAGGAAAGCTGCACTAAGTAATAATAATAGTAATGATAATAACAATAACAATAATAATATTACTAATAATTACGCTTTCCAGCGCATGATGCGCTAGGTATGTGCAGGACAAATCACGACAGTGATGCAACAACACAGGATGAGCTTGTGCATGCATATTGTCAAGTCAAGAAAGTGAGGCTCTGCACCTGTTGTAGCTGGCAGGACGATGGCCCAGGACAGGTACGAATGGATGAACATGAGGCTGTGGTTGATGTGCTTGTTGCTCTTGGTGGCGTACGTGTCCATCACATACAGCTGTCTCCTCAAGTAGTTCCAGTACTGTCTCCAGCTGTAGTGGGCTTCCAGCCTACAAGCAACAGCCCAGTTTGCATGTTGTTACACATTCATGTAGGTTTAAACTCACCCAGTTGGTATTTACCTGTAATTGTGAATTCAACTATTGCAGTTCATGCAGGCTTAAGAGTACAAATTTGCATACCAAACAAATGTTCCAGTTTGGGTGTTATTACACATTTGTGCAGGTACAGACACAACCCAGTAGGTGCCTAGCTATGATTGTTAGCACATCTAGCACATTTGGAATTGTTAGGAGGATCGTACAGTTTGACAACTTTGCATAACAGGCGAAGGTGTGGTTCAAGCAGTCAAAAGTGAAGACACAGCAGGCAGAAGCTCAACATCTGCCAACTTGCTTCTTAAAACGAGAACAGACTTGTTCATTTTCTGGACTTGATTGGGCTTCGTACCTTGAAGGGCAGATGTCCTTGGGGCCACAACAAGAACAGCTCTGATTCGGTTGATTTTGAGGAGAGAACATGCTGTGATGAGCGACGCACAGATGCACAAATCAGACTGTAAGGTACAAATTGCTATTTAGGGTTGGAGGTGTTGGAGCATTGAGGGTTGTGACATAAGCTGTGAAGTGGAGGCGGGGGGGGGGCGGGGGAGGGAGGAGGTCTGGTAAGGGAAAAAGGGGTGGGGAGGGGCGGGCGAAGGGTGGAGGTGGTGAGGTTGGAATGGAGAGGGGTGGAGTGGTGAGGGTGGTGAGGGGTGGAGAGTGAGAGGTGTAAAGTGTGCAAGGCAGTGCAGTGATAAGTGGACCAAGGTAAGGGAAGTGGAGTGACATGTTGTCCCGAAGACATCTATTTCAATTCAGAAACGTCATCCCTACACTGGGAATCTAAACTCAGAAACGTTTGGGGACAGTAAAAACGCGTTTCTACATTGTGGAGATGTTTTAGTGAGGTGAGCAGAAGTTTGTCACCTTTGGGGAAAGGAAGCTCCAGAAGGGCACAAGATCTTGAGGCGGTGCTCGGCGCACTTTGCTGCCACAATGAGATCGTCCGAGTATCCGCCGTCACTCCAAGCCTAATATCAAACAACATATAAAGATCTTGTTTGGCGGTCCAGGCCTATTCTCAAGCAACTTTCGAAGTTCAAATTTTGACTGCAGCACAGTCACAGCAGCCCAGAGAAAACCATTCAAGATAGCATTTGTAAATAGAGCACATGCATCCCTCCAAAATAGTGACTGTGACAAAGGTGACCACATCTACAAAGCTACAGAGCAAGACATAACAAGTCACAGGATATTGGCTTGATGCTGTGGGGCACCCCAAAAATTGACAACAAACCCCCCTCCCTTTCCCCACCATTGACATTCCCAGATATTCCCAGACATCCCCAGTTGGTCTCGGAGCCTTCTTTGCGATAATTGGGAAAGAACCGAACATCAACAATGAGACGATGCCTGCCCCTGAGGTCGGAGGTGCCTTAATGAATCCAGCCAATCAATTGCTGTACTTCACTGTCTCCCTTCATCAGCATGATGCTTTGCAGCTAGTCATGTGCCAAAGCATGCATACTTTAGATGCTTCCTTAGGGGATGCTTTGCATGTAGGAAGCAAATCTTGTCTTGAATTCACTGAACCGAACTTCTTGTCTGTTGGGTCCCAGTTGCCCCCCAGGACATCAGTTACATACTGATTGATTGATGCAACTGGGAAACGGGGCCTTACTTGCATGATGCCACAGGTGTCATTGAGCATGTGCCAAATCATGCACTCTCCAGATGCAACCAGGAAACATGGCCTTACTTGCATGATGCCATAGGTGTCATTGACCATGTGCGCGGCAGGGAAGAGCATGCAGCCGCCCCACACAAAGCTTGTGTTCTGGCTGACAGAAAAGGCAATGAGCAGTGGCAGGTGGTATACCAGGGCTGCATAGCTCAGCACCCCTGCTCCAGCGTCGGGGATGTCAAAGGGGTACCCTGCATTGTGTACATGTCATGAAACAAGCCATGGATATTTCAACAGATGTCAGAAAAGATTCAAATGACAGTCACAATGATTTAGGTGGTGGTAAGAATAACAATAAAACAGCATTGATCATGGTAAAATGATAGTTTTAATGATGATGACAATGCTTACAACAGTGATCTTGACGTATACATTGTTTGTAGTATGATCATAGTGTACATATGATGCCATGAATGGGATACATACTGGGAGTGGCGCCTGGCTTGTCAAGATTACACACACAAGTCTGCCTCTACCTCCAGGCTCAGCTGTTGCAGAACTGGTGAGCTGGAATGCAATCTTGCACATATGGCATGCATAGAATGTGAAATGGCTTTTCCAGTGCCAGATAGCTTATGAGCAGCGTGGCTGTTCTATATTTCCTTTCTGTATACTGCAGCTTTTAGTGCACCTGTGCAGCATGAGTCTGACAGATTGCAGCTGGCAATTGAACATCAAGATACTTTGCGGTGCTTGTGTACAAAAAAACTGGAGCAATGTGGAATTTGAGACAAATGCGGTGCTTTATGACCCACCCATGCAAGGCCAAGTTGGATCCCGCATGGTGAAATCACACAGTGCTGTCGCACAGTGCTGTCGCACAGTGCTGTCGCACAGTGTTGTAGCCAACTTGAAACATGCAGAGGTGATGACTAACCTGTGAGCATGAAAGCAGCAGGATCTTGTTCCATCTTGTCAACAGACATCTGTAGGAAGCCAGGATGAAGCTGTATGTCATCATCCAGGCACAGCACATACTTGGAGTCCAGGCTGGCTTCCAGAATCCCCCTCTGAAGGTTGTGTATCTTCTGACTGCAGGAAGAAGAAGCGCCGCTGATGACTACTTGGGTTCTGGCTGCTTCATCATCACAGCTGATCATTTTCTGGAGCACTTGTATGGCTGGATCTGCACATGTGACAAGTCACATGTCATTACTGTTGCATGCATAGCCACACTATGATGCAACTGAAGCACTGATGCTCAGGATGCTCCATGTTGCTGCTGCTTGATGACAAATTGTTGTTTTGTGTACCAGTCTGTGCAACTCTGCAGGATTGGTGGCTATGTGTGGCAGAAGCATCCAGGATGATTTTGCCGTGCCAGGCGTTACAACCATGCGGCCACTCAAATGTGTGGTGGCCTTGCTCATGTGGTGCTGGGAACAATGACTTTTGGTTTGCTGATGTCACAGGATGGCTTGCAACATTTTGGGCTATATAGGCATCCTTTCTTTTGGAGATTCAGAAACATCATGTTATCAGAGAAGCATCCAGTTCAGAAGTGCAAATTTTCAAAATGAGAAGCACAGGGGATAGTAAAAACGCATGTCTACATTTGGGAGATGGCTCAGGCAATCATGGAAAGAGCAAGCCCATACCTGCAGCTGATTGAGTCACAAAGATGTACTCCACAGGTCCAGCGTATTGCATGCTGAGCTGTGATTGCCAATTCAGCAGGCTATGGCTCCTGTAGCCTTGGATGGGCAGTACGACTGTTACTCCTGGCAGACAGGCCTGCAGCACAATGGAGATCTATCAAAGTAGATTGCTGCATGTGCCACGTTCCTTGCAAGGTAACAGCTGATAGGCCAGGACACCACTAGGCATTGACAGCTACCTTGCTGTTGTCTGCTGCTGCTGATGGAGCTGGATGTGATCCTTTTTGAGAGCATATGCCATGATTGGCTGCGAGGCGTGAGGTGATATGTTGCAGATTGAGAGCTTGCAGTCTTTGCACCTCCCTCGACCTCATATAGCCTGCCCAGACCCATCCGCAGGCCAGGATGAAAATGCAAACAGCCCCTTGAAACTGCACAGCAAGCATACAGGAGTTCAACCAGAGTAGCTAAGGAATGGGACATGTACATGGTATAGGAGCGAAAGATTCTAGGGCACTGTGCTACCTGAAGCACACATATGACTGGGTGGCATAGCCAACGATTCAAGCTCTGCACGGCGGTGATCAGAATGGTGCAGAACGCAGCAAGATTCTGCAACGGCACAGGGTTCGCATGCATTCAATATTCAATGCAATGGAAGGTCACATTGCAGCCGAGGCGCCGGCTCGAAGGTGCTTGACGCACAAGGGGAGCCAGACCAGCGAAATAGGGTGCATCAGACAAATGCCTCGTCCGCTAATACAGCCGGAATCGAGCTGCAAAAAGCTACATCTCACTGGGAGTGAGCGTTCGCTTTCCTGGTTTTTATAAAGTCATACCGGCGCAAAACGCATTGGCCGATGATGTGGTTCGGCTGCCCTAACCTGAGCTGTCGATCTCAGCGATTTTATAGAAATTAAATGCAGCGCATTTTAAGGCAAAGGCCGAGCCAAATCTGCTTGAGGTATACTAAATAAGAGTCGAACATTTGTCCAGATGTGCACCCCTTGCTCAAATTTGCATAGATTTCGACCCCTGTCTCCACTGCAATTATGTGCAAATTCCCAAAATGGGGTACGTATGGTGAAGACGACTGGAGTAGCTTTTCGCACAGCATTTGTCAGAGCTGTTCCTGTAGAAATGTTGGGGCAACATTTCTGCTGGCTCTGCTGGTTCAATTTTCGACAGTCTCGGCAACAGGTTCGGCCAAGTGTAACATGACGTCTGCACTCTGATTGCCTTGAAGATCTGCTGCAGTTCGCCCTATAAACAGACAGGCTTGAGTGTCCACCTCGAGCTGGCTGACTGTACAAGCAGCTGACGGGCCCGGGTTTCACGCTGATCACTAGCAACTTGCTTTCCGGAACCACGTTATTCGAGAGCACATCCGTTGTCTGCGGATCTCGCTGTGGCACCCGACATAAATTTTGCGCGTGTTTCTGTCGTATTCAAGCTGAACGGTCAGTGCTTATTGTTCATCAAGCAGCTTGTGACAGTTCCTGACCTAAGTGCCCCAGACACTTTGAACGACTTGATATCAGCGACTTGCTGTTCAGATCCAGACGGATCTGACAGTGACCAGTTGTTCTGACTCTGCAGACTGGCAAGCAGCAGCCATGATGGGCTCTCCAGGAGAGCTGTCAGTACAGCAAGGTGAGGCAGGACAAGCCTTGCTACTTCTCTGTACCTGTGCAGATCCATCCCCTGCATCTGTCCTGTTATCTGCTGCAGTACTGCAGCCTGAAGCAAGCTTTCATTACCCACCAGCAGAAGCCAGTGGCGAGGACGTTGCCAGGGATCCTGAACTGTTCCATGCCACTCTGAAGAAGGTGAGTCAGCGTCCTGTGAAGTACATGTCAAAGGATGCCCTGTCCCTACCATTGCAAAAAGAGACCACTGCAAAGTCAAAACCATCGACAACATGGTGCATTACGATGTATGCTGCTCACTAGCTGATGCACAAAACAGCACAGGTCCAGATGCACTATATCACATGCTATAGACCATGCAAAGCGGTCTGAGCACCTTGGTTTGGCGTTTGCAAGAAGAGCATAAACTCACATCGCTTGCAGCATCCTGCAGCCAGCTCATTGTGTGCCACCTTGTGAAGCCAGACTCTTTTATGCAGGTGCATGAAATGATGGGTGTGACTGAGAAAGTGCCTCGGGTTGGTGGAAGGGAGTTGGACCTTCATATGCTCTACAGGTACATGTCAGCCTCCAATCCATTCACACAGATAGCATGACAGAACAGCACCATACACAGCACATGTGTTGCCCAATGCCCATGTGTGTACATGAGCCAGTCAGAATATCTCTAAACAACTTCTTACTTGGAAAAAGCTTTTCCTTTTGACCTCAACAATTGTTGTATCATTCATCAGAATGCTCACATTCTCCAATGCCAGAGTTGCATGTAAGCTGCTGCCCAGCTCTAGTTCATGCTGACTGAATCCTGACATCAGGCTCACAAGTGTTGCTCATGCACAGTTCTTCTTCAAGCTGGCAGAGTCCTGATATGTGAGTTTCTAACATGCAGGACATGCTGCATTATGCACCATACCCACAGAGCAGGTACAGTTTGCAATATCAAGCATAGTCAGCAATATCATCTGACCTGCCCTGTTGGAGAACTTAGGCTCAGAATTGCTTTTGCAATATTGTAACATAGAAAAGAAAGGAAAAGACAACGCTTTTTGGCGTCAAATCAACGAGAAGCCAAGTGTTATGTCTGGCTGCCTGGGAATATTTCAAATTATGATTGACGTGCTTGTAGGAATGTGACGCAGCTGGGCGGTTGCGAGAGGGTGATACAGACCAAGCATTGGAGAGATGCAGCTGAGTCCTTCAATTTCCCAGAAACAATCACCAGCGTGTCTTTCTCCCTCAGAAAGGCTTACATCACATTCCTTTGGGATTACGAACAGGTCAGATTACAGCTGGCAATGTGCTATAGCTATACGCATTCAGCACCACACATGTAGAAAAGAAAGAACTACACCTTTTGGCGTCAATCCAATGAGAAGTGTTGTATCAGGCTGCCCAGGACCAACACACCTGTCATGACATGCATCAGTTTCTTCATCACGCAGACCTGTCTGTCATGTATGTGCATCAGTCTGTTGTCACACCCTCTGATCTGTCATGAAGTGCACTGATCTGTCAGTATGGTCACCAATCTGTCAACATCTGCACCTGTGTGTCGTTACTGAAAGCGCCTCATGCTTCATGTCAAGGAATTCTCATTGCTCTGTCAAGACATCTCAGTCTGGACCTAGGTCTGAGTCTTTTAGAGCACATGAACATGCATTGATGCTGGGCCTGCTGGTTGCCAAAATAGGACCTTTTACAAGGGAGCCTGCTCAAAACTGTCTTTACCTAACCCTAGGGGAATACATGTGCTACATGACTGAGTGAATGAGTGTGTGACTGAACGAGCGAACGAACGAACGAACGAACGAACGAACGAACGGACGGACGGACGGACGGATGGATGGATGGATGGATATAAGCGAATGCATGAACGCATGAATGCATGTATGAATGAATACGTGCATGACAGACAAGCAATCTGGTGACTGTATGCAGATGTACCATTTCCGAAATACAGGTCCCAGGATCATGCCCCCACAGCAAAGCAGTAGAGGAACGGACGGGACCGGCGACCCTAACGGCGACATGCTGAACCCTGATGGAAGCATCAGGTCAGGGAAGAAGAGGAAGAGTCATGACAATGTAGCCACCAGCTACGTTGCGCTGTCACTCAATGCGCCAACAGGCTTGGTAGCGTCTTCAAGATGTGAGGCACTTTGTTCTGATGTTAACGCCTTGTCCCATGCATTGTTCAGCATCACCACCATCATTACATGCTTGTTTTCCATAAGTGCTGCAGCGCCTGCCTTGGTACATGCAAATAACATAAGTTGCGGTTGAGTGTGTGTGTGTGTGTGTGTGTGTGTGTGTGTGTGTGTGTGTGTGTGTGTGTGTGTGTGTGTGTGTCTGTCTGCGTGTGCGTGTGCGTGTGTGCGTGTGCAGCGCCCTAGGACACTACTGTACCTCATGGGCCTGACATCTCTTCCTTTGCCCTTTGTAGGCTGTTCATGAAAGTTATGCATGCATGCACATATGCATGTGCGCATGTGTGTGCACTCACAGACTTAGCAGAAGATGCTGTACAGACAGACAGGCTTTTTGCAGTGCAATATAGTCATGCAGTGCAAGACACAGATATTGTTTTGCTCCCAGGGATTTGCAAGTCTTGGGAGCACTGCATGAAGCGTCTGCACTGATAGCCTTTGTCTGTCTGTGCGTAATGATGATGATTATGTTTTGTCTGTCTGTGCGTGATGACCAGACATTATTTCGCCATGTGTTTCTTTGGCATTGCAGTTCACCTCAAACACCATCAGCACTGCCGGGTACTGCTTTGCTGCCGGCTGAAAGTGTCTGTCTGTGTGCAGTGCCAGGACAACCGGAGGGTATGATGGTGGGTTGCAAGGGCTCGGTCACGCTGGATGCACGCTTTGATGCTGGCTACTTCTGCACGGTCAAGGTTGGCAGGTTGGAGTTCAAAGGTATGCTTTGATGCTGACTACTTCTGCACAGTCAAGGTTGGCAGGTTGGAGTTGGCAGGTTGGAGTTGGCAGGTTGGAGTTGGCAGGTTGGAGTTCAGAGGTACTCCTTTGTTATAGCTGTTGCAAAGATGGAGTTGGCTCTTGAATTATTGGAGTAACTCTTGCACAGTCAAGGTTGGCAGGTTAGAGTTCAAAGGTATGCTTTGATGCTGGCTACTTCTGTACAGTCAAGGTTGGCAGGTTGGAGTTCAAAGGTACTCTTTCGTTATAGCTGTTGCAAGGGGGGAAGTGCCTCTTCACAGAACCTGTGTTGTAATGTTTTATGCGCAACCATGAGACAGTCAAGGTTGGCAGGTTGGAGTTCAAAGGTGCTCTTTTGTTATAGCTGTTGCAAGGGTGGAAGTGCCTCTTCACAGGACCTGTGTTGTAATGTTATATGCGCAACCATGAGACAGTCAAGGTTGGCAGTTGGAGTCCTGACTGTGGCTGTTGCAAAGATTGAAGTGTCTCTTGTCTTGCACAAGACCTGTGTTGTAACGTTTTGTATTTCTGGATCTGTGTTAGGAAAGTAATGTTGTTAAGTGTAACATATGTCGCTATGGGAAAAGTATGAAAACCCTTTAGAAACAAGAAATTCCGCAACACATTGTCAGCAGCTAAGCCTGCTCCTGATCAAGGCAGACAGAAACAAAAAGAGCACTTGTGCATGTAGACACTAGACCCTCTACACCACTGTCTGTCTGATTGTGAGTTGCTCCACAGGAATGCTGTACTACAAACACCAGACCCTCCAGACCCACTGTCTGACTGATTGTGTGTTGTGACACAGGAATGTTGTACTACCCGCCGCCTGAGCACACCACAGATATGTCCAACGGCAGCATCCCCAGGCGGCCTGGCCGTCCCCGGAAACCAGAAAACAGTAATGATGCTGACATGCTCATGAGGGTGAGCAACCTCATCTGCCTTGCTGCTGTCACCTTCTTCTTCTTGTCCTCCTCCTCCTCCTCCTCCTCCTCCTCCTCCTCCTCCTCCTCCTCCTTCTTAATCTTCTTCTTCTTCTTCTGGTTGTCATTCTTCTTCTTGTTCTTGCCTGGAGGTAAGGAAGAAGCCATAGACTCCCATCCGAGTGGTTTGTGGGAGTGCACAAACAAAGGACCCTTGCTGATGAAGGCAAGCAGCTTCAGCTTCAGCATTGCGGCAGTCAATCCATCACGCAAGTTACAGTTGATGAGGCCAGCTAGCAAATTTGAATGAATTGCGGTCTTTTCAGAAAGGAAACAGACATAGCATGATGCAGACAAACACAATCATCATCAGGAACTTGTCGTCTTCCTGTCATTGTGTGTGTGTGTGTGTGTGTGTGTGTGTGTGTGTGTGTGTGTGTGTGTGTGTGCAGTTGTATGCTGACACAGCTGAGCACATGCATGCGCTCAAGTATGCTTGTGTTATGCAACAAATTGCACATATTTGCTAATGCAAATTTATCACCTTTGAGGCCATCACACAGACCAAATGCATCATCAAAACATTCACTGGGAAATAACACTTACTTTGAACATCTTCTGAAGACAGACACACCTGATGCTCAGCCTCAGGCGTCTCTGGTTTACACTCACACTGAAAAATCAGTGTTTCTATGCAACTGTATGTCTGTCTGTGCAGATGTATGCTGACAGTGTGCCTGTCTGTCTGTGCAAATGAATGCTGACTGCGTATCTGGCTGTCTGTGCAGGTGTATGCTGACAGTGTGTCTGTCTGTGCAGATGCATGCTGATAAACCCAAGGACCCCAATGCACCCAAGCCCAACAAGACCCCCTTCAACTTCTTCAGTGTGGATGCGCGGCAGAAAGCCAAGGAGGCATATCCAGATCTCACTCAGGCAGAGATCACCAAGAGGGTAAGCTTCAATAGTTAGGGTTTGAACCCTAAAATGTTTCAAAACCCTGGAAAAGAGTGAGCACAGGCAGAGATCACCAAGAGGGTAAGGTTCAACATTTAGGATTTGAACCCTAAGATCCTGAACCCTGCATATGGAGGCATATCCAGATCTCACCCAGGCAGAGATCACCAAGAGGGTACGCTTCATTCACTAGGGTTGGAACCCTAAGATCCTGAACCATGAAGAAGAGTGAGCGCAGGCAGAGATCACCAGGAGGGTAAGCTTCAGTAAACGGGGTTTGAACCCTAAAATCCTGAATCCTGGAAAAGAGTGACCGCAGGCAGAGATCACCAAGAGGGCAAGCTGTAATAGCTAGCGTTTGAACCCTAAAAAAGTAAAATAGTTTAGTTGAACAGATTTATTAATCAGCCCAGCAATGATGCATCTGTCTACCATTCAGGGGGCAATGCGTCTACCATATAGTCTGCTGACTCTTGATGTCTTGATCAAGGTGGGCGACATATTGCAGAAGGCAAACAAAGAAGTGTTGGTCACACACCCCTGTCCTCCTAAGACACAATATCAAATCCCTGCACATGATCTTGACTATTACACTAGTAGTCACGGCTTTGCCAAGTCAGCTGACTTGTTTTCTTTTCCACAAAGGTGGCTAGATGCGGCAGAAGGCAGGTGAAAAAGAGAATACCAGCCACGCAGTCCTGTCCTCCTAGCACAAACATCCACATCAATGCATGTGGTCTTGCCTACTAGATTAAGTAGACATTGCCTTGCCAAGTCCGCTGACTTGTGTTGTTTCCCATGAAACTGGGTGACATATGGCAGAAGGCAAGTGAAGAAGAGAATGCCAGCCATGCAGTCTGTCCTCCCAGCACAAACACTCACGTCTCTGTGCTCAATCTTGTCTGCTAGTATAGTAGACATTGCCCTGCCAAGTCAGCTGAGTCATGTTGTTCTCCATGAAGGTGGGTGAGATGTGGCAAAAGGCAATCAATGAGGAGAAGTTAGCGTACATAGCCATGCCCTTCTGACGCACAATATCACATTAGTGCATGTGGTCTTGTCTACTAGCCTAGTAGACATTGCCCTGCCAAGTCAGCTGAGTCATGTTGTTCTCCACGAAGGTGGGTGACATGTGACAGAAGGCAAGTGAAGAAGAGAATGCCAGCCATGCAGTCTGTCCTCCCAGCACAACTCTGTGCTCAATCTTGTCCGCTAGTGTAGTAGACATTGCCCTGCCAAGTCAGCTGAGTCATGTTCTTTTGCATGAAGGTGGGTGAGATGTGGCAGAAGGCAAGTGACGAGGAGAAGTCGGCGTACATAGCCATGTCCAATACGGATAAGCAGAGGTACCAAGCTGAGCTGGAAGCATACAATTACAGGTATTCCCTAACAATAATAATAATAACAGTGACTACAACAGCAGCAGCAGCAGCAGCAGTAGTAGTAATAACAATAGCAATAACAACAAAACAAATAACGCTTTCCAGCTCATGATGAGTTGGAAGCTAATAATAATAGTAATAGTAGTAGTAACAACAAAATAAATAACGCTTTCCAGCTCATGATGAGCTGAAGCTTACAACTACAGGTATTCACGTATGTGTCATCACTGCTCCGGGCTGCCGCCTCTAGAGGCTCCCGTCATGATCGCTTAGACGCGTCAACCTTTCTTTTCGTCTATGTGTCATCAGTTGATAAGTGACATTGTCATGTCTTCTTTCCAAAGCGCCATCATAATATTTGTGCAGCTCATCCAGCAATTCCTCTGACAGCAACAGAACAGACTGCTGCAGCAAGTTGTCAGGCACAACACGCCAAGGTTCCAGACGTGGCAAGAACATCACAGCCTGATGTGATGTGCCAGTCCCTGCTGCACTGCCCAACAAAACAACACGCTTGTGCAGCATAATATACAGGCAGTCCATTCATCAAATCCACTCAGCATGCTGCTCTCTTGTTGCATCAGCTCCAGGCTGCCGCCTTAGGAGGCTCCCATTATGATGGCTGAAAACCTTCTTTGATTTTTCTTTTGTTGCCTGTTGCGTGAACTTTTTTTTGTTGCGTGTTGCTTGTTGCGCCAACTTTTCTTTTCTCTTGCTGCAGGTTGGCAGCGCAGGCAGCAGCACAGCAAGCAGTGCAGGCTCAGCAGGCTGTCGCACAGACACAACACTACGTTGCACAGCAGCCTCTCCAGGTAGGGTCACTGCTTTGTTTTTGAAAGCTTCCAGGGTTCAGGCCAAACACCACAGTTTAAACACACAGGGTAAACCCGGCACAGCAGCCTCTCCAGGTAGGGTCACTGCTTTGAAATTTGAACTTTCAGGGTTGAGGTCAAATACCACAGTTTGAACAGATGGTTAAACCCTAAATTTTGAATAAACATATGGCACAGCAACCTCTCCAGGTAGGGTTACTGCTGTGATTTCCAAATTTCTAGGGTCTAGTCACACACCACAGTGAATTTGTATTTGACTACATCATTTAAAATCAAAAAGCTAAATGAACATGTAGCACAGCAACCTCTTCAGGTAGGAACATTGCTATGTTACTTAGACTTCTAGGGTTTATGGTCAACCCCCCAACTGTCATATAGCAGTCTCTCCAGGCAGTGGAAAGATGTTTGGCATCCAGACATGCAGATTTGAAAAGACATGTATATTTTTCATTATTACATGCGGATCCAGCAAAAGCCTGCCATTTGATTGTTTCTATCAGCGATGCTGTTGCTGACAACAGCATCTCCAAGATTTGGGGACATATGACGTTCCTACTTCACTGCTCATGTCCTTGCTGTTGTTCCTGTTTGCCTTGCAAAGATATCTATAGGAGTACAGAAGCGAGCCTTGCCATTCTGCCCCTGTTTGCATTTCATCATGTTTGCAGGAGCGAGGCAAGCTTGGTGATACAGAAACATCACTGCTTTGACACAAAACCTGGTTTCATCCTTCACACCTCAGAACACACCTCAAAAACTACTATCAGGTTCATCTTTTTTAGAGTTATAGTACCTCTTGAGGGTTTCAAAATTCGAAATGCTGCAGGTGAATGGTGAGTATTATGGTCATGGAAGTATGGGCATGAATCTGGATCCTAGTCAGCATCATCACCTGCATAATCACCATGCCAGCATGGCAGCCATGCAGATGCCTCTGAATCCCGGGGACGGCATGATATGACCCTTGACTCCCAGGGATGCCACGACATCCAGATCCCTGGATGGAATGATTGGGATGATGACATCCCGGGGATGGCATGAGACGACAGCAATGAAAAGCGCTGTGCTGTTGCAAGTTGTGGCTGCAGCTGTTTGTGCACCTGTACAACATCAATAAAGGGACATGTACACTAGACAGCCGTGGCTTAGTAGCTTCCCTTGCATGTTTGGTTGCCACTTACTTGGATGCTTTCTTCATTGCATTACACTGAATACTCTACTGGTTTCTCACTGCCTGAATACTGTACTGGACAAAATAGATGACACCACATGGTCTTGAGCCTTACACCATGTCTTGGACCTTACGACATGCATGCACTCGTGTCTGTCTTGCTGTATGGATGTCAAGTGTGGGGCATGCACAGCCCGCGTGTTGTTGCTGCTAACCGTGCTCGTTTGGACTTGCAACGCTTGTATGATTACTACCTCAGGACAATCTGTGGTTTG
>JAABUK010005106.1_pt1 | contig 20778 bp, 19 predicted proteins | sample 5559141 | NCBI WGS metagenome assembly JAABUK01 (sample SAMN10711869, study PRJNA513367) | rock metagenome | isolation source: Antarctica rocks | place: Antarctica: Victoria Land, Pudding Butte nord | collected 2016-01-03
TGACCGACTGAGCGGTGGCGCCGGACTCACCGGTGGCCACCGGACGGTGCAGGGTGGACACGATGCCCTGGGTGACGGTGTTGGACAGGCCGAGCGGGGCGCCGACGGCGAGGACGGCCTGGCCCACCTTGAGCCCCTCGGAGTCGGCGAAGGTGGCAGCGGTCAGCCCGCTGACCCCGGTCACCTTGATCACGGCCAGGTCGCTGGTCGGGTCCGTGCCGACGATCTTCGCCGGGACGGTACGGCCGTCGGTCAGGGTCACCGAGACGCTGCCGCCGCCGGTGGCGGCCGAGACGACGTGGTTGTTGGTGAGGATGTATCCGGTGCTGCGCAGGATGACCCCGGAGCCGGTGTCCGACACAGACTGGCTCTGCTGGCCTCCTAAGCCGAACTGGTCGCTGCTCGACCCGGTGCCGGTCACCTCGACGGTGACCACGCTGGGCGCGATCACCGATGCGGCGGACTCGGGCGTTCCGGCCACGCTGGGCGTCGACGAGCTGACCGTCGCGGTGCTCCGGGTGACGGTCGGGGTGGCCGCACCTGTCGACGAGACGGCCAGCGGCCCGTGCCGATCCAGCACGCCCGCGACGGCGCCGCCGGAGAGCCCACCGGCGAGCACGCCGGCGACGAGGAACGCCGCGCCGCGCCGCGGGCGGCGGCTGACCGGTGTGCCGGCCACGGGCGCCGTGGGGATGGGCGCTGTGGCGGGCCTGGGCGCCGTGGCAGGCTCGGGAGCTTCCGGGGCCCACCAGGGCGGGCCGGCCGCGCCGCCGGCCGGTGCCGGAGCTCCGGGGGCCGGCGCCAGCGACTCTGCCGGCGGCGTTACCGGCACGGGATGGGGGCGGGCGAAGGGTTCCGGGGTGGCGTTGTCGTGGGCGTTGTCGCGGGCGTTGTCGTGGGCGTTGTCGCGGGCATCGTCGTAGGTCATGACCATGAGGATGCGGCTCCGGGCTGTGCTGAAGGTGGGGTGTTCCTGGCAGCTCGCTGTGAGTCCTGGCCGCGGCGGGGAACCGAATCGGTCACACTCGAGGCCGCGAATGGGCTCACAGCTTCCTGCCAGCCGGCTGGCAGCCGGACCGCAGCCCCGGGCGCGAGGCTGACCGGATGGAGATGAGATGACGATCGGGCGGGGTGCAGAGCCGGCCGAGGCCCGGCTTCTCGTTGTCGACGACGAGCCCAACATCGTCGAGCTGCTGGCCGCCAGCCTGCGCTATGCCGGCTTTGAGGTGACCACCGCGCCGACCGGCGAGCAGGCGGTGGAGCTGGCCCGTCGGTCACCACCGGATCTGGTGGTGCTGGACGTGATGATGCCGGGGCTGGACGGCTTCGGCGTGGTGCGCAAGCTGCGCAGCGAGGGCATGCGCGCCCCCGTCCTCTTCCTCACCGCGCGGGACGGCACCGAGGACAAGGTGGCCGGCCTCACCCTCGGCGGTGACGACTACGTGACCAAGCCGTTCAGTCTCGAGGAGGTGATCGCCCGGATCCGGGCGATCCTGCGCCGCAACGGTGGGCCGAAGGGCCCGTGCTCGGCCCGGCTCACCTTCGCCGATCTCGAGCTCGATGACGACGCCCACGAGGTCTGGAAGGCCGGCGAGCCGGTCCTGCTGTCGCCGACCGAATTCAAGCTGCTCAGGTATCTCATGCAGAATGCCGGGCGCGTGCTGTCCAAGGCCCAGATCCTCGACCACGTATGGAATTACGACTTCGGCGGCGATGCCAACGTCGTCGAGTCCTACGTCTCCTACCTGCGCCGCAAGGTTGACACCACCGAGCCGCGGCTCATCCATACGCTGCGCGGGGTGGGGTACGTGCTGCGCCAGCCCCGACGATGACCGACGTCATCTCCAGCCGCGCGGCCGGACGGCGCACCGGCGTGCGGACCCGGCTCCGGCAGGCCGCCGACCGACTGCCGCTGCGGATCAAGATGGTGGTGACCGTCCTGCTGCTGACGGTCGGCGCGCTCGTCGCGGCCGACATCGCCGCCACTACCGCGCTGCGCGGCTACCTGCTCGGCCGGGTGGACACCCAGCTGGTGGGCGACGCGGCCAACGTGGTGGGCAGCGGCGGCCGGGCGTACTCCCAGGGGCCGAATCCTGACGGCGACCGTTTTCGCCCGCCGACCGAGTACTTCATCAGCACCGCCGATGCGCAGGGCAACGCCCAGGACGTACTCAGCAATCCGGCCCGCGCCGGTCAGTCCGCCCCGAAGCTGCCGAAGCTCACCGTCGCCCAGACGACCCGGCAGCCGAAGCCCTTCACGGTCCCGGCCCAGGCCAGGGGCGCCCCGTGGCGGGTCGTCGCGGTCGCGGTGGTCTTCAGTGACGGCCGTTCCGGCAGCCTGTACGTGGGCACGAATCTCGGCGACCTCAACAGCACACTCAGCCACCTCGGGGCCCTTGAGCTCGGGACCGGCCTGGTCGTGCTCGCCCTGCTGGGCGGCCTGGCGTACCTCCTGGTCCGCAGCAGCCTGCGCCCGCTGGTCGAGGTCGAGGAGACCGCCGCTGCCATCGCCGCCGGGGATCTCTCGCGCCGGGTCCCCGACCACCATCCGCGCACCGAGGTGGGGCGGCTCTCGGCCGCCCTCAACGGCATGCTGGGGCAGATCGAGACGGCCTTCGGGGTACAGCGGGCGTCGGAGAGCGCGGCTCGCGCCTCGGAGCAACGCATGCGGCGCTTCGTCACCGACGCGAGCCATGAGCTGCGTACTCCGCTCACCTCGATCCGCGGCTTCGCCGAGCTGTACCGGCAGGGAGCGGTCGGCCAGCCCGCCGATGTGGCGCGGTACATGAAGCACATCGAGGACTCCGCCGCCCGGATGGGCCTACTGGTCGACGACCTGCTTCTGCTGGCCCGACTCGACCAGCAGCGGCCGCTGGAGCAGCATCCGGTCGACCTGCTCGCGGTGGCCTCCGACGCCGTGCACGAGGCCCGGGCCGCGGCCCCGGGCCGGCCGGTGACGCTCCAGGCCGTCGAGGGACCGGTGCCACCGGTGGTCGTCGGCGACGACTCACGGCTGCGGCAGGTGCTGGGGAATCTGGTCGGCAACGCGCTCACCCACACCCCCGACGGGACCTCCGTCGCCGTCCGGGTGGGCACCCGGCGGGCCGAGGGATCCAGCGTTCCGGTGGCCTTCTTGGAGGTCGTCGACAACGGTCCGGGACTGGCGCCGGCCGACGCCGAACGCGTCTTCGAGCGCTTCTACCGAGCCGATCCGTCCCGGAACCGCAGTCTCGGGGGGAGCGGTCTGGGGCTGTCGATCGTGGCCGCCCTAGTCGCCGCCCACGGCGGGCGGGTGGAGGTGGACACCGCCCCGGGCCAGGGGGCGACGTTCCGCGTGCTGCTCCCGGCCGAAAGTGCGTCGGCCGAGGGGGCGAGCTTGACGGCCCCGGGGGCTCACGTCCTGGCCGATCCGGTCGATGAGGTGCCGGCCCGTGGCGCGACGATGCCGACCGTGGCCGGCAGCCGTTCGGCCGCGCCGGGCTGAGTGATCACCAGGTCGGGACGGCGCCAGGCGTCGAGCTGTGGCGGCGACATCGGCCGGCTGATGAAGTGCCCTTGGACGGTGTCGCAGGACATCTGGGCGAGGGAGTCGAGTGCGGCGCGGTCCTCGACGCCCTCGGCGACGATCGCCAGACCCAGGGTATGTCCCAGGTTGATGATCGCCCGGACGATCGCAGCCGCCCCGGCGGAGGAGTTCATGGCGATGACGAAAGACTTGTCGATCTTTACTTCCTGGACCGGCAGGCGCAGCAGGTAGGCCAGCGAGCTGTAGCCGGTGCCGAAGTCGTCGACCGACAGGCGTACGCCCAGGGTCCGCAGTCCCTGCAGTGCGCGCAGCGCCGACGGGAAGTCCCGCATCACCCCGGTCTCGGTGATTTCCAGGACGAGCAGGTGGGGCGCCAGCCCGGTGTCGTCGAGCAGTCGGCGCACCGACCCCGGCAAGGCGGCGTCGAGCAGGCTGCGGGCGGAGAGGTTGACCGCCACCGCCGTGCCTGGGTAGTCGCCCTGCCAGTCCCGGCAGCGGCGCAGGGCTTGACCCAGCACCTCATGGGTGAGGGGCCCGATCAGGCCTACGCGCTCGGCGATGGGGACGAACTCATCGGGGGTGAGCAGGCCGAGCGACGGGTGCTGCCAGCGGACCAGCGCCTCGAAGCCCACGATCTGGGCGTCGGCCAGCTGTAGCTGCGGCTGGTAGTGCACGACGAGCTGGCCCTCGTCGATGGCGCGGCGCAGCTCACCGGCCAATCGCAGCCGACCCACGCTGCTCTGATCGTCGTCGCTGCGATACCGCGCCACGCCGAGCGCGGACCTCTTCGCCGCGTACATGGCTATGTCGGCGTGCTGCAGGACCGTCGCCGCGACCCGGCCGTCGGCCGGGATCAGCGCCACGCCGATCGAGACCCCGACCTCCAGGGACGTGCCGGCCACGTCGAACGCGCCGGTCAGGCTGCCGGCGATGGCAGCAGCCCGCTCCATCGCCTCGGCACCGCTGCTGCAGCGCGGCAGCAGGACCGCAAACTCATCCCCGCCGAGTCGCGCCACGGTCGCATCGGCCGGTACGCCAGATTGCAGCCGCTCCCCGACCTGGCACAGCAGCAGATCCCCGACGTGGTGGCCGAGGGTGTCGTTGATGTCTTTGAATCGGTCCAGGTCCAGCAGCAGCACCGCGGACTGCGGGGCGGCTGTCGGGCCCAGAATCACCTCCCGTCCCAGAGCCTCGGCAAGGCGCAGCAGGAACAGGTTGCGATTCCACAGGCCGGTCAGCCCGTCGTGGTGCGCGTCGTAGCGCAGGCGTTCCAGCAGCCGCCCGTTCTGTCGCAGCACCTCGGCATGCGCGCTGAGCGTCTGGAGCAGGTGCAGGTCCTCCGCCGTGAACGTGCTCATGGCGCCGAGCCGGTTGCCCACCTGCAACACCCCGGCGATGTCCGCGCCGTCGTGCAGCGGCACCAGCAGGGCATCGCGCAGGCCGGCGTGGCTGAGCCAGGCACGGAGCATGGGGTCGCGCGTGCCCCGGGGGATCACCACCGGCTCGACCGGCGGCCCGGGCCGGTCGGCACCGTGCTCGGGGGGCAGCAGTAGCACGGCGCTCTCGGCCTGCATCAGGTGAGCCGCCTCGGCGAGCAGCTGAGCGAGCATGTCGTCGCCGGTTTCCGCCGACCCGGCCGCCTGGGTGAACGCGAAGAGCCGGTCCAGGTCGGCGTGCTGGCGCAGCAGCCGCTGGTAGCCGCGGTAGCCCAGTGCCACGATCACCATGAGCGCCGCGAGCAGCAGCAGGGCGGCGTCGGTGACGTTCTCGACCAGCAGGGCGAGCAGAGCCAGCGTGGTGTTGAGGGCGCCGGCCAACGCGATCATCGGCAGCCTGGGCCCGACCGACTCCCACGCCAGCCGTCGCTGCAGCAGCCCCATCGCCGCGAGGACCGCCAAGATGCCGAGGGCGTCGACGGCCAGCATCGTCGCGTAGGCGATCACCCAGTCCCGTGGGCCGAGTCCCGGCCCGGCGGCCAGGGCGTGGAACAGCAGCTCGGCCGTGCCCACCTCGGCGGTGAAGAGGCCCATGTTGAACGCCGCCTTGGCCGGCGACGTGCGGCGAAGTACGAAAACGGCGCCGGCGGCCAGCAGCCGCGCGCCCAGAAGCCAGCTCGGCGGCAACAGGAAAAGTCCGAGCACGAAAGGCAGCTCCGACAGCGAGACCGACACGGTCTCGCGGCGGATCTCCAGATGGACCTGGCTGCTTTCGGCCGCACCGAACAGGGCCACGATGATCGGCAGCGCGATCATCGCCTGCGGGTCGGCGGCGTGGCGATGAGGACCGCTCCACCACAGGAGCGCCGCGCCCAGAAGACCGAGGCCGACGCCGAGCAGGCAGATGCCGATCGGCGCGCTCCAGCGTGGTCGCCTCGGGGTGAGGCGTGACACCGCCACGCCCAGCCTCCTCAGCCCGCCGGCGTTCAGCAGGTCAGCTTCAGTTCAGCGACACGCCACCCGGGGTGACGATGTTGAGCGATACGCCGTTGAGTGATACGCCGGCATTGACGACCGCCGACGAGGCCGGCAGTGCGACGTTCCACATCGCGGCCGCCACGCCTGCTGCTGCCACAATTCGTGCGAGCTTTCCGGTCTTCTTCATGCGGGAATCCCCCAGGCTAAGTCAATGGTAGGTGCTCAATGTCCTTCGGCGGGCCGAACCGGCGGCTTGAGCGCTAATTCCCGCCGATCTCGCCGATTACCCGGGCTGCCACCGCGTCATGCCTCGAACTTGTAGCCCAGCCCGCGAATCGTGACGAGATGGCGGGGGAGTGCCGGGTCGCGTTCCACCTTGGTCCGCAGCCGCTTGACGTGCACGTTGAGGGTCTTGGTGTCACCGACGTAGTCGCTGCCCCACACGCGGTCGATGATCTGATCGCGGGTCAGGACCCGACCGGCGTTGCGGACCAGCAACTCGAGCAGTTCGAATTCCTTGAGCGGCAACGTGACCGCGCGGCCGAAGACGGTGACGACGTGCCGGTCGATGTCGATTCGTACCGGACCGGCCTCGATCGTGGCGGGCAGCAATTCCACCGCGTCGGTGCGCCGGCGCAGGACCGCCCGGATCCGGGCCACCAGCTCGCGACCGGAGAAGGGCTTGGTCACGTAGTCGTCGGCACCGAGCTCCAGCCCCACCACCTTGTCGACCTCGCTGTCGCGGGCGGTGAGCATGATGACGGGTACGTCGCTCGTGGCGCGCAGCCGGCGGCACACCTCCGTCCCGGGCAGGCCGGGCAGCATCAGGTCGAGCAGGACGAGGTCGGCCCCGTTGCGGTCGAATTCCTCCAGCCCGGCCGGACCGGTCCCGGCCACGGCGACCTCGAAACCCTCCCTCGCCAGCATGTAGCGCAATGCCTCTGAGAACGACTCTTCATCCTCGATGACCAGCAGGCGCGTCATGCCGACTCGGCCCGGGCCGCGGACCCGACGCTCATCTGCGCCGACCCGCCTGCCGCGTTCGGCGGGACGGGCAGGTGCATGGTGAAGGTCGAGCCCATCCCGGGCTGGCTCCAGACCGTGACCCGCCCGCCGCAGTTCTCGACCACGTGCTTGACGATCGACAGCCCGAGTCCGGTGCCGCCGGTGCTGCGCGAGCGCGCCGGGTCCGCCCGGTAGAAACGCTCGAACACCCGGTCGATGTCATCAGGGGCGATCCCGATTCCTTGATCTGCCACCGATATCTCGACTTCGTCGGAACCTTCATATCTGGCCGCTCGCGCGCCCACGGCGATCCGGGTGCCCCGGGTGGAGTACGTCAGGGCGTTGTCCATCAGGTTGACCACGGCGGTGAGGAGCGAGCGCTGGTCCCCCCAGACGTCGAGGCCGGCGCATTCGCCGACCACGATGTCGATCCCGGCCGCGTCGGCGGTCACCCGCACCCGGTCCACGCCGGCATGGATCAGCTGGCACACCTCGACCCCGACCGGGTCGGGAAGTGGCTCACCGCCCTGCAGGCGGGACAGATCGAGCAGGTCGCGGACGAGATCGCTGAGCCGTTCGGCCTCGTGCACCATCCGGTCGGCGAATCGGCGGGCGGCCGCGGGATCGTCGACGCCGTCCCGGACGGCCTCGGCGAGCAGCAACAATCCGCCGACCGGCGTCTTCAATTCATGCGAGACGCTCGCCACGAAATCGCGGCGGACCGCCTCGACCCGGCGGGCCTCGGTGAGATCTCGCAACAATAGGACGACCCGCTCGGTGCCGGGCACCGGCGCGACGGTGACGCTGACCGGGCGCCAGCCGGCGCCCCAGGATAATTCGAGATCCTCCTCGATGCGTTCACCGGTGAGCCGCGCCCGATGCACCAGGCGGGCCAGCGGGGCAAAACTCAGGGTCGTGCCGCGCACCACGCGCAGGGCAGCTGCGGCATCATTGACCAGGATGACCTCATAGCCGTCAAGCAGCACGACGCCGGAATACACTGCGGCGGCAACCGTTTCCAGCACCGCGGCGATGTCGGAGTGGTCGTCGGGGTCCGCTGTGGCGGGGTTATCCTGACGGTCCCGGAGCGCGCGGAATCCCAACACAACTCGATGTTATCGCCGTTCGCAGGCCGGCCGCGCCGGTCGTACCGGCTCGGCGCAGGTCGTCACCCAGCATTCACCTCGGGGCCGAGCACCGGCCATCTGCCCGTAACCTTGGGTTGAATAGCTGGCAGTGGTTGACCAGCGAGAGGACATATCGTGCGCGACACCTATTACGGCGAGCTCGACGAGATCACCGGGCTGCTCGTCGACATGACCCGCCTGGTTTCCGGCGCGATGGAGCGCACCAGCATCGCGTTGCTCGACGCCGACCTCACGCTGGCCGAGATGGTCATCGACGGGGACTTGGCGATCGACGCGGTCTACCGCGACATCGAGAAGCGCGGGTTCGAGATCCTGGCGATGCAGCAGCCGGTGGCCAGGGATCTGCGGACGATCGTGACCAGCCTGCGCATGGTGGCCGACCTGGAACGCTCGGGTGACTTGGCCCTGCACCTGGCGAAGCTGGCCCGCCGCCGCTATCCCGACTGCGCTATCCCGGTCGAGCTGCGCCCGACGATCATGGAGATGGCGCACGTCGCAGAGAGCATCATGACGAAGGTCGGCACCGTCATCGCGACCCGCGACATCGAGCAGGCGCGAGAGCTTGAGGCCGACGATGACGTGATGGACGAGCTGCACCGCACGCTGTTCACCATCATGCTGGCCGACGACTGGCCGCACGGTGTAGAGACGGCAATCGACATCGCCTTGGCCGGCCGCTATTTCGAGCGCTTCGCCGATCACGCGGTGTCCGTCGCACATCGGGTGATCTACCTCGTCACCGGCGAGCACGAGTCGGTCGGCGGACGGGATGAGGCGACTGGCTACCACGGTGGCCAGCACCGTTAACCCTGCGTTCACTTCCTGCCTGCCAACGCGACACTTGGCCTGTTTACCGTCCCGGGCATGACCTCACTGAAGCAAGCGACAGTCGCCGGTGCGGCCGCCCTGAGCCTGATCTCCCTGGCAGGCTGCGGCAGCGACAACGGCACGAAGACAAAGCCGAAGGCGACCACCGGAGGCGGATCCTCCAGCTGCGCGAAGGGCCAGATCTCGGGGGCCGGCTCGACGTTCCAGAAGAACATCGAGCAGCAGTGGATCAAGGACTACACCGCCAAGTGCGTGGGCTCCCAGGTCAACTACCAGGGCACCGGCTCAGGTGCGGGGATCCAGAACTTCGGCAGCGGCACGATCGACTTCGCCGGCTCCGACGCCGTGATGAAGCCCGACGAGCAGGCCAAGGCCGATGCCCGTTGCGGCGGCAAGGCGATCCACGTCCCGGTCACTGCAGGCGGGATCGCGATCATGTACAACCTCAAGGGCGTCACCTCCCTCAAGGTCTCGGCCAAGTCCTTGGCCGGCATCTTCCAAGGCACCATCAAGAAGTGGAACGACCCGGCCATCGCCGCTGACAACTCCGGCGTCAACCTGCCGTCCACGTCCATCGCGGCCTACCACCGCTCCGACGGCTCCGGCACCACCAACGTGTTCTCCGGCTTCGAGAAGGCCGAGGCGCCCGACGCCTGGAAGCTCGACGTAGGCAAGCAGCTGAACTGGACCGGCGGGCAGGCGGCCAAGGGATCCGACGGTGTCACCGCCGGCGTCAAGCAGACCGACGGCGGCATCACCTACGTCGAGGTCAGCTTCGCCAAGGCCAACGGCCTGCCGACCGCCAAGGTCAAGGGCGCCGGCACGGACTTCGTCGAGCTCACCGGCGCCACGGTCAGTGCCTTCCTCGACAAGTCGTTCTCCATCAGCGGCACCGGCAACGACCTGAGCGGGAAGCTGGACTTCGCCGGCACTGACGGGTATCCGATCTCGGCCGTCTCCTACGTCATCACCTGTGAGAAGGGCAAGGACGCCGCCAAGGCCAAGCTCATCAAGTCCTACCTCGCCTATGTCGTCGGTGCCGGGCAGGCCACCGCGGATTCGGTCGGCTTCGCGCCGCTGCCGGCAGCCATCGCCGCCAAGGCCAAGGCGACGGCCACCGCGCTGTCCTAGGCTCGGGCCGAGCCTGGTTGTCGCGACGCGCGGCGTTCAGGCTCGGCTCCAGCCCGCGGACCCGTCGAGAGGGGCCCTGGTGAGTAGCGCAATCGGCGTGCCGGTCGGCCCGGCCAGCACCGTCAGCAACGCCGGCGCGCCCGCGCCGTCGCGAGCTCGCCGCGGCGACCAGGTCTTTCGAGCCGTCACCCTGGCAGCCGGCATCTTCACCCTGGGGATCCTCGCCGCCATCGGCGTCTTCCTGCTGATCCAGGCGATTCCGGCCCTGACCCATGACAAGGGCAACTTCTTCACCACCAAGACCTGGTCTCCCGACGGCACGGCCGTTTTCGGGATCGCGGCCCTGGCTTTCGGCACAGTCCTGTCCAGCCTGCTGGCGCTGGTCATCGCGTTTCCGGTGGCGCTGGGTGTCGCGCTTTTCATCGTGGAGTACGCGCCGCGCCGCCTTTCCCGGGTGCTCGGCTATGCGGTCGACATGCTGGCCGCCGTGCCGTCGGTGGTCTACGGCCTGTGGGCGGTCTACTTCCTGCTCAAGAACATGATTCCGCTCCAGCGCTTCCTGTCCGTCCACCTCGGCTGGATCCCGCTGTTCGCCGACCCGGAGCACAAGGCCGCGCGTTACAGCCAGTCCATCTTCGCGGCGGGGATCATCCTTGCCATCATGGTGTTGCCGATCATCGCGGCGATTTCGCGTGAGGTGCTGTCGCAGGTCGACCCGGCCCAGCGGGAGGCGGCACTTGCTCTCGGCGCCACCCACTGGGAGATGATCCGCACCGCGGTCCTCCCGCCCAGCCGGCCCGGCATTATCGGCGCCACCATGCTGGGCCTCGGCCGCGCGCTCGGCGAGACCATCGCCGTCGCCCTGGTCATCGGCGCCACCTTCGACGTGAGCCTCCACATCCTCGTGCCGGGCGGCAACAGCATCGCCGCCAACATCGCCAACCTCTTCGGCGAGTCGGGGATCACCGGCCGGTCGGCGCTCATCGCCAGCGGCCTCGTCCTTTTCGCCATCACGCTGGCGGTCAATCTCGCCGCTCGGGCCATCATCTATCGCGCCGGCGCGGTGGAGCGGAGCGCGGCCGTATGAGTCTGGCCATGGGCCTTAGCGGTCCGTCGCTGCGGACGCGCCGGCTGTCGCCGGCGGTCGCCGTTGCCGGCGCCGCGGCAGCCGTCGCCCTCACCGCGGCAGTCTTCGCCGTCACACCTTTCGCCGGCACGGCCGAATTCGTCATCGTCGCCGTCATCGCCGTCCTGGCGGTCGTCATCGGACTGAGCTGGCGGACGGAGGGCCGTCGCCGCGCCGTCAACCGCCTGGTGACGACCGGCGCCGTGCTGTCATTCCTCATAGCGCTCGTCCCGCTCGTCGCCGTGCTCGGCTACACCGTCAGCCGGGGCCTCAAACGGCTCTCACCCAATTTCCTGAGTCACTCGATGGGTGGAATCGGCACGCTGGAAGCCTCCGGCGGCGTCTATCACTCCGTGATCGGAACGCTGGAGCAGGTTGGGCTGGCGAGCATCATCGCCATCCCGCTGGGCCTGCTGGTCTCCATCTACATCACCGAATACGGCCACGGCCGACTGGCCTCGTCGTTGCGATTCTTCATCGACGTGATGACGGGCGTGCCCTCGATCGTCGCCGGCCTCTTCGTCTTCGCATTCTGGGTGCTCGGTCTGCACCAGGGCTTCTCCGGCTTCGCCGCTGCCATGTCGCTGGCCATTCTCATGCTGCCCGTGGTGGTGCGTACGGCCGAGGAGATGATCCGGTTGGTGCCGGACGACCTGCGGGAAGCCAGTTATGCCCTCGGGGTGCCCAAGTGGCGCACCATCGTCTCCATCGTGCTGCCGACCGCGTTGACCGGCATCACGACCGGGGTGCTGCTGGCCGTCGCCCGGGTCACCGGCGAGACCGCGCCGCTGCTGCTGACCGCGTCCGGGCTCGACTACATCCACTTCAACCCGTTCTCCGGTGCGCAGAGTGCATTACCGCTATTTGTCTTCCAACAGACCCAGTCGGCATTCAACGTCGCCATTGACCGCGCCTGGGCGGGGGCGCTTACCCTGATCCTGATCGTGGTGGCCCTGTATGTCACGGCTCGACTGCTCACCCGTCGCAACACGCTGACCCGGAGGTAGGGACCGCTCTCATGGCAAAACGAATCGAGACAGTGGGGCTCTCCTGCTTTTACGGCGCTACCAAGGCGGTGGAGGACGTGTCGCTGGTGATCGAGCCCAAGACCGTCACCGCGTTGATCGGGCCGTCCGGCTGCGGCAAGTCGACGGTGCTGAGGTCCATCAACCGGATGCACGAGGTGATCCCGGGGGCGCGGATCGAGGGCCAGATCCTGCTCGACGATGCCGACATCTATGCCCCTGACATCGACCCGGTGGCGGTACGCCACACCATCGGCATGGTTTTCCAGCGGCCCAACCCGTTCCCCACGATGTCGATCTTCGACAATGTCGCGGCTGGCTTGAAGCTCAACGGCACCCGCAAGAAATCCGTGCTGGAAGGGGCGGTCGAGCGGTCATTGCGGGCTGCCAACCTGTGGACTGAGGTCAAGGACCGCTTGGGCAAGCCGGGGGCGGGACTGTCCGGCGGTCAGCAACAGCGCCTCTGCATCGCCCGGGCGATCGCCGTCGAGCCGGAGGTGCTGCTGATGGACGAGCCGTGCAGCGCGCTGGACCCGATCTCCACCCTCGCCATCGAGGACCTGATGAGCGAGCTCAAGGACAGCTACACGATCGTCATCGTCACGCACAACATGCAGCAGGCGGCGCGGGTCAGCGCCACGACCGCGTTCTTCACCCTGCGCGGCCCGGGGCAGCCGGGCTACCTCGTAGAAGTCGACAGCACCACCAAGATCTTCACCAATCCGACCGAGAAGCGCACCGAGGACTACATAACCGGCCGCTTCGGCTGACCCTGACGCCAGCGCGGCCGGGGGGACCCGGATCGGTTCGCCTCACACAAGCTGGCTCTGCCCGGTGGCCACGGTCGCCACCCCGGGCGGCACGGCCAGGCCGAGGGCCTGCATGTCCAGGGCGGTGTAGTCCTTAACCGCGGGGACCGTCATGCCGTCCTCGACCATGGCGTTGAGCACCATGGCCACATTGGCCAGCGCCAGTGCGTAGCGCGACAGGGCGACCTGTCGATCCTCCGGCGGACCGTCGGAGCCACTGCGTCGCAGCTCGGCTTCGGCGTTCCACCGGTGCTCGTGGGCGTCGTCGAGCTGTCGATACAGGTGCAGCGGCCGGGCGAAGCGCTGCCAGATGGCAGCCCCCTGGTCACCGGCCATCATGGCCTGGCCGGAGAGCCAGCGGACGGCGGCATCGGGCGCCACCAGCACGCCGGGAGTGACCTCGAAGTGGTAGTCGTCGCCGACCGGGACGAACAGCAGCACGGGCGGTACGGACAGCACGTACGCCAGCGTCAACAGCGCCTGGATGCTGATCCCGGCGCCCCGCCCATCCTCGAGGTCGGCGATGAGCGCCGACGCAAGCGGCACTCCGGCGTCGGTGCACCGTCGGGCCAGCTCGGCCTGGCTCCAACCGTGGGCCTCGCGGTACGTGCGCATGCGTTGGGCGAGGACCTTTGTCGGCGTCCGCGGCGGTGAGCGGCGTGGACGCTGCGGTGTCATACCTGAACGCTATCCCGGACGACCGGTCGCTCGCCCGGGTCGCCGCTGGCGTCCCGGCCCGGTCCGGGGCATCATGGCGGGGGACAGGCACCACGTCACGCCCACATCGGGTGCGGCGCGCGTTGGGTCACGAGGCCGCTGGGGAAGGCGCCCCTCGTCGGACCCGGAGGTCACCGTGCCTGTTCATGGAGTTCTGTACGTCCACTCCTGCCCGCCCGCTGTCTGCCCGCATGTCGAGTGGGCGGTGTCGCGGGTTCTCGGCGTGCCCGTCCGCCTGGCCTGGGCGGCCCAGCCGGCCGATCCGAGCACCCAGCGGGCCGAGTCGGTCTGGCAGGGCACCCCCGGCACGGCCGCCCGGCTGGGCACCGCCCTGCGCCAGTGGCCGATGATCCGCTTCGAGGTCACCGAGGACGGCAGCCCCGGGGTCGACGGCGAGCGCATCTCCTACCTGCCCGGCCGCGGCGTCTTCCGGACGGCCGTCAGCGCGTCGGGCGACATCGTCGTCGGCGAGGACCGCCTCCGGGCGCTGCTGGCCACCGCCCGCGCCCCGGAGGCGCTGGCGCATGGCCTGGAGCAGTTGCTGGGCACCGGGTGGGACGCCGAGCTGGAGCCCTACCGCCAGGCCGGCGACGGCGCTCCGGTCACCTGGCTGTACGCCGGCTGAGGGGCGGCCGGCGACCGCCTCAGAGCGGGATGTTGCCGTGAGCGCCCCGACCGGCGGGGGCGTCGGCCAGCGCGATCGCCAGCCGGCGGCGGGTCTCCGCCGGTGCGATCACTGCGTCGACGACCCCCAGCTCGATCGCCCGGTTGACCCCGCCCGCGATCTGCTCGTGTTCCTCGGCCAGCCGGGCATGCAGCGGCTCGCGCTCGCCGGGCGGGGCCGCGGCCAGCTTCTTGCGGTGCAAGATCCCCACCGCCGCCGATGCGCCCATGACGGCGACCTCGGCCCCGGGCCAGGCGAACACCGCGGTCGCCCCGAGCGAGCGGGAGTTCATCGCGATATAGGCGCCGCCGTACGCCTTTCGCGTCACCAGCGTCACCCGCGGCACCACGGCTTCGGCGAACGCATGCAGCAGCTTGGCCCCGCGCCGGACGACGCCGTCCCATTCCTGGCCGACGCCCGGCAGGTAGCCGGGCACGTCGACCAGCACGACCAGCGGCACACCCAGGGCATCGCACATCCGGACGAAGCGAGCGGCCTTCTCCGCCGACGTCGAGTCCAGGCAGCCGCCCAGCCGCAGGGGGTTGTTGGCGACCACGCCGACGGTCCGGCCGGCGAGGCGGCCCAGGGCGGTGACGATGTTCGGGGCCCACTTCGCGTGCAGCTCGACCGGCTCGGAGTCCAGCACCGCGCGGACGACCGGATGCACGTCGTACGCGCGATTGCGCTGTTCGGGCAGCACCGAGGCGAGCGTGGGGGAGGCGTCGATGCCGTCCGGGGCGAAGCGCCCGGGCCGGCCCAGCAGGGCGGCCAGGTCGCGGGCCCTGGCCAGGGCCGCCGCGTCGGTATCGGTGACGATATGCACCACGCCGCTGCGCCGGCCGTGCGGCTCCGGACCGCCGAGCCGGGCCATGTCGACGTTCTCCCCGGTGACGCTGCGGACGACCTCCGGGCCGGTCACGAACACCCGCCCGGCCGGGCCCATGATGACGATGTCGGTCAGCGCCGGTCCGTACGCCGCGCCACCGGCGGCCGGGCCCAGCACTACCGAGATCTGGGGCACCCGGCCGGACGCCCGGACCATGGCCGCGAACACCTGCCCGACGGCGTCGAGCGCCTCGACGCCCTCGGCCAGGCGGGCGCCGCCGGAGTGCCACAGGCCGATCACCGGGCGGCGTTCCCGGACGGCGGTGTCGATCACGTCGACGACGTGGCCGCAGCCCTCGGACCCCATCGCGCCGCCCATCTTGGTGGCGTCGGTGGCGAAGGCGACCGCCACGGCGCCTTCGATGGTCCCGCGGGCGGTGAGCACCCCGCTGGCGTCGCGGGGGCTGAGCAGCTTGACCGAGCCCTCGTCGAACAACTGCTCGAGGCGCAACTCCGGGTCGCGCGGATCCCGGGGGGACGGCTCGAAGTCGCCGGCGAAGGCGGCCACGACCGGATCGCTGCTCATGCGGCAGTGAAGACCAGGGCCACGTTGTGCCCGCCAAAACCGAAGGAATCGCTCACCGCCGCCGACAGGGCCACCTCGCGCGGCCGCACCACTGCGATGTCGAGGTCGATGTCGTCGTCGCGGTTGTCGAGGTTGCGGGTGGCCGGCACCAGGCCATCACGGACCGCCAGCACGGTGGCGATGGCCTCGACGGCACCGGCCGCTCCGAGGAGGTGGCCGGTCATCGACTTCGTCGCGGTGACCACCGGGTGGTCGCCGATGGCGGTGCGGATCGCCGCTGCCTCCGAGGTGTCGCCGACCGGGGTGGACGTGGCGTGGGCGTTGACATGGCCGATGTCGGAGGCCTGCAGCCCGGCGTCGGCCACCGCCTGGCTGATCGCCCGGGCGGCGCCGGCGCCCACCGGGTCGGGAATGGCGATGTGGTAGGCGTCGGCGGTCATCCCGGAGCCGGCCAGCCGGCCGTAGACCCGGGCGCCGCGTGCGCGGGCGTACTCGGCCCGCTCCAGCACCAGCATGCCCGCGCCTTCGCCGAGGACAAAGCCGTCGCGGGCCTTGTCGAACGGCCGCGAGGCAGCACCCGGCGCGTCGTTGCGGGTGGACAAGGCCTGCATCTGCGCGAAGCCGGCCAGCGGCAACGGGTGGATGCAGGCCTCGGCGCCGCCGACCACGACCACGTCGGCCCGGTCGGCCCGGATCAGGTTGAGTCCCCAGGCGATCGCTTCGGCCCCGGAGGCGCAGGCGCTGACCGGGGCGTGCACGCCGGCCTGGGCTCCCACCTCGAGGCCGACCGTGGCCGCCGGGCCGTTGGGCATCAGCATCGGGATGGTCAGCGGCGACACCCGCCGGTGGCCCTTCTCCTCCAGGATGTCGTCCTGGTCCAGCAGAGTCACCGCGCCGCCGATCCCGGTGCCGACGACCACGGCGAGCCGCAGCTTGTCCACCTCAGGTCGGCCCGCGTCGGCCCAGGCCTCGCGGGCCGCGACGAGGGCGACCTGCTGGGAGCGGTCCAGGCGGCGCGCCTGGACGCGCTCCAGCGTCTCGGTCGGCTCGACGGCCAGGGTGGCCGCGATCTTGACCGGCAGCTGCTCGGCCCATTCCGCCTTGAGCGGGCGTACGCCGGACGAGCCGGCCAGCAGCGCCGCCCAGGTGGACGCGACGTCTCCGCCGAGCGGCGTCGTCGCCCCCAGTCCGGTGACCAGGACGTCCGTCACGCGGCGGCCGCGTGTGCCTCGATGAACGTGACCGCGTCACCCACCGTTCTGAGGTTCTTGACCTCGTCGTCGGGGATCTTGACGTCGAACTTCTCCTCGGCCGCGACGACCACCTCGACCATGGACAGCGAGTCCACGTCGAGATCGTCGGTGAAGGTCTTGTCCATCGTCACGTCGGCGGGCATGATGCCGGCGACCTCCTCGAGGATGTCGGCGAGGCCGGCCCGGATCTCTTCGGTTGTCACTGCTGAGGTGTCCTTTCGGTGGGTGGGTGGGGGGTGAGCTCAGGGGCAGGTGACCACTTGTCCGGCGTAGGTCAGGCCGGCGCCGAAGGCGATCAGCAGGGCCGGATCGCCGGTGCGCGCCTCGCCGCGCTCGACGAGGCGGGACAGCGCCAGTGGCACGGAGGCGGCCGAGGTGTTCCCGGTGTCGACGATGTCGCGGGCGATGACGGCGTTGGTGGCGCCTAGCTGGCGCACGATGGCCTCGACGATGCGCAGGTTCGCCTGGTGGGGGACAGCGACGGCGATGTCCTTGGGGTCGACCCCGGCCCGCCGGCAGGCCTCCCGCGCGGCCTCGCCCATCGCGGTGATCGCCCAGCGGAAGACCGCCTGGCCCTCCATGTGCATGAAGCCCGCTCGGTCCGGGATGTGGATCGCCGAGGCCTTGCTGCCGTCGCTGCCCCAGACGACCGGCCCGATGCCCGAGGTGGGCGAGGGCCCGACGACCGCGGCGCCGGCCCCGTCGCCGAAGATGATGCAGGTCGAGCGGTCGGTCCAGTCGAGCCAGGCCGACAGCTTTTCCGAACCGATCAGCAGTACGCGCTGGGCCGAGCCCATCCGGATGGAGTCGTTGGCCAGCGACAGGCCGTAGCAGAAGCCGGCGCACGCCGCGTTGAGGTCGAAGGCGCCCGGGCTCGGGATCCCCAGCCGGGTCGCGATCGTCGCGGCCGAGCCGGGTAGCGGAGCCTCCAGAGTGCAGCTCGCGGCGATGACGAGGTCGATGCCGTCTGGCTCCACCCCGGCCGCCGCCATGGCCTTGCCGCCGGCCGCGACGGCCATGTCGACAACGCCCTCGTCGGCTGCCGCGATGTGCCGGGTGGCGATGCCCACCCGCTCGCGGATCCAGGCGTCGTCGGTGTCGACCCGTTCGGCGATCTCGTCGTTGGTCAGCACCCGGGCCGGGCGGTAGTGGCCGAGGCCCAGGATGCGGGCGCCGGGGGAGCCGGTGGCGGAATTCACCGAGTTCCTCCTAGGGGGTGCAGGCGGGCCAGGGGTTGGCCCGCCCCGACCGGGTCGCCGTCGACGGCGAGCCACTCGGCCAGCACGGCGGGATAGGTCAGCATGACATCGTGGGAGCCCTGCCGCGTCATCACCTGCCCGACAGCCGTGCCGATCGCCAGCGTGTCGCCCTCGCTGAGCGCGCTGGGGGCGAAGGTGCCCGCGGCCGGTGCGACCACCACCCGGAAGGACACCGACGGCTCGGCCCCGGCCGGCCCGCCGTGGCGGGCGATCAGGTCACGTGCCGCCGGGAGGTCGTCCGGGGTCTTGAGGGTGACCACCTCGACGCCCTTGAGCTCGCGTTTGGCCAGGCCGGCCAGCGTGCCGGCGGGGGGCAGCTCGATGGCGGCAGTGACCCCGAGGTGGCGCAGGGTCGCCTGGCACAGGTCCCAGCGGACCGGGGCGGTCACCTGGGCGACCAGCCGGCGCAGCGTCTCGGCTCCCGTGGGCACCGCGGTCCCGTCGGTGTTGGACAGCAGCAGCCGCAGCGGGTCCGCGGTGGGGACGCCGGCGGCGATGGCGGCCAGCGCAGCACCGGCCGGGGCCATGTAGTCGCTGTGGAACGCCCCGGCCACCTGCAGCACCACCACCCGGGCCCGGGCCGGCGGGTCAGTCACCAGCCGCCGCACCGCGTCGGTGGCCCCGGCCGCGACCACCTGGCCCGCGCTGTTGCGGTTCGCCGCCGTCAGGCCGTACGTCTCGAGGGCAGCTGAGACGTCGTCCGGATCGCCGCCGAGCACGGCGGCCATCGTGGTGTCGGCCTCGCGGCAGGCATCGGCCATCGCCCGGCCGCGGGCAGCGGCCAGCCCGACCGCCGACTCCGCCGTAAGCACGCCCGCCAGCGCGGCCGCGGTCAGCTCACCGATGCTGTGCCCGGCCACCACCGTCACCTCGTCGAGGCCGAGTTGCGCGGACGCCACCAGCCCGGTCGCCACGAGCAGCGGCTGGGCCACCTCGGTGGCCCGGATCTCATCGGCGTCGGCGGTGGTGCCGAGCCGGATCAGGTCCAGCCCGGTCAGGGACGTGTACCAGCGGAGCCGGTCGGCGACGCCCGGCAACTCGAGCCACGGGGCGAGCATGGCCGGGGTCTGGGCGCCTTGTCCGGGGGCAAGGAGGGCGAGCACCCACTGACCTTGGCCGCTCCGGCGTCCGTTGCGCGATACCGACACCCACGAAGAAATCTGACAGGTCTTTGGAGGATTCCTACAACTCGGCCGCACTCAGCCGGCCGACGACCAGCGCAACCCGTAGGGCGAAGGCGTCCCGGGAGTCCAAAGGCGACAGTCCGCACACCTCGGTGACCCGCCGGAGCCGGTAGCGGACCGTGTTCGGATGGACGAACATCGCCCGCGCGGTGCCCTCCAGGGTGGCGCCGCCGTCGAAGTAGGTGGTGAGGGTGTCCAGCAGCGGCACGCCGGCCGCCAGCAGCGGGGCGTACACGTCGCGGGACAGCAAGGTGCGCGCCTGGGCGTCGCCGGCCAGAGTGCGTTCGGGCAGCAGGTCACCGGCCAGCACCGGGCGCGGGGCTCCCGGCCACGCCGCCACGGCGCGCGCGCCGGACAGGGCGGCTCGTGCCGAGTCGCCGGCGACTGCGAGCCGGGTGGCCAGGTGGCCAACGACGACCGGTCCGGCGCCGAACACCGGCAGCAGCGTACGAGCGGCGGCGGCCGCGTCGTCGGCGCCGCCGAGCACGACCACCAGCCGGTCGGCCTGGACCCCGGCGAGCACGTCGATCCCGGCGTGCCGGGCCGCGCGCTGCACCGCGTCGAGCAGCGCGTCGGCGTCCCCAGGGTGTGGGGTGCCGACGACGACCGCGACCGGCCCGATCTCGGCCCAGCCCAGCGCGGCCGCCCGGCTGGCCAGCACCTCGTCGGGGTCGCCGCGGACCAGGGCGTCGACCAGCAGCGCCTGCAGCCGCGCGTCCCAGGCACCGCGGTCCTCGGCCGCGCTGGCGTAGACCTGGGCCGCGGCGAAGGCCACCTCGCGGGAGTAGCGCAGCACCGCTTCACGCAGGGCGGCTTCCTCGCCAGGAGCCGCGAGATGCTCGACCTGGGACTCGACCACCTCGATGGTCACCCGGACCAGCGCGACGGCGCGCTGCAAGGTCACCGATCGGGCCAGGGCGCGCGGGGCCGCGCCGAACACCTCGTAGGTGATCTCGGGCGCCCGCTTCGGCTGGCGCAGCCACTCGACGAAGGCTGCGATCCCAGCTTGCGCCACCAGCATCACCCACGACCGCTGGTCGGCCGGCATCGAGCGGAACCACGGCAGCGTCTCGTCCATCCGGGCGACGCTCTGGGTGGCCAGCGACCCCGAGGAACGTTCCAGCCGGCGCAGGGACGCGGACACGGTCGCTGGCACGCGGTCAGCGTGTCACGTACGTTCGCCGGCATGACTCCGGTCGCCCGCGACGCCGCAGCGGACCTGCGCCGGATCGCCTTCCTGCTCGAGCGGGCGCACGAGGCGACCTACCGGGTGCGGGC
>JAABUK010005107.1_pt1 | contig 20778 bp, 16 predicted proteins | sample 5559141 | NCBI WGS metagenome assembly JAABUK01 (sample SAMN10711869, study PRJNA513367) | rock metagenome | isolation source: Antarctica rocks | place: Antarctica: Victoria Land, Pudding Butte nord | collected 2016-01-03
CTCCAGCACAAAGCTTTCTTTCAGCCCCGAATGCCGCAGATGGTCCGCCAGGCGAGCATGTTTAGAAAGCTGGCGATACTCGCCATGCACCGGCATAAAATATTTCGGCCGCACCAGATTCAGCACCAGCCGCAGTTCTTCTACACTGCCATGGCCCGATACATGGATCGGCGGATTCATGCTGCCGTACATCACATCCGCGCCGCGCCGCGCAAGATGGTCGATCACACGGAAGATGTTCTTCTCATTGCCGGGAATGATGCGCGAACTCATCACCACCGTATCGCCCTTGGCGATCGAGATGTTCTTATGATTGTCAACGGCCACGCGCGAAAGAGCGCTCATCGGCTCGCCCTGTGTTCCGGAAATCAGAATCGTGGTCTTGTTCGCCGGCGCATTCATCACGTCTTGCGGACGAATCAAAATTCCATCCGGAATCGAAAGCAACCCAAGATTGTGCGCAATCTCTGTCACGTTCGTCATGCTGCGACCCACAATCGAAACCTTGCGCCCGAACTCTTCCGAAATATCGATCACCTGCTGCAGCCGGTGAATCGAGGAACTAAAAGAAGAGACAAACAGGCGCTGTTCGCAGCGGTTGAAAATGTCCTCAAGCCGCGGCCTTACCGCTCGCTCCGATTCCGAATATCCCGGCCTGTCCGAATTTGTCGAATCGGACATCAGCAGCAGCACGCCGCGCTTGCCATATTCCGCAAGCGTGTGCAGATCGAACAGTTCGTTGTCCGTCGGTGTCGGGTCCACTTTGTAATCGCCGGTGTGGATGATCACGCCCAGCGGAGTCGTAATCGCGAGCGCCACCGCACTCACAATCGAATGCGTCACATGGATGAACTCGATCGAGAACGGACCCACCGTCACCGTTTGCTTCGGCTTTACCTTGCGGAAATCGACCTTCTCTTCAAACTCGTACTCATTCATGCGCCGCTCTACCAGAGCCAGCGTGAACGCGGTGCCGAAGACCGGAACATTCAGTTCCGCCAAAAAGAACGCGACAGACCCGATATGGTCTTCATGCCCGTGCGTCAACAGCAGCGCGCGAACCTTCGAACGGTTCTCCGTCAGGTAAGTCAGATCCGGTGTCACAAAGTCGACGCCCAGAAGTTCCGCCTCCGGGAACATCATTCCGCTATCGACCACGATGATGTCTTCGCCAAAGCGAATCGCCATCATGTTCATTCCAAATTCGCCTACGCCGCCGAGCGGGATTACTTGCAGCTTCTGATCCGTCATTAATTTGTATGGCTACCTATAGACAAATCGCCAGATCTGTAATTTTACCAAACCGTGAGAAACAAAAAGCCCACCTCGGAAGGTGGGCTTCGCTGCCGCTCCGCATCACCAGAGCGGCGGGAGAATCATTCTCGATGGCTTCGCGAACTTTGTAAAGCCAGCAAAAACTTTCGTGATTGGATCTTAAATTCTCCGGGGCCTGCTCGTCAAGCGCGAATCGAGGATGACAGAAAGGACCAATAACTCACTTAGAATGTTCAGTTTATAAATTACAGAGATTTTCGCAAGCTTCAAGTTTATCCGTGAAAACAACCTCGGAACAGTGCGGCTGATGCTTCTAAACCGAACAAAATGCAATAGCTTACCGATTATCCAGATGGAGGGTAATCATCTGCTCACCGTCGCCCGATTCGCCTCCGCGACGGAAAAGATGCCTCATCCCACCGAAAAGCGCGCCGGAGATCAAACAGAACGCCAGTACGATTCCTATTAAAATGAATATGTTAACCATGAAATTCCCCCAATTGTCCTTCTTGGTAGGAGGGTGATCCGATCGCTCCTGACCCGTAACTACCGCCTGAAAGCGGATTAAAGAAAGGAGCGATTCCGCAGCATTTGAATTTTTTGGACTAAGCACCACCGCCACCAGGGGGCCAGTCCTCTTCACGATAGAGTTAGGGGTCTTTTGCAGGTCAGCCGCCCGGTCCCTCGCCGAATCGGGAGTTGGAAAAGAAAAGATTTCCAGGCGGAGAGCCTCGTCCGAAGCTGTCTTATAACGGGCTAACTGGGCTTCAGTCCCCAAGTGAAAGGCCGCTGTTGTGCTGCTCACTTCCGGGCTGAACAGCTGCAGCGAAGCAGGCCCGCTCACATATCGCTCAGTGTTGGCAATCAGATTCGCGGCCGGCAAATGATCGGGTAAAGTCGGCAGAGGTCCAGACTGTTGATGAGGCAGACTGCGGAACACATTGGCCAGTTCGTCAGCCGTGGGGATATAGCCGTCCAGTATCAGAAAGTGGTTTCCCAGCGCGACAGCCACGCCGTTCGTTGTGAGCGCAGAAAGCTTGCTAAGATCCTGAATCTTCGCTTCCGCCAGCCTTGCGTCAGAAGGTTTCACATCGTTAAGCCGCGCATGAATAGCGCGCGCTTCAACAGGCCGCTTCCACTGCCACGCCGCCAGCGCGCCAGTGGAGTCCTGCATGCGGTAGGCTTCCACCTTGAGCTTCTTGCCGTTCAATTCGAATACAGCCTGCTCGGAATCCTGCAGCCCGTATTCGTTCCAGACCGGTTGATAATCCAGAGTAATTGGGGCGGCTGAAACCTTCTTATACAGCCCTACATACTCGGGCAGAATGGCACCGGCTAACAGGCCCGGAAGAAACAACGCGAGAGCGAAATTGCGCATAATTAAGGGTAGCGCGGGAGAGTAAACTGGAGCAGAGGAGATTGGCATGCGTCGGATTCTTGCGATCTTGGTTTTAACAGCAGGTTTGTGTTTCAGCGCCGATATCAGTGGGACGTGGAATGTGACCGTTGAGATTCAAGGCAATACGGGAACGCCTACTTTCGTTCTGAAACAGGACGGCGACAAGCTTACCGGCACTTATTCCGGCATGCTCGGCGATGCTCCTGTTACCGGTAGCATTCAAGGCGACAAAGTGGAATGGTCGTTCGATGCGAAGTCTGATCAGGTGTCCGGCAAGGTTACTTATCGCGGCATGTTGACAGGCAATAAGATCAAAGGCACTGTGTCCCTGGGAGACCTCGGTTCCGGAACGTTCGAAGGAACGAAAAAGTAGACTTGGCATACGAACCATGGGAAAGCGGCTTGAGCCTTGCCGTGCAGGCTGCCTTTCCCCAAGTAGCGCTAGACATGGCGCAGTCTCTGGGACAACATAAAATCGGCTGTCCGGCGGAACACACGCCCGCATTGATCGAACACCTGAAACTGAATTGTGAGTTCGATTTTCTGGTGGATCTCACGGCCGTCGATTATCCCGAACGCACTGCGCGCTTCGATCTGGTTTATTTTCTCTATAGCTTCAGCCGCAATGAGCGGATTCGCGTGCATACTTCGGTTGCCGAACACGCGCTGACCATCACGAACATATTCGCCGGGGCCAATTGGCTGGAACGCGAAGTGTTCGACATGTTCGGTCTGGTGTTCGAAGGTCACCCGGATTTAAAGCGAATCTTGTTGCCGGAAGATTGGGAAGGCCACCCGCTCCGCAAAGAATATCCCATCGCGCAACCGGATGAGGCATGGATCGCGGCCAACCTGGAGATGTTGTGACCGGCACCGAAGAGAGTCCGCTTGACTCCTCCGAGATGGTTCTCAACATGGGGCCGCAGCACCCGTCCACTCATGGCGTGTTGCGCATCATCCTCAAGCTGGATGGCGAACGCGTCAAAAGCGCCGAATGCGTGATCGGCTATCTTCATCGCGGCGTCGAAAAGATTGGAGAGAACCGGACCTATGGGCAATTCGCACCCTACGTCGACCGCATGGATTACGTCGCGGCGGTCTCAAACGGCCTCGGATACTGTTTAGCGGTTGAGAAGCTTATCAACGTGGAAGCCCCGCCCCGCGCACAGGCGGTGCGCGTCGTTTTGGCTGAGTTGAACCGCATTTCCAGCCACCTGCTCTGGCTCGGGACTCATGCACTTGATCTGGGAGCGCAGACGGCACTGTTCTACACCTTCCGCGAACGGGAAGAAGTTCTCAAGATTTTTGAGAACTATTGCGGTGCCAGGCTTACTACACATGCATTCCGCATCGGCGGTCTGTATTACGAGCTATACGAGGGCTTTGAAGAACAGGTACGCGCGTTCTGCGAAACGTTCCTTTCAAGGCTGGATGAATACGACGACTTGCTCACGGGCAACCCCATCTGGCAAGGGCGTCTAAAAGACGTCGGAATTTTGAGTCAGGCGGATTGCAAAGAATTGGGTGTGACGGGTCCGGTATTGCGGGCCTCGGGGATCGCGTGGGACCTGAGAAAAGCTGAACCCTATTCTGGTTATGAGCAATATGAGTTCGCAGTACCAACAGGGGCGCGTGGCGATTCCTGGGATCGCTATAGTGTTCGCATTGCGGAGTTGCGCGAATCTGTTTCCATCATCCGTCAAGCGGTAAATGCCATTCCCACCGGCCCGGCAATGGCAAAAGTTCCGAAGGTGCTGAAGCCGCCCGCTGGAGAAGTTTATGTTTCCACCGAAGCACCGAAGGGCGAGTTGGGTTACTTTCTGGTGAGCGACGGCACCGTGCAGCCTTACCGCGTGCGCGTGCGGCCGCCTTCCTTCTTGAACTTGCAGGCGCTCCCCCGCATGGTGAAGGGGGCGTCCGTTGCCGACGTGATCACCGTGATCGGAACGCTCGATATCGTGCTGGGAGAAGTGGATCGCTAACGTTTGCGATCATGGAAGGATGCCCATTAGAAAAGCGGAAGCGGAGTGGCAAGGCAAAGTAACTGACGGCAAAGGCCACATGAAGTTCGGAAGCGGCGCGTTCGATGGCGCGTACTCGTTTCAATCGCGCATGATGGACGGCGCGGGTACGAATCCGGAAGAGTTGCTGGCAGCGGCACATGCGGGATGCTTTTCCATGGCACTCTCCGCGCAGTTGACTCAGGCAGGTTTGACACCTACACGCATCCATACATCTGCGGGCGTGCACCTCGATAAAGTCGGCGATGGCTGGAGCATTTCGACCGTCGATCTTGTGACTGAAGGAGAAGTGCCGGGGATTGATCAGCAAACTTTCCAGCAGCACGCTGAAACGGCTAAGAAAAACTGCCCGGTATCGAAGTTGTTTGCCGGGGCTGAAATTACTCTGAAAGCAACTCTCGCCGGAAACTGAACCTGATGTTCGGCGCAATTGAGGCGGGTGGGACTAATTTTGTTTGCGGCGCCGGTACCGGCCCGCTTGATTTGATTAAGGAGGAATTTCCCACCCGCTCTCCGGCGGAAACCCTGGAGCGCGCGGCGGCTTTCTTTGCAAGCCACCAGGTTCAAGCGTTGGGAGTGGGATGTTTCGGGCCCATCGACATTGCCCTCGGTCGCATCACTACAACGCCGAAGATTGCGTGGCAGCAGTTTGAGATGGTCGCGGAGCTGCGCCGCGCAACAGGCGTGCAAAGAATAGCATTCGATACGGACGTAAACGCCTCGGCCATGGGGGAGGGCCGGTGGGGCGCGGCCATTGGCATTTCGGATTTTCTCTATCTCACCGTCGGGACGGGAATCGGTGGCGGTGCCATGGTAAATGGCGGGCTGCTTCACGGCAAGTCGCATCCAGAGATGGGCCACATCCCGATACGGCGGGATGCGGCGCGCGACCCTTTTCCCGGCGCTTGTTACGCGCATGGAGATTGCCTGGAAGGTCTGGCATCCGGCTTCGCCGTTGAAAAGCGCTGGGGCCTGCCAGGCCGTGAGCTTCCCGCGGAACATGAGGCGTGGCAATTGGAAACGGAATATTTGGCGCAAGCGCTCGCGGCATTTACTTATACGCTGGCACCGGTAAAGATCATTATTGGCGGCGGCGTCATGCACGCACTTTCTTATGCGCGTCTTACCGAACAACTACATAAGCTACTGAATGGGTACGTTGCGGCGCCAGACGTAGTACCGCCGGCTCTCGGTGAAGATGCGGGCGTGCTGGGCGCTATTGCAATGGCGCAAGCCATCGTAGCGGCACCTCAGGCGTAAGCGGTCCGCTGATGCGCGCTTGTTTGGTCGCGCTGTCCACTTGCAGTAGCAAAGTGCCGTCCTGCAGCAAGTTTCCTTTGCCGGTGTAGGTATCGGAGGCTGATTTAAGTTGGACCGCGGAGAGGCTGAGCCGCGGTGACTTGCCCCGCCAGACCAGGTCATATTTGCCAGTTGCTTGATCAAGGTCGTCTTCCACGGAACTGGCGGTAAAGGCTCCCGCCGCTTCCATGGTGCTTAATAGCTTGGTGCCGGTTCCGTGTGCAGTAGCAGTGGTGTTCACTGTAATCTGGCCACCCTTCCAGGATTGGTTTTTCATCCGTCCCGAGATCTCATAAACGGGTTCTCTCCCGCGAAGATCGAGATTTACACGACCTGCGATGTTACCGGCTGTGACATCTGTGAATGCCATGCGGCCTGCGTCCCATTGCACTTTGGCGCGCACGTTGGGAAGCTGCCATTCCTCCCAATCGAGCGAGGCAATTTGGATCTGCGCCTCCGCATGCCAGCCTGCGAGCCAGTCCGGCAAACTTTGTTTGCCGAAGGGAAGGTCTACCCCCAGCACGCCAGACCGCCGGCGCAGAGTAGGGAGCATAGCGGCCTCCAGAGTAGCAGCCTCCACACGGCCCGTGGTGAGCCGGAACCTGTGTGGGTACGCGCCTTGCGGCTCATAGCGGTAGTCTCCGGCGAAGGCAATCGGGCCGGTGTGTCCGCGCATTTTTGAAATCGCGATGCCATCTTCGTCAAGACGGCATTGAGCCGAATCGAGCAGCACGTTTTCCGAAAGAGCGGGCGACGCAAATTCAAATTTGGTGAGTTGCAGATCGCCGCTCCATTTTCCGAGTGCCCATTGCAGCGCGCCACTCCATCTCCCGGAGCGGGCCCCAGCCAGAACCGGAACATTGCCCAGCGTACCCGCATCCAGATTGCGTGCAGCAAGGTGAAAGCGCGTGGCACCGGTGAACAGGTTGTATTCTCCTTCGGCAACACCTTCCTGTTCCGTGGAATCGATGATGCGTACCGGCAAGAGCTTAGCTAAGCCGTCGGTCACGGTCATTTCTGCCTGCTTGACCTGGAGCTGAGGCGAACCCGGCAGCTTCAGTGTGGCGTTTTCAATCCGCGCCTGGCCGCGGTATCCAGAGGCGACCGAATAGCCGACTACTCCATCCACAACGCCTCCCAACTCGATACCCGGAGTGAGCGGAAGCCCCATATGCTGCGCAAGTGGGACAAGCGGCGCGGCAGGAAACCGGGCTAGAGTGACGGAGGCCCCCCAACGAGGCTGGGTCAGATACTGTTCCACCAGATAGTGAACTGCAAGCGGGCTGGTTCCCTTCCCCGCCACTTTCGCGTCCAGTTCAAGCTGTTGCCCAGTCGAGTTCCAGAAGCCTTGCAGATCGAGCGGCCACGCTTCGCCCCGAGGAATGTTCTGGTTCCATCCATGAAGTTCCTCAACGCGCAGGCGGCCATTCACCGCGACGCGATTCAGCGGTCCTTTGAAGTGGGCTTCGCCTGAAACCAGGCCGTGCAGCCCGGCGTCTTCTCCACGCAAGATTGCGACGACATCGCCCAGTTCGCTGCGTTCCAGTTGCAGGTCCGCATCAAGTGAGCCTGGCTTCCATGTCCCGCGCGCACGAATCAAACCCGAACCGTGCGCCGTGCGATCGGCCCGCGCGGGTTTGCCTTCAAAGCGGAAACCCCAGGCGTCGCCGGTCCTGGAGGGCGGCTTAATCGAGAGGTCGCAATCCAGAAGATAGACGACTGATTTCACGTTGGCGGCTTTAAAGTTGATTCGCGCGCCGCGGATGGTGATGTTCGGGAAGGCGGCAATGATAGCCGGGCGCAGCAGTGGCTCAATATTCCAACGGTATTCTCCGTTGGGAAGGTCGGCGCGAGCCAGGTTCAGGTGAGCATCTTCCAGGCGCAGTGACGAGAAGGCAAGGTGCCCTGTGAGGAGCGTGAGTAAACGCGGAGTAGCCGTGACCAGGTCAACGTAAGCCACCGGTTCAAAACCGAGGGCCGGGTCTTCCGCGATTGCTACATCGTGCAGGGTAAAGCCAGGGCCGGTGAGCAGGTTGAACCTGACTTCACCGAAGGTCACTTTGCGTCCGAGTGCCGATTCGAGCGCACGCTGGATGCGGTCGCGGTATCGGTTGGTAGCGAAGCGCGGGGCAATCAGGCCTGCCACGAGAGTGAGCGCGATGGCGGCTGCGACCAGCTTGCCTGTGCGTGCCGCGTTCATGCCTGCTCCGTGCGTGCTCGGAAGGCGGCTAGCGCGGTGGGGTCGTCGATATCGTCGGTGACGCCGGGGTCGTTTACCGGGATGTATTCGGTGGAGGCGATGTGGCGGTTAAAGACTTCTTTGGCGCTTGCGGTTTTGGGGAGGGCGAGGAGTTCCGGGATGAGCGCGGATTGGAAAAAGACGGGATGACCTTTGCGCCCGTTGTACACCGGGATGGCGATTAGGGATTGGGAGTTGAGGAGTGACGCGATGGTGGCGTCGGCCGGGTCGGGATGATCGACTAGCGTGAAGAGCACGGAATCGACGGGAGGGAGAGCGCGGAGACCGCATTGCAGGCTGCTGAGTTGGCCGGTTTGCCAGTTAGTGTTAAACACATGCCGGCCATGGGCCAGCGCTACAGCCCCCTCAACGGTGAGGACTGGTGTGCAGTGGGTGCTTAGTTTGAAAATGAGATTGCTGAGGAAGGTGCCGTTGCGGAAGGGAAGATTGGCTTTCGGGGTTCCCATCCTGGTGGATGCGCCCGCTGCGAGGATGATGGCCGCTGTCACTTCAGAAGCGCGCGTGGGATCTCGCCGTGGAAGATTGATTTTGAGAGCTGCCGCCATTCCGGGGCATCTGGATTGCGGCGGATGGCGATCATTTCGGCGGCTACCGAGATGGCGATTTCTTCTGGAGAGACGGCACCTATCTCGAGGCCCATGGGTGCATGGATTTGCTTGAGGCGCTCCGGCGGGATGCCTTCTTTTTCGAGTTCTTTGGCAACGCTGATGACTTTGCGTTTGCTGCCTATCATGGCGATGTATTTCGCTTCAGTGCCGGAAGCCCAGCGGAGAATGCGCATGTCATCGCGGTGACCTCGCGTGACGATGACGATGTAGCTGGTTTCGGTGACGTGGAGGGAATCGCAGATCTGCTCGTATTCGCCGGAGAGCACTTCGGCGGCTTCGGGGAAGCGTTCGCGGTTGGCGAAAGTTTCGCGATCGTCGATTACCGTGGTTTCGAAACCGGCCATGGTGAGCACTTTCGAGAGACTCTTTGAGATATGGCCCGCACCGAAGATGTAGGCGCGGGGTTGAGGAACTACCGGTTCGACGAAGACATCGAGTTGCCCGCCGCAGATCAGGCCGTTATCGTGCGCTGCGTCTTCGCCCAATTGAAAGCTAAGATGGCGGGGCTTTTCCGTTTCGATGACTTCGCGGGCGGCGTTCCAGACTTCCGCTTCCACGCAGCCGCCGCCGATGGTGCCAATCATAGAGCCGTCTTCGCGCACCAGGAGCTTTGCACTTTCATAGCTGGGAATGGAGCCGCGCACCTGCACGATGGTGGCTATGGCGGACTTCTGGCCTAGCTTGCGAAGGCGGATTAACTCGTCGTAAACGTCCATGCTTCTCTGCACCATCATAGCTTTAGCGTGCCTATGAGGTCGCGTGCGTTCGGGATGCCTTGCTGCTTTAGAAAGCTGCGAAGTTCGCCTGCGATTTTCGCGGCTGCGTTGGGATTCCAGAAGCTGGCGGTGCCTACTTCTACCGCAGTAGCACCGGCGATCAGGAACTCGGCGGCATCCTCACCGGTGGCAATTCCGCCCATGCCGATGACGGGGATTTTGACGGCTTGAGCAGCTTGATAGACCATGCGGAGTGCGATGGGTTTGATGGCCGGCCCGGAGAGACCGCCGAAGCCGGCTCCGATTCGGGGGAGTCTGGTACGGGCGTCGATGGCTAAGGAGATGAAGGTGTTCACCAGTGAGATGGCGTCGGCACCGCTTTGTTCGGCGGCTTGGGCGAGCGGCTCGATGCGGGCCACGTTCGGAGAGAGCTTTACGATAACGGGGCGCTTGGCGATGCGCTTGACTTCGGTGACCAGACTCGAGAGCGCTTCTGGGTCGTTTGAGAAAAACATGCCTCCGTGCTTTGTGTTCGGGCAGGAGACGTTGAGCTCGTAGGCGGCAATACCTTCTGCGTCGTTCAGGGCGTGAACCACTTCGAGGTAATCCTCCGGGGCGTAGCCGAAGACGTTCACGAAGACGGTAACGGGGAGCGTGCGGAGCTTGGGGAGCTTGTCGGTGATAAATGCGCGGACTCCGATGTTTTGGAGTCCGACGGAGTTGATCATGCCCGCGTGCGCTTCCCAGAGCCGGGGGGCGGGGTTGCCTTCGATGGGGAGATTCGAGAGGCCTTTGGTTACGATGGCGCCGATTTGGGAGAGATCGGTAAGTTTTTCAAATTCGAGGCCGTAAGCAAAGGTGCCGGAGGCCGCGATGATTGGGTTGCGTAGCGGGATTCCGCAAACGGTGACGCTAAAATCCATCCAGGGTGACTTCCAGGGTAACGTCTTTACGATTGCGGACGATACCGAGGGAGATGGATTTGCGATTCGGGAGCAGACTGGTGACGTCGCGCGTTACGGCGACTGGCTTGCCGTCGGCTTTCACGATAACGTCGCCTGCTTTGATGCCGGCCTTTTCCGCGGGGGACTGGCGGGTGACGTTGCGGACCAGGATGCCCTCTTTGACACCGAAGTATTCAGCCAGTTGCGTGTTCAGGGATTCGGTTTCGATGCCGAGCTTATTGTTCCTCATGAAGATGGCGGCACGGGGCAGATCCGGCATGTTGATGGAGGGCATGGGCGGCATGGGCGGAAACGGCGGAAAGGGCATTTGGACATTGGCACGCGCTTCGACCAGCACGGCAACGTTAAGGCGGGCACCAGCGCGGAGCAGAGACAAATTTGCTTTCCGCCCTGGGGGAATTTCAGAGATGGACCTAGTGAATTGCGAAATTCCTTCAACCCTTTGGCCGTTCAGTTCGAGGACGACGTCGTCTATTTTGAGACCGGCTTTCGAAGCGGGGCTGTTTTCTGCGATGAACTTGATTTCGACGCCGCGTTCTTCGGCGAGCTTCAGTTCTTTGGCGCGATCGCTGGTGATTTCAGCGATCCCTACACCGAGGTAACTTCCGGGGGTGCGGATGATATTTGTGATGGATCGCGATTGCGCGGTGGCGGATATTGCGAGTAAGAAGAAAAAGATTGGCTTCATATTAAAAAACTCCTTCGGAGGCGTTCATCTGCTGGAGGGCTTTCTGAAGACGAACACGCACGTAGCTGTTGTCTTCGCGGCGAACCTGGTTTTGCATGACACCCACCATGGAGCCGTCATGAACCAGCAGGTCAATCACTTCCATCCGCACGTTTGGGCTGGAATCACTGAGAAGGACGTTGCTGAGCGCATTTCGTACCTTGGTGTCCGATGTGAATTGTTTCAAGCCTTCGAGAGCTTTCAAGCGGACGCTCGGGCTGGGATCGCGCTGGACGACATCGAGGAGCGTGGCTCGGATATCGGAGGAGTGCGCCATTTTCTTGAGGGCGTCCACGCATTCGACCTGGACACCGGGATTTGATTCATCGCGAGCCGCGGTGAGGAGCAGGCGGCGTACGTTGTCGTCATTTAAACCGCCAGACACGACGCGGCGCTGGACGTCATCGACCGCGATGGTGAGGCGGCCTGAGGCATCGGGTTCCACGGAGCGGACCGTCGAGGTGATGCCGGGATTCGATGGCTGAGGGGCGTAGATTTTCGCTGAGAACCAACCGATGCTAAGCAATGCTAGGGCGGCTATAGGGATGCGGAAATCGATCTTCCACTTCTCCCACCAATTCGGATTCGGTGCGGGGCGTTCCCATTCCGTGACACGCTGGGCGAGCAGTTCGCGGCATTCGGAGAGCAGACCGATCGAGGGCTCGAGTTCGGCTTCATCGAGGGATGAAGCGAACTTGCGGTAATTTTCTACTTCACGGTTACATGGCGCGCAGGATGCGCTATGGGCTTCCACTTCTTCCTCCTGTTCGGGCGGCAGTTCGCCGTAATAGTAAAACGGAATTGCGTCTTTGACTTGTTCGCAGGTCATACCAAATCCCCCAATACATTTCGCATTTTCTGAGTGGCGCGGAAGAGACAATTTTTGGCGGCTTCTTCACTGGTGCCGAGCACTTCACCGATGCCGCGGAGGCGAAGGCCCTTGAAATGGCGCAGTTCGAAGACCACGCGTTCCCGCGGGGTGAGGTTATCGAGAGCAGCCGTGATGCGGCCGCTTAACTGGCGGTTATACATGGTGCGTTCCGGGTCGGCGTGGGCGGCCTCTTCTTCGAGGCGCTCCATGCGTTCGACTGGGCCATCGGCAGTCGCGAGCACGGAAGATTCTTCGCGGCGCACTTTGCGCTTGCGGAGGTGATCGAGGCAAATGTTAGTGACGATGCGGTAGAGCCAGGTGTGAAACGAGCAATCGAAGCGGAACGTGTGCAGGTTGCGGTAGACGCGCAGGAAGGCTTCCTGATAAACGTCGCGGGCGTCTTCCGGGGAGCGGAGCACGTTGAGCGCGATGCGGAGGACGCTTTGATCGTAGGTGCGGACCAGGCGTTCGAAGGCTTCGGGGTCGCCCGATTGCGCGGCTCGGATGATTTCAGTTTCCGGGGACGCAGCGCGTTCGGGGACGGCGGTGAGTGTGAGTATTGCTGTCATCCGTGTTGGTGTAGACGAAGGTTGACGAAAAATGTCACGCAAAGGCGCTAAGGATTAAAGGGAATTCTCAGGTAATGGGTGGCTCCGTTTTTTACGGTGACTTGTTGGGATTTTCTGGTGCCGTCGCGTTCTACAGCGATGTCATAGTGGCCGGGTTGGAGGGAGATTTGGGTGGGGGTGAGTTCGGCTAGCATTCTGTTATCGACGAAGATGTTGGCGCCTGGGGGGAGCGTACTGATCATGAGCGTGGCGCCTACCGGGCGGAGGGTGACTAGCGGGACGTCTTCGCGCGCATCGGTGATGCGGAGTTGGCGGCGTTCGGGCTGGTGATCCTTAAGCACGAGGAAGAGCATGTGGGTTCCTGGTTCGGTGAGGAGCAGGCAGGGGGTCTGGCAGGAGCTTTCGGTGTGACCGTCCAGCGTGGCGGTGGCTCCGGGTGGGGTGGTGACTACCCAGACGTCATGGAGTGGTGTTTCGGGTGGCGGGATGGGGGTGAGGATTGAGGCGGGGAGGGGCGATGCGGCGAAGGGGGAGTGCTTGGGGATGAGTTTTGGGATTACTGCCTGTTTGAGGATCGGTGGGGCGGCTGGCGTTAGTTTTGCGGGTTGTGACTCAGGTTGCTGCTCCATCGCAACTGGCGCGGGGGGTGTCTCGAGGTCTTCCACTGGTTGCTTAGGCTCGATTTTTTGCGCCGCTGGCGTGAGGGGTTCTGACGGTACGTTGGTCTGCCAGGCTACCAGGGCTAAGACGGCTAACACTACGGCGAAGGCACCTAATGCGGGTTTGGCTAACGAAGGTGCTGGTTTTTGAGGACTGGCTGTGGCGGAGGCGGTTATCTTTCGAACGGCGCGTTTGGGAGGCGGCGGCGGGGCGGCGGTTACCGAATCGGTGGGGATGCCGAGGGTTCTGGCCAGGCCATGCCAGCCGGGGGTGGCTTCGCAGGCATCAATGAGCTGCGTTGCGAATTCAGTGCAGCTCAGGAAGCGGCGCTTGGGATTTTTCTGGAGGGCCTTTTGGAGTACGCGGCCGATTTCGGGGCCCAGGGCGGGGTTAATTTCGGCGGGCTCGGCGGCGGGTTCGGCTACGATCCGGTAGATGATGGTGCCTAAGTTTTCGCCTGGGAAGGGACGTTCGCCGGTGAGGATTTCGTAGGCTACTACGCCGAGGGAGAATTGGTCGCTGCGGCCATCGATGGCGGTGCCTTGGACCTGTTCCGGCGACATATAGTTCGGGGTTCCCAGGATGGTGCCGCTGGCGGTTAGGTTTCCGGAGGCGCTCGCTTTGGCGATGCCGAAATCGGCAATTTTGACGGTGCCGTCTTCATCGATCATGATGTTGGCGGGCTTGATATCGCGGTGGACGATGCCTTTGGAGTGGGCGAAATCGAGCGCGGAGGCGGTCTGGCGCAGGATGCGGAAAATCCTGTCGGGCGCTAAGGGCTGGGGCGGGGCGGTTTCGGGCCCATCGAGGAGCGCTTCGATGGTGGGGCCGTTGACGAACTGCATGGCTATATAGGCCAGGCCGTCTTCCTCATCCATGTCGTAAATTGTGACGATGTTAGGGTGGGAGAGGACGCCGGCGGAACGGGCTTCGCGGAAGAGGCGCTCACGGAGGCGGCTGCGCTGTTCGGAATCGTCAACCTCGCGGAGGCGGATGGTTTTGATGGCGACGGAACGTCCGATGGTGGGGTCGATGGCCTGGTAGACGACGCCCATGGCGCCTCTGCCCAGCTCTTTGATGATCTGGAAGCGACCGACGCGATCCACGAGAATAAGTGTAACGCTGAGGGGTGAAGGGAAGATTAAGGGCGGCTTGGGTTCGTTTCTTGGGCTTGGGATGCGGTAGGTAGGACGTGGGAGTTGGTGGGATTTTTCTTGGGTTTGGGCTGGTGCGGATTTGTGTAGAATCAGGCACTTGTTGGGTTCGTTCCTTCGGATTCGATGTCGTTCTCAGAAGCTTTCTCAGAGGGAGTAGGGTCTTGTTCGATTTTGAGTTTGGGGGCGTTACGCATTTTTCTTAGCCGGTTGAGGGCGCTGGAAAATTGACGGTCGTAGCGCATTTCGTGAATTTGGAAGGAGTTGGCTGGGCCGGTCGCGCGAGCTATGGAATGGTACGCCAGTGCGCCTATGGTGAGGGGATTTAGATCTGGACACCTTAGCCCTGTGGGGGAATTTGTGGGTACCCTGCGCACAGAACCACTACTATGGGTTACGCTCTGCCTACTCGCAGTACCAGGTAAACCTAGTGTTTGCAAAATGTTGATGCACCATGATTACTTCTGGGCAATGACTCACAAAAGGTACAAACCTGCCCGAAGATGACTACGAATTACAAGGTCGCATGTTCGAATCATGCCGGGTGCACCAATCAGGCTCTACGTAGTCAATGGGGGCAAGCCTGTCTCCGACTGATTCTAAGAACACAATACCCTAACCTTGAGCCGGTAGTTTTGGAAGTTACGAAAACCATAAGCCTAGGCGACGGGTTACGTCAGGACCAGAAGGATTATAAGATTACCTTCCAGGCATATACCGCCTCTGCTCTGGGTTAATAGGGTAATGCGAAAGTAGCTCGTGGTAAGAGCGCCTCACACATTGCCGAGAAACGCTGACGCCCCAAGTACCGCGACATATTATTAGGCGTTAGGGGAAACAATCGTGAGCCGTTCTTGATTTTGCCAAGAAACAGGGCCTTTTCAGCGCGGCATGGGGCTTGCCAGGCATTCGGGTTAGGGTGGAATGAATTCCGCTAAGCTTTGCCTCCCCAGGAGCCTGTTGTTGGTTCATGCTCGATCTGGATATCCCACGCGCGAATCCTCTCGTACGCAACCGGGTGAACTCGGTCAACGCTATGCTAAACAATGCAGCCTGCGACATGCGGACCCGAGTTCACCCGGACTGCCGCGAACTTATCACTGATTTCCAGGAGATCACCTGGAAGCAAGGATTCCTCACTTTCGAGCCCGACAATGGTGAGTTACAAAACCCGCACCCACATGTCCGACGCATTCGGCTACATGGTCTGCCGGTTAGATCCCATTGATGTCTTCATGGAAGCGAGGTTGGAGAGCGAGCACGGCGACCGGCATTGCCAACCATAATTCAGAGCGTATGCTCAATCGACAGGTGACTACATGGTTGGATAGATAACGAAAGATTACTTAGCGGTAATTATTGGTCCGAGCTAAAGCTTCCACTTGGCGAAGAACATTTTCGGGGGGCCGCTCTAACCGTGGGGGCACTTGGGGACCTCGTGGCTGAAGGACCATATCACGCCAGAACGTCAGTCGCGATTGAAAATGTGAACCCGGAAAACCGGCTTGGCCTTCTCCGCTTCGTCCATCGCATAGGTCTCCTGAGTTTTTGCTGGATCGTAGCCACGCCACAGCCACGCAAGCGATTCAGGAAATTCGGAACTGCCCTGCATCGGACTATGGCCGCCCACGCCGAAGCTAAAATGGAAATCGTACTCCTTCAGCTTCAGAGAATTTGCCACTTGCAGATTTTGGAGTGGCACGCTGCCATTCGGATTCTCTAGATCGTCGGATCCATCCTGCATCCAAAAGCGCAAGTCCTTCTTCGGTTCCTTTCGAATCATGAACGGGTAAATATCGGCGCCATCTTGAACACCCGGCTGCCACTGTGAGCTTGAAAAAGGCGTCACCCAGACCAGCACGCGGCTAAACTGATCTGGTTGCTTCCAGGCCGCGGTGAAGGCACCCTGGGCACCGCTCGAAAGTCCACCAATCGCACGGCTATAGCCGTCTTTGCGGATGTTGTACTTCGATTGCACCTCGGGCAAGAGTTCATCGCGCAGAAAGCGCGCATACTGGTCGGAGACCGTTTCGTATTCAACGCCGCGCAACGCGTTGTTCCGGGCAGCCTGCGTATCTGTTTTCGCTGCGCGTTGGACTGCTTGGTAAAAGGGTGTACCTTCAGGCATCGTAGCGATGCCGGGCATAGTAAATACCCACACGATCACGGGAAGCCTTTTCTCATAGGTGAGATTATCAATTACTTCCAGCAGCCGAATGGATGTCGAATTTCTGTTTATGAATTGCTGACCGTCGTTCCACACCATCAGCGCTGCAGGTGTGTTCGGATTGTACTGCGCAGGCGTGTAGACCCAATAATCGCTCTGCATCCCGTCATAGATCTTGCTTGTCAAGACAGTCTTTTCGCTTAGCTTTCCTTGGGGGACGCCGGGTTTAAGGTACGAATCGCTTCCAAACGATGGAACGTTTGGGTTACCTCCAAATTTCTTGCCGTCAATCACATAAGAAAAAGCATGTCCAGCTCCTGTTTTCAAAGGAACTACCGCGAACAACAAGTCAGAGCCGGAGATCTTCTTCATCGGGATTGAAGGCCGTTCGTCAACAGATAATTGAGGAGCGAGAGACGATTCGATGGCGAATAGCCCCTGGCCGTGATCGCTGAGCGCAATGGTTCCGGCTTTAAGGCCGGCGTTGGGGACGCTTGCCACGAGCGCTTCATAAAACAGAGGAGAGTCAGGTTTGTGTAACGCCAGGTCGATGAGTTCTCCGGGCGGCAATTTCTCTGCCCCGACGCCTGTAAGAACAGAGAGAAAAAAGCACCTAAGTAGTTTCTTCATGTTTCTTCTGAACAGAGAGCCTATCATAATGATGCAGCGACTGCCTTGGGCTGTGGGCCGAATGATTGCCTCGATTGAGAAACGGATTTTTTCGTCGTCGCTGGTGCTCACCGGCCCGGCTCTTACGAATATCATTACCTAAGCCGGTCCAACGCCCGTGTTCGCGTTGTTTGTTGAACCATGACTGTGATAACGTGGCGGTCACCCTTCGGGGAGTAAAGGAGATCTGCCATGTTGCGATTCTGGAAGTTGTTATTCGTCCCAGCCCTGACGGCCAGCGCCCTGTTCGGTCAAGCGTTCACCGGTTCCATCTCCGGCATTGTCACTGACCCTTCCGGAGCAGTGTTGCCGCAGGCCTCCATAACCGTCACCGACCTTTCCAAAAATACAAACTTTCACACAGAGACGAACGGCGCCGGTTTCTATTTGGTCGGGCAACTTTCGCCGGGTAGTTATCGCATCGTGGCGGAGAAAGGCGGCTTTCGCAGGTACAACTTGAACGCCATGCCGCTCTCGACGCAGCAGAAGGCCGAGGTCGACATCGCGATGGAAGTCGGCGCGACAAGCGACAGCGTTTCCGTGACGGGCCAAGCGCAACTTGTCGAATCGACTACGTCGACGCTCGGAGCGGTGATTGAGAATAAGCGCATCCTTGATTTGCCCCTAAACGGCCGCAACATCTTCAATCTCGCCGCGTTAGTTCCGGGCGTCTTCATGGTTCGCCAGACAAGCGGTATCGCCGACTCGTTCACGGCCAACCGATTTATCGTCAACGGCGGTCAAGAGTCAACGAGCGACATCATGCTCGATGGTGTAAGCGCAACGGTATCGCACAACATCTCAACGATTCCGGCCGTCAGCGCCATCCCCTCAGTGGAGGGCATTCAAGAGTTTAAAATTCAGACAAACGCCTACTCCGCGGAATATGGGCGCAGCGGCGGGGGGTTAGTCACACTGGTAACGAAATCCGGCACCAACGACCTCCACGGGAGCGCGTACGAGTTCTTTCGCAACAGCGCGTTAGACGCGAACAACTTCTTCCAGAACCGAATTGGCCGTCAACTAGCTAGTTTTAAGCGCAACCAATTTGGGGGCAGTATCGGGGGACCGGTTTACCTCCCCAAGGTGTATCACGGCCGGAACAAAACCTTCTTCTTCTTCGATTATGAGGGACAAAGAATTCTGGCAGCCAGCCCAACGCTTCAAACGGTACCGAGCGCTCTGGAGCGCCAGGGGGATTTCAGCCAGACCTACAACGCTCAAGGACAGCTAAAGGTGATCTACGATCCGCTTACCACGCTTCCGGACCCAAACAGGCCAGGCAGTTATATCCGCTCGCCCTTTCCGGGGAACAAGATTCCCACGAATCGCTTGGACCCGGTAGCGTTGAAAGCCCAGCAATACTACCCGGCACCCAATAATCCGGGCTTGCCTTTCTCGCATCAAAACAATTTCGCGGCGCAAACCGCATATCCTCAGCCGCAAGATCGCGTGGAGATGAAGATCGACCACGTTTTTAACGATCGTCAGCGCATTTTCGGGCGGTATACCTTTATGGATAGCGTTTACTCAAAGCCGAATTACTGGGGTAACATCGCCGACCCGGGCTGCTGCGATCCGATGAACCAGCGATTGCAGAACGCGGCGTTCGATTATCTGAACACCCTCAACAATACGACCGTTTTGAACATCCGCTACGGTTTTGGACGGGTCAGTGGAAATCGTTATCCCTGGAGCAAAGGCTTCCAGGTATCTACCCTGGGACTTCCCGCCTCGGTCGATGCGATTTCGAACCAGCCGGTGTTCCCGACAGTAACGATTCAGGACTACACGCAACTCGGTCCGAATGGCGGCGACGTTTACCAGATGGGAAACGCAACGCACAGCCTAATTGCTACCCTTTCGAAAGTCTCCGGGAAACACAGCTTGCGGTACGGCTTGGACGCGCGCTTCAACATGGTGAACTATGGTCAACTCACCTTTCCGAGCGGCACTTTCAACTTTGAGCGAGTAATGACGCAAGGGCCAGATCCGCGCGCGTCCACGGCGACGGGCGGCGTGGGTTACGCTTCGTTCCTTCTGGGCGCGGGCAGCAACGGGGCAAGTTCGTCAGGGGGCGGCAGCATCACTCACCAGATTCGTCCCGCGAATGCCAATAAGTATTTAGCCGCTTATGTTCAGGACGACTACAAAGTAACGCGCAGGCTGGCTTTAAACGTCGGTTTGCGGTGGGATTTTGAACACGGCGTCACGGAACGATATAACAATTTGGCGGCTATCGATTTGGGTGTGAAGAATCCGGTGAGCGAACTGGTCGGCATGGACCTGCGCGGCGGGTATCTCTTTGCTGGCGGAAGCCTGGGACGCCGCGCGATCCGGGACACGTCGCCGCGCCAAATCAATCCACGAATCGGCCTGGTGTATGAAATCGATGCTAAAACGGTGATTCGGACGGGCTACGGCGTGTTCTATGGATTGCCTTCCTATGCCGCCAACTCCGCGTATACCAGCAACGCATTTCAATCGAGCACTCCCTGGCTTGCGACGCTTGACGGCATCACGGTGAAGAACTCATTGAGCAACCCGTTCCCGAACGGATACAATTTCTCGAACGGAGCAAAAGACGGGCTCCTTTCACAGATCGGACTGGGTCTGAGCGGCGCGCTTCCGAATACGCTGCAGCCAGTTTACAACCAGCAGTGGAACGTAAATATCCAGCGCAGCCTGGGCCGCGACATGCTCCTTGAAGTGGCATATGCCGGCAACAAGGGAACGCACCTGGCGCTTACGTCGCAACTCGACCAGTTACGGCCGGAACAGCTCTCGCTGGGGAACTCGCTTCTGGAACTGGTTCCCAACCCGTTCTATGGAATCGTCAAGGTGGGCGCGCTGGCGCAACCTACCGTCCAGCGGGGCCAATTGCTGCGTCCGTATCCGCTATGGAATGGCGTTAGCGCCACGAACGCCGGGTGGAGCAACTCAAACTACCATGCGCTCCAAACGCGATTCGAAAAGCGCTACTCGCGGGGTTTAAGCCTGCTTGTTTCTTACACGTTCTCAAAGACGATGAGCGATGGTGCGGATGGGCTCTGGAATGGCACCGGAGCTATCCGCAACTGGTATTGCCGCAAGTGCGATTACAGTATCTCGTCATACGATCAGCCGCACCGCTTCGTTACGAATGTGACCTATGAGCTGCCGATTGGCCGCGGCAAGATGCTGGGCGGCAGTTGGAACAACTTCGTAGACATTGTTTTGGGGCAATGGCAGGTCAACGGCATCCTGACCTTATCCCAAGGACAGCCTTTACGGTTTTCAACGGCCCAGAACACAAGCAATTCTTTCGGCGGAGCACAAACGCCGGACACAACAGGGATCAGCGCCAATCTGGGAAGCAAGCGGACGATTGACCGGTGGTTCGATACCTCGCAGTTTACGCAGCCGAAGAATTTCACAT
>JAABUK010005108.1_pt1 | contig 20776 bp, 26 predicted proteins | sample 5559141 | NCBI WGS metagenome assembly JAABUK01 (sample SAMN10711869, study PRJNA513367) | rock metagenome | isolation source: Antarctica rocks | place: Antarctica: Victoria Land, Pudding Butte nord | collected 2016-01-03
CATGTTCAGTATGTGACACTACATGCAGCAGTGGCAGGACCGATTGGCTTGGCATTGCTGCAATTCTGTAACATAAGAGCATACATACAGCATGGTGTTCAAGCCTCACTTCACGCTCTTAGCCAAACACGCATTCATCGCTACAGATTGACTCACAGATTTGATTCAGTGAATCAAATCTGGCCTGCAATGCTCACCATGTCAAAATCTGGGGCAACCTTCATGTCACGTTGGTGGGCATGTATGAAGGCTATGTACGCTGGCAGGCAGTCATAGTAGTCCACTACAAATTGCAGGTATGCTGCAGCCTCGTTGCCATTGTGTACGGCTGTGTAATGCATCGCAGAGCTGTCTTTGGTGTTGTAAACCACAAAGGGCATGATGCCTTGCAGGTGCGTGGCCATCCAAGACACATCCTCCTCATATCTGCAAAAAGTTTCAGGCAATTCAGATCACCTTCCAGCAGACAGGACGTTGCTGAGCATTTGATACTTGGGTGCGGCCAGGAGTGACCAGCAAGCAGATCAGGGCTGACCTAGCTGCAACAATCAGACTGTCTTCTCCTATGCTGTTGGGCCCCCACCAACGTCCTTCTATGCAACGTGTCTGCAAATCATGGAGTCATTCGAGAAGCGCTCCTAACAATACAGCAACCCAGCAATCCTACTCTCGCTATCGCTCCAGCCACAGTCCGCACCTGACTACTCTCAACTTGGAGCAGAAGGGACAAGACAGTCAGTACAACCGCCAGACGTGCTGCACGTAAGCCCATCAGCGTTCTGGGGCTGTTGTCGGACTGCAAGCTGCAGCTGCCGTTTCCTGCACTCGCGGCAGCCGTGCAAACTTCATGAGTACCGAAAGAGGTAGACTACAACAAGGAAGCGCAGGTTGCAAAGTTCCTGCAGTTGTGCATGGCGGGGGACGCAGTCAAACGCCCGTCTTGATGCAGGAGGCAAGCTGCTCATGCAAGTGCAGACGGGTTGACGATGACTCATAAGCTTCCACGTGCAGGATAACGCTTAAAGCACAGGCATGAATGATCAGGCAACAGATGCAGAGACATGAATGCACGCTCAAGAGACAGTGTGCTTTGGTACTGTATGGTGCTAGAGAGCTGAATCAGATGCCCAACAACCAAACAACGTGAAGAGTCACAAAGCATAACCAGGTACTCAGCCACAGCAAGTTTACAGAAGGTACTTCCAGCAGACTTTGCAAGGCAGACTTTGCAATCACAACAGCAAATGAGGGTCTGATCTTCACAATCACGAACCCGATCTTCAGCTGAGATGAATTCAACATTTCGAAATGGTTCACGGTCACAATCATGAATACAAAGAGACACTGTATCAATGTACTCATCACTGCAAAACCTATTGTCAACATCATGTATGAATCCTCAATATTACTACCATACATTTTCTCCCCCTCTACTGATGCTGATGACCAATGGAAATCTGGCTGCAATGATAGTTGACTTGTTGAACAGTATGTCTGCTACGACACCAAATCCAGCTCTGATCAGATCACGGCCAGCTCAAACCACAGTGATGGGTGCCATCAAGGTGGGTGTTGGGGGGTTGCCAGACACCACCAGGGAGCTGTCAAACTCAGCCCTCAGAGCTCCATCAGGGTAGGGCATTGTGTGAATCTGCAACCCATACATCAATCAGCTTTACACAGTAGTACCTGCTTTGTCGTGTATATCTTATAGTCAATCTAGATCTCACAGGTACAACAGCTGGGAAAGCATACTAGTTAGGACACTCTGGACCGCCACATGATGGCACATTCGATGAGGGACTTGCTCACTACAATTGTGCAATGCACCATGCTTGAAAGCAATTGCAAAGATTAAGCTTATTGCTTGTTGGACAGCAGCTGTACTGACTACACAAAACATGCCGCTATGCTGCTGACATGGTGGAACACAGCAGTATTGAAGCCACCAGGACAAGTGAGCAATACTTGTCTGTTGGTGCAAGATTCTGAGCTGACAGTTCATGAAAGTGCTTGATGACTGCAATGCAGCGTGTGACAACTGATCAATGTGAATTCTAGATCTAGGCCTACCTGAGCATATGCGCGCCCTTGCTGCACATACTCACTGAGTACTGTGGGAACATCAACATTGGTGAAGTCAGGCAACACTTCCAGGGGCCCCACAAACATAGCAGGTGTGACAGTTGCTGCTGCTATCAAACCAGAAGTGGTAGATCCAGGAATAGGGTCAAACTGGGCTTGGAACAGGGGAATAGCTACAGACCCATTCATGCTACTGGTTGCAGGGAGATGAATGTGGGCCACAAGCAGCTCAGTGACGCTGTCAGCCACCAGTTGGTAGGTGATGTTGTTGCTGTCCGTGTTGAAACTGACCAGAAGGAAGGCTTCGCCAACACTGGGGTCGGAAATGGGAGGGAGGATCTGGCTGCCTGCAATAAGTGATGACTGCAATTGCCACATGAATCCACGTCGATAAGCTCATGCAGATGTGCGTCAGCCATGACTGACTGCACCGCAGGGCCCAAACTTCGCGCGTGCATATGCATCGGCATGCCGCGTGCACATGCATGAGCGCACACCAAGTACAACGTGTGCGATCTACGTAACGTCCACTCAGCCTGCTTATGTTCAACAGTACAAACGTAGTGAACAACGCATATAGGGACGGACATCATCGTGCGCGTACCTGTAAGGGTAAGGTTGTATGTCGTGGTTCCGCTTTGTGCGCAAACGGCGGTCAAAGCGCACAGACTGAATAGAATTGCAATGCATCGCTTCATGGTGCAAAGTGTGTCAAAGCTGGCAGCGAAGCGCGAGTTGTGCCACAACCCCTGCGTTCAGTGAGCACTAGCGCTAGCTGCAGCGCTGCAATCGAGATTCGCCAGCCAACTTGCGAACCAGGGCAGGATAAACACGCAAGTGCACAAGACAGTGAAGCTTATCTACTCTTCTGAAATGTTGCTGAGTGCGTGATGTACTCAAGGCCAAAAGGCTTGCTGATGGACCACGTCAAAAGGGATTCTAAGGGGGCTTTTGAACAGGTGATTGAACAAAACTTGACATAATATCATTAGTCATTGACTGCACTTTGCAGTTCATCTCAAGTCTACATACTTGGCAGATTTGCATCACCTATGTACAAGCTTGACTTGCAGATGCAGACCACTTTGCGTCCTGCTCACAGTCTGCCAAGCTTGAGTGGCATCATCTGATCTTTGGCTGATGAAATGGTGCATCCTCAACCATTGATCAACCATTGATCATAGGCCTATATAGGGCCAATGAGATATTGCAGTCAGCTCAGCTAACACCCTGTTTGGGCAGCATATACTACAGTGGGTTCCAGATAAACTATACACTTGCTAGCGGCCTGCAAGCTGCCAGAGGTGCCGTCCTGACTGTGACTCAGTGTCCCAAGATATTGACATGGCATCTGGTATTCCCGAGCCAGGACCATCGGATGCACGTACTTGGGAAAGAAACTCAGCATTCCGAGCACCTTCCCAGTTATTGTCTGACTGAATCCCCTGATGAGTCCTGATTTAGAAGACAAATTTGCAAATTGATTGATTGATCGAAAGAAGCGGAAGTATGCGCACTTTTCATGTGCAGTCGAACGAGAACAAGCCCCGCACAGGTAGGCCCTGATGCGCTGTACTCGGGAAGGTGATGTCTACTTGTTTCTATGGGATGCCCATCATGAATGGCGATGTGTCACTTGAGGTGTAACTGTTTGTGAGAGGACGTGCAGCGTTAGCCAGGCTGAGTGATCTCGCAAACACACCACCATGTCCTCCACCAGCTCAGATGCTGTAGACTGCTCGCTTGCAAGCTACAGTCATCGGATCAACGACGACAGTAAGTCAATTGCGTTGATTGTCGGGAGGCCCATATACAGGCAGCTCTGGGCGTCAACATGCTGTGCTCTGCAGCTGAATACGACTGGTGTACTGTCCCAGACTCTGGTTACGATGTTATCGTATTTGCTGGAATCGCAGTGCTTGTTGCCTGCTGCTTCCGCGGCAAATTCTCCAACCTTATGATCCTGATAGCAGGTATGCACGAAGCTGTGGCCAATGCAGTAAGACCCTGCAGGCAGGGGTCACGTTGAGTTGTGCCCACAGGCGGAGTTCTGCAAGGCTTCATGTTCCCATTCAACCTAGGCAGGCTGGGCAACGGCATCACCTGGTGGCTTGGCATATCGCCTTACGAGCTTTTCTTCTACATCTTCCTGCCACCCCTGCTTTGTGACTCAGCTGTCAGAATAGACTTCTTCCTCTTCAAGCAGGTACAGCTAAAGCTGCTGCATACGCACTGGATGCTAGCACATGTTGCTCCCCATTCCCTGAGAGAACACCTGGTCATGATGTTGCCATTCTACAGGTGGCAGCACCCGTGATCATTCTGGCGTTTCTTGTGGTGGCTGGCAGTTGCGCCCTCATGATACCAGTCATGCTGTATGTCTTTCAGCTGCACAGCAAAGGCTGGACCTGGCAGTATGCTGCCCTGTTTGGCTCTATGCTTGCTTCCACTGATGCTGTGGCTATCATAGCCACAATGAAGTCAAGTAAGCTGCTTCCTGCCCTGTTATCTAACCAAACCCAAAAACGGCCCATTCACTGCAACATGCAGCCAATGCTCAGCTTCTGCATTGACACGCCTACTTCTGCGGCTGCGGTGCACGCTCTGTCTGTCTGGCGTGAGCTTATGGTGGTATGTCAGACCACGTGTCAGTAAGCCTGCCATTCATCAGGCATCAAAGCAATGCATACAGTGCTCTGCAGCAGATTCCAATATTCAAGTAGCTGGCCTCTGTTAGTGTAAGTGCAGTTCTCTCAGCAGCAGTAACCCCTACTGATGGTGGCAACATGTTCATACACAAAGTCCAGCAGCAGCCAGAGCAGCAGCAGCAGCACCTTTATGAGCAGCACCCACAGAAGCATCTGAGTTCTCAACAAGACAGCAGGATCTAGAAGTCAAGCATCTTAAGCCTCAGCAGAAGCAACAGCAGCAGAGTCAGCAGTCAGAACTACTTGTAGTCACCAGCCAACATAATGCACCAGGGCTTTTCCCGCCGGGAAACATGTGTGGGCATTGGCTGTGTGGCATCATGTGCATGTTATGGCCTGCTGTGCCATGCATCAGCATCCAAGAAGCTGTTGCAATGTGCAAAAACTGCTGGAAAGACTAGCGCCAGTCGTGGACCATCAGAGGGTGGCGACCAGGGCAATCTTGTCTGAGATGCTACTTCACAGCCTTACTGTGCAAATTGGCAGAGCAGGCCAGCACCTTTACTACTCTGCTCAGCCCACCCCACCAAGCAGAGCCAGCCCAGCTTAGCACAGCACAACTGACAGCCAGCAGCACAGCACAGCACAGCACAGCACAGCACAGCACAGCACAGCACAGCACAGCACAGCACAGCACAGCGCAGCACGTGCATAAGTGAAATCATGCTGATGCATGTCAGCAATCTCTTGTGCACGACCTAGCTCATCATGAGCTGGAAAGCATTTGTATTGTTGCTATCATCAGCAATCTCTTGTGCTTTGCAGGCGCTGGTCCAAAGCGGTTGCGCACCATCTTGGAGGGTGAGTCTCTGCTGAACGACGCCTCATCCATCACACTCTTCATCGTCTTCCTGGAGCAGGTGCAGTCCTATGAGGCGGGTGAAACAGCAGAATCAGGCGGCAAGGTTCTGGGCACCATTGTCAAGAACATCGTTGTCCTTGCAGTTGGTGAGTCAAGCACCACAGCACATTACTATTGGTTCATAGCAAACCCAAGATCTGTCCTGTATGCTTTGCTCACATGCACTACAGCACATTTCCATTGGTTTTTAGCAAACTGAAGGTCCATCCTATATGCTTTGCTCACATGGTATCTGGCTAGCGGCCAGCCACTGGGCAGCATCCAGATTGGTGCAATGTTACTAACAATGTGTTACTGACATTGTTAGTAAATCGTGAACTGAGCGTGCCAGCCTGTCTATTGACAAATGCCCATTGTGCACATTCCATGACTACCTCACAGCTGTGGTGTCTTGCACCTAAGGTTTGAGCTGATTCTATCTTGCATTGTCACAGTCAGACCATCAGTCCAAAACTCAAGTTGCTGCATTGCAGGTGGCTTTGCCATTGGGTTAGGCTTTGGGTTTGGTGTCCAACTCATGATGAAATGGCTGAGACGGCAGGGGGCTACTTCTGACCAGCAGGTATTCCTCTGCCTAGCATGACTGTGGCCAGTGTGTCTACTACATCTGCTAGCACGTCTACTATACCTGCCAACATGTGTACCACATCTGCCAGCACGTCCACTACATCAGTCAACATGTCTACCACATCTGCCAGCACGTCTACTACATCAGTCAACAGGTCTACCACATGGGCAACAGCTACATAGTCTGCATCTGCAAGGGGTGTAATATCCACCGGCAGCATACCGTATGCAGGATGTTTGGGACATGTTTGCAGAGGGCTTGTCTATGTGTGTTGCGTTCAATTGCGTCCATGGGCATTGCCTATGCTGGTGCAATACCATGCAGGATTCATTTGTGTTAAGGAAGCTGCCCTGCTGTTGCAACATTGTACAAGCTGCATGATCCTATATTGATGACCTCTGCTGACAAAAGCTATTCTTGAAGTGATTGGTCTTGGCAAAAGATTGGCACTTGGCGACTGCTGTGTGGCTGCACACAAGTGCCCAATAGTCTGTACTGACTACTCTGAACTGTAGCTGATTTCTGCAACGCATCTGTCGAGTTGAACTTGTCTTGTGCACAAAAGCACACCAGGCAAAAGATAAGCAACTTTGTTTCAACAAAAACCCATCAAAAAATCCATTTAAGTTGGGAATATCTAGCAATATGGTATAATTTGTGGTGCAGTTGGCCCTGACCTTGGCAGGAGCTTACCTGTATCAACAAAACCTTCCAGAAGTCCATCAGTGTTGGGAAAAATCCAACAATATGAATCATTTTGTGGTGCAGTTGGCCCTGACCTTGGCAGGAGCTTACCTGTACCAACAAAACCTTCCAGAAATCCATCAAAGTTAGGAAAATCTAACAATATGAATCATTGTGTGGTGCAGTTGGCCCTGACCTTGGCAGGAGCTTACCTGTCATTCTACGTGGCAAACGGCCCCTGCGAGTTCTCAGGCAAGCCCCCCTTCAAGCGCTGCTTGGTTCCGTTCATCTTCACTCTGCTGCCCTTCTGCTCCAATCATGCCCGTAGACTCATTTGTGCATCACAGCATGTGCCTCATGACCTTGTCATCACAGTTGAGACCGGCTTTGGGAACTTTGAGTCCATGATACAGCACAAGCAGCAGCAGCAGCAGCAATGTGATGCAGCTTCTGCTAAGACCAAGACAACCTCACAGCTGTCTTGCTCTTAGCAGAAGCTGCATCACATTGCTGCTGCTGCTGTTGCCGCCTCTGCTGCTGCTGCTGTGGATTACTGAGATGAGCTATGCATTTTCAGGTGTGATTGCTGTGGCAGTGTATGGTCTGTATGGAGCTGCGACTAACAAATGGGACATCTCCCTGAAAATCGAGGCACACGGCGCATTTGATGCTTTCTGGGAGACCATGGCCTTCATCGTGAATGGCATCATCTTTTTCTACTCTGGCGTGGCTTGCATCAACTTTATTGTCAGGTAAGTTTTGACACATCTGGCAGGCTGTTTGGTAAACCCTGTTGAGAGTTGGGGATGTTTGGACATGTTTTGACAGATCTGGCAGGCTGTTTGGTAAACACTGTTGAGTGTTGGTGGGGACATATGGACATGTGTTGAGGGTATGGGATGGGGGGCTTGTGCAAGCTTCATCTGCTCAGGCTGCTAGTAAGTGTCTTCAGCTTTGCAGCGAGGTTGCATGTATGATGTAGCTGACACAAGCAAACAAGCGGAGCAGGTTTGAATTCAGCCTGGGCAGCAACTGTTGACAGCTACTGCTTGGGGTGCCAGACAGCAGTTAATAAAAACACTGCACTGTGTGTGTCACAGACAATACCTTGCCATGATTGCTTGCTGCCAGTCTCATCTTCCTAGTTGATCGGCCAATTTGACAGTCTCACAACAACTTCATTACTCCAGTGCTTGCCATTGAATCACAAAGCGTCTAGAAGGTTTAGAGTCTAGTTCAGATCTGTCTTGCCTGCATTGCTAGCTGTTATAAAATTGCAGGCAGGTCCGGCAGGTCCTAAACCCTATACCCTATGCGATAACCCATACCTCGTTCCTGGTTGCAGGTCTTCCAGTAGCCTGTACGCCAACAACAGCTTGAGTGTGGCTGCCTCCGCCCTATGGAGGCTGCCTCTTGTCTACCTTGTGCTCAACTTTATCAGAATTGCTGCAATCATGGGTAAGCTTCTCAGCAACCGTTCAGCAACTTTTCAGCAATTTTCAGCAACTTTTGAATATCTTTTCAGCAGTTTTCAGCAGATATCTACCAATTTTGCAGCAACTGCAGAATCTGCCTGCAACACATCCCACTGCCAAACTTGCCTTCAGCACCAGGTGTCCAACTCCATCACGACTGCTGCAATCTTGAGTGAGCAACTCTAGACATGACATCAATTGGATTTGCCGGGCTTGTTTTGTGCATGCAACACAAGTCAGCTCCTTCCAGATAGCCTTGTTCTGGCTTGTAAGCAACTTGGCAGCAGCTTTAGTATGTCCTGGCAACACATTGTATTGGCCATTAGCTGTCCTCAAGCTGTGATGGGATTGATCTGCACTGAGTTTGCTGAGTTACTGAAGGGAGGAGGCTGAAATACGCCACTCCTCCAAGTGATCAGCTCAACTCACAACTAGTCATGAGGATCAGTTTTGTCAGTTGCCAACTCGTTCTAAATATCAGCATGCCTGTGAGGATTACACAACATCATGTGTCATGTTCACAAATGAGCAAAGCCTCACAAAGCTTGCAGGCCTGCAATGCTGTGCAATGATTGTGTCAAGAGTGTTACAAGATGGTTATCCAATATCAAGCATAACTGTAGGCCTATAGCAAACTCAGCAATAGCCAGGTGTTGGGTTTGCTTGGACGCGCCAAACCACAAGGGAAGAGCTGCTGTGCACAAGCTGTTCATGGCTAGTCTGGCATGCTGCTGCTGATGCGGCTGCTGCTTGCTTGTGCAGGGTTCAGGCCTTTGTACAAGGTGTTGAGGAGGGACATGAACTCAAAGGAAACTCTGTTTGCTGGGTTAGCTGGACTGCGAGGCTCGGTGTCCCTCATTCTGGCTCAAGCAGTCATCACAGAAGACAAGGGTGGCGACAGCACCAGTCAGGTAGGAAACACAATTCCTGAAACGGAAAAGGGGGGGGAAGAGGATGCAGATGTTCATGCACACATGCACAGACAGATACTATATGATGTCATGGCCAGCTCTAGTGCAAAGCTGAGTTGATTCATGTCTGCACTAGAGCTGTATCTGTGTGTGCTTGAACATGTGCACATGTATGTCATATGTATGTACCCGTTATATACATCACACAAGTGTATGCACATTCTCAGATATAAGCACTTATAAGTAACCCCCCCCCCCATGCACCTGCACCTGTGCATACTTACCTGCACATTTCTCCTCTCCATGGATTGGCCATAACAATCCAATAATAACAATAATAATAATAGTAATAATGACAGTGATGTAATGGTAACAAACAAACAAGCTTCTACAAACAGTGATTTCAGGGAAAGCTCTCCATCCAGGCGGCAGGCATAGCATGTGTCTGAATCTAAATGCAGGTGGTCAAGGCTGAGATGGTGCTGTGGACTGCTGGCTTTGTGCTGCTCACCCTGGTCATCAATGCACCCCTACTTCCCATGGTCCTGCGCCTTACTGGCCTCAACAAAGGTAATGTTTCCATGCTTTTTTCTAACAGTTTTGAAAGGCTGAGTTTGCTTTGCAATCTCTAACCCCCCCTCCCTATTTCAGTCTGGTTTCTGAATTTCCAAGACACCCTGTATGCTTGAAGTTTGGCTCTGGCGCCAGCAGTGCCCACACAGGCGCCAGCAGTGCCTGTGTGGGCATCAGACACAGACTGTGTGTGTGATACGTCCTTGTTTGCAACATGGCATTTCTGCTGCTATATTGCATGTTTGCTGTGCATCTGTATCTATAGCCTTGTGGGGTAGTAAATATACACATCCAGAGGGAATCTTGGTTTGGGTCTGTCAGAGGTGTAAGCCTTTGGGGCCTGCGTTTTGTGTTTTGCTTACCCCTCGCTTCCTTTTGTAATTTAATCGTCTTCCCGGCATTTTCCCTGGATGTCACATGCATTTGCACCTGTTTGCTGGATCTTGACTCATCAACTGTTCAAGCAGTATTGCAGTGCTGTTCTGCGTGTGACAAGCATCTCCACTGTCAGAGGTCCTCATGTAGGCATGCAGTCGATGAGAGAAAGACATGTGTTGAGTCAGTGAGCAAGCTAGTGATTGAGTGAATGCGTGAGTGAGTGAATGCATGATTGAGTGAGTGAGCAAGTGCATGCATGCAGTGCTGCCTGTGAGGATCAGGATGAGGCGCAAGGCTGTCAAAGCTGTGGTCATGCACACCAAGGACTCCATCCAGCACCTAAAAGACGATGATGATGAAATGCTGCGAGGTAAGCAAGTCACTCATTGCAGGGTACCATACTTGAAAGCAGCAAAGCTAGGATTGGCCATGTCAGATGATTCCTCTGTCCCTCACCAGCATGCAGGAGCTGGAATTTTTCCAACTCCCTATGCTCAAATCACAATGCGTGTGATTAAAGCATAACAGGGGGTGTGACTCAAATGTTGCTTCAGTAACTGTTTGGTGCAGTCCTCAACATGTTGTGCTCTGCTTCTTCCTGACATGTGACCAGAATGCTCTGCCAGAGCCTCATCAAATATTTCTGTGCAGGCGTTGATTGGAAGGTTGTGGGCAAGTACTGTGACGTCAGCAGGTCTTACAAGACCTTCCAGAACCCTAATGATGAGTCAACCTCTGCACCCAAAACCTGGCGTGCTACATTCCTGCATCTGCTCACCCTACCTGGGATTATTCCCCAGAGTGTGTCAAAATTGCCAGGGAAACTTTGGCGCACTGTGTCAGGGCGGGAGAAGGACATGAAGCTCGGCAAGAACTTCCGCGAAGGTGCGTGCTTGAATCTTTAACATACAGCCTTTCATCTCCATTGTGTATGCCTTGTTGCACTGAAGTGATTACAATGTGCCTGCATGCATGGCTGTTCCAGCGCTGTCTTCTTCTTCTCATCCTTCTTCTTCTTCTTCTTCTTTTTCTGTGCAACAGCATTTTCACATGATGTCAAACAGGCATGCTCAACAGCGCTGTCTGTTGTTGCCTGTTCCATGCTTTCAGACAGCTTAACAATTAATACTGATGTTTTGACCCAGCTACTGACAACTCTGGCACATCTGTGTATCCTAGTTGGTTGGCTGTAAAACCTCTTCCTCTTCGAAACAGCAATGGAGGAACTACAGAAACCGTCCCTTTGGCTTGCAGGCTCAGATTGGGGCCATGACCCGGAGCGACACTTTGGGCATGTCACAGTGCGTGTAGACCCAGGAGAAGAAGAAGAATATGATGATGAAGAAGAAGAAGACACACCATGCAGTCGCACTGGACCGGCAGACCGAGATCTGGACGATGATGACTACGATGATGACAACATCTCTGGGGTGAGCGGAAGCTACGAGGACAATGATGAGGTGCCATTTGGGCCCTCAAGGGCTGTTCCTGGCGAAGGCAAGGGCCAGTCCAAGAGCCTTGAGATTTTCAGGAGAGCTACATCCCATACAAGCTACCCTGACGTGGATATTGAGCAAGGTACGCTGTCATCATGCTGATCAAGCATGCATGCTCCCATCATCAATAGCAACCTCTGCATTATCTGTTGCACTGTATGAAGGGTTGATGTTTAAGTAAATCTGCACTGTGGACATGCCATGACAGCTGTTTATATCCATAAAAGCACTTTCTCACCAGTCATGGGTGTTGTACATTTGACATGCCTGCTTACTTTTGTTGCATCACACTGAACAATTTTTCGTGTTCTCATCTCTTCACCAAGGCACTTTCTTCTTGGGCAGCAGTTAACAGCTCTTGATATGTGGGTGCAGGTAAGCACTCCTTGGATGCTGCTGCAGCAAGGCTGAGCCCAGTGAGGAGTAATGATGACAGTGTCATGTCGCAACAGAGCAATGCGTCATCCACAACCAGCCGCCGCCGCCGGTCTTCCGCTCGCCGCAGTTTTAGCAGAAACATGGGTGGTGGAGAAGGCAGGGATGTCATTTGGGTCAATGGCCGACCACTTGCCATGCCCACGGCAGCTGCACAGAACTTTACGTCCCCTCCTCAGCAATCCACCAACCTCAACAACCCTACCCAGGGGTTCACTGGGAACGATGATGCCATCAATTTCTCCCTGCCGAAGCATATACAGGAGGCCATGGGCAGCGGCGAGAGCCCCTCCGCTGATGAACTGCAAGAGCTGGCAGCCAATGCCCCCACCCCACATAAGTTCACGTCGGTCACTGCTAACACCCTGTTGGACCAGATCAAGCCTTTGCCTAGATCAGGACAGGGTCCAGCCTGGCATGCCCATGGGGGTGCTTCCACTGATCCTTCTGCAGCAGAGGAGAGTGTCTCACAGCCAAAGGGTGCGTCCACGGAGGAGGACTCCGCTCAGACTGTCACAGCTGGCCTTGGCGCTAAGCTCAAAGCTCAGCTGGCAGCCTTACGAGCAGAGACAGCACCACAACAAGAGGTTGAGATGACAACTGCATTACAGAGTCAGTCACAGCCACCTACTGCGCCTGAACAGACGACGCAACAGGCAGAGGCACAGCACCAGAAGCCACACAGCAGTGGACTGGTCAGCCCCCCGGACTCTGTTCAAGGCGATGATGCAGACTCTGATCCAGGAGCTTCTGCTTCAGAGATGACCTGGTCTGCTGGCATGGGGCAAGATTTGGGACGGCAGCTGCAAGCTAGACTAGCTGGTGCTAGGAAACCCCCCAGCATAGCTAAGCCTCCTGTTCACAGAGGCAAGCCCACATCTGAGCAGACTTGGTCAGCTGGTATGGGGGCTGGAATGGGAGCCCAGCTGCGACAACAGCTAGCCCAGCTCCGGGCAGAAGGCAAGAAGGATGCAGGATCCAGTACAGAGGCAGCACAAGGCCTCAGCAGGCCTTCTGCTGGCCCTCGAGATGCTGACAAATTTCCTGCTCAGACTACTCGTGTGCCTTGGACATCGCCAGTGCCGGAGTCCAATGAGCAAACCTGGACAGACAGCCTTGGCAGACGTATGCGGCAACAGCTGGCAGGCATTCGAGGTCTCGGCAGGGAATCGTCGGTGCCGCTTCCAGCGGCCCAGCAGCGTCCTTCTGTGTTTGACTTGTTCGCAGACCAGCCGTTTCAGGACAAGCCGACATGGTCGGCGGGCATAGGTGAGAAGATGAGGAGGCAGCTGGAGGAAATGCGCAAACGGGATGTTGAAGACTCAGCGCACACCGCATCCACTTCTAGCCAGGATCAGGAACTCGCAAAGAGCCCACTGCGGTTCAATGCTACCTCACTCCCGAACACTCTCCCCTCATCTGAGCAGACATGGACAGCCGGCATGGGCAATGCCGCCAAGCGGGAGCTTTTGCAGCGGCGGTCGATCATGATGAAACGCAACAATAGCTCACCAGACATCGAGCAGGAAGACAAAGCTGAGTCGCTGTCCAGGTCAGGATCCAAGTCCAAGCCTCAGACAGCTGAGGAAAGAGACAAAGCAAGCCGGGGAAGCAAGGAGTATTTATACCAGGATAGCTTAGATTTCCATCACTTGGAAGAGATTCCGCATGTAAGCTATTGTTGCTCTGATGCCTTGGCTTCTGTGGCTTTTTTGCCATCAGCTTGAGCTTCTAGGCAGCCCTCGTATCATGCAGATCTACACATGATTTTCATTTCCAGTCTCAATTGTGTGGCCATCTGCATGATGCAAGAGTCATGTATGTTGTACACCAAGCTTTCTGTAAATTTGTGCAGGTTCGTGAGCTTGGACCTGAGCTCTTAGCAGATGCCAGGTCTCGCTTGATAGCTGGTCTCAAGAGATACTTCCATGCTAAGCGGCTGGAAGGCTTGTTGTCAGCAAAGGTAACACACAAATTGGTCTCTTGGTACCTTGATCTGCATTTGGATGACCTTGTCAGGAACTATGTGCATTTGGAGGTTTGAGGCCCAACCTGTCCTCAGAATGGTCAACCTGTCATTTATTATGTATTGATAGCTCGTTTGACCACTGACTTGGCAGTGATGCAAGTGGTTGCAAAGAGAAATAGTGTGATCATGAGATGACACTGACATTGCAGGGCATGAGGGTGCTAGATAACGCCTGTGAGATAGGCATAGACAAGTCTGAGAGGCCTATGCAGCTGTGGAAAACTCTGGAGCAGTAAGTGTGCTCTGCAACGATGCATTGCTGCATGAAAACACACCTGGTCTTCTTATTTTGTGGCATGAAGGGCGGTATGTTTTGCTGTGCAGAACAGCGCATGTTTTGTACACTGAGAACCCACACAGCTGTTATGTTTGGCTATGCTACAGTTGCTATTCTTTGCTGTCATTGAAGACATGTGCTCAAAGTGTTTGAGAAGGGGTCAAGTGTTTTTAGGCATGGCTTCATGTTTTCACATCTGACAATCAGGTGGTACTTGCAGAGACTGCCGTGGAACCCTTTTCATAAGGGCAGTAGCCAGGATAGTGTTCTGGCTAAGGCAGGTGTGCTGCAACATACACATTCATATCTTGGCCTTGAACGTCCAGCAGCAAAACAAAACTGACTTGCCATGCTTTCCTGCGACCTCTGATGCATGCTGTCCATCCTTGTTGTTGCTGTTCAACACTCCTGCAACTGCCTTGCATACTGATCCCCCATGACACCCCAACTGGATCATTGCTCCCACCTGTAGGTCCCTCTTGACACTGCATCTGGTTCTGGCTTCTACATTCCAATCTGCATCTTGTAGCAGCTGTAACTTCAGTCTGATCTTGGCCGCAACAGTCGCCTCTGCTGGCAGTATCTGCTTTTGCAACCTCCTCACAGCCTGCAAGCTGGTCAGACCTAAAACACGGCGTTGCTGCAGTTCAACGTCCAGATCAGGAAGCACACCATGAAGACCAAGTTCAGCTGCACCAGATACTTACTGCACTGGCCCATCCGAAAGCTGGTCAACTGGGGGCAGAGTTTCCTCAGCAAGGCCCTGTTAGTCACCTGTGAAGTGGCCATGGAGTACATGCTAGCTCTTACCTACTCCCCTCAGGTGAATGTCATCCCTTGGTTACCAGAATTCTGTCTGCATGTCTGGCTTCATCAGCTGCACATGACAGGCTCAGCCATACTCAAACCCCCTCTCCCCCCCCCCCTCTTCAATACTGTTTCAGCCACCTGAGCCAGCTCACAGGCTGGCTGTTACAATTCACCCGTCCCCCCCCCCCCGTGCCCCCGGGCCGCTGCCCCGCCCCCCTTCGCCCAAGCTATGCAGAGCAATTTGAGCGTCGATGAGCGCCAGTTTGCCATAAGTTTGCACTCCATATCAGACATATGTATTGTGCCAGACTCTGTCAATGATTAGTGATTTTGGCAAAAAGTGGTAGTTGTTTCACTTCCCTCTCTCAGGCACTCATTCTTGTGAGCAACTCATCATGAGGTGCCTTTGCGCAGAGTGCCAGACCTGTGATGCAACCATATTGACTGCACCCATTTGAACGCTACGTCTGTCTGTGCAGGTGTGCTGGCTGCATGATCACAAGGTGTCTGACACCTTACTCAAGGAGCACATATGTGACCACACCAACTGAAAGACTGCGTCTGCCCGTGCAGGTGCGCTGGCTGCGTGACCACGAGGTGTCTGATACCCTACTGAAGGAGCTGATGGAGGAGAGCACTCAGGTGTGGTCCTTCATCATGGAGCGTGAGATTGAGTCCCCCGAGAGGTTCCAGGCCATCCAGAGCTACCGAGCTGCCATGGCTGTGCTGCGCCAGCAGGTCCACTACATTGAGCAGCTGCGGGATTCTGGCATGATCGATGAAGCAGAGGAGGGGATGCTGCTCAAGTAAGCCAAAACTTCATTTGGTAGCAGAACAGGCTTGTGTGGAGTCTGGTCGTTGTATATGCCAAGCCTGCATATGCTTTGGCAGTGAGGGTGACTTTCTGAACATGTTTGGGCTGATGCTTTGTGTTGAAGCAGAACAGGCTAACGTGGAGTCTGGTCAGGCTTGCGCGGTAAGCTGCCAAACTTGTATATGTTTTGGCAGTGTGGGTGACCTTCTGAATATGTTTGGGCCAGTGTCTGAGCTTGAATGTGGGTCAACACACAAGCTGTTGCATTCTTGAGAGATTGACAGAGATTGGGATACATTGACAGTCAAAATCCTGGGTGTTGGTAGCCATGCACAGGCTAACCAGGCCTGCATGCTCTGTCCATTCCTCTCTAGCCGATTATTGTCTTCTGTCTTCTGCAGCATGGCTGCTGGTGTACTTCACAGCCTAGTCTTGTGCTAGCTCCAGTCCTTGCCTGGCACTAGGCAGAAAATGTGATGCACAATGAATGCATGAAAGATTGAATGAGTGAGTGAACACCTGAATGCATGTTGCAGGCCAATAGAGAAGCGTGAGAGGTCCCTGCAGAAAGTGTGATGCACAATGAATGCATGAAAGATTGAATGAGTGATTGGGGGAACATTTGAATGCATGTTGCAGGCCAATAGAGAAGCGGGAGAGGTCTCTGCAGCATTCTGGGCCCACCTGGAGGGCCCCCATGCTGCATGACACCCTGTACAACCTGCCCTTCCTGCGCCACGCCCCAAGAAAGCTCATCGAGGTAGGCAATGATGGTAGACAGTGATGGTAGACAACAATGGTAGACAATGATGGTAGACAAGCATGGTAGGCAATGATGGTAGACAGTGATGGTAGACAGTGACGGTAGACAATGATGGGAAGCAATGATGGGAGACAATGGTGGTAGGCAATGATGGTAGACAGTGATGGTAGACAGTGATGGTAGACAATGATGGTAGGCAATGGTGGGAGACAATGATGGTAGACAATGATGGTAGACAATCATGGTAGACAATAATGGTAGGCAATGATGGTACACGATGATGGATCATGCTCCCTGTCCCAGCCATTGCTTGTGATCTTGCTGCGCTACTTTTTTATCCAATCGTGCCAGGCCTATTGTACATGGCATACCCCAATGGTTGCCTGCATAATTCACATTCCTGCCGAGGGGATGCAACAAGTTGCATCACAAAAGTGTGCGTGTTCACCAGCAAACACACTCTGCAGTATGTACAGTCATTGTCATGTCCAGAGACAAGCTTGTTTCTCTGTCTGTAGGTGTTTTTGACCAACGGACGCCTTCAGATGTATCGCAACAAGGAGGTGGTTCACAGTGGCGAGGCAGGAGATGGGGTGTGCTTTGTCATCAATGGCATTGTCAAGGTGGCTTGCATCGACCTGAAGGACACCCAGGACTACTTCCTGGGCTCAGGTGACCAGCGTTGTCTATCTGTCTGTCTGTCTGTCCATCTGTCTGTCCATCTGTCTGTCTGTCGTCTGTCTGTCTGTCTGTCTGACTCAAGGGCCCTGTGGTGTTCAGTGGCAATAATGCCAACCAGTCGTAACCATGCTCAAAAGCTTCCGTAACTTCATCCCACAGTGCTGTATAGCTGTGGTCGGGTATCTGCTTATGCATTGTTGTACTGTGCAGTGACTCCCCTGAAGCAGAGAAAGTCGATGCACTACCTAGAACTCCTGGGAAACATCTGTGTCATCATTCATCAACCCTTGTCTGCAGTACCCTATGCTGTACGTGTTCAGAGCTTTGCATTGTAGTATCATACGTATCATGTAGTATCATTTATATCATCATTTATAGTATCATTTTCCCAATATGCTACAGGGGGGGTATTTGGGCTGTTTGTGGCTTTGACTGGGGAGCGCATGCCAGGAGGGGCTGTTGCCATGGCTGAGGGCAATGCCCTGGGCAAGGGCCCCGTTATTTTCCACCTGTTTGACTCTGGCATTGAGTACATCAGGAGCCAAGCTGCAGGTGAACTAAATCAAATCCTGCTGTACCGAAAACTAGTCCTGGGCTTACAGATAGAATAAAAGCAGCATTCACTGCCTGCAGGCATGAGCGTTGCATGTGTGCTGCCTTGTGCCTCTGTATGTTGTGTCTGCTTGCTTACCACATTCCTGTTTGTCTGTCTGTTTGTCCGTCTGTCCGTACAACTGTTGTCTGTCCGCTTGTCCGTCCATCCGTCTGTCCATTTGTCTGTCTGTTTGTTTGATGATGACTGCCAGCTGAGCTTGCTGCTGAGTTGCATCTACTTTACCTTGTATATGACAGCATGCACTGAGTCTATCCGTGTTCTGCTGTGTCACTTGCACTCGCTCTGTGCAGACAAAAAGGGGCTCAGCCAATCAATGCATGTCTGCGTCACACATGCCTCTGATTTGCCTGCAAGTCTTTCTTGTGGTAGTACAGCAGCTCCCCTCCTGGTGGCAATCGTTGTACACAATCACTGTATACCTTTGGCACCATACTCTATCTGCTGTGGAAATGTACCCTGACTTTTGTCGGCACAGCTTGAGAAAGAGTCATGTGCTCAGCAGCATCTCCCTGCAGTGTCTCTAGGTCACTTCTTCCACATGCAGCTGCACAAGTGAATGACACCAGGCAGGGTTGCTGAGGCTCTGCCACGAGCTATCAAACTTGCAAAGCGTTTAACCTTCCTCTCACCTTCCTGCAATACTCCTGTAACCTTCTACAAAACTTTTTAAACCTTCCTCTAACCTTTTCCTCTCCTCTTTGTCTTCTACAGATAACAAGCCAGATTTCATTCAGCTAAAGCTGGACATGTTCTGCATGACGACGCTCTTTGTGGTTGACACCCTCCTCTTTGTTTTCTTCTACAGATGGCAGGCCGGATTTCATTCAGCTAGAGCTGGACATGTTCCGCATGACGGCGCTCTTTGTGGTTGACACCCTCCTCTTTGTCTTCTTCTGCAGATGGCAGGCCGGATTTCATTCAGCTAGAGCTGGACATGTTCCGCATGACTGCGCTCTTTGTGGTGGAGCGCAACAAGGTGCAGCTCTTGGCTGAACTCTTCAAGCTGCTCAAGCTTTCGGCTCAAGCGTCACGCCATGCCAGCCTTGCTAGGGGGTCCAGGGGGGGCGCCACAAGGGGGACCCAAAACAACCCCAACTTTCAGCTTCAGGTAGTTGTATTCAGAGGAGTCATGCTGTGCTGTGCCGTGCCATGCTGTCCATGGCCGCGCTGTGCTGCTCCATGCTATGTTGTGCTGTGCTGTGCTGTGCTGTGCTGTGCTGTGCTGTGCTGTGCTGTGCTGTGCTATGCTGCTCCATGATAAGCTGTGTGGCTCCATGCTGTGCTGTGCTGCCCCATGATGTGCTGTGCTCCATGCTGTGCTGTGCTGTGCCACAAGGCTATGCTGGGCAACTGTTGCTGCAGACATGAAGAAGCCTGACCTGCAGGATAGAATGCAGCACTTGGATTGACGGTATCTTGGCCACCTTCATTCCAATTTAAATATTGCAGCTCTTCTGGACACTCTTGCACAACTAAAGATATCAACAACTCAAACATGTTTCTGTGGAGAGCAGGAGCAAAGTTGGTTTGACCACACAACAGTGTATTCTGCTAAGAGGCTGTGTACGGCCTCACAGGATTCACGCTGTACATAAGAGATCAGTCTACTCACGAAATGCACTGTTTTTGCAGAGCCAGGACTCTGAAGACACAGATGATCCAGAGATCCCCAAGTTTAACCCGATGCTAATGAAGAAGAGGGGCGGTGAGGCACACTCGCAGCGCCAGGCAGACTCAAAGGAACCGAGGCTCACGACTCTGAGTCAGATGCCGAGTGGTGCTGCGAGCACTGGCGGCATGTCTGATGATGACGGCATGTCCAATTTCGAAACCCCATCTGGCAATCAGGAATCCAAACTCAGGTATTAAATGGACCAATCAGGAATCCAAACTCACGTGCTAATTGGACCAGTATTCATCAAAATTGTGCAGAAAGGGCTGACAACACATCCCATACGTTCTTGCCCAGAGCAAATGCTGTCGTGTATGCTAATGGCATTTTCTGCATAGCCAATGAGTGGGCATCGAGTGGACTCTCATCTAGAGTCAAGGTGAGACATGGTCAATCAACATCATATGGGTCAAAACGGAAGCCCTAGACGCAACCCTAGCCTCTCAGAGCCTGCTGACTGGCTTTGTGCTCGAGATCAGTCCACAAAATGATGGAAGCAGAACCAGATAGCAGAATTTACGGGGCGCCACCAGCGCGTTTTGTGTGCTGGTGACTCACTTATCAAATCCATACTGCTGTCGCATCTTATAAGGAGCTCTCATTGCTGCGCTTCATTTGCCGAGTACTGGCTGGTCATAGCGTCAAGGCCAAAACATGTGGGAAGCAGCAAACGCTCTATTCCAGCACGCAATCTTCAGACTGCTGATGTCCCATTGTGATGTGTCTACCACGTTGTGACGTGTCTACCACATTGTGACGTGTCTACCACATTGTGACATGTCTACCACATTGTGACGTGTCTACCACATCTTGACGTGTCTACCAAATCGTGACATGTCCACCACATTGTGCTGTTATCGTAGACAGCATTGCAGGCAGACGCTTACATATCCAGAACAAGGTGGAGAGCATGGGGATCATACAAGTCAAATCAGGTGC
>JAABUK010005109.1_pt1 | contig 20776 bp, 16 predicted proteins | sample 5559141 | NCBI WGS metagenome assembly JAABUK01 (sample SAMN10711869, study PRJNA513367) | rock metagenome | isolation source: Antarctica rocks | place: Antarctica: Victoria Land, Pudding Butte nord | collected 2016-01-03
TGCGCTTATAATTCTTCTCCATCACATCCATTGCAAGGCTTATTACCGGGCTTTCCGGGTAGCCAATTGCTCTCAGGTCTTTTCCTGATAATTTTAATTTTGCCATAAAAAATATTAAATAGGAAAAATTTTACGTTGGTATAAAAATTACTTTATTTTAAACAGAAGTAAAAAGTATATTCGGGTAAAAATTCATTCCTGCCATGCATACTGTAGAAAACATATTAAGAACAAAAGACGAACCAACCAATATAATCGAGCCCTCTGCTCTGGTAATAGAAGCTTTGCAAAAGCTGATATCAGTTAACCTGAGTTACCTGGTTGTATTTGAAAATAACGAATTTAAAGGTATATTCAGTGAAAGAGATTACACGAGAAAACTTGTATTGCAGGGACGGTCGAGCAGGGAAACAATTGTTCGCGATGTAATGACAACCGATCTGCCGGGGGTAACATTAATAAGTACTGTTGAGGATTGCATGTACCAGATGAATGCCCGTGGCGCCAGGTATCTTGCAGCCTTTGACCGAAATAATTTTATGGGAATAATTACTATTCATGATTTACTGAGAGAAGTATTGGCAAATAAGCAGGAAGTCTTTGACAGTTCGCTTACAAGCTCCCTTTTAGATAATGATGAAGGCGGAAAGTTTTTTTAATGGGTTATCATAACTATAAGAAAAAGCTAAGTCCGATGGAAGAAAAATTTGGAATTGGAATGGCTGTAAAATACGGTAAAAAATATTTTATCGTCTGGTAAAGCAGTTGAAAAAAGTAAAAAGCGGAAAAAGCTGAACAGAATTCTTACAGGTATGCGATAGCTATCGAAACGACACAACGTCGCTAAGAAGAATTACAAATGCCACTGGAAAAAATACATCATTTACTCAATTACATATCCCAATTCTTTCATCCGGTTTTTAAACTTTGCAGCATCAGTACCTGCAACAAGTATGTAATAATTTTCGGCTTTTAATACCAGCGGTTTCAGTACTGTGTCCTGTGCAATAAGCCTGTGCAGATCTTTTGTATCTGCGGGAAGACGGAAAACAAGCACTTTACTTTGCTCTTTTACGGCTTTTGAGTTTTCAAGCAATTGGTTAAAATGGTTTTCCCAATTAGCAGGAAGCTTTTTTCCGACTGTGCTTTTAAATAAAGCAATTTTATTGTGAATGTCTTTATAACTTTTGCAATCTTTTAAAAAGTAGCCGTTAGTCAGGCGAAAACGGTTTGTTGCCAATCTTTCGGCATAGTTTGCCAGCGTTACATTTATGACTTCAAGGTCGCCTTCTGCCAATATTATTAATGACTCTTCATCAAACTGCAGATTATTGGTCTTCTCAGTATCAGTGCTTTCATACTCATTAGTTATGCCTAAAACATAGGCGCCTAAAGGTGTTAGTTTAAAATACTGCAAACCATCATAACCGGAGAAATAAGTTTCTCCAAGAGCGTCGGTATTAATATTGTTATAAGCAATCTCAATAAGACCGAAAGCTGCATACAAAAAAACAGAACCTGTGATAAATGCTTTTTTAACCATTGTATCATAGGTTGTATAATCTACATCTTTTTTCTCAGGAATTCTTATGCTGCCACGGTAATACATACCCTGGTAAGTCAGGTAATTTCTTGCAGCAGAAAGAGTTACAGGCTTTACATCAATAGCCCGTGTGCTTACATATTCAAGCAGGTTTTCGGTGCTGACCCATTTATTCTGCGGCAGCAGCCGGAAAACATCCTGCAGATGTTTTTCCATATCTTTATACAAATCAGAGCCGCCTACGTGCTGCCAGCCTTTTAAATGCTGTAAAACAAAAACAGGGGAATCGAGTTTAAAATAATGATTTGTAAAAATATCTTTTATGATATCAGCATTGTTGGCAGAAATTGTTTTAAATGAATATTGATACAACATACCCGATAACAGCATACTCCGTATTTTAGATATATCTGTATCTGCCGCATTATATTCTGTAATGCTGCAAACCCTTTGCAGCTTGGTAAGTGTAGCGTCGGCAGGTCTGCCGCTGCTGTTATATTTAATGTTTTGCTGCATCTGGTAAGAAAGCAGGCGGGGCAATTCCTGCTGTATCAGCGTTTCTGCGGTAAAGACAAAATCTGTCTTTGGAATTTCATCTGTTGGAATTATATTATAATAAAGAGGCTTTGGAAAATAATTTACCAGCAGATTTTTTAATACCGGGTGAAGTGACAAAACAAAATGTGTTTTTACAGTAGCATAAGTGATATATTGATTATACATTTTTACAGAGAAAAAGTAAAACTCCCTTTTCAGCTCTGCCTTGTAGGCAGGGCTTACTATATCTTCATTAAGAAACCTGCTTGCTTCTTCGTCTGACATTTCCGCTCTGAACAATAGCTTTTCAATCAGTTTATATACTGGCTGAGGCAGAGATTGCAAAAAAGCTTTGAGTATTGTATCATTTTGAAAGACAGCAAAGCTTGTCTGCATCATTTCTGTCTTGGTAAAAGTTTTTTTGCTGTTTAAAAGAACGATAACGTTTTGAGCATTTACCTTTTCCCAGCTTTCAAAGGGGTGAGATACAAAAAACTTTCTTGCTAAGAAGAAAAGCCCTTTATCAAGATTGTCTTTTGTATACGCTTCCTGCAGAAGCTCCAATTTTTCTTTAGAAATCATTGTAGTTTAATTATCCCAACATAAAATTGATATCATCTTCAGAAATAGACTTCAGCGAAGCGCTGTCGGCGGAAATAATCGCGTTAAAAATTTCCGCTTTTTTCTCCTGCAGCTGCAGTATTTTTTCTTCTATGCTTCCCTGTGTAATTAGCTTGTAGCTAAGCACCGTTTTGTCTTGCCCAATGCGATGGCTTCTGTCTATCGCCTGATTTTCGGCTGCCTTGTTCCACCAGGGGTCGAAGATGAAAACCATATCTGCCGCAGTAAGATTGAGACCTGTACCACCGGTTTTTAATGTAAGCAAAAATACTTTGCAGTTTGCATCGTTTTGAAATCGCTCTACCAACTGCTGCCGGTTGCTGGTAGAGCCGCTCATTGAAACGTATTCGATTCCCTGCTCTTCAAGTTTTTCTCCTATTAAATCTAATGCAGCTAAATAATTTACAAACACCAACACTTTGTGCCTGTTGGCCAAAGCATCTGACAGTTGCTCAATCAGCAGCTCTATTTTTGGCGAAGTTACCTGTCCATTGCTTGGCCCTTCGGGTATCGAAGCAATTTGCCTTAATTCATTTAATGCCTGGAAAACAAAAAACTGCGATTGTTGTATTCCTTTTAATGCTATTTGTTGTTCAATAGCTTGTTTGTAAAATAACCTGCGTTGTTCGTATAGCTTCTTTTGCGCTTCGCTCATTTCTACATACAGCACCTGTTCAATCTTGTCGGGCAATTCTTTCAGCACATCTTTTTTCAATCTTCTTAAGATAAAGGGGTAAATTTTCTTCCTTAACTCTGCCGTCACATCTTTATCATTGTGCTTTTGTATGGGCGACAAATAATATTGGTTAAAACTTTCCAGACTGCCAAACATGGGCGGATTTAAAAAACGAAAAAGAGAGTATAATTCGCTTAAATTATTCTCGATAGGCGTACCGCTGAGCGCTAATCTGTGTCTTCCTTGCAACAGCATGACCGCTTTAGAGATTTGTGCCTGCATATTCTTTATATTCTGCGATTCGTCCAGCACTACATAATAAAAATCAAGCTCTTTAAACTTCTCAATGTCATTGCGTACCATGGCATACGTGGTAAGAATAATATTATGCTGCAAGGCGTCGTCTATATTTCTGCTGTTTGCATAGTAAGTATAATGCGTCAGTTGCGAAGCAAACTTTTCCAGTTCCTTTTCCCAATTAAATAATAAGCTTTTAGGCATTACTATCAGCGAAGATTTTTTTTCGGCAGGATAAAGAGATGCAAGTAAAGTAATGGTTTGCAAAGTTTTTCCAAGCCCCATATCGTCTGCAAGACAGCCGCCGAGTTTGTTGTCGTGCAAATATTTCAGCCAGGTATAACCCTGCTTTTGATAAGGACGCAATTCTGCCTGTACAGCAGGTAATTTTACTTTGCTTTTGTGCAGTGTATTAAATCCTTCAAAAATGCTTTTTGATTTTTTAAATGTTTCCGCAGCAATTTTTTCATCAATCAAATCTTCTACCAAAGGCAGGTCGAAAAATGATATTTGAGCATTTTCTTTTTTCTTTTTAAACAAACGCTGCAGCTTTTGCATGTAGCTTTCGTTTACGATAGCGTGTGTGCCGTCGCTCAGCAATATGTACCTGTTTTTATTGTATTGCTGCAAAGCATCGAACAACGAAAAGGCTTCATTATTAAAATGAAGCGTAGCATCGCCTTCTAAAAAGTCAATGCCATGATTAAGCTTCAGTTCAAGCCTTGGAGTAGTTGTGCTTATTTTATAGGTTTTTAGTTTTTCTGCACCCAATACTTTATAAGAAGTAAGCAATGCCGGAAGGTCGTTGTAAATAAAACCTGCTGCCACTTCACGCGGAATTATAAAAAGGTGCTCTTCGAGCACAATGTCAAGCGTTTTCTTTTTGCCTTGTTTGGGTATATGTTTTTGCAGCAATTTTTCAATCGTTTGTAAAGCCGCTTCATTAGATTCCTGTTCTACAGGTTTTACATCTATCACCTGTTCCACTTCATTTACTGATGCAAAGAACTGCAGGTCGTAATCATTCAGCAAACCTGCATCAATTCCCGGCAAGACCTGCGACACACGCATATATAAAGAATCATCTGCGTCTATCTTTTCAAAAACCAGCACAGGCGTTGTAGCTATTGCCTCTTTTGAAAACGATACGGTGTAGTTTTCATAAGAAAGCTCCACATTTTGTACATAAGAAAAAAACAATGAAAGAAATTTTGGAATATCCCTCAAATCCATTTGTGTATTAAATAACAAAACGGAATTAAAATTTCGTCCTATAGACGGTATTTCCATCACCTTGCCGCCGACATAAATATTATTTTCATTAATAAATTTAAAATCCGTATATAATTCGTCCTCTGCCAATACCTGCAATAAAGCATTTATTTTTTTATCAGCAGCGGCAGTAAGCATCAAATATGGCTTGCCCGTATTTGGTGCTGCGGTAATTACCGTGCCTTTTTCATCTGTCCACAATTTGCTTTGCAGCAGCATTTCTATTAAATAATCGTTTTCGTGCAGGTACACTTTTCCACCGGCATTCTCCCAATCAATCATAAAATTTGAGCGGTCAGTGATAGCATGTATAGATTTTAAAACAGTTCGTACAACTCCTGTATATTGCTGGTAATCAACTTCTGTTGGTACACCTTTTTCATTACGAACTTCAATGTATGCACCTGTTTCATCAAACATCAGGCAAAATACTACGGACACTGCTTTGGCTGAAGCTACAGGCAAAAACTGCTTTTCACGCTTAAATGTTTCAAACAACACATTACTCATATTATTCCTTCTTAATCTTCAAAAGTAAAGTGCCTGTAAAAAATAACGGGAGAATTTAACTAACACTTTTGTGAATAACCTGTACAAATGATTATATAAACAAAATAACCAGCAATAATAAGTTTGAATTGCAGGGGAACAAGGATAGAAAATTGAAATTTTACAAAAAAAAATAGAGAATTTAATGTCAGACTGGTTTTTTTTAAGTTATAATTGGATTTAAAAGGAAATCAGTTAAAATAACTGCCAATTGCGAAAAGGAAAGAATCAAAAAAATCATACGGAAAAATTGTTTTAACAAATTGTATATTGTGCTGCCATTTTTAATTATTAATGAACAAACGATGCGATTGAAAACGAATAACCTGAAGAAATACCTTTATTTATCGCTCGCAACTGCAGTCATCTTCCTTGCATGGAAAGGTGAAATAGGAATTGACAGAAGTAAATTAACCGAAGACCAGAAACGCCTTCCTGAAAATGCTGTAAGCGCTTTAAAAGTTGCAAACGGACTTAAGGCTGCGCTATTTGCGAGCGAACCAATGATGACCAATCCTACCAATATGGATATAGATGACAGAGGCAGGGTTTGGATTACCGAAGCATATAACTACCGAATTAATCTTCATCCCGATCATCCGCACAAAGAAGCGGGCGACCGTATTTTAATTCTTGAAGACACCAACGGAGACGGAAAAGCCGACACCAGTAAAGTTTTTTACCAGGATACCAGCATAAATGCAGCATTGGGAATTGCGGTATTAGGAAACAAGGTAATTGTCTCGTGCAGCCCAAATGTGTTTGTGCTAACCGATACAAACGGCGATGACAAAGCAGATAAAAAAGAGACGCTATTCAGCGGAATAGGCGGTGAGCAGCATGATCATGCTATCCACGCTTTCACCTTTGGTCCTGATGGAAAACTATATTTTAATTTTGGAAACGCAGGCGACAGCATTTTCGATAAAAATGGTACAGTTGTAAAAGATTTGGAAGGTGTTGAAGTAAACGGAAAAGGCAAGCCTTACCGCCAGGGAATGGTTTTTCGCTGCGATATGGATGGAAGTAATTTTGAAGTGTTGGCTAATAACTTTCGTAATAACTACGAAGTAGCAGTGGATGCCTTCGGCAATATGTGGCAATCGGATAATGATGATGATGGAAACAGGGGTGTGCGTATTAATTATATTTTAGAATATGGCAATTATGGATATACCGATGAAATGACCGGCGCGGGCTGGAGATCAAGAAGAGTAAATATGGAAGATTCTATTCCCCTGCAGCACTGGCATTTGAATGATCCGGGTGTGGTGCCTAACTTATTGCAAACCGGCTCAGGATCCCCGACAGGAATGCTTATTTACGAAGGCAATCTTCTTCCTGCCGTATATCAGGGACAAATGATTCATGGTGAGCCAGGTCATAATGTGGTCCGTTCTTATCCTGTTAAGAAAAATGGCGCCGGGTATACTGCTGAAATTTCCAATATTGTCGAGTCTGTAGATGATAAATGGTTTCGACCTTCAGACGTTTGCATAGCGCCCGATGGCTCGTTGTTTATAGCTGATTGGTATGACCCGGGTGTAGGTGGCCACGAAGTTGGCGACCTCGACAGGGGAAGAGTATTCAGAGTAGCTCCCGATGTTTCACAATATAAAATTCCCGCATATTCTCTCAATACTGCTCTTGATGCAATTAAGGCGCTTGAAAACCCCAACCTCGCTACCCGCTACATGGCCTGGCAAAAGCTGCATCAGCAAGGCATGGCAGCAGAAAATGATTTAGTCAATGTTTTTAATAACGATGCTAACCCGCGTTTTCGTGCAAGAGCTTTCTGGTTATTGACGAAATTACCCGGAAAAGGTTCGGAATATGTTTACAAAGCATTAAAAGATAAAAATGAAGATTTACGAATTGCAGCTTTTAAAGCAGCGCGTGAACTTAAGATAGATCTTATCCCGCTTGTAAAACAGGTTGTTAATGATCCTTCTGCACAGATTCGAAGGGAAGCTCTGATTGGTTTACGGCACAATTCTTCACCTGAAGCTCCGGCTTTATGGGCAACTTTAGCACAGCAATATGATGGTAAAGACCGCTGGTATCTGGAAGCGTTGGGCATCAGCGCCGACAAACAGTGGGATAATTATTTTGCCGAATGGAAAAAACAAACAGGCGATAACTGGAACACTGCTGCAGGCAGAGACATTATCTGGAGGTCGAGAGCAAAAGCTTCATTGCCTTTGCTTGCTGCCATTATTGAAGATAATAACACCGATCCGGCAAAAAACCTTAAATACTTCCGGGCTTTTGATTTTTATAACGATCCTTCCAAACAGCAGGTTCTGCTTTCTTTGTTAAATGGAAATCACCCAAATCAACAATTGATCACAACCTACGCTCTTCTGCAAATGGATACCGCCAACCTGGTTATGAATGACGTTTTGAAAAGTGCAATTGACAGAAGCCTTGAAACATCTAAAGGCAGCCAGCAATTCCTCGATGTTTTGGCAAAATACAAGATTAAAAATAAGAACCGGGAATTGCTGGATATGGCCATAAACGATAAAAATGATGAGACAAAAGCAATGGCTGTAAAATTGGTGATGGCAAACAATGGAGAAAGCCTGGTAAGAGCGGCTATTCATAAGGATACAGCAACGGCTATGATAGTCACGGGTGCATTAGGCGGCTCTGAAGATGCTACAATAAAAGATTTCCTTAAATCGCTTTTAATGGATAAAACCCTTAATTTGAAAGTAAGAAAGAAAGCTACGCAAATGTTTGGTAATGGCTACACAGGCCAGGAAAAGCTAATGGCTTTGGTATCTGATAAAAAGTTGCCTGCCGAATTGCGTTCTGCGGCTCAGGCCTCATTATTAAAAGCATGGCGGTCAGACATAAAATCGCAGGCAGCAGCATTTTATAACACCGGCGGAAGTAATAATTCACTTCAGTCCGTAACCAGTTTAATAAAGCTCAGCGGTAATGCAGATAATGGCAAAAATATGTTTATGAATACCTGCTCATCGTGCCACCAGGTTAACAATAAGGGAATCAATTTTGGTCCTGACTTATCAGAAATAGGCGCTAAATACGGAAAAGAAGGGTTGTATCAGAATGTTTTAAATCCTGATGCAGGTATCGCTTTTGGCTATGAAGGATTTGTGTTTACAACCAAAGACGGCAACCAGTTGCTGGGCTACATTACCAGTGAAACAAAAGAAGACATGTCGGTAAAAATGATGGGCGGAACTGTATCAAAAATTAAGAAAAGCGACGTAGTTTCTAAAAAACCTTATGAGCATTCGCTAATGCCTGCTGGCCTGGTTAACGGAATGAAGCAAAAGGAAGTGGTAGATTTGATTGAATATTTGTCTGTATTGAAAAAGAAAAGATAGTTGTTTTACAAAAGTTAATTCAGCAATTACTTCTGTGCTGTAATTGCTGAATTAACTTGAGAAAAGAAGGATTATATTGGTAAAATCTATTTTCAAACTTAAAATTTCAGTATAAAACATAATTGATCAAATAATATTTTCATCCAGGGCCAGTATTATAGCTGTCGTGCGAAAAATCTTCTCTCTCCTCCCCTTGAGGACAATGTTATTTAGTTAAGAAACTTTTGTTTCTCTTGCTCCATAGGAGCAAGATATTGGTAGAATTAATTGTCCAGAGTATTATAAGCGTGCCGTAGGTACGCTACCTTTTATTCCGCACCTACGGAGCGGTTAAATCATTTTTAATGTCTCTATTCTACCAACATTTCACCTCTATCAGGTTGTAAAACATCTTGCCCAAAGACCTGCCTTTCATGGCTGCGGTGTCCCGGCTACTGATATCCCATCGCCTGCAACCTGAACAACTCCGCATACCGGCCTTCCTGCTCCAGTAATTCTTCATGACTTCCAATTTCAGTAAGCTCACCTTTTTCAAGAACCAATATCCTGTCTGCCATACGAACGGTGGAAAAACGGTGTGATATTAATACTGCCGATTTTCCTTTCGTTAATTCAGCGAAGCGTTGAAAAACTTCGTACTCTGCTCTTGCGTCTAAGGCTGCCGTAGGTTCATCTAATATCAGCAGTTGGGCATCTTTCATATACGCTCTTGCCAATGCTATTTTTTGCCACTCACCGCCAGACAAATCAATACCATTATTAAAGCGCCTGCCAAGCATTTGCTCGTATTTATCCGGCAAATTTTGTATCATAGGATGAGCCATGCTTTGAACGGAGGCAGTCTTTATAAGATCAGCATTGGCTACTTCACTTATATTGCCAACAGCAATATTCTGGCCTGCGCTTAGCTGGTATTTTATATAATCCTGAAAGATAACGCCTATCTGGATTCTCAATTCGTTTAGGTCATATTGCCGCAGGTCAATTCCATCCAGCAAAATCCGGCCTTCTGTGGGATCGTATAAACGGGCAAGTAATTTTACCAGCGTTGTTTTTCCTGCTCCGTTTTCGCCGACCAGCGCAATCTTTTCTCCCGGGTACAAAGTAAAACTCAGATGACGGTTAGCCCAGCGTTCCGAATTGGAATATTTAAAGCCGACATTCTCAAAAGTAAAACCAAGCCTGATTGGTTTTGGAAATGGAAGCGGGTTAGCTGACAAAACAATTTTGGGTTTTATTTCGAAGAATTCAAAAAAATCCTGCAGGTAAACTGCTCCCTGCGACACACTTGTAAAGCGGATTAAAATCCCTTCGAGCAGACTTCTCAGTTGCCTGAAAGAGCCTGCAAGAAAAGTAAGCGTGCCGATAGATATTTTACCGGAAACTGCGTCAGCAATGATAAATACATAAGCGCCGTAGTAACCGGCGCTTCCCAGCATAGCGAAAAATGTGCCCCAGGCAGTACGCCTGATCGCCAAACGCTTATTGTCTCCATAAAATTTGTTGGACAACTGGCGGAAGCGATTGATGATGAAACCCGATAAATTGAAGATTTTTACTTCTTTAGCCGTTTCGTCGCTTGCTCCTAAAAAACGTACGTAATCGAGTTCTCTTCTTTCAGGCGTTTGCCTTCTGCTGAGCGCATAGGTTTTATCGTTAAAATAAGCTTCGCCAAGAAAGGCAGGTATTATAGCTATTAATAGCAATACGATCAGCCACGGGTTAAATGCCAGCAAACCGGCTGCAAGAAAAGCCATGGTTATCAAATCCTGCACCTGGCTCAGCACCTGCGAAAGCAATATAGTACGGCCAACTGTTTGCTGCCTTGCCCGTTCCAGCTTATCATAAAAGGCCGAATTTTCAAAATGGTCAAGATCAAGCGTGGCCGCATGACTCATGATTTTTATAGAAGTATGGTTGGAAAAAAGATCGCCAAGCAAACTATCCATTAATGTTATCGCCCTGCTTAAACTGTCAGATAATATTGCCAGGCCAAACTCTGCAGCTACAAGCGTCCATAAATGATGAGAAGATAAATTTGCCTTGTTTTGGCTTAACAAAACAACCTGGTCTATAATCAATTTACCAACGTATAAAATGGCGAGCGGAGTGGCCGATTTTACGATCCGCAGGAGTGAGTTAACAACAGTTATCCATGGACTGGTTTCCCATACAAGTTTAAAAAATCGCGGGAGATTACGCAGCGCTGAAAGCCGGTCTTTGAAGGATAATTGGTTAGTTACTGTTTTACCGTTTTTTTCTTTATTAAAGAGATTTTGTAAGAGACTCATTTGTAAAAGTAAGAAGGTTTCTCTCTAATTCATTTCAGATAAAAACTTACCAAAATTTCAACATCTGCTATGGTTTTATTTCTCAGCGATACATCTCATTCAATACTAATAAATTGCTCTTCCCCGTTCCATCGCTCCAATGAAACCAATACGTTTGCATTAGCAGCCGAAGGTGTATAATCTAACATAACTGTCTTGCTTTCACCTGGTAAAACTGATACATAATTATCGCTGTAAAACACGGGTAAGATCCTTAAACAGAATTTTGAATCAGCAAGCCGTTGACTGTCTGTCTCCTCACCGTCAGCTTTTGAAAATATGAAAAATCTCTAAAATCATTTCTATACAGTCTCTTAGGCTTAGAAATTTATTTTAGTTTAGAAATAGGGAGAATGAAATATTCCTGCAATACCACCTTAAATCCTTTTTTTGCTATAAATCCTTTTCAGCAAGACCGTGACATATAACCAGGCATTAGTTTTTATAGCATTATTCTTGTCAGCGCTGTTGTATAAAGGATATTTTTTTCTGTAAAAGAAAACTTCAATTTTATCTCAAAGGCATTTTTTGCTATTTTTATTACAAAAAACACTTTTTAATGATTATATCATTTAAGACCTTGCTGCCTCTCCTGTTAATAACCGTTCTTTCGTGCAATGCAAGCCGCCGTAATGTTGCTCAAACCAAAGAATTATTTAAGTCATCAACTTTTATCCCTGTTGAAAGTTTTACAAAAGGAGTGGAAGGTCCTGCAGTTGATAAAGCAGGTATTTTGTACGCGGTAAACTTTGCACATGACGGCACTATAGGCATGATAACACCTTCGGGACAAGCAAGTATTTTTTTAGAACTTCCTGGCAAAAGCATTGGTAATGGTATCCGGTTTAACAGTAAGGGTGAAATGCTTATTGCTGATTATACCAACCATAATATTTTAAAAGCAGATATGGGCACTAAACAGCTAAGTGTGTTTGCCCATGAATCGTCTATGAGCCAGCCTAATGACATAGCTATTGACAACAAGGATCGCCTATACGCCAGTGATCCAAATTGGAAGGAAGGTACAGGCCGCATCTGGACTATCGGAACTGATGGTAAAGTAACTCTGCTGGAAGATCATATGGGAACTGCAAATGGAATTGAAGTAAGCCCTGATAATAAAAAATTGTATGTAAATGAATCTGTTCAGCGTAATGTATGGGTGTATGATTTATCGGGTAATGGTCAGGTAAGCAATAAACGCTTACTGATTAAGTTTCCTGATTTTGGTATGGATGGAATGCGGTGCGATGTAAAAGGCAATTTATATATAGCTCGTTTTGAAAAGGGAACAATTGCAAAAGTTTCGCCCGAAGGCAAACTTTTAAATGAAATAACATTAATTGGAAAAAAGCCTACAAATATTGCCTTTGGCGGAAAAGATGGCCGCACAGCTTATGTTACTTTGCAGGACAATCAAAATATTGAAACTTTCCGCGTAGACATACCCGGACGCGAATGGATGATGCAACAGTCTGAAAAGTAAATAATACAACTAAGGACTTATTTTATTTTCCCACTTCGAACTATTGGTTCTTATATTTATTCATCAATAAAAGTTAATTATATAGCACATCTCAAAATACAACTACTGCCAAACCTGCTGGATTATCAAAGGCAGATTAAAACATCAAAACGCTAATGATTATTATAACAATGTTTAAAAATAGAATTATCTTAAAATGGGTGAATTTTCTATTTGTTCTTCTTACAATTAGCTTTCATAAAACAGTTGCCGGACAAACTCAAATAACTGCAGATTTCAGCCTTCATGCTGATCCTCCCTTAATTAAAACAAAATTTAATGTTTATCAAACGCCATTAGCTCCTATGAGCCGCCTGGAAAGAGATATGCCTTTATTAAAAGAACTGCAGATACGGTCTCTTCGCTTTGAAACTGCATGGGGTAAAAGTGTCGACTTCAATGCTCCGTCTATAACAGGTACTTTTCCTGAATTTAAATATAACAGAACCGGTTATACGCGTTTTATAAAAGGGGTGTTGTCGCAAAATGTATATCCCTTACTCACAGTAGGTTATAATCCTGACCCGTTAAAACCGGGAAAAGATTCTCGTGATAAGCCTGATGATATGAAAGCCTGGCAAAAGATATCAAAAGATTTTGCGCTGCATTGGAAGCAGTTGGGTGTAAAGCCCATTGATTATGAAATATGGAATGAGCCTGACCTGAATATATTCTTTAATGGTACAAAAGCTGATTATTTTGATATTTATAAAGCTGGCTCTGCAGGTATTAAAGAAGGAGACCCAAATGCTAAAGTTGGTGGTCCTGTAGCCGCGTTTTCTGGCTGGTATCAAGACTTTTTAAGCTTTGTCAAATCAAACAACCTGCCTCTTGATTTTCTTTCGGGACATGCTTATGCCAATGCACCACGTCAACTCGATTCTATGCGTTCTGCATTAGGAAAGTATAACTGGCCGCAGGTAGAAATGTACATGACAGAATATGCTTCTTATACCTCTTCTCCTAATACAGATATTGCTGAGGGAGGTGCACAGGAACGCTACGTGGCCGCAGCAGATTTCCTAAGTGATGCCAAGATGTTTTTGAACTATACAGAGCTTACTAAAGTATATTGGGCTCAATGGCTGGACGTTGAGCTTTTATCAAAAGAGGGAAAGTGGTATTATAATAAAGGCACCGATAAGATGGGACTGGTAGATTTATCCGGAAATCTTAAAGCCTTGTTTAATGGCTTTAAGATTTATAATATGATGCCTGTTGACCGTAATGATGTTACAGTTAGTGGCAAAGCAGTAGATGCAATGGCTTCATCTGATTCGAACAATGCAGCTCTTGTAATCTGGAACCCTGCAAATTATGATACAACAGTCACTGTTTCACTAAATCGTATCCCGTTTTCAAAAGGTAAAATAGAAGTTTTCAGGATAGATTCGAAGCATTCGAGTTATTATGAAAATGGTAAGGATGAACTGGAGATGACAGAGGCCATCCCGCTTACTGCAAATGCTTTTAACTGGTCAGGGGTACTTCCGGCAAAAGGAGTTGTTTTTTTTAAAATATCTGATGGTTCAACGGTTTCAGAATTAAGATCAAATGCAGCAGCACAAGACGTTCGTACTTATCATTGGTTTTCTGACAGGGGAAATTCTAATTATGCAGATTTTGACCGGATTACATGGATAGCCCGTTTAGGAATGGGATTAGAAAAAGATACAGGAATATCACAAATTGGTGTTGAAATGATTAATATTCCCGCCAGCCTGCGTATTACAGCAGAAACCTTTGGCGAACCACACGCGATTAATAATAATTCACTTTTAGGCTACCGGTTTGATTTTATGGATAATTCAGGAAAATACATAAAAAGTATTCTTTATCATGGCGGGATTTATAATGTAAACCGGAATGTTGAATTGCCCTGGGCGAAAGGTGTACAGGCAGATACTATACGTTCAATAAATATTAAAAATGCCAGCATTAACATAGCTAAGCTTGTTCCTCCAAATTTTAGCGGAAAAATGGTGCTAAGTTTCTTATTACAAGATACCGGAAGAAACTCAGGAGTAAAGTTTAAAGTATTTAAAAATAGCACGCAAACAATTTTACATAATCTTAAAAGAAGTTAAAATTAGTTTTACTTTCAATAATTATTATTTATGAATAAGTATCTGCTAATTCTAAAGTTCCCCCGAAAAATTTTACTGCTGGTAATTTTAATAAGCTTTATCTTTTTACTAACGGAATGTAAGGTTAATTCATCTGCCGGAAGAAAAAATCCAAAAGGCATACGTGTACTTATAGTGGGCGGAGGATCTTCACACGATTTTGATCGCTGGTATAAACAGGCTGATGCAAAAACTCTTGAAAGAGACGGATTAGCTATCGTAACATATACCAGTAACCCTGATTCTATATTATACTATTTACCAAGTACTGATGTACTTTTTTTAAGCAATAATCAGCCTGTTGATAATCCTAAAGTCAGACGGGCTATTTTCGATCATATAAATTCAGGCAAAGGTCTTATTCTTGCACATGCGGCATTATGGTACAACTGGAAAGACTGGCCTGAGTACAATTTGCAATTGGCAAGCGGAGGATCACGGGGTCACAATGAGTATGGCAGTTTTAATGTAACTGTCATAAATAAAAACCATCCCGTTACAAAAGGAGTGGAAAACAAATTTACCCTTAAGGACGAGCTTTATTATTATACACCTGATCCTGCCGGTGCAGGGGCAGAGGTATTAGCAACTGCAAGCGCTGAAAGTTCTGATAAAACTTACCCTTCTGTTTTTGTTGTAAAACATCCTAAAGCAAGGATAGTTGGGATAGCATTAGGTCATGATGCAGCGTCTCATGATATTGCGCCTTATCAAAATTTATTAAGAAATGCAGTCAGATGGGTTGCACATAAATAGGAATATAAATTCGATAATAATGTACTTTAATTCTTCACTTGGATACTTTCTCTTTCATTAAATTCATCTGTGCATGAGCAATTCAACAGCAAAAATGCAAAGCCTTTATTTACCTTAATTTTTTATCAATCTTTGAAGGTTTAAAAATAAAACGAGCACAAAGATGAGTATTTTATCAATTTTTTTCTTTTAAGGCTTGTATTAATTTAATTGTAAATTAAATATAATGCCTCACCCCGGCCCCGTTTTGATTGAAACTTATTTAGGCAGGTCTGGTCGCACACATTAGCTCCCGTTACTCTGATATTGGAAAACCGTGTCAGTAGAAGAAAAGTTAATGCTGCCAGCATATTACAACAACCAAAAATAAAAAGCGGACCATTCCGGAATTGCAAAAGGTCGAAGAAATTTTTCATTAAAAGTCTATTTAATTGTAATAGCCTGCGCGTTTCTATTAAAGGCAAGTAGGGTTTATTACAGCTTCCGCTAATAGCCCTCAAAAGCTAATTTATGGCTGAGAGGGATAGTGACTGTTTGTATTAAGGATTATTTATACTTTTCAAACAATCCTGCTTTTAATAGGGATTACGGTTTTGTCAATTGAATGAAGCCTTGAATTCCAAAGGTGAAAGATTGGTTTTGCTTTTGAATAATTTGCTGAATGACTGGGAATGCTCAAAACCTAACTCGTAGGCAATTTCACTTACCGATAAATCAGTGGTAGACAATTTTTCTTTGGCCATTTCAATCAATTTATGATGTAGGTGTTGCTGGGCATTTTGCCCTGTTAGCACCTTCAATAAACTGCCTAAATAACCGGGCGATATGTTTAAGGCTTCGGCAATATACCCAACAGTCGGTAATCCTTTTTTTGCTAAAGCATCGCTTTTAAAATAGGCGGTAAGCATCTCTTCCAGGCGGTCCAAAATTTGATAGTTGTTTATTTTCCTGGTAATAAATTGGCGCTGGTAAAACCGATCTGCATAAGTTAATTAAGCCTTATATCTTTCGGATAAGGCGTATTCCACAAAAAATCAGGATGAATCAGTATCATCCATCCTGAAGGTATTTGTGTTGAATCTTTTTCAAACTCCAGGCCCCAAACCTGCCCCGGCGACATAAAAAACATCACCCCTTCATCAAAATCACAGTCCTGCTGACCGTATTTGATCCTGGCGTTTAAATCCCTTTTTAAAGAGATGGAATAAAAATCAAAAATCAAACTGATCGGCTCATCGATAACCTGAGGCTTAAAGGCCTCAATATTGATCATACTAAGAGCACAGTGTTGCCTTCACTTTTAGGCAGGAAGCCAACTTCGCTCAAAGAATATTTACAATCGGTTTATGGCAAATAAAGATTTCTCATTATAGAAGACACTTATAATTATTAAAAAAACGTCTCCTTAAATAAAATTACTCTTAAAAAAGAACAATCATTTTTAACTAAAAAAATAAATTACTTATATGAAAAATGTAACTGTAAATGCACTGATGGATGAAAAAGTCAAAGGTGTGCCTGTTGAAGGTATGGAGGGTTTTACCCATCACTTTGCAAATGTTAATGAAACCAGGATTCACTACGTAATGGGAGGAAGTGGTCCTGCAATAGTATTATTTCACGGCTGGCCTTATTCGTGGTTCGAGTGGCGCAACATTATGCCTGCCCTGAGCACCGCCGGATTTACAGTTATTGCTCCCGATTTGCGGGGTTTCGGTGATTCGGACAAGCCTGATTCAGGGTACTTAAAAACAAACGTGGCGAAAGATATTTATGAGCTGGTAAAGCAGCTTGGATTTGATAAAATTAACCTCATAGGTGTGGATATTGGAATGATGGTAGCTTATGCATACGCTTCCTCGTACCCGGATAAAGTTAACCATTTAGTATTAGCTGAAGGGGTGCTTCCTGGCTTTGGAGTGAAGAAATAATGAATCCGGCGACAGGCGGAAGCTGGCATTTCGGTTTTCAGGCGCAGGCAAAATTTGCCGCAATGGTTACTGAAGGCAATGAAGCTAAATATCTTACTGATTTTTGGAACTTTATGGAACCATTACATGGCCCAAATAAAGAGACGAGTGAAGAATTATTAAAACATTATACAAGTCCGGGTGGTATGTTAGGTGGTTTTCAACACTATGCAACTTTACTCGATGATGGAAAATATAACCGTGAAAACCTTACAATGTTGCCCATGCCGGTTTTGGTACTAAATGGAGATCACGGCTTACCACAGTCCCTAACTTTAGCGAGTGTTAAGCAAGTGGCATCAGACATAATCACGGAACTTGTTCCTGATAGCGATCATCCTTTGGCAGAAGGAAATCCTGAATATACAGCCAAAACCTTAATTAATTTTTTTTAAGGCAACAAATCTGAAAGATAACATCAAACTTCTTAACATGAAAAATTGATGCAGGCATTAATAACAGGATTTTTTTATCCAAATAGATAGTATTGTTATGTCAACCTATGCCAGGTTTACACCATTTGGTGTAAACCAATTTCAGTATAATACAGTTGTGAAGTATAATCTTACCACATACAATAAGAATATCAGGTTCAAATATTGTATTTTCTGCTATTTTATAATCAATAGGATCATAAGCCTTGCAATCTTTACAGCCACTTTTTCTTAATGCTAATGTAAACTCGGTTCTTAATTCTGAAGCTACCCGCTGATGTTCGGGTATTGGCATTGGACTCATTGCTACAGGATGTCCTTCAATCAATTCCCACCGGCCTTCCCAGTAAAGCCAGTCATTGTAAGTATAAAGTGGAATGTATTTTTCAGCTAATTTCATATCTAAAATTATTGAGAACATACTACGTTCAAAGTTCACTCCCACACATTATCCAACAATGGAGAAATTATGCATGTATCGCTCAATATAAATTTAAAGCCATTTACATACGATTGCAATTCGTATTTTCCTTTTATTAGCTCATAAATCTCAATTATTTTTTTATCAGCATCTGCAATAAGGTAATACTTTACTCCCTGCTGCTGATAAATAAGATATTTAGTATTTCTGTCTCTTAATGTTGTAGAAGGAGAAAGAATTTCAACAGCAACGACAGGTGGAAAATCCAAAAAAGATTTTTTAATCTTACCGTAAACAATTAAAACATCAGGTTGAATAGTAGTATCTTCTGACACCTTATAATCCAAAGGTGAGTACACTTTGCAGTCCTTACATTTTTTTTTCAACTCATCCTTATATTCATAAATCAGATCTGCTGATAATTGCTGATGTTTAGGAATTGGCAGCGGGCTCATTGCAATAGGATGGCCTTCAATCAGTTCCCAACGACCTTCCCATTGAATATAATCATCATAAGTGTAATGCGGTATTATTTTGTTTGATAAACCCATAAATCAAATGTAACTATAAAATTAGTACTTTGCGGTTACCCCAACATAATTCTGAGGCGTAATTTCCCTCAGCTCCTCTTTCACTTCTGCTTTTACGCCCAGCGTTTCAATAAATTGTTTTATATCATTTTTAGCTATAGACGTTTTTCCTCTTGTCAGTTCCTTCAACGCTTCATAAGGTTCAGGATAATTTTCTCGCCGCAAAATTGTTTGAATAGCTTCTGCCACCACTGCCCAGTTGTTTTCAAGATCTTCGTTTATTTTAGCTTCATTCAGCAACAGTTTTTCTACTCCTTTTCCAATTGATTTTATTGCTATTAAAGTATGTGCGACAGGTACGCCAAGGTTTCGCAAAACAGTGCTGTCAGTAAGATCGCGTTGCAACCGGCTTACCGGCAATTTTGCAGAGAAATGCTCTAAAAGCGCATTTGCCACGCCAAGATTTCCTTCAGCATTTTCAAAATCTATCGGGTTTACTTTATGCGGCATTGCGCTGCTGCCAACTTCGCCTTTTTTGGTTTTTTGCTTAAAATATTCCATACTGATATAGGTCCACACATCGCGGCAAAAATCAATGAGAATATTGTTGATGCGTTTTATGCAGTCAAGATGCGCAGCAAGATTATCGTAATGTTCGATTTGTGTAGTGAACTGCAGGCGCTGAAGACCTAAATCATTCTCCACAAAATCATTAGTAAGTTGTATCCAGTCTTTGCCTGGAAAAGCAACAGCATGCGCATTGAGGTTACCTGTGGCTCCGCCGAATTTTGCAGAATAAGGAATGTAAGAAAACAATTCTACCTGGTTTTGAAGTCTTTCAACAAAGACCATTATTTCCTTTCCCAACGTTGTGGGTGAGGCCGGTTGACCATGTGTTTTGGCAAGCATAGAAATGTTTTTCCATTGCACAGCCAATTGCTGCAGGTTTTTCTCAAGATTAATTACCGATGGCAAATATTCGTTTTCCATACAATCCTTCCAGCTAAGCGGAATGGCAGTATTATTTATATCCTGCGAAGTAAGGCCAAAGTGTATCCATTCTTTTACATCGCCGCCGCCGGCTTTTACAAGCTGTTCTTTCAAAAAATACTCAACGGCTTTTACATCGTGATTGGTAATGGCTTCAATTTTTTTTACCTGTTGCGCATCTTCTGTACTAAACTTTTCTGCCACTTTTTGCAAATGTTGCCTCCATTTGTTATCCAGCTTAAAAAATTCTTTATCTGCTAAAAAGAAAAAATATTTTACTTCAACAGATACCCGGTATTTTATCAGAGCATACTCACTGAAGTATTCATCAAGAGATTCGATCTGCTTTCTGTAACGTCCGTCAATCGGAGAAATGGCTGTGAGATTGGTTAATTCCATGTATAGTATTTCCTTCAAAACATTTTCAAAAGGTATATAAAGAAAATTATGTAACCAGCTTTGGAATTACTATTTAGCTCCTGTTGCGTCGCACTCTTGTACAGTATTAACTCTATTCAACTTTTCCCGCCTTTTGCTTTGTGCAGCTTTGTGCCTTTGTGTCTTTGTGGTTCAAAAAAAGCTCAATAAAGTTTTAACAGTACAAGAGTGCGACGCAACGATGTTTAATAGTACCACAACTGCCCGGTTCATAAAAAACATTTTTCTTTGCACCTCAAAATTAGATGAATTGCAGAAGATTATAAAGGTTGGAGCAGTAAGCTATCTGAATACAAAGCCGTTGATGTACGCTTTTAAGCACGGTTTGCAGATAAAAGGAATGAAAATAACAGAAGGATATCCCGCAAAAATTGCAGCCATGTTACTCAATGACGAGATTGA
>JAABUK010005110.1_pt1 | contig 20775 bp, 22 predicted proteins | sample 5559141 | NCBI WGS metagenome assembly JAABUK01 (sample SAMN10711869, study PRJNA513367) | rock metagenome | isolation source: Antarctica rocks | place: Antarctica: Victoria Land, Pudding Butte nord | collected 2016-01-03
CTCCCTCCCCCACGCTCCCCACCCATCCTTCCAACTAACACAAACCAGACCTACACCAACCCCGGCTACCCACCCCTCACCCTCACCCTCACCCTCATCGCCAACACCACCCTCCACTGCACCCTCCCACTCGAAGTCTGGCCCCTCTCCCTAACATTCACCCACGTCAGCTCCTCCTACTTCCTCCTCTACGCCCGCTTCCACACCACTAACCCCCGAACCGCACCGGACGACTACCAGATCGGCACAGATATGGTCTCGAAAGCCGAATTCACACTTAATGAAGCGGGGGAAGTTGCGGAGCTGGGCGTGCTTGTGGAGCCCGAGATGGGAGAGGCGAAGATTTGGTTTACCAGGGAGGGAGCGAGGGGTGGTGAGTGCTGCTTCTTCGCTTCTTCTACATCTTTCAAAACCTCTCGAGATATCCATACAGTCTTTCCCATCCTGTCTATCGTTCACATTCGACCCTATCGACCATTCAATTCGCCATAACCGAAAAGACCCCCTACTAACGCCTAAACCCCACAAACAGATGACAGCTACAAAAACAACCTCAACGCCGGCTCCCACAATAGCTACGAGCCAACAAATGCCGGACCAAAACCCTCTCTATTCTCCAAAAGACCCGGACAGGGACTGGCGCCGCTTTTCGCGTAAGAGGAGCTTTCCTATAATGCCACAATCAAGCAAATGGCAAGCACAGAGGACGAACTAATGAGGTGATGTAGGAAACACGGTTGAGCGAAAATTGACTGAAGGAAAAGATTTGGAAAGGATTTCTTATAACGACATGATGCGATAAGGGTGCTTTCTTTTGTTGGATGTTGGGTGTTTGAACGGGTTATTGGGTTTCGAGATGGAAGACTGGGGGGAGAAAGTTCACATGCGGGATTTGCTTTGGGTGGAACGAATGTATATGATTGCTTTCTATGGATTGATGAGTACAATGGTAGAATAGATAAATTTTCCAACTTTTCAGCCATCTATTCAGCGCAAAGTTCGAAGTAGAGCTGAGGAATTTCCACTTTGAGGGACTTTCTAGACGCATTGCGCGAGACGAGCCTGGTTCTTTCTTGATACATTTGGGGAGAGATCTGCCAGAAGTAGGCAACTGGGAGCGAGAGGAGATTGCATATTCAGAGCCCCAGGCCTTCCTGCGTCTCGAGAACGCATGCCAGATTTCAACACAGCTATTGCGCTGATACTTGATGGTGGGCTGGGGCTTGTGGGAAACTCTCTTCAATATTGTACGCACTGTGATGTCCAACGATTGGTTTGGCTTGGGTGGAGCCAATTCGGATTTAGATTCTGATCTCTTGCTTTGTAGCTCTTGCAGATTCTCAAAACTTGTCTGGCGCAGGGACGGTGTAGCCGGGCGCCTTCGCCACTGTCGAGACTGGCGATGTGGCAACTTTTTCACGAATGAGTGACGTTGGATGGGGCTTCTTTGCTGGAGCCTTCTTGATGGTTTGGCTGGAACCAATCGCCGTTTGTGGTTCGGCGAATGATTTGGACAAGAGTCTCTTGTTGGGTCCTTAGCTTGATTGAGATGTTCATCAAGTATCTCTATTCTCGAAAGCTCGAGACTTGAAGGGGCTGAGGCTTGCGTGTCTCAAGGTAAACGACGGCTTGCGTCATCGCTTTATGATAGTGGCCTGCTGGCAGGATCGAAGCGGGTACAGCAAATGGTCGCAGTTCGTCGTGGAATTCAAACTGGAGCAGAAATGATAAGACTCGCCGCTGCTCGTGTCGTCGCATAGCCTGCACCATGCTCCTTCGGTCTTTTTGAGGAATTGGTCCGTCTCTAGAAACAAACATTGCTTGCAAGCTCTTGATCCCGCTTGCGACGAGGTCGAATAGGCATTTGGGGCATTTATACATCTTCTAATGCAGTGTCTCCACGTGGTCGTCTGGCTTTATGCTGTTTCGCGATGAGGGTTCCATACATAAATCAAAATGTAGTGCCGTTGGAACCGTGACAGACTGACAGCCTAGCCATCTTCTCGTCCAAGATTCAGAGCTCGACTAATGGCAATGGAGGCCGCCATGGTAAGAGAGGATTCGCCCTCCAGAACGATGGCCAGCCACAGCCCTGGCAGGCCCACAATGGTGAACTTGCTGAAGGATCCTGTTGCCTGTTTTGCTTGGAGGTAAATCAGCTACATAGAGATCTTGACGTGTTCTCTTCGAACTCCAACATCATGTGGGACTTCGAAACCAGCGATGGGGAAGCTGGGCAGCGAGATGGATCATCTTAGACAAAGAAGGATTGGCGGAAGATCTCCGAGGAGTTATTTTTGGCCCCATGTGGAGATATCGTGGGCTAGAACTAGGGCTGACATAGCCTTCGTCGCTAGCCTAATGAGGGAGGACCTAGCGTGGGGTTGCTGGAGCCCAAAGCTGCATGGCGAAAACATCTGAAATGACCCCTGAATCAGCCCTACAAGGCTGTACATCAACAGACTAACGGCACACAAGGCAAGGCATCATCCTCATTGATGCGATACACTTATTCTGACATCCTTTGGCTGCCTAACGAGGCACGCAAAGGCAAGCCTTGCTGTGGCAACGGAGAATTGTAGGGGTGGAGGATCAAGTTGGGAAGACGGGTTGGAAATTGGAGACGCAGGTGCGACCTTGGTCTCGCTCAGCCTCAGCCATAGAACTGCGCAATCACAGTGCATTGCCTAATGCAGCGAAAACAAATAGTGCCTAGGCCGTCGGGAGCATCATTTCAAATCAAATTGATCCAACATCCTCTCCAAACACTGCTCCCCTCCAGCGTGTTGGGACAATGGCTCGCTCTCTCCCTCTATTCAACAGAACAAGCATTGAATGACCATTGCCTACGAACGACCACTACGTTCGCAATTGTTCACGTCTTGAGGACATAGCAGTGCTCCTCTCAGCTGGGCCGTCTCGCCTTGCAATGGAGCACTCGCAGGATAGCAATGGCAGGGTGCTGAGGCCAGAGGCTTCCACCCTCTCCGACGTCTCCATGATGTCGTCTTCAACATTCGTCGCATCGCCCTCTTCACCCTCACCACCTAATTCGGTCCATCACCGACCCAGCTACCAGCGGGTACCGACATTGCAAGAGCAGGACATATCGTATCATGGGGCAAAAGACATGGACGAGGACACTGGGCTCAGGATACAGAATATGAAGGGGACCACTCAAGGTCCAAGCATTGAGATCTCCTATAGCGGCGAAAGCAGTCCAGCTGTGCCTGGGTCGGCAGGGAATATGCTATCTCCGTCGCTGTCTCGATCTAGCAAGAAGCAGTACAAGGCGTTGGAAGACACACCTGAGGAAGAGACGGAGGCAGCCTTTTACCCGGGTGGGCGCGCCACATCCGATTCTATCTACCGACCTTTCACTGCAGACTCCGAGACCGAGACCTTGCGAAGAGCAAGGCGCTCGTCGAGATCGACGTTGAGTCCTTACGGACCCACAGGTATGACTTTTTCAGTTGATGTATCCAAGTCCATTTCCAGGATTCTACTCCGCAGCTTGGTAACTAGAAAGATCTTGGTCCATCACATGGCCTTTGTGTGCTCTGTCCCTTTTCCTGGAACCTGGACATCCATTGACACTGCCAAGCTCAAGCAGCTTGCTGACATTCACTTTTCACAGGCGGAGAACATCCAGACTTCACATGCACAACCAAACAGCACTTCCACCACCGTCGCGGCGATGTACCCTCTATCCTTGTTCTTATCGCTTCTGTATTTTCCACCATTTTCTCCGGGATTTGGCTCGGGCTCGGGACTGGAAAACCGCATTATGGCGAAACCATTACGCATAGCAGTCGGTTGCCACCTGGCACAGCTTCGCTACTCGTGGCAGCGTTTGCAAAGGCTATCGAGCTGACCTTTGTCACCTCCTTCGTTGCCTTTCTTGGTCAAATCCTTAGTCAAAGAGCTTTCAGGAAGAATACCAAAGGAATCACAGTCGCGGAGATGCAAATGAGGTCCTGGATACTGCAGCCGGGAACATTGGTTACACATTCAGCCACGGTACGCTATGCCGCCGTCACCCTCCTAGGGGCGATTGCAGTGTTTGCTACGCTGTTGGCGATGTTCTACACTACTGCATCCGATGCGTTGGGTATGTCTTGGTCTCGCACTCCGCCTTGCTTGAATGTTCCATATCGTTCTGCCGGGAATAATGCTCACATACTGTAGTATCCCCAAAGCTCAAGTTCGGTGGGGCAACGAACAAAGTTTTATACGGTAAAGTCATGGCACAATTTGCCAATGAAACATACATCCAAGACCAATGCGCGACCCCCATACCAATAGAGCATGACGTTGAACACGGAGGACAAACGTGCATTGCTCTCGAACACAGTGGCCAAGCGTGAGCATCCAGAAATCTTCAGTCTAGACAGGTCACTGTTGCTTACAGCTTCTAGCTACCACAATTATATGCAATACCTAGGTAATTGGACGAATTATCTCAGTCAGACATCTGTCGACGGCAACATCAGCTTAGGACATGTTTCTACGGATTTGGCACATCGGCCTCTTCCTGTGGGCACACTGTACGATAACACGACTGTGCAAGGGAGTTGGATCAATCGGGCAAACATGACCGAAGACTCCAACAAGTTTGAAAGGATGGTCAACAATGTGACTCTTGCAATGCCACACTCGGCGGTATACGCCGCGGCAACAGATCCCAGAAACCGTATCCTGCAACCGCAAGATCTTGATGTATGTTTCTCCTGCTGATCCCTTTCGACTATACTGATCTGTCTATCAGGGTCTGGGAGAGTACTTCCTGGAAGCCTCGGTACCTGCGCCCACTGTGAACGTTTTATGCGCTGCGATGACATCCGAGGAACTTGCACCCATGATCGTGACCTCGTGGCCAGCTTACAATTCGACGCCTTTCAATGTTACCAAGTGGCCCGCAGGCTACGATATCCCGGGCGATACTAGCTGGCTTAACGCCACAGCTGTGGATGATATCTTCGGCTTCGGCGAGAAATACGGGCGGCGATCTCCCATCTTTCCAATCATACCAGAGGCTTATAACACGCTGCTCAATTACAGCGGTTTCCCAATAGACAGTGATTCTTTATACGTGCTGACAAGGTCTCCTATCAATCAATCTGTGTTATGCTCGTTGAGAGCGTCCTTATCGCCTGAGTGCTCCACGAAGTTCCACTCGACTATGAGCGGCGGTTCTATGTCCACACATTGCGAGGATCCACACAACCCCCTTGCTTATAGCAAGTCGCATCCATCGGCAACAAGTGGCGTTTACGTCCCAGGTTGGCGGGACGTTGCAGCGCAATGGGCGATAGCACTAAGTCTGAATGCCGGCATCACCGCCGGCAAAGCCAGTAATGCACGCCTATTATCTCAACTCATACCCACAGAGTACTCGCTCAGCCCGAAACTCCCGTCTATTGCCGAGGCTCTCGCGGAGCTTGCAGGCTGTACGCTGATCATGAGCGGTTTTGACTCTCCTCTTATACACTACTGGAACTACTCGGACCCAAACACGCTGCTCGAGCCGCAGTACCAAGGCTTCAATGCTACCCTCAAAGTGCAGGACTACTCATCTGGCGGAACGCAGAGGTGGCAAGGCATCTTCTACGTGGTCTTGATTTCAGTCTTCTTCATCAACCTTTTCTGTCTCGGCTACTTCATTACCCATACCGGGCTCGTGACGGACTTTATGGAGCCACAGAATCTCTTTGCGCTGTCGCTCAACTCGCCGCCGAGTCAAGTTCTGGAAGGAACGTGTGGTGGTGGACCAGAAAAAGAGCAGTATAGGAGCACGTGGCACATCTGGATGAACCAGAGCGAGCATTTCTACATTGATAGCAGCGATGAGACGGTGAGGCAGAGACGGAGGCACACCCGCACGATTTCAGGACAGGAGTTTGAGATGGAAGGGAGCAGGACGCCGGTGTCGGAGATGTATGACCGGCTTTCGACGAAGAGGACGAGTCTGTTGTGAGATTGTGTGGTTGGTAATCATGAACGCAATGAATAATGACGATATATTTCATCGAGATCGGATAGATGGATTGAATATCGTAATACGAGAGCGCGACTTGTAACTCTAAGTTACCATGTCATTTCATAAAACATGTAGAGCGTACTCTAACTCCCGGATTTGTTCTGCGCCAGTTCATAAACTGTATACTTCCGTATCATTCCGCCTCCCACTAGCTCTCCTATCTAAAAGATTTCCTACAAGCGATATTACATACCAATCAGCCTAAGACGCGAAAGCGCTTCGGCCTTTCGAAAGGAACTACCTAGACATACTTATTCTCATCTTCAGATATCGGCACCCTTACTACTATCGCTAGTCGATCGTCCTATATCCCAATTCCTATATCCTACATATCCCCTCAGTCCTACCGTCTCGGCCTTGGCGGAATCGGTAGAGTATACTTTAGGATACAATCGCAGGGCGTAAATAGGGCAGGCTATAGGAGCGGGGGGTACATCGTCTAGGATGTTGTAAGATTAGATGAAAAGAGTAATGTGCAGAGAGGGGCGGTATGATGGGGGTTGATAGTGTAAGGTGGTGAGACTTTGGATTTCTAGGGGGGTTTGTCATGCTTGGGGGTTTGGATAGGGGGGGTTTGGATACGGGGGGTTTGAATACGGGGGGTTTGGATACGGGGGACTTGCGCGCGGGGGAGTTAACGCGCGGGGGGCTGATGCCTGGAGCGCTTCTTTACAGGGGTACGGCTTACTTGACTTTAGAATGCACGGGGGGGGCTGATACCTGGAGCGCTTGTGTAAAGGGCTCTGACGCGGAGCCCAAGCTAACACGGGTGCGGTAATCGTGATAAGTTGTATGAAGTTTGCTATTTGCCGCACTAATTATACAATGATCATACTTTGGAGCGCCGAGTGTTGTTCACTCTATTACTAGCCAATGATCGTGTGTACTCCAAAAAGACTAGACTGAAACGCCGAGGTGCTTTTGTAGTGACAGGCTGAGGTGGGGTGGTGTACTGTGCATTTAGCCGGAGGGGATGATGGGTTTGTGGGAGATTCGCCGGCTTGGCTGTTTTGAAAAAGGTCTGCGGGTCTTGAGACCTCGAGGTCCTGAGGCACAGGCCGTACGTTTGTACCCGAGAGCGCTATAGGTGGTTTTCCGTAAGCTCTCTAGGAAGGCTTGACCGAGTTTGGGACAAGTTCGACCGAGGTGGCGGAATCCAGGGGTACTTGGGGAACATGGTCGCGGGGCTTGTCTCCTGGCTGTTGGGGGCAATCAGCGGCTGGGAAGAGGGCATTGGATGGGTTGGTGACTTACTCTATTCACATCCCATTCGAGATGTTGCTGCCATTTACCCTGTTGGTCTCTGTATATGGAGACGATTTGTTGGGTATTTGTGTTACGCATGAGTGCTGGAAGCTCCGCTTGGACCCAGACTTGGCCGTTTCCTGCTGGATGTCAGTATTTCTATGATCATTCTAGAGGGTTTCCTTCCATGGCGTGGATAGCAAGGGTGGGATAAAGTAGCAACGAGAAAGAGCTGAGTTGGGACTCACCAACGTGATCGATTGAGCCATCAGCTTTAAACGTTTGGACGCCGGAGAAAATGGTACGGTCTTGACTTCTGTCCAGAGCGACGTAGACTCTGCTTCCAGTGCTTGTGCGTGATAGCGCTGATTCATCGAGGTTAGCTTCAAGTCTTCTGTGTTTTTTTTTTTTTGCAAAGAAAGGGGTGAAATCACCGTTGGAGGTTCGATAGACCGTCAACCAATAGGCAGCGTTTTTGGGCTCGCCTGCGGCTGGACCGATCTTGTTGTCTTTGAACCACTGTTGCGTAAATGCGTCCTCGAATGTGAATCCCTGACCATTCAAAGGTTGTACTCCGTCCGTGATGAAGGCTTTAGCGTCGGTCTCGGGGCCCTGGTCGGTAAAGAATACAGGGATTCTCTTATTTTGTGGAATCTGTTTGTCGATCTGGTTCATGGATGTCAAGATATACGGAGCGCCATCTGGGCTTTTGCCGGTGTCGCCCTGGCGGATCGCGTCTCCAGTATTATCGTTCGCTAACTTGGGATATCCAGTACCCGGGTCATCTACTCAACATTAGAGAGGTCTACATTCACTCTTCCAAAAAGCTGATCGAGCCCAGGCTGCTGAAGAGTACTTACCATGTAAAGTAGATCCGCCTGCAGCATTTGATGAGCCGCCATGATGCCCGCCTCCGCTGTTTGGGTCGTTGGGATTAGTGTGTGGGTCAGAATGTGGGTTAGGGTGGGGAGCTGCTGCTGGGTCTAGATCGATCGGTCCAGCGCGGCGAACAAGGTCTTTGCTTGGATTGGGCAAAGCATGATATTGAGGCACTAAGCTGCTTAAAGCTGAGGCGAGGAGCAGAGAATGGGTGGAGAAACGCATCCTGATACAAAATAAGATGTCAAGCTAGGATGTTTCTCACAAGTGAAGCTTGATGATTTTTGCGAATGTTTGAAAGAGCGATGTAGCTGGATGTTGTCCTATTGGGAAAAATGATGGTCAAATTGAATGCTGAACGTGCGAGACGTCCTGAGCTTTATACTCGTCGAAAAGAGGACACCTTTCCATTCTCCGACTCGTGACATGAGGGATGAGTCGCAGTCGACCTCAAATTGTTGTAGCATGTTGGAATATGGATGTCTGCCGAGCTCAGTTCGTTCAATCCTACAGAGTATGTGAGCTACGGCCAGAATCAGCCCAGACTGTCTCCATCAAACAGCAAACCGCAGGGTCGTAGCACACGCAACAACATAGAAAGGATCATGGTGACGCTGATCCAGGAATGGAGGAAGGATGTTGAAACAAGGCAGTACCGATACGTATGCAACAACATCAAAAGGATCATGATATCATCAGCATGGATGAAGGAAGGGTGTTGAAACGAGGCAGTGAGCGCAGTGCGTGGCATCAACGGTCAGAGTAGGTGCTGGCCTGATCTGACGTTGTTGAATCAGTAGATACAGTGCCTTCTAAACGCAAACAAAGGAAAAGGGATGGGAATTGTTGCCATAATGCTTTTATACCACACAGGGTCACACTTTCCATTTCATTGATTCGGCGAGCTTTACCATATGTAGTGCATGGAACCAGACTCACATGGAGTATGACCTTACGTCTTTCCACTAGGTAGGGTCAGGCTTTTAGGGCAGGAATAACATATTCCGGAATCGTTGTTGATTGCCAAGGAACCAATTTAGACCTTGGGGGCTGAAGGTTGGTTGGGACTGGTTGAGGCGCAGGTGGCGGCGTTCGAAGGAAATATAAAGGCGTGTGAAGATTAAGCAACCTCCGCCCGCGGCTTCTGAATCCTTTGCAACTTGACGGGCTATCCTCTTCACCAAACTGCTTTTCTTGTTTGCTGATAATTTTTCGTTCGCTTCAGCATCACACTATCGGATTCCATCCCTCGTTTCAGTCGATTGAACCAACAAGTCTTGACTTTTTCTTTTCATGAAGCCGCTGACATGTCTCCCACACTGCGGTCAATACAGGATTCCAGTTGCTGCGGAGAGTTTCACTTTCTTCAGACGTCACGATTCTGTATACATTGCAATCGGACGGAATGAGACTCCAACCAGACATAGCCACTTCCATGAGCTTTCGCAGTTGAAGGACGTTCCCTCGGGGCTCTATCATACGTGTCAAGAAATTCGAGGATGGTATGCACAGAAGAATCCAGTGTTTGGAAAGTCGTCCAGATATATAAGGAGGCCCGGTAGCCCTGAACTCATCTTCTTGACCAGTATCGACTTCTAATAGTCAAAAATTCATTGCTTTTTGATTAATTGGATCTTTTTGGCTGATACTTTACGAGATATAATTCATCAACCAACCCTAACGTATACCCCAAGGTCAAACCATCAGCGCTCCTCATTCGGATCTCAATAAGCACCAAGGCAACTTACCACGGTTCGCCATGTCAACTGCAGGCATCAATGCCCTCTTTGCCTTCTTGGCTCTTGCCCCACTCGGTAAAGAGTTTTTTCCGAGCAAACAGGCAGCTCACACGGTCGTCAGAGTCAGCGCCGGCTTGGCCCAAGCTGGTGATGGAGCATCAAATACAGGAGGCCATACACCCAACATCGCTCTGTTCAACCCTAACGGAGCTCGACTAGGATTCATGAGTGGGGAAAAACATGGGGTTATCAAAGGGGGTAACTTCAAAGACGTCTCCGTTGAGCACATAGATGGCAGCAACAATCAACCGGCAGAGTATGTAGCATTGACGAGTGGAGGCTCCAATGCTATCTGTATTGCATATCTCATGATCACTTGGGCCTCGGGAGACAATTTTCAATTCTTTGGCGATATAGGCAGGACCTGCGGCGGACAGTGGTACCCTTCGAATCTGCCCGTCCCGAACGATAATAACAAGCAATTTACGCCTAGCTGCATGTGGATCGATTCACCTGAAGACCCAAGCAGTAGCCATAATAAGGCTTATGGCTTCAGCTTCCATGCAAAGGACTTTGGCACCAGCAAAGCCAGGGCCGCAGGATACCAGGCCACTCCGGACTCTCTTTGCAAAAGTTTGCCTCGATTCCATTCTTGGGGCGCTGACCTCACAAGCGAACTGCAGTGCATTCCCGTTTTTGATCCTCCGGTCGCGTATCAAGAGGACGGCAGCGACCCCGCCGATCTCACGAATATCATCAACAATCCTGGAAAAGTCAATTGCGCTCCAGGTCCAAACGTCCGGCCAAGCTTAGATGAAATTCTCAGGCTGCGTAAGGAGTCACAGGGGAGAAATGGGGTGTATCCGACCTATGGAACCAAGAAGAGGTCAGCGGTAGCGAAACGTACGGAGGGATTCGATCCTTGCAAAGATAACCGTCTTGTCGTCAGCGATTGGGAAGGACACAGCGCTCAGGATGTGTGCACGGATCCAAATGCCCGAGGGCCAGATTTCTTATCCAATAAAGAGCAAATCTACTGCGACATGTGCAATAGGGTATTGTATGACCTTTGCTCGGCAACACTTCAAACGGGATGCTTTGATCTGTCCACCCACACATTGAAGCCTGGACCAAACCATCAATCTCAGAAGAATGGGGGCCTTACTGCCCGTGCTGTTGCTGATGGGCAGAGTAAGACATTCAGCAGTGTCGTTCAATGGGGACCTACTGAATGAAGTTTACGCTACACGGCACACAGGACAATATTGTGAACAATGGATCATGTTTGGAGTGCCGAATGCCGTTATTCTGGGTGTGGGCTTGGAAGGACAACTCTCGGCGTGTTTTTGGCGTTGTTATGTACAGTACCTTGGAAGTAGCGTTAAAATGCATTGGTTGACACACCTTCAAACTTTCACCGAATTTCGGCGTTACGATAACAAGGTCATGACATTAGAGTAGCAGCTTGAGTCCTTCCGTCCAAAGAGAACGACGTCTGGATTGGCCATGCGCACGTGAAAGACCTTTGAAAATTGCAACAGTCCTCTGCCTCCATCAACTGGACTTCTAGAGTCCTATAAAATTCAGCCCGGATTTGGATGCTATGTTGTTCGAGGGGAAGTTTCAGATTCACACCGCGCCACCCCAGCCACCCACGCTAAGTACCCAAGGTGCCAAGCCACCGGTACGGGGCGGTGCTGCCAAGCCGCGGATCGCCTTACGAGGCTTCCTGCTCGCCAAGACAACTCCGCTAGGTTCACCCGCTTCTCTTCAATAGTACTCCTCCTACCATTCAAATATCAATCCGAGTTTGAACGGTCTACGAATTGCGATCCAGTGTTGGAATCACGAATTCGGAACTCTTGCGCTTTACCTTTAAGCGGTTAGCTCCCCGCTGGGCACTCCATCGGATATTGCTCCAAGGCCTTCTCCACTAGCACCAAGCCTCCTCCCATGCTCCCTCATCCTACATCGAGCTGAGCTTCCGTCCATATTGGAAACAGTCCACGCCCCAGGCACGGTGTTTGAAGATACCAACACGTACCACATAGCTGCCTCGGCTCTCCAATCCTCCTTTATGGCTGAATAAGGCCACATTGCAAACACCGTGTCTGACATTGCGAATACATAAGATATTGCCATCATGGCTATGCAAGAGATACTGCCTTCTTACTCAGTGCACATACACTTCTAGCACTCCAGATCGCGTTGAAAGAAAGACAATCTTTCCTGTTGAGAACGCCATGTCGCAACCTACTCGGAAAGCTGGCCAGCCCCATTTATTGCTTCTTCCCAATGAGCTGCTACAATCCATCTACCTCTATTGTCTGGAGCCCAATCTGGCCCTCGCCTCCGGGCTTTTGGGCGCTGCCTTATCGAGCGAAACCCTTCTACAAGCCACCCTCCTCCAAGCTTTCTGGAACCCTCATCCTCTACGATTTATCAACGTCAAAGTCCAACCCGTCGTAACTCTTCCCCGATATCGTCTACTCGCCGAATCCGCCAATCTCAGAGAACAGAGTCCCGAAGAACGAGAAAGAATTCAACGGCTTATCCTCGCGCAACGCTGGTCAACCTTTACCCGCGTGAGGGAATGCTTCTCACAGCTTCTTGCTGCTACTTGTTACGACCTGTTCCAAGACCTGAATTTGCCCTTAAGACCTGAAGACCAGCATACCCTAGACGACTTGATCGAAAACCCGCCACTCCAGCGTACAACATTTGACGCCACCAGCCTTGACGGCTGCAAGATTTTCCTTGACTACTCTTGGCCTCTCGTCCGCTCCGCTCGGCTTACCTACACCGGACACGACCCCCGTTTTGACGACGGCAGCATGCCAAATCTCGAGATTGAGCCTAGTGTCGTGGTGACGCTTCCAGATGCTTGTCTTCAGGGCGCCCCATGGACCGATTCGAAAATCCAGAACCTACGGATATTGTGCTACAACCTCAATTTGAAGGAAGTAACATTTTCTAACGCCGCCTTCCACGCAGGAATGAAGGATGCAGTGCTGGAGCGAAATCCAACGGCTTTGTTGGTACTCGCTTGGGCTGCTGATCGCATCTCTCAGATGCGTAATACGTTGCCGCATGAGGCGCCCTTTGAGCTTCCACAGGATGTCTTCCGGGCAGCCATCTCCATTACTGCCAAAGACGACGAATACGTCGATGCTACAGCCATCTCAATCTTCAAAATACTCCTTCGTACTCATGCCGAATCGATGCGGAAATCCGACGATGGCATTGTCGCCTGGGCAACACGCCTCTTGTCCAGACCGAGCAGTCAAGCCTTTGGCCAGTGGCTAATAGACTTTAGCTCTCGGCCCGAAGAAAACGAGTATATAATGGACATGGGGCATAGGGCAAGATATACAGAGGAGACGGTCAGACGGCCATTTTTCCGGGAAGGGAGAATCTCGTACCAGAGATCGAATCATGAGATGATGAAGAGTTTCATCAGCATTGAGGGCGGTGAGCCAATTGGCTTTGAAAAAGAGGTCGCAAACATCGTTTGCCGGTTTTGAGAACACCATTACAAATATTTCTCGGCCTACCGAACTACCGACCTACGTAATTTTCAGCAATTTCACCTCGATGTTGAACCTGGACACAGGCAAAGATGTTCATATCGTGCAAATTCATTCGATGATACCCTATCCCCTTCCAAGATTTCCTGCTTTTTTGTACGTCTGCAGACTTATGCCACACCATCTCACCCTCCCCAATCGAACACTCGGCCCTGCAACGCATCAACATGTTGGAGGAACACTACACGCATACGCACATGAGCGCCGCGCGATGCGACATTGGACACGGTAAACACCATCTATCGTCCAGGCATATCGGCGGCTGAAATAGGGGTGATGGTAACAGCTGGGCTGGTGGGGACTATCGTATCGACGGATTGGGGGTGGGAGGGAGTTGCAAAACAATCGTTATCAGCGTTAGTGGAGGGAGCACATGGGGTAAAGACAGCAACTCAGAGCACCAAGTCGATCCCAATTATCTATGCGTCAGCGATCCGGATGGCAACAATTACATTAATGAAGAATATAGATGCGGTGTTAGGGTATGGAATTAGCGTTGATACCTCCATTGCAAATCAAAACACGTCGTTCGCTACGAAGATAGTAGAATTTAACTGAAACGTAAGATTGGAATTAACCAAGTCAAACGCATTTTCTACCCATCTATCATTTACGACTGCGGACTGTATGCTCCCCCTTCTACCTGATCATTAGAGTGGTGTTTATTTCCTCGATGTCCATTGCAGCGAACAGCGCTCTCCTCGCTATCTACCCACCTATGTCTGCGTATACATCTCAGCCGCACTCTCCACATTTCCAAACATAGCTCTGCTCATTACGTGCCGGATTGTACCCATATCATATGCATCTCAGTCTACCAATCATATCAGTCATAACCATAATCCATCATCGTTCTTGTCTTCTTGTTTGGCCTAACGGGTATGTGCACGAAGATAGCCCACCAGACTCTGTCGATGCGAAATCTTCCGAGTACGAACTGTCTCGTTTTGCGGTTCGTACGATTAGATGTAGCCTTGAGGACTTCAATCGCAAACCATCATTCTCGTCCTATGTACTGATGTGAATATAACCATGGCTCATCTTTTGTAGTAGCTTGATATCGACTTCATTGCACCGTGATCAAATCTCGTTATTCTGGATCCGTACTCTCCATTGCCATTGAGGGTTCTCCGCCACGTCCATTTGTTTCCATCCTCTCCTGATTTTGAGTTTCTCCACTGCGTCCATTGCTCTCGGTGTTTGCTCCACCAATCCCATTGCTCTTGAAGTCGACGCGCAAAAATCTCCACTTCAAGAGCCTCTCGATAATACGATCACTGAATTCTTAGTCCCGTTAATAATGGAATTCTTCAAACGTGGGAGCATGCTGAAGCACGCTGTTGGTCGAGCAAGCACCTGTTGGCCGGGGAAGCACCTGTTGGCCGAAGAAGCACCTGTCGGCCGAGGAAGCACCTGTTGGCCGAGGAAGCATCTGTTGTTGTAGCAAGCACCTGTCGATACAGGAAGCACCTGTCGATACAGGAAGCATCTGTTGATGTAGCAAGCACTGTCAATGGTTTCGAATAGATGCTCAAAACGGCCTCTATCAAACTCCAGGCTCGTAAGCTGTGATAAAATCGGCGGTCCCGAAGGCTCAAGCTGCGCACAATCACAAATATTGGGGAGTTGACACACCTCCAGTCTAGATTAAGCCTCGCCAAGGTGTCGTAAGGAACGCACTCGAAGCTCTGTGCCTTCGTAGATGTCAAATTGAAAATCATTAACTTTGGCGAGGGAGCTGAAAACTCCTCAATATATTTATCTGTAACAGATCTCAATGGACCAACTCGGTTTCTGTATCTGTCGTATATATACAAAAGACGGACTCTGTAGTTGCTTTAATCTCGGTGACTATCACAAGTAGTAACAGATACAAGTAGGAACCTGCGTGGTTGAAAATTATCGCCAATGTGGTTCGATTCGTGCCGCACGCAATAGCATCATTTGCTCCGGACTGTAGACTCAGCAAGCACATATGCAGTACCTTGAGCTTCTGTGCGCGCTATGGAGTTAGCATTGCCGATGAGATAGTTGAACAACATCCTGAAACATCCCTGTGGAGTAAGGAAAGATAGAAAAAATGGAATTACTCCACATCACGAAGCCATTATCAAGAAAGAGTCAGTCAGAGATGACCCAATATGAGAGACTGTTTCTCAAGAAGCGAGTCAATTTCGAGGATGTGTGCGCACAACATTACCCAGAATGGCGTTGTGCTCCAGTGAAATCGGGATAGCTGATATTGGTGATATGCTACCAACGGCTGATGACGAAGCGTATTATCCCAAAATCGACTTGCAATGACAGGCGATACAAACAGAGTTGTGCTTTACCGGAAGATATGGGACCAGCTGGTCGAAAGCGTCATTATCGGCTAGACACCTGAGAACTGGCAGATTTTGGAATGGCTGCGTAACTCGTCCTAAATTTCCCGGGTAGCGCTTATCGTCAGGACGCTGTTTTCTATGCAGAGGTTCTGCATGTGCTGCCTTTCCGCCAAGTGGACGAACACATCATCGAGAATCTTGAACGGTTCATCTTCGTATGGACCATTGTCGAAGCGAAGCGTGAGATCTGTGATCCAGGGTGCCGACTCGAGGAATCGTAGTAACATATCCGTGATAGTCCAAACTGTAAGGCAAAGCGTTGTAACAGAGGACCTCCTGCCTAAGACCAGTCAGCAAGACTGCTAGCAATTGGGAGGAGACGATTGCTGACATTCATATGAGTTAGAGCTTGTTGGATATGCAGCCATTGAGTGTCCTTAGGCTCTTAAGATAGCAGCTCGAGAATGTTCGAAGATCCAAATCTAGTTGGAGTGTCCAATGACTTCCTGGGGCGGCCAGCCTTCTTCGTGTGGACTATTGTTTTGCTGTGAGGAGTGCTTGAATCGTGCTGATCGTCCTTGCTTTTGATGCAGTATACGTAGGTAGAGGTGGTATTCCCCGGCCGCATTGCAACAAGCAATCCTCAACTCTTCTAGCCGAGGGAATTTCAAGTCCGATGGCAGTAGGTAGAGCTCCTATCCTCCGCCCTCATGATTTAGAACTGCTATCTTGTCTGCATAGTACTGACACTGGTCAGAACCTTTTGAAGCATCCGTGAGTGCCAGGATTGGAGGTTCATATCTCCAGAGACAAATTGTTGCTTCCTCGAACAAGAGCGAATTGACTTGTAGGCACGAGAAGAGAGTACGCGCGTCTCTGTTTCCCCTCTCGTTCACATGCTGTATCACATTAACGACCTTTCGCTGATTTGGAGAAATGAAGGGCCATCAACCGAAATCTTGTTCCACCTGAGTTGGCCTTAGGTCTTAGGTCTCAGCTTGAGACTGTGGTCCAGGTGGTCGTTATTTGTATATATAATGGAGAAGGCGCCCGGTGTTGGAACTAGCTAACACTTCCAAAGATCAGCGCGTGGATTTACCCAGAACCGAGAAACAAGATGCATGTGTTGGAAGGCGAAATCTGAGGCAAGCGCTCTTAGCAGGCGCTAGATTCGAAGCTAGGGCAAAAGATCCACGGTCCAGGTACGGGCACTGCTTCGCCATCTCTTCTCTGGTTGCTACATGCATCAAAACAATCTATTGGACCCGCATGGAATTCAGGAAGCACACAACATGCCAGACACAAAGGCTAGGTTCTTGGCCCAATGTCATGTCCTGTGTCATGCTGTAAGAGCTCGGTCTCCGCGGGGAACACGTAGAAAGAGATCGTATTTCGAGGATCTTTATGCTTCGAAAGACAAATTCACAGAGGCGTTTGAGCGGAATTTATTGTGAAGGCTTGGGGGAATGATGATGATAATCGTCACTTTCCGACGATCGAGTCAAGATGTCTGCGGTAGGAAGCAGCGGTGATTCACACTCCTTACGGTTCTGGTGCATCACGTCCCGATAATTGCCAATGAAGCAACGCAACATAGGACTCTTCACGCACACTTGTCAAAATCTGGAACTTGCCACCTCTCATCAGTTGTTCATTCACTAATTGTGAACCCTGCCCCATTGCGAATACTCGTATCGGCGCCGGCGTGAAGCAATTCAGCCATTACGGAGGCTTGCTGCCGGATCACTCCCCAGTGTAGTGATGCGCACGTCTGATTGTTGGCATCATTCACATTCGCACCTTCATGAATCATGGTGTCGTCGCAGATACCATGGCATCCAGGGGAACATGTCGTATAGACCATACGAGGAGCCGCTCAGGTGTAATTCCGTCTGGACAATTTCATCATCGCCCCATATCTGAATCAAAGGATACATGTGCTTGACTGTAGATCATATGACTCGAAATCTTCAAACGCCAGATTGCAGGTCAAGTCAAGAATTTCTCCTTGCTTCAAGCCGGTCCTGGTCCCATCATTTGAAACAGATACAGCTGCTATGGTTTCGAGAACCTCAAGAGGCTGGTCCGCTTTGCACAATCGTTCGACATTCCTTTCTGCGACAGATTTGCTCTGATACCCAGACTTGTCGATCTGGCTGTGAATGATGTCGAAGAAAGCCGTTTGATCCCTCGGAGATTGAAGGGGCTTGTGATAGACATTCACCCATAGCTTTATTTATGTGGGATAGTAGAGCATTTATAGCTAGAGACTAATCGACCAAAACCTAGAATATTTTAGTCTACAAAATCTATTGATGGGTTTTTTGATAACCTAGATTTCCATGCCTCCTCCGCATAATCTGGTCTCTCAGTCTGTCGGATACTCGGCCCCCAAAAAGTCACTTGTTTCGTATGGCTTGCTCAAGCTCTCGGTCAATAGAGCGGTCAACGTCTTCTTGATTTTGTATCGCACTGACGTGGAGATCCCGAGACACATCCAACCTGTGCGTAATATCGGAATCATAGTTGCTGGTGACGAGAGTCTTGACCATGGAGGGTATCTGCCCAATCTCATCGAGAGCCTCGAGCAGTTATTGTAAATTTTGCTCTGGGCACCCAAGCGTCTTGTGAAAGTAAGCTGTAGATGTCAACAGGAAGTCGGCAAGCAAGGGTGTCGTCCACCCAGCGACAGATGGCTTCGATTCCCGGAGTTCATTAGTTCATTCGAAGCTTTCAGAGGCGAGAACGGTTTCTGGCGTAAAACCGTAGGATAAGATATCTCCGGCGTAGTAGCCAAGCGTGCCAAGAACCGCTAGTTCTCAGCCTAAAGTACGTATGGACTGCCGTAATCGCCAAACGCGTTAATCTAGCCGCCGCTGACCTCCATCCAAGGATTACAGTAAGACACTTGTTTCGTCCCAAGCTGGAGAACTAAGATGGAGCTGTACGTTGAACTAGAGGTCTACGCCCTTGAGCTTGGGTTGCTATCTGATGGACATTTCCGCAAAATCTACCTGTCGAAGGGCGTCAGCATGAGACCCTTCTCTTTGACCGCCCAAATCCTGTAGTGTTCCAACATCTCAACCCACTCTATGATCAGACCATTCAGCGTCCATCGCAATGTCCTTCCGCTTTTCAGCCGGGGATTTTGTCGCCGCCGCCTGGCTGGCCTACAAATTGATTCAAGCCCTCTCCTCCAGTAGCGGCTCAAGCATGGAGTATCAACAGCTAATACAGGATCTCAGCTGCATACACCGTACGCTGCTCCAAGTAGAGCAGATGAAGAGCGCCGGTCAATTGAATCGATCCACTGTAAATGCACTCATGCACCAAGTTGCGAGTGCGAAACAGCCCATGGAAGCTTTCTTGCAGCGGATAGCAAAGTATAGGCGGAGTTTGGGGGGTGGGAGTGGGAGTATGGCGGTCGATAGCTGGCGGAAGATGGGTTGGAGTTTGCATAAAGGTGCGGAGATGAAGGATTTGAGGAATACATTGCAGTTGAGGTTGTTGAGTATCAACGTGCTGCTAACGACTGCATGCTAGTAGGTCTTGGTCGCTCCCGTGCTGGAAATATGAGCGATCGATTGACTTGACCTACAACAGAATCGTCTACCAACCACCTCCCATGGGCCAAATGGGAGGTAATATGGTCCAAGAGAGCGAAGATAGTATCCCTACGCCGGATTGGAATAGCGATCTTGTGATTTTCGAGCACATCAACGGCGACAGTGGAGGGAGGCTCAATCGCGATCCAGGCAAGCAGTCTCGAGCCCGTTCATATGAACATCCGCTGAAAATAGACCGTCAGCCTTCTATCCCCGCGGTACTGATGCGAGGAACTTTTTCCGTGTGGGACAAGTCTTCATTATGCTATGGGATGTGGATGAAAATGCTAGCAAAGCAAACGCCGTCGCTGACGAGAACGCGACTGACACCCGCTCAAACGACAAATTCTACGTACAACCAAACTTTTATGTCGGTCCATACACAGGACCCACACACGCGCGGCGATTCCTGGTAGTAAAAGAGGGTATCCGATCGAGTTACTGCCTGTAAGCTCGCTGATTTTCGTCAAGCCCCGGCGCTAACAGCATCTACAGAACCGTAAGCACACTCGGCCTCCAAGGATGCTCGCAGCAGCCTGACCAACACAATTACGGTGTCATCTACACAGGAAGCCAGCCATCTCCTCTGTTACCGGGCGAGACCGGAATGACCAAGCAGCCTATACGGGTCAACGCCGCACATCCTTCGTCGGCCATTCCATCACAGGCGCGCATCGACTACCGCCGTCTGTGCGAGGTTGAGCACAATGTCCGCTGCCAGGACGTAGGGCTTGTCGATATCGATTCCATGACCGATCTGCTCACTCATCTGGAGCCTTGTCGTGTTCACAAGGGAATCGAGGGCGGCGACATAACCGCTGATACGGATGTTGAAGAGCTTGACGACATCCGATGATCTGCTTAGGAAGCAGTGCCTCGTTGCGATGGCGTTGTGTGCGCCAGGGGATCTACTTTTAAAGTCGCCGCCTCTCAAAATCACAAGCGTTTAGTAGCTGCCAACAAATTTTGGGTTATGTGCCGCTACGAGCAGGAGATGGTTCTACGAGCAGATCACATTGTCCAGCGGCTTTTGGAAAGGCAGAATGATTTTTTTGAGCGTCTTTCCATCGGTCAGGGGCATGATTGCTTGGTTGGTCAGACGTCCTTCATCGCGTCTGTATGCGTTGTCATTCATTCATGTATCTAGCCACATTGACGTCTATATTGCAGACATCCCGTTAGTAGCTAGACTATTCATGCTTTCCTATCTTCACTGCCGTGACCCTCGCCGAGAGGAGTTTTCCATGAAAATTTGCCAACCCTCGCTCGTCTTCTGGCTGACAATCATTTCTGGACTCAGCGCCTCTACGAGCAGGAGTGTTCCTTCGAACTCGATGACAACCTCCAGCGTCT
>JAABUK010005112.1_pt1 | contig 20770 bp, 23 predicted proteins | sample 5559141 | NCBI WGS metagenome assembly JAABUK01 (sample SAMN10711869, study PRJNA513367) | rock metagenome | isolation source: Antarctica rocks | place: Antarctica: Victoria Land, Pudding Butte nord | collected 2016-01-03
CAGAAGGAACCATGACGCACGCCTCTGACATTCGCGAACAAACGTTGCCCAGCTACGCCGGATCCAGCGCTGCCTTACGCCTGGCAAGCATCTCAGCACGACAGGATTTTTGGTGCGAAGTCCCTGCAGGTGCGGCCCGCATCCTGCTGGCGCATGGCGAGCGTCAGGTTGGCGTTGCCGAGCAGAGAGTACATCTTCTCGCCGAGCGTGGCGTAGATGCCGCCCAGCTCCTGCATGGCGATGCGGAAAGCCATGTTGATGCCGCGCCCCATGGCGAGCATGCGGTCCATGCCGGCGGTCGCGTAGTAGCCGACCTCATCGAAATCGACGCAAAAGGAGCCGATGCCCATGCCGGGTTTGTGGGCGAAGATTTCACGCGGATCGCCCTCCAGCTTGGCCCCGAGCAGCTGGGCCATCATGGCCCGCAGGGAGGCGACGACGATACGGCCAAGCGCCGCGAGCGTCGCGTCCGAGCCCTGCAGCGCCGGCAGGCTCACCAGCAGGATGCGGCGGTTCATCACGATGTCCCGCATGTCGATGTCGCCGGTCTCGACCTTGAAGATATGGCCGAGGCTGACCGCGAGCTGCGTGAAGGTTTTCGAAAAGTAGAAGATGGCGAAGCCGTGCTGCTTGGAGGGCTCGTCCGACTTTTGCGCGTTGTAGGGCAGGCTGGTGTCGTAGCCCGGGATCTCGCCCAGATAGGCTTCCAGCGGGTAGATCAGGTCCGGCGGCATGTCCGGCACCGCGATCTCGCTGACCTTGTTGGTGGCGGGGTCGCGCACCAGGAACACCTTGTCGACCGCGAGCTTCCAGATGCTCTTCAGCTCCACCATGAAGCGGATCTTCTCGATGTTGATCGAGATGCCCTTGTGGTCGCGCATCCACACCAGCACCGGCGCCAGCGTGCCGATCAGCGCCACGGCACGGTCGCGGAACACGCCGTTGGTGTCGTTCGCCGGCGCCTCGCCCAGTTGGCTGACCAGCAGCTCGTGCAGCGCGTCGGCATTGCCGGTGGCGAACGGGTTGAAGGAGTTGGTCTGCTTGAGCAGGTTGTAGCCATGCGCCAGCGCCTCCGCCGGCTGGCTGGCGGTGAGCAGGTTCAGCACCCGCATGTCGTCCTCGCGGCCGAAGCTGCGCACGAGCACGTAGGCCTGGCCATAGAGTTCGCTGTTGGCCTTGCCGTCCACCACGCAGAAGCCGCTGCCCTGGGTGAGCGGGTTGGCGTTGCTGCTCATGAGGGTGGTGGTCTTGCCCGAGCCGGTGGTGCCCGGGATGGTGCCGTGCTGGCGCTGGTCCTCGTTGCTGAGCCAGATCTCCTTGCCGGTGAGGGCGCACCAGCCCACGAAGTAGTCGGCCGACGCCCGGCGCGGCTTGCGGGTCTTGGGGTCAGGGTCGCTCCAGTCGCGGCGGCGCGCGCTGCGGGGCAGGCGGACCGGCGCCTCGATCCGGGCCGTGAGCACCCAGGCGGCGTAGAACACGCCGGTGGCGAGCGTGAGGTCGAACACCGCCGGCACGAGCAGCGTCGCACCGGCCATGCCGCCCAGCACGAGGCCGGAGGCCTGGCCGCGCAGCCAGTTCGACAGCCGGACCGACAGCGGCCGGATGTCGCGCAGCGCCTGCTCGCCCGTGCGCTCGAAGCGCTCCTGCGGGCCAGAAATCTCGCGCGGGATCATCAGTGCGGCTTTCCGGTGGTGGACAAAGCGAACATCCAATGGCCGACGCTGCCGTTGACGTTGCTGAGCCCCTTGCGGGCTGCCCAAGGGGAGAACGCCGGGTCGTCCGGCCAGGGCGCCGGGCCTTCCATGCCGGCGTCGATCCAGCGGTGGATGACGTCGGCGACCGCGGCCGAATGCGGCTCGCCGCCGCTCCAGCTGCGCAGGATCTGCAGCGCCAGGCGCAGCTGCAGCAGGCGTGCGCCCTGTTGGGCCGCAATATCGCGCCAATCGCGCTCCGGCGTCAGGCCCATGGCCTAGTTGCCGAGGCCGAAGGGGTTGCGGCCCGGCGCTGGGGCTCCCCCGGGAGGCGGGGTCACGACCGGGACGCGCGCAAGCTGCTGCTGCAGCGCTGGCGGCGGCAGCTCGCCCGCCCGTTGGGGCAGGGCGGGAAGCGGCGCTTCCGGCATTGGAGGCAGCATCGCAGCCGAGGGCAGGCCGGCCAGGTCGGCATTGGCCGGGGACGCAGGGTGGCGCACGCCCGCCAGATAGCCGCCGCCGGCAAGCGCGAGGCCGAGCAGGGCAAGCGCGAAGGGAAAGCGGCGCGGGTTCGTGGCGACGGCCTGCGCTGCGGCCTGTGGCGGATGGCCAAGGTGGACGTGGACCTGCACCGGGCCGGACAGGTGCAGGTGCACCGCGCCTTCGACCGAGGGACCGGGTGCCGGGGCCGGATCGCCGCCGTGCAGGACGCTGACATTTGGCATGGTCATGACTGGCTCCTGGATCGCGTCATGCTTCGATGGCGGTCGTGCCGCCATAGAAACAAACTTGGGCGAGGTAGAACGTCGCGTAAGAATGCTGCTGGTCCGCGCGCGTCGTTCCCTGCGCTTCGTAGGGAAGGCGCGGGTCGAAACCGGGCAGCTCGCCGAGGTAGGACTGCACGGGCCGCAGCAACGCTTCGGGCATATCCGGGACCGGCGCCTCGCTGACCGCGCGGGTGCCCCGGTCGCGGACGCGAAACAGCTTTCGGGTAACGAGCATGCTCATGCTGCGCAGCTCGGACGCGCAGTAGATCTGCTGCATGTGGAGCGGGATGCCTTTATGGTCCCGCACCCAGACCAGCACGGGCGCCATGATCTGGATGAGGCGAACCGTTCGGGCCGGCCACAGGCCGCCGCCGCTGCTTGGCCGGGGATCATTCAACAGGCTGATGACCAGGGCGGAGAGCGTGTCGGCATCGCAGGTGAACGAGTTCACGTATGTGAACGGGTTCATCGGGCTCGGGCAAGGGACGGTCATGACTGGTCCTCCTTGGGGGCGACGGCAGCATCGCCGGCCGCGGCGCGAACGGAGAGCGCCGCACGCTCGACCGCCGGCAGCAGCAACGGCCCGCCGGCCAGGCACTCCGCCGCCCAATGGTCGCGGGCGCCGATCGCCTCGACGAGCGGGTTGGGGTGCGGATGCTGGCCCAGCCCCTCGGCCGGGAAGCCGAGCGAGTGCAGGGCATACCAGAGCCGGCGGTCGACCAGCTTGAGGCTGTTGAACTGCGCCGGCGCCAGCACGCCCGACCGGCGGCGGGCTTCGGTGAGCAGGGTCATCAGCGCCGGAGCCGTGTAGCCGTGTCGTGCCGTCGCCCTTTCGGCCGGACCCGCGAGTTCGGGATCGCGCAGCTCCGTATCGGCAAAGCGCGCAAGGGCACCCGGCAGGCCAAGCGGCTGTTCCGGCCCGCCCGGGCCTTCGCCGGGCGCCAGGGTCGCCAATGCCTCGGCCATGTCGCCCAACAGGGCCAGCGAGTCCGCCCGCCGCCCGGCGAGATGCAGCGCGAAGGCGACGTAGAGCACCCTTGCGTGCCCGGCAGCCTGGCCGACGCCCTGCCACAGCGGCCCGAGCTGGCGGGCCAGCTCGGCGTGCGCTGCCGTCGCGTCGTATCCGCCACCCTCGGCCCTGGCATAACGTGCGATCCATTCGTCCGGGTGCAGCGCCGGGTCGGCCGGGCGTGGCTCGCCGTCACGGGGCGGCACGAGGCCGAGCTGGCGCTCGATAAAAGCGGCGGTGGTGCGGAACGTCTTGGCCTGCTCGCGCCTCAGGCCCAGCAGGTCGAGGGGGCGGGTGAAGCGCGCCGGCGCGGCACGGAAGAAGCACCAGACGCCGAGGGCCGCGAGCAGCAGGGCCACGGGCCAGCGGAACACGCCGCCGATGACGCGGCCCACCTCCCACAATTTGGCAAGCGCCATGCGCTCCGGGTTGGCCGCGAGCATGCGCGCGTCCAGCTCGTCGTGCGCGTGCGTGAAGCGTTGCAGCGCCCGGATGTGCCAGTGCGCCGCCTGCACGAAGCCCGCGCTGATCTGCGTGTGGTAGTTGCTCCACAGCAGCCAGCCGAAGAACCCGAGCCCACCCGCGATCACGACGAAGCAGACCAGGGTGGCGTCGTCGTTGGATGGCCAGCTTGCCCGGCCCTGTTGCGAGGAAGGCACTGCCCTAGTTCCGCGCTTCGAGGTGGGGAAGGACGGCAGCCTTCGATGCCTCGGAAGCACCCACGGCGTCGGACAGCTTCTGCGCCTGGGCCTGCAGCTGCAGGCTGGCGTCCAGCACCTTGCGCAAGTAGCGCACCTTGTAGTCGGGATTGTGGGAATGGTAGATGCCCACCCCGCCCCAGAAGTCGCCGCGCTCCTCGTCCATGGCCTGGCGCAGGATCCAGGCGCCGCCCTCCAGGTTGGCGCAAAGGTTGTCGCGCAGCGCCACGAAGGCCGTGGCTGGTGTGGCGCTCCAGTGCGCCGCGATCCTCGGCACCCAGACGGTGTTGACCTGCAGGGGGCCGATGTCCACGGTGCCGTTGGTGTTGCGGCTGACATGGCCGAGCGTGCCGCCCTCCACCTTGAGCAGAATCACCAGCATCGCCGGCGGCAGGCGGTGCGCCGCGGCGGCCGCGGTCAGGCAGTCGCGCATCCGCACCTCGGCTGCGTCTGGCACATCGGCAGCATGGGCAGCCGAAAGAAGGAAGCAGGTCGCGAGTGCGGCGAGGCCGAGGGACAGTACGCGGCGGATCATGGGTGCGCTCCATGGCCAGGAGCGGGCGGCGCGGCAGGAGCCACGACTGACACGCCGGGATGGTCGGCGCGCTCCAGCACGGCCTGCCACACCGCGCCGCACAGCTCGTTGACCAGCAACCGGCCGGGCTGCCCGTCCTGCGCCTGCGCGACGGCCTCCATCGTGCTCAGCATCACGGTGCAGAACGTGCCGTTGCCAATGCCCTCCGCCCGGTAGCCTAGCAAAGCCATGGGGTCGCGGCGGATGCGCAGCCCGAAGCCCTTGCCGGTCGTCTCGCGCCACACCGCCTCGCCGGCGACAAGGAACACCGGCAGCAATCCCGAAGGGTCGCCGGCCAGCTTGGCGCTCATCGGCAGCACCTCCCCGGTCGCCCGGTCGCGCAGCTCCAGAACGGTGCCGGCCTCTACGAACCAGGCCCGCACGGCGCGGCCCAGGGCGGGGAGGTCGACCGCCCCGCTCACGCGAGCCTCCGGCGGCGCCAGGTTGGCACGGCAGGGCGCACGCTGCCCACCAGGCGGCGGCGCAGCACGCGGCCGATCGCCGGCACGGTCAGGCCGAAGTAGGAGATGGTCCCGAAGAACGCCGTCCCGGCGACGGCAATGGCGAGCGTGGTCCAGCTCCAGTACACCACAACTGCCAGCAGCGGCAGGCAAGCCCGGGCATCGAGGATTGCCAGCTGCACCGGCCGGGCCGTGTAGCGCCACATCTCAGCTCTCCTCGTTCTTCAGCTCGGCGGCCGCGGTCTGTTCGGTGATACGCCCCTGCTCCAGCGCGGCCTGGATCGCGGCGGCATAGGACTGACCCTGGCCGTCCAGCGCGCACTGCGCCAGGTCCGGCCACTCGGAGGGGTCGGCCCGCTGCATCTGCCGCCGCAGCGCCGCGTCGAACACCAGGAACTCGCGCAGCGCGGTGCGCTTGCCGTCGGTGGACGGCACTAGGCGCTGGTTGATGACCAAGCGCAGCGACTGGCCGAGCGCGTTGACCAGGTTGGCCCGTTCGTCCACGGGCAGCAGGCTGATGATCCGCTGCATGGTGAGCCTCACCGAGTTGACGTGGATGGTCGTGGTCAGAGCCGAGCCGGCCATCGCGGCGTTGACCGCCGCCGCCATGGTCGGGCCGTCGCGGCACTCGCCGACGATGATGTCGGTGGGCTCGCGCCGCCAGCAGCCGCGGATGAAGGCCTCGAAGGTCGGCAGGTCGCGGGGAATCTCGGTCTGGTCGATCGACGACGAGGGGCTCTTGACCTGCCCCAGCAGGAACTCGATCGGCGCCGCCCCTTCCAGGATATTGTAGTGCCCATTGGGGTCGAGCAGCTTGGCCACCGTCATGCCGGCGATCAGCGTGGACTTGCCCGAGCCGACCGAGCCGCCGACCACCGTCATGCCGTTTCTTGGGCAGTAGTTCTCGAGGATGCCGGCCTCGACATGCTGGTCCGCGAGCGGGGGCGGCATGTCGGCGATCGGGCGCAGAACGATATTAGCGCCGAAGTGGCGGCTGGTGGTCGTCGGCGTGGCGTTGAGGCGATAGCGCAGCCGGGTGGTGCGGTTCACCGCGATCTCGTAGGCGACATCGAAGTCCGAGCCGTTCTGCAGGCGCGCGATGCCATCGGAACCATAGAGATGGTTGGTGACGTCGGCGATCTCGCCCTCGTCCAGCAGGCCCCGGGTGACGAAGCGGTTGCGGCCTTGCAAGCGCAGGATCACGGTCTTGCCGGTCGAGAAGGCGATGCGCGACGCGCCGAGCTCGAACGCCCAGCGCAGCAGCGCGTCGAGGCCCGGCGCCGACTTGCGCGGCATCGCCACCCACTTGAGGCCCTCCTTCGGCCAAAGCTCGCCGTCGGGAAGCACCTCATTGGGGGAACTGGTGAGCGGGCCGATCGTGTCCAGCATGCTGTCCTGTCCCCTTCAGCGCGCGCAGGCGCCGGTGGGCGTCCAGCGGCGGGGGTTGGCCTGCAGACCCGGCTGGTCGGTGATGCGGACCGTGGTGTCGCCCACACGCAGCTGGTCGCGTCCGCCCTCGGTGTGGCGGACCAGGAAGGCGATGCGCGGCGGCTCGACGAGGTGGGCGCGCAGCAGCACGCGGAAGCGCGCCATGCCCACGATGTCGCGCTGCAGGCGGCCCAGGTCGGACAGGAAGATGTCCACCGCCTGCTTCTCGCCCTGGCCCCAGCCTTCGGCGACGAACTTGTTCCAGTAAGCGATCTCGGCCTTGGTGCGCGGCAGCGCCGCATCGGCCGGGCGCGGCGGCTTGCCCCAGCTGCGGACCAGGTAGGAGCGCCAGTTGGGCGGCGCCGAGGTCAACTCCGCCGCCCGGGTGATCTGATAGATGCACGAGGTTTCCCGTGCGACCTGGCCGCCGTCGCCCAGCGCAAAGGCCATCTGCCCCTCGGTGACGATCGGCGGCCGCACCAGGGTTCGGCCGCTGCCGGCCGGCAGCACGAGCGGGCGGAAGTCGTAGGCGCTGTCCAGCTGCGGCTCGTAATGGCGCAGCATCTCGTTGATCGCGAACGCCCGGGCCGACAGCCCGCCCTGCGCGCCGTATTCCGCGCCGGACTGGCGCAGGATCTCGGCGCGGCCCGCTTCCAGGCCGCTCTCCGCCTCGTCGCCAGGCCGCGTCGCCTGCAGCGCCTCCAAAGACGGCGGGCGCTCGCCGCCGACGATCGCGGGCAGCTCGGCCGCCCCGGTGACAGGCTGGTTGAGCGGATTGCCCAAGGTCCGGGCTGCCTGACCATACTGGGCAGCCAAGGGCACCGGCGGGAAGGGCACCTCCGTGATGGTGCCGGACGCCCGGCCAGGCGAGGCGGCGGCAACAGACACGAGGACCGTCGCCGCCGCGAGCAGGGCGCGGAACGGCATCGAGCGCGGCAGGCGAGACGGGCGGGGGTCGGCCATGTGACAAACCTCGATGGTGCAGACGTCCGGATGGATCACGACGGTGTGGCTGGGGGCCTGGCTGTTGATCTGCCGCCAAACCTCGTGCGTGGGGCGTCGGTCGCCTCGATCGAGACGCCGACCGGCCAGGTGCCCGGCGACGGGGGCGCATCGAGGGGGATGCAGCCGTAGCCGATACGGGACGCGAGCGCCTCCGCGGCCCCGTCGAGCGTGCCGCTATAGGAAAAGGAGATGCGCCGCAGCAGCTCGGGCGGCAGGGCAACGGGAACGGCGGCGGCCCGGGCGCGGCCCGGCAGGACCCGGCCCTCGAAGCAGCCGAGTGCCGCGGCGGTGAGCACGGCGCGGCGGCTACGCATGATACAGCACGTCCACCTGGCGGCGCACGGGATCGACGCGCACGGTGGCGACGGCGCCGGCGGCGTCGCCGAGCGCCTGGAAGGCTTGGATGACCGGCACCGGGCCGATCGAGATGCTGACGGGAATCGACTCCTGGCCGGCTCGGGGCGGGGCGATGGTGGTGACATAGCCGATGTTGCCGGCGAGCTGGCGCACGCCCTCCTCCAGCGTACCGGTCCAGGTGAAGGCGATCACCTTCTGCAATTCTCCAGGGGCCACCGGGTAGGCATCGGCCCGGGCCGGAGGAGGGGGCGCGGGCGGCGCAGGAGGGGCCATGCTGCCGAGCTTGCCGATCTCGGCGTGCACGAGGCGTATGCTCTCGCGTAGCGCCACCTCCGTATTCGGCATCCCGGTCGTCGCCACGTCGGTGCCGACATTCGGGATGGCGGCGCAGCCCATGACGAGGCAAGCCGCCGCAAGCGGCGGGAGCAGGCGGAAGCGAAGCTGGGCAACGGGAAAAGGGGAGTGTTCCATGGTTCGTCTCCGTTTACGAATCGAACGCTACGGCGTGACGGCGCGAACGGAGCACGCCTACTCGGCGGCGATCGGCAGGATCGCCGCTGGGCGCGGACCGTCCTCCCGGGGGCGCAGCACGATGCCCAGGCCCTCGCCATCCACCAGCTCGCGCGCCAGCTCGTCCACGACGCCCGCGGTGGCCCGGTCGTCGCCCTCGCCGCGGCCCAGGCGCTCCTTCTTGCGCCGCTCGATCTCCTTCTCCGCCGAGCCGGCCGGGAACACCCGCGACAGCCGCCGCAGCCCCTCGCTGAACCCCAGCCGGTCGTAAAGGCGGCCGCGCAGCGCGGTATCGGCGGGCGTCGTGCTCAGCGCCCACAGCTCCACCGGGCCGAGCTGGTTGACCAGCTTCTGTTCCCAGCGCTCGCCGCCGGCGTCGAGGACGATGAGGAACGGCGCGCCTTCCGCACCGGGGCCGCCCAGGCCGTAGCGCACCACGTCGGCACCCGCCTGCGACAGGTTGAAGCGGGTGATGATCTCCTCCGCCTCGTCCTGGTCGCCGGCCTTCAGCACGAAGCGCCCGGTCGCCTGGCTGGCGATGCCCTTGCTCATGTGCGACAGCCGCTGGCTGGTGAAGCCGAGCTGGACGTTGTGCTTCGGCCCTTCCAAGACGTCGCGCTCGGCCTGCGCCTGCACCTGCGGGCTGTTCTTGGTGCGGTGCCATTCGTCGTAGTCGAGCCGCTTGACAGTTTCCTTGATCTCGCCGAAGCGCTGGCGGTGGTGGGGCCGCACCGCGTCGGGCACATAGTCGGCGTACTCGGGATGCAGGAAGAAGTTGCGCGCCAGGATGTGCCGGCCGAGCATGTACATCATCTCGGTCTGCCGGTCGCTTTGCGCCGAGCCCGTGGGCGCCACGGCCGCGAGGTCGATGACGATGATGCGCGCTGGGCCGAAGTCGAGCTTGGTCGGGTGGTTCAGCGTCGGGAAGCGCTTGATCAGGTCGGTGATGTAGCGGGTGAACAGCTCGGTCGCCGCCTCGCTGGTGATGTTGATCCTGAGCGACCCGAAAGCGTCCTTGACCTGCTCGGTCCGCGCCGCCTGGATCAGGTCCTGCAGGATCGGCACGGCGTGGCGCTGCGCCACCTCAGCCAGCCGCCATTCGCCGATCCGGCACAGTTCGGCCACCACGTCACGCCACCAGGGCTGCTCGCTGTGCAGTTCGATTCGGTGCTCAGCGAGGGCCCGATCGACCGCAGGCTCGACACCGCGGCGGTAGCGCTTGGCCGAGTTGCCCTGCACGTCGGTGCACAGCCGGTAGGCTTCGTCGACCACGTAGCCGATCAGCTGCGACATGCCCTCGAACGGCGTGGTCATGTCGGGCGGCAGGGTGGCGAGCGCCAGGAAGTTGCGCAGGAAGGCGTCCTCGAGCGGCAGTGGGTAGTCGCAGCCGACCTGGATGTCGAAGATGTTCACCTCGAAGCCGCGCGCGAGCTGCATGGTGACGTGGATGGCCTCGTGCCGGCGCGCCGGGCCGAGCGCCTCCTGGATCAGCCGCACGAAGCCCTCGGCGGTGGGGCCGATGTCGAGCTTGCCGATCAGCGGCAGCTTGGCCCCGCCCGAGCCCAGCACGGCCGAGCTCAGGCACAGGCCAAGGTTGATGGTGTTAGCCAGCACGCTCTTGCCCGAGCGCGGCGGCGCCACGAAGATGTCCAGCACCTGCGGGCGCATGGCCCCGCCCGAGGGGTCGTACGGCCAGATGCCGCCGTCCGGCCGGCGCAGCAGCACGGAGCCCTCCTGCCACGGCGACGCGGTGCGGTTCCACGGCAGCATGACCAAAGCATCGCCAAGCGGGGCGAGGCAGGGCGTGCCGGTGGAGGCGAGCGACAGGCCGGGCACGCTGGACATGACGCCTTCCAGCGCGTCGCCGGCCAGGGTGGTGGTCTTGCAGCCGCCCCAGCCTTCCACGCGCTGGCCGAGCAGCGAGGCCCGCCGGCGCAGGGTACGGGTGTCGTCCACCGGCGCCCAGGTGGCGAACGAGGCGCGCAGCCTGACCGAGATGTGGTTGTGGGTGTCGCGCAGCTCGCGCAGGACGGCAAAGGCGCGGCGCAGGTCGGCGTTCGTCGGGAAGATGCCGAGCAACGACGCGGCCCCCTCCTTGAACCCCATGGCGGACTTGCCGCCGCCCTCCAGCAACAGCAGGCCGCGCCACGGGATGCGGTCGGCGGCGAGTGCTGCCGACAGCTCGACGAAGCTGCTCGGGTTCTCCGGGCCGAGGTCCATGTCGACGTGGGCGTATTCGTAGGCGCCGATCGCCACTTGGTTGCCGCTCGTAGTGCCCGCGTCGATGTTGAACAGCTGGCGGGGCAGGTTGGGCCACAGCAGGGAGGCCGCCGTCAGCGGGGCGTCCTCGTCGTCCGGCAGGCGCGGCATCACCCGGTCGCCGGGCAGCGTCGCCTTCCAGGGCGAGCCGGCGGTTTCGCGATACAGGGCCTCGCGGCTCAGCTTCAGCCCCTCGTGCGGGGAGACGAGATCGCTGGCGATGATGCTGCCGCGCAGCGCGCGCACGATGCGGCTGACGAAGGCGTCGTGCCGGGCGGCCATGATGTCGGAACGCATGTAGAAGCGCTGGCTGTCGCCGATGCTCGGCACCTGACGCGCCATGGCATTGCGCTCGTCGCGGACTTGGCGGCGCTCCTCCTTGGTCAGTACCGTGGATCGCGTCCAGAGCACGAAGTGGACCGCCTCCCAGCGCATCTTGCGCGGCCACAGCGCGGCGCGCTCGTCCAGCAGGTCGTGCAGGTCGAGGCGCTGCAGCCGGGCCACCTCGCGGGTGGCGTCGAGGCTTACGCGGGCGATCTCGACGCCGGACGCATCGGGGTCCGACACATAGGACGCGCAGATGGCATGGCCCCGGCGGTCCAGGGTGCCCGAGATCTCGACCCGGAGGGCCGTGGTGATGCGGGTCACGTCGTCGCGGGTCAGCATGCGGCGGGTGCCGTCGATGCGCAGCCAGCTCACGTAGTCGCCGTGCTTGGACACCAGCGCGTCGCCGTGCGCCGTCTCGATGTCGCAGAACGACGGCAACGGCTGCTTGAGTGCGAGCGACAGCGCGGCGAGGGCGTTGGCGATGCCGCGGATCATGGGACGCTCTCTGCGCCCGGCATGGTGGCTTGCAGGCGTGCCCGCATCGCCAGCAGGTTGGCCGCCTGCGAGACGCAGATGGCCATGGCGTGGGACGTGGCGGTGCCCGACTGCTCAAGCTCCAGCCCCCATTGCTGTCCAGCCAACTCGCACGCCGAGCGGTCGGAGTAGGGGAGCGGGGACACGGCCTGGCTGATCCCGTTTTCGGCGGTCTCCACCAGCAAGGTGAGGGCGAAGGGTGGCCGTTCGGTCCACGTCGACGGGGGTGGGGGCAGGAGCGCTGGCAGGGTCTGGTCAGCCATAAGCGGGTTCGGCGGGGGCGATGCGTGCGCGCTCTCCGTCGCGGCGGCACGCCACCTTGCGGAAGGCGAGGCATCCTCTGCCTCCGCGTTCTGAACAGGCGCGACATTCAGCTCCAGGGCTCCAGTCATGGCGGGCGAAAGGGGGACTGCCTGCCGGGTCAGGGCCGGGTCGTCGACAACCGGCCACGGCGGTCGAGGGGCGATGTAGGAATGCAGGGCTGCCGCGGCGAACGTGCCGGTCGACGCACTCAAAACGACGACCGCCGGGGCAAGCACGAAAGCGGCGGCCACAGCGGCAACGATGCGAACATGGCGAGGGGACATAGACAAGCTCCTTCAATCAGGAACGGCGGCAGGCGGACGGTCAGGGCCTGTGGCAGCGAAGGCCCAGGTGTCGAGCACCTGCGGGTAGACGTCGCGGCCCTTCTGGAAGAGCCGGCCGAGTGGCAGCAGGCGCAGGCCGTGCAGCAGCACGGCGCCTTGGGTGCGGGCCGCCGGGTCCGAGCCGAGCAGGGCGGTCGCGAAGGCGAGTGGCGAGGCGGTGCCGAGCCGCTCCTCTGCCGCCCGGGCCCGCCCGCGCAGCGCATGCAGCGCCGCCCAGGTTGGAGCCAGGGCCGGGTCGGGTCGCACCGGACGGCCACGGTCCATGTGTGCGGGCTCGCCATAGGCGTGCAGGACCAGGTGCGCGCTGCGCGCCAGGGCGACGACGGCCGCCTGGCTCAGCTCGGGCAGCCAGATCAGCGCCGCCTCCCCGTGGATGCCGGGCCGGTCCAGGTGCTGGCACAGGTGGCACAAGGGGCAGGCGGGCACGACGTTGCCGGGTGCCGAATTGGCGTGGTTGCCGTCACGGTGGAACGCCTCCTGCCAGCCCGCGGCGTCGAGGCCGCAGAATTGGCAGATCGCATCGGACGGCGTGACCTGCCCCCCGCCCCAGCCCGGGATGGCGGCCGGGTTCCAGGCGGAACGGTGTGCGGACAAGGCAAGGGGCAGGATCGTCATGGCGGCGCTACTGGAACGTCACGACCTTGGGGGTGGCGTTGATCGTGGCAGCGGCGCCCCCGGTCGAGACCGCCGCCTTGTTGATCCAGGTGCCGCCGGTGGCGAACAATCCGCACAGCACGAGGCCGGCCAGCCCCATGCCGACGTAGCCGGTTTCCCGGCCCTGCGGCTGGCGGCTCTTCCACAGCGCCCACACCGCGCCCACGAACACAACGAGGGCCGCGATATACATTGCCATGCCGGCCATGGTGCCGCCGGAGTCGCTGATCTCGCCCGACAGCAGGTTGAGTTGGGCGCCGATGCCGCCGGCGGGCGACGTCGCCTGCGCGAAAGCCGTGCCGGTCAGGGCCAGCGAGCCGACGCCGGCAAGACCGGCGGCCAGGCGCAGGCGGCGCGGCACCGCCCGCACCGGCACCGCTTTGTTGAAATGGGTGATGTTCACAGGAAAACTCCATACTGTTGGCCGAGGGGGCATACCCTCGACGCGGAGCATGCGGCGGCGTGGCGCGAACGGAGCCTGCGATCTCTCATGCGGCGGCGGACCGATCCGACCGTCGTACTGGACGAGGGATGGCGGGCCGGCGCGCACCCCGCACCTAGACCGTGAACGTGGCGACCAGCCACCGCGAGATGGTCTGGATGTTGATCAGCGCAACGCCAAAGGCGAACTGCACGCCGGAGGCGGCTTTGCTGCGGTTGCTGCGGCCGGTGACGGAGGCGTGCCAGGTCAGCACGGCGACCAGGCAGGCCATCGCGCCGAATGCCTGGAAGAACAACAGGAACAGCTGGACCACGTTGACGATCGCCTCGCCCGCGTTGGCGCCGAGCACCGTGGTCGGCGCCGCTGTGGGCGTATAGCTGACCGCGTCGGACATCCGCACCACCACGGTGGAGCCGGCGGATACGTTGGCCTTGGTCAGGAGCTTGTCGAAGCTGGCCAGCACGCCGCACAGCACGAGCGACACGGCCGGCACCCAGGGCCGGCCGCGATACGGGTTGTCCGGCTGCGCCTGGCGCCAGAAGCCCCAGCCGGCGTTGATGAACAGTGCGAGGGCGCCCAGGTAGCAGGCGGGCTGCAGCAGGACGGCGAAGATCAGGCCGACCTGGCTGGCGAGGTTGACGAGGCCCTGCATGGTTTCCCCCTCCTACTGGATCGCGCCGTGTTCGGTTTTCACGGTCCAAGCCACGCCCTGCTGCGCGATGGCCAAGACCCGCCCGTACCCTGGCACTTGGTCGCCGACCTTGACCTGCACTTGCGAGCCCTCGCCGCCGCTGCGATCGAGCTCGGACAGCATGGCCAGGCCGGGCGAGGCGGCCTGCACCTTGTAGTAGCGGCGCGCCCCGGCTGGGACGACGGCCGTGGCCGCTGGCCCTTCGAGGCTGGCCGGCTGCGGCGCTGCTCCCCTGGACGGCCGGGCCGTGCGGGGTGGGGGTGTCGCCCGCGTAGCAGGCTCGGGAGGAGCGTCCATGTCCGCCATGGCTGCCTTGATGGCGCCGTGGGACTCGGCCAGCGCCAAGCGCCGCTCGAAGTCGGCGACGGCGGTGTCCACCTTGTCCGAGCTGGCCTTGGTGCTGGCGCGCAGGCCAGCGTTCTCCATTCGCAGGTCGCGTATGACGGTGCCGAGCTGCGCCACGAGGTGCAGCACGTCGATCTGCTCGCCCCGCGCCATCGGATTGGGACGCAGCGCAATCGCGGCGGCCACCGCGTCGGCCGGGGCGGGTGCGGCGGAAGGAGCACCCGCCGGCGCTGCAGTGGTCGCGACAGGCGTCGGTGCAGCATACGGCGCAGGCGTGACCGGCTGGGGAGCGTCCGTGACGCCCCGCGTCTGCGGCTGGGTTTCGGCCGGATCAGCCTCCTTGGCCGCGCGTGCCGGATCGACGGCGGACGTGGACAGGCGTGGGGCAGGGGCGGCCGGAGTAGCAAGCGCGGGCGCAGGTGCGGGTGCGGCCATGCCAGGCTCCATCACGGCGGACCCGGCCAGAGGTGGCGGAGGGATAGCCGCCAGGGGTGCCGGCGAGGCGGGAGGCTGGACCGGGGAGGCGCCGACCTCGGCCATGGGCGGCCCAGCCGGGACGGCAGCCGGACCGGGCAACCCGGGCGAGGACGGGCTCGCGGCCCGCTCCGGTTGCCCGGCTGCCAAGTCTGCCACGCCAGCCGTGGCGACCGCAGGCTGCCTGTCCGAGCCGTCGCGCAGCCCGAGGATCTCGCGTGTTTGCGCGTCCGGATCGGCGGACGCCACCGTGCCGCGCACGGCCCGCCTGGTCTCCTGGCGAGGCGTGCCGGCCAACTTGGCGGCGGGCGCCATCAGCGCCGGTGCGGTGCCCTCTGCGGCGGGCTCGCGAACGGGCGTGCCAGGGCTGCCGGTGCCTATGGGAACGCCGGTGCCGATGGGGACCAGGTGGTTGTAGGGCGACACCAGGAAGGCAGCGCCCCCGCCGGCCACGGCCAGCACGGCGGCGCTGGCCAGCAGCGCCCTGCGCCACCGCCGCCGCGGAGCCGGGGCCGGAGCGGAGGCCGGGGGTGAGTGAAGGATCGGCTGCGGCTCGAAAAGGTTGAAACCGGTGTCCATCGCGAGTGGTCCTGTGCGGGTTGCCTGCCCGTCAGCATCGCCCGGCATGGCGCGAACCGAGCCGGCGTACTTCCGCGTCTCAATCGGGAGCGGTGACGTCGCTCAAGAACATGACGCCGACCGAGCCGCCCACGTCGAGCTTCACCGTCGGCCCGCGTGGCGCCGCCTGGTCCAGCGCCTGGCCGACGCGGCCGGCCGCGACGCCGGCGCCGACACCGACCTGCTGGCCGAGGTTGAGGCGTTGGAACGCGGTGGCGCCGCCGAACGGGCTGGCGACCACGGTGGAGTTGCTTTGCGCGAAAGCCTGGCCCAGCCCTGCCACGAACGCCGCCGCCGCCGGCAGGGCGAAGCGGGCGGCATAATGCTGGTCCACGCTCGAGGCGACGCCGGCCTCCATCGTCCCGGGGGCGACAATGATGCCGTCCACGCCGACCTGCTGCCCGCCATAGGTCATCTTGGTGACCCGGATCACCAGCCGGTCGTCCTCGCGGGCGAAGCTGCCGATCATGCGGGCATGCGCGATCGGCCCGCTGTCGGCTTCGAGCACCACGGGGCTGTTCTGGTCCGAGTTGGAGGCCAGCACCGCATGGGCGTAGACGCCGCGCCCGGCCGGGATCAGCACGCGCTTCCGGCCCGGGCTTGCCGAACCCACTGAGGCCGGCGATGCCACGGCCGGGGCAGCGTCCCCGCTCCCCTGCCCGGCGCCGCGTGGGCCGCCGCGCGACCGGCTGTCCTCCTGCGCTTCGGCCTGCTCGGGCGGCAGGATGACCTCCGTGCGCGGCGGGCGCGACCCCCAGCCGCCCATCATGCGGTCGATGGCGGCCTTGTAGCGGAGATCCTCCGGGGTGTCGGTGCGCGCCTGGCCCTGGGGCCCGTGCGCGACCCGGATCGCGGCCGGCACTGCCGTGTCCTGCGTGGTCAGGGAAGGGGACGCGGATGCGGGCGCAGCCTTGGCCGGCGCCGGCGGAGGCGGGGGCGAGGTGAGCAGCGCCCGCGTCTTGCCGGGCTTGTCCGTGTAGGGCTGGCTCGGCGCGATCTGCGGGGTGAAGGACTGCCCGGCCTCCTGCTGCCGGGCCGCGGCCTCCTGGTTGCTGCGCATCGCCAGCGCGTCCAGGTACGGGTTGCTGTTCGGCCCGCCCGGCAACGGATCCGCGGCCGGCAGCCGGCCCGGATGCGACACGGGGTCCGGCGACGTGTGGTGGAACGTAAAGCCTATCAGCACGGCGGCGGCCGTGCCGCCGATGCCTGCGGCGACCAGGATGCGGCGCGGACCCGCCGCTCCAGCCCCGTTGAACCGACCGCGGATGGCGGGCATGCCATGGGGCAGACGGAGACGGGACAGCCAAGGAAACGAAAGCTTGCGGGAGGACACGGACATGCGCGTTCAATCCTTGAGTGCGGCCGAAACGGTGCGGCCGTTGACGGACAGCAGCACCACGGGCGTGGACGGCATGGCGTAAATCCGCATGTCGCCCTCCCCGTTCTCCGTGGCGCTCCAGGGCGGCGACATCAGCGTGTGGCGGGTGCGGAGGTAGACTTCGCTGCCCAGGCGCCAGGCGCGCACCTCGTCGGGCGACACGCCCTCCACCTGCAGCGGCTTGGCATCCGCGGGCGCGATGCCGGACAGCATGGCGGTCAAGTAGGGAGCGCCGGTGACAGGGGCGCCCGGGCGGGTGTCGACCTGCATCCGGGCGTTCGGGCCGCGGCGGTCGACGTGCACGCTGACGTCCGCGTCGTAGCGGTCGCGCCCGGACACCACGAGAAAGGTGAGTGCCTTGGGCGCCCCCTGCAGGCTGACCAGCATGCCGCCACGGGGCAGGGCCGACATTGGCGTCACCTGGAGGACGTTGCTGCCCTTCACGGGGACGCACACGTGGAAGCCGACCGACTCCACCGCGGGTCCGCCGGGGCCGCCCGTGCCAGTGTTCGTGTTGCAGTTGCCGGTGCTGCTGCCGCCCGCGCCGCCGCTGCCGGCCGAGTTCGAGTTGGTGTCCCACACGATGGGCCAGGGCTGGCCGGTGGCGTCGAAGAAGCTGACCTGGCTCGGATAGCCCCGCACGGTCTCCACGATGCTGGTGGCCTGGCCGGGGGCGAAGGTCACCTTGATCGCCCGGCTGATGGGCGAGGCAAGCTGGGTGAAGCTCTCTTCCTCCGTGCGCCGGTTCTCCTTGTAGCGGCGGGCCAGCTCCTGGATCAGCTCGGGGGTCAGCGGAATTGCGTCCCGCGCCGCCCGGCGTGCCGCCTCGGGCGTCTCCGGCGCAGGAGTGGACGGGTCGGGTTCCCGCGCCTGTGCCCAAGCGAGCGCGGGCGCAGCGAGGTAAGCAAGGACGAGGGCGGTGCGGCGGGCCACGATGGGCTCCTGTGATGCGGGGATTACTGCTCGTCGGCGACGAGCTGGTCGACCGCGAGGCCGTCCGGGTGGTCCTCGATCTCGGTTCGGACCACGAGCGCGGTCATCATCAGCCGCTTGGTGCTCTCCATCTGCGTGTTCTGGCAGGTCTGTAACATCGGGAACTGCACGTCGTACGCCAGCCGGCCCCGCAGCACCTTGACCTCACGGATCAGGGCCGCCCGCTGCGCCTGGGCGAAGCAGGTCAGGCGCGCACGCTTCATCGCGTCGAGGTTGCCGGTATTCGTGTAAACAGTGGCAAAGCTATTCCAGCCGTTGGCGGTGAAGCGGCGGCCTGCGGTGTTCAGTTGCTCCGCGTAATCATGGTAGTTCACGGCGTAGGCGGCCAGCACCGCCTTGACCGCCCATTGCAGCAGCTCGGTGTCGTCCATGATCGGGTGGGTCAGCACCACCATCGGCTGCGGCGGGTTGCGGCCATCGTAGCGGACGATGATCGGCTTTGGCGGGTTCATCCAGACGTAGCCGTCGTGCAGCAGCGACACGCCGAGCAGCGCCATCATGCCGATCGTGAGGACGATGCAGCGGCGCACCAGGCTCGCCTGGAAATCGGGGTCGTCCAGTCGCCGTGATACGGCATTGTCTTGGTTCTGCATTGTGCGACTCCTTCCGGGGCGTGGTCAGGCTCCCATCATGGCGGGATGCGGCGCGAACGGAGTGGGCAGGCTTGCGGGGGATGGCACGAGCTCCGTATCAACGTCCTGCCATAGGTGTGAAACAAAGAGCAGCGGCACGGTGGGCTTGCTGCTCCGGCGCGGCCGCGCAGCCGGACGGCTATTGCGCCGCTTTTCCAGCCGTTCGTGTTCCTGGCTGACTCTGCTGCCATTGCGGCGAGACGTCCAAAACCAGAAGATCTTGCCCTCTGAAAGGGATTTGTTGCATTTACGTTCGTAGTAATTGGCGGCAGCGATGTGCGTCGCCACCACGCTGGGATCGAACTCCTCAACCAAGTCATCCGGGCGCATAAAGGCGAGGTCCTGCAACTTATTGAAGGAAGGCAGCTCGAGGCGCGCTCGCCTGCTATGCACCGCGGACGGCGAGATGCCCATGTCGCGGGCAATGCCCTTGTAGTGCTGGCGTGCCCACCAACGCTGGGCCAGTTCCTGGTCGCGCTCCCGTGTCCACTCCACTTGGTGGCGCTTTGGCTTGTGCGCCGGCGGAGTGCCGACCGGCGTCGGGCCGAATAGATCAGCGTCCGGGACCGTCGGGAACGGCAGGAAGGTCGCCGTGACCGTCCCGGAGGCATCGAGCGCGGAGAAGCTAGTGGAGTAGGAATAAGAATAGCTGCCGAAGCCAGCGGGGTCCTGCTGCTCCCACAGGGCCGAGGCTTGGGCGTCAGGATCGTCAGACCGATCGGGGGTGGTCCGAACGGAAGATCCTTGTTGTCCTGCGCCACGTTCGGTTGGCGCCGGCTCGGACCGGAGCCCTTGCAGGATGCCGCCGGGCAGGTCCTCGCCGGGCCGGGGTGGGCGGAACACCAGCTTACGGTCGCGCCGAGGCAAGCCGAGGTGCCGGGCTTTATAGCGCGAGCTGCCAGGCGATCGCCCGAAGCGCTCACCCAGGCTTTCCGTATGCCATCCGGCCATCCACAAGACGATGAACAGGGTGGTGTCGGCGAGGGTCCAGGGATTGCGCCCACCAGGCTTCCGCAGTGGCCGATCGTGCGGCGCGGGCAGGTCCAGTTCGACGAGCAGGTCGAGCAGCGCTGTTCGCGCCAGGTCGAGGTAAAGGCAAAGGGCTTCGATGCCGTGGCCGCGTGCGGCCATGCCCGGCAGGATGCGCTGGAGGAGGTGGGGAGTGAGAGCAGGCGACCGGGGGTTGTCCGGTTCACAACGAGGATGTTGGCACTTTGGACTCGTTTTGGATAGCGAGGTCAACACGAGCATGAGGCTTCTCACATGACTGTGAGAAGCCAATAAAAGACTATAGTACCAAATGCAAAGGAAAAAGTGTGACTAAAACGTTATTACCTTTGTTAGTGCGATGCGGCTATGAGGGCAAGGTGGTGTTCTTTGGATTTCAGCGCTTGGACCGGAGTGTGTTCAGTTTGTGCAGGAGGCCTACCGAGCGGGTTAAATCGTTGATTACAGTGTCGAATGTCTCCCCCACCTCCTTTGCGGTATCGTATTCACTGGTTCCACTGGGGTCGTCTGGCAGTAGACTGTGTATCGAGACACCAAGAGCTTCGGCCACCTTCCGCAAACTGCGAATCTGCGCATTCTGCTGCCCATCTTCGACCAGGTAGACCCATGACGGGCTCGCCTCGATCTTCTGTGCAAGCTCTTTTTGCGTTAATTTGGCTTTGACACGGGCCTGCTTGATCCTGTCCCCGATCGCGTCCAAAAACTCGTCCCGTTCAGTGTCTCCCGCTTTCTTCGAACGTCTGGCCATGTCTTAGAACCTTTGAAAATCGACTGATGCCGACGAAACCGAGGCCAGCAAGGCTAAGAAGCCCAAGGCAGCGCGAAATATGAACGTTCAAGGGTTATGTCCCGCAAAGGCGAGTGCTGCAATCTCCGTTCGCGCCGTCAAGCCGTAGCCTTCTGCTACGGAGGGAGGCCTAAATGAAATGGATTTTCAGAGTTGCCATCTTCGGGTTGGTTGCGACCACAGCACCGGCGCGGGCCGACCTTCAAATCGTTCCCGCGCTAGGCGCCCCTACGCGAAGTGCGCGAGGGATGTCAGAACCGATCGTCCTATTGCCTCCCAGTCCTGGCATGATGCGCCGGCGGGCGACGACGTCTGCCATTCCGATTGCAAACGGGTTCGGTCGGCAAGTGCCGTTACCCTCTGTGCCAATGACGATGAGACACTGGCCCCATGCGAGTTTAGACTTGGGCGCAGGAGAACAGCATCGTGGTTACGCCCAACAATCATTCGCAGCTGAACGCCGCAGCTGACGCCGACACGA
>JAABUK010005113.1_pt1 | contig 20768 bp, 1 predicted proteins | sample 5559141 | NCBI WGS metagenome assembly JAABUK01 (sample SAMN10711869, study PRJNA513367) | rock metagenome | isolation source: Antarctica rocks | place: Antarctica: Victoria Land, Pudding Butte nord | collected 2016-01-03
ATAATAGTTCCTAGCGATATAACCCGGTTTATTATAATTATAGTAATTTATTATTTTTTTACCCTTTTATTATTATTTACCCTTTTTTTAAAATCCTTTTATAGGTCCTTTTTTAATAAAATCGAGTTTTATTAATATATAATTATACGGGTTAAATTTCTTATAGCGGTAATAATTAACCGAATTATATTTATTATTAAAAACTTTTAAATGTCTTTATCCGTTAACTCCTCCGTTATAATATTTCTTTATTATATATTCGTATAGTTTATCGTTAATTTTAATTATTTATTTTATAAATATATCGAGGTCCTTTATAACGGCTCCTATTTATATAAATTCGTTTTTTATATTATCTTTTAGTCTTTATCGATATATTATTATGAAAGTAGTATCGTTTTAATCCGTAAATATTATATAATATTAAAATTATACCGAGTAATCGAACGTAGACCTTCGTTATACTAAATATTAAATAATACGAACTATTATACTATTTTCGTTAGATAGTTTAAATATATAACGAATCTCGGTTTTAAATTTAAAGAAATTCTTTATTTAAAGCTTTATTAATAAGTTATCGGTATTATTTATTACTTCTATATAACGCTTTAAGAATTATTTAATTTATTTCTATATATTATCTTTTATATAAGTTATTATAAAGGTTATTTATTTAATATCGTATTCTCGTTAAATATAAAGAATAGTTAAAGTTATAATAATTAGTCGTTAAACTTCTCGCGCTCTTTATAGTAATAATTTAGGCGAGTAATTTTAATACGGTCCCCTTCTTTTATAATATTATATTTTCTAGTATTATTTTAGGTATTTAGGGCTAGGGTTTTTATTAATTTTAAAATATTTATCTTAAAAGTATTTAAAATATTAAAACTCTCCGTTTAATATTATAATATAACGTTAATAGGACTTAAATTAGTATTTATAAAGAAGAGTATTAGAAATTAAAGAATAATAGGTTTTATATTAATATAAAATAAAACTAGATAAATTTAATAAATTTAATTAATATTTTAATAAATATTTATATTTAGAATTTAGAATTAAAAGTTGTAAAAGAAGTTAAATACGAAGCTCCTATTTATTAAAAAAATACGTAGTTTATATAATAGAAGGAAATTATATTAAGAGTAATATATTTATTTTATTTACTCGGTAAATATAATAAATAATCCCGTATTTACTCTATTTACTCGGTAATCGTAGTAAATAATCCTATTAAAGATATCCGTCCAACTCTTAAATAAAATAAAACTAATACCGTATAATATTCGTAATATCTTATTACTATTATAAATAATATAATTAAATTTTATAAAATTTTCGAAGATTATTTCTTTATATAGAGGAAGTTATTCGTTCTAGATTTCTTTACCGATAATTTATAAAGATTATTAATATCTATATTTATATTATTAATTATAGTTTTACTAGTAGCTTTAATTATATTATTAAAAAAAACCTCGCCGCCTATTATAACTCTAATATCGGGGAATATATTACCGCCTATTTTAATTTAAATAATTTAATTAATATTTATAATAATAACCCGAACTCTATTCGATAATATAGGTAATATATTTAAATAGTTATATATTCTCGAAGAGGAGATCTCTAAAAACCTAATACTATTATAATACTTTATAAGATTTAATATTAAATTATAAAATAAGGTTATTAAATAAATATTAAAGATTTTAAAAGTAATTAAAATCTTCTTTAATAAAAATATTAAAGAAGTTATAGAAGACGATAAAGAGATTATTATTATACTTTTAAAAAAGAAGTTCCTAGGCGAAATTCATAATTTTAAAACTAAAGAAGACTCTTTAAATAAAATTAAATACCTAAAGTAAAATATAAATAAAGAGTTTAAAATATATTATACGAGAGCTATCCGACTACTAAAGGTAATTAATATAAAAGATAAAAATAATAATAAATTAAAGAAAATAATACTACTAGAGTTAATAATATTATATAATATAATTAATAAATAGATTATAGGCCTTAAGGATAATAAACTATATATTTATATAATAGAATATAAGGTAACACTAAAGAGATTATTATATAATATATTTAAGAAAATATAAGAGTTAATAGAAATCCTATTAATAATAAATAAGATAGTAATATCTATATAAGAAAAAGCTAAAATTAATAATTATAAAAATTTCTAAAAGTAAGTAATAAGAGTAAATAAAAATATATTATAAACTCTCTTAGCGATATTAGTAAAGTTAACGTATTATAATTATAATAAGAATATTTAAAAGATAATAGTTACTCGCTTAAAGCTAATAAATACTAGATTAAATAAACCGATAATAATAAATAGAGCCTACGCTTATCTAGAAGAGTATAGAGTATACTCGCTAGTTTTATATAAAGTACTATATATAACCTAGGAATTCTAAACTCTAGTTATTATACCCCTAAAAATATATAAAGAAAAATCAAGCTATAATCTATAAAATTCTCGCGGAGAAAATTTATTAACTAAAAGTAATTATAGTTATAACTAGAAATATTCAATTATTTTTAGTAAAAATAACTACTTATCCTAGTATCTAGTAAATTCGTACGACCGTACGATATTTTCTAATCTATATATAAGTAGACTAAAGAGGTAGGAATAATAGAAATACCGTAACCTACTATTTTATATATTATACGGAATTATTAATTATAAGGTTATAGAATATATAAATATTTATCTATTAAAAGAAGAGTAGTATTATATTAAATAAATTCTATAAAATATATAATAAAAAGCGGTAGAGTATAAAGTATAAAAAGAAAAACGGGAGAACGAGAATAACCTTTATACTCTTCCTAGAATATTAATATAAAGGAATCCGGAACTAAATAAAGAGTTTAATAAAAAAGTAATTAAAGAAATAAAATAAAATAATATAATTATTTTAATATATTATATTATAGTTCCCCCTTAAATCGAGGGATAGTAATATAATAGAGTAGTAAATATTATAGATTCGTATAAAATAGAAGTTCCTTAATACGATAAGGTCTACCGAGAATATAATATAATAATATTATATAATACTATTAGATTAGCTATAGTAATACTAAAAATAACTACTCTATAAATAGTAGTAATATATAATACTAGGTCGTTAAAGAAGAGACGAATAATAAAAGAGTTTATAGAAAAGACTCTATAACTATAGACGTAAAAAGCGCCTATTAAAAGAAGAAAGAAAAGGACGCCGATTAAGAAAATAAATATAAAAAAAGAATTATTAATTATAAAAGATCTTCTAGTTAATCCTCTTTCTTTCTATATAATATAGAGGACTATTTATATTATAAACTTTAATATAAGAATCTCCTTTATTTCTTTATACGGGATAATTATTTTAAACTTTCCTACTTTCCTAATTATAGTAGTATTTATTATATTAATTAATTATATTAAAATAATAATAGTAGGGCTATCTTCTAGAACTTTTATTATTATAGTTTTCTTTCGAGGTTTCTTTAATATTTATTTTAATCTCTATAACTCCCTCTTAAAATAAAGGGAAACCTATATTATATATAAAAATAAAAGCGAGACTATTATATTTAATAATAATTTATTAATATCTAGGTAAGTTAATAAAGCTCCTAGAGAATAAATAGTATATTTTAATAATAATCGCTAGCGGGTAAGAAAATATTATTAAAAACTAGACCCGTTTCTAGATTAATATAGTAGGTATCGAGAAAAAGTAATAGACTTTCGTATCTCTACGGAATAATTCTAATTTTATTATCCTATTTAATCTTCTATAACTTCGTATAATTAACGTAAAAATAAATATTATAAAAAGTCTTATTACTATTAAGGACGTTAAGAAAGAAGAGTCGATAAACTTTATTAAACTTTATAAAATTAAAAGAACCGAATATTTAAAAATAAAAATTATCCTAGAAATCCTAAAACCGGAAATAGATAATAGTAGTAAAAGCGATAAAGAGAGCGAGGAAGATAACTTTTTAGAGGAACTATTAATAAATAAAGAGAATAAAGAGGAGTTAAATTCTAGCGATTTATTAAACTAAAGCGTTTTAGAGATAATATTAAAAATCTAAAAAAAAAAAAAAAGACGACGATATATTAAAAATAAAAAATTAGAATAAAACTATTTCTATTCGTACGAACTATAAGTTTACCGTCTATAATACTTATATTTATAAACGTATTATATATAATAATATATTAATTTATAGATATTACTCTAAGAGTATATATATATATATATCCTTTATTTTAAAGAGGAAGAGAAGAGATAAAAGACCCTTTTTATAATATATAATAATATAATTTTATACGAAATAACGATATTGAATCTAGGGGTCTTATTCCCTATCAAAAGACGAGTATAATATCGCTAGATTAATTATATAAAGAATTTCGAAGCCTTTATAAAATAAGTAAAAGATAAATAAATTATTTTAAAAGAAACTATTCCCGATAATAAAGCCCGATTATAATTACTATAATTAATCTAGATTTATAGAGACGTAGGAGTAAAGAAAATAAAAGAAATCCCCCTAATAAATTTAATTATTTATTATATCGTATTAAGAGATAGTTTAAAACTATATAAAATAATATAAAAGCGGTTTACGAATAATAAAGAATAGTGGCTCCGTAAAATTATAGAGAGAAGTATAAAAGTAGGTTATTATAAATACTATACTACCGTAAATAGACGGGTCTTTTAATAAAATACTAGACTAGTATTAATTAAAAAGAAAAGAAAAGACGAATTAAAATTTATATTTAATTACTACTTCGTATACGAAAATCCCTCCGGGTTATATATAAAGTTAGTAACGAAGATATATAACCTATTTAAAGTTTTATTATATAAAATATTTTTCTAAATAAATATTAAATATAGTTATTTTTATATAGAGAATTTATTTATCGAGTAGAGTATTATTTTTATAAGACCCGAAGGACCTAGTTACTATATTCTATAATATATTAAGATATAGAGGAGGGTACTTTATTAACTAGTTATAAAAAGAGGAGATAAAGTTAATAATATATAATTTATTTATATTTAATAAGGTTAAAAGAAATTATAATATCTATAAACGAGAATTAAAAGTAATTATCTACTTTATATAGAAATATTCTTATATATTTAAAGGTAAGGAAGCCTCGATTATTTATATTAATTATAAACTACTAATTAAATTTATAAATATTAAGTTTTATAAAGATATTTTCGCTCGATAAATAATAAAACTCCGATAATTAAATATTAAAATAATATATATAGTAGGAAAGACGAATATAGTTACTAATAATCTTTTATAAATAATATTCAATAATTTTAATTATAAGCTAGATAGATTTATTATAAACTTTATAAAGAAGATTAAAAATTATAATAACCTAGAATAATATTAGAAGTCTAGGAAGGGAGGATATATAAATATATTTAAATAATTTAATAAAGAAAATCGTATAAATAGGATAAAAGAATAAGGAGAAAGACTAAGTCTTATTATTATTAAATAAACTTTATTTACGAACGAAAATATAGTCTTTAGATTAATAATAATAGTATATATAATAATAGTTAATAAAGAGATACCTAAAGATATATTATTAGATTTAATACTCCTATATAATCTACTACCTCCTAAGATATATAAAGTCGACTACGAAAATAATAATTAATATAGGGATATATATCGCTTTTATACTCGATAAGAAAAACTATAAAATTTTAATAATTACTAGATACGAGTCTTTAATTATAAAACTATCTTCTTTATTTTCGATAATCGTACGAATAAATTAATATACCGATTTAGAAGTAAATAGACTACGTATTTTATAAAGAGTAAAATAACTACGCTATTAAAAAATATTTATAATAATAGTGTATATTTCTCTATTGAATTCATTTTTAATAAAATTAGATATACGATATATTAGCCAAAAATAACTACGGACGTTATATAGTATATTAAAAAATACCTCCCTTATATTAAATAAATAAATATAGCGAGATTAATACCCTTATTATTTATTTAAATATTATTACTATTCTAGTTACTAGGGGCTAACTTTATTAAACTATTTTTAAATAAAAATAAATAATTATATATATTTAATATTATTAATTATTTTATAAGAAATTTATTCCCTAAATTAATAAATAGTTATAGTTTAAAAGATATTAAAATTAATATAATAAACTACTTTCATTAGTAAATTTTAAAAGTAAATATTAATATACTCTAAATACTATTAACTTTATTAGAAAACCGTCTACGAGTTTATACTAAAACTCTATATTAAATACCGACCCGAGGTTTAATAGGATTAGTAAATCGGGGCTTCGGGTAGTAAATTAGAGTTCCGGGAAAATTACTTTCAATAAATAATACTAATTATTAATAGGTTTAGTAGGTTTAATAACTCGATAAATCGTTAATAATTTAAATATTAGACGAATAGGCCCATTATATACCCTATAGTATACGTATTTATATACGTATTAATATGCGCTATAGTATAGGTTATAGTATAGGTTATAGTATACTTTATAGTATACGTAAATAGTATACGCAGCTTGCGCACGTTATAGAATAGTATACGAATAGTGTACGTAAAGGTATTTTAAATAATATACGATATACGCCCCCCGTAATAGTCTCTAAAACATTAGACGAAAGCCCCTTATAGTATATTTAATTATCGTATACACTAAGGTATACGTCATAGTATATAATATAATATAATATTCATGTACGTAAATTCTCTAGATATGCCTAGGTAACGCTCCCGCGAGAATTTTCGCTAAAACTTATTATTCCGGGCCCGGTAGGTCGCTAGCGTTAATAGTAATTACTAAGAGTCGCTGTCGTTAATAACGACGATTATAGAACTTTATTTATTTCAGCCTTATTATAGGGCTGAGCTATAGTTAATATATTAATAATATATATAAGTTATTAAAGTTATTAATCCGGTTAAAATTAACCTAGAGTTATTAAATTTATTAAAAGTAACCTACCTAGACCTCTAATTTACTAAATTTATTAATAGGACGCTAGTAGCCCTATCCGTAAATTAGGGCTACTAATAATATTTTATTTATAATTAGAGTTAAAAAACCTATTAATAGGACGTTACTAATTTTATTTATAATTTAAAATTATTAATAAAACGCTACTAGCCCTATCCGCGTAGTCGGTAACTAGAGTTTTAATAGGAGTTTTTAAGATTTATTAATATTATTAAAAATCCGGCCCCGAATATAATATACTTCGATATAAGTTTATACTTTATAAATAATAAATTTTAATTATATCTCCGAGAGAGAGATATTATAATACTAGAGGCTCCGAGTAGAGTAAAATATACTATAAAAATAATTAAGAAAACGAATAATATTCTAATTAAATATTTTAAAAAGAGAAGAGAAAATTATTTAAATAAATTATTTAAGCTCTCTATTTAAAACTTAATAATAAATATTAATATATATTTAATTAATTATTTAGGATATTTATTAATAGAGATCCTTTATAGAGTTAAATTTATAAATATATTTAAAAGAGGTATTATATTTAGTTTATTCCTAATTAAAATTAATCTCCTAGATTTAAAATAAATACTCTTAATAATTTAGGAATTTATAGCGAAGAGAATAAAAGTTAGAGAGATTATTTTATATTACTTAATTAATAATAAGGACTTTTGGAAGAGAAGATATAATATAAATATAAAATTAATTTAACCTCTAACCCTAGGATAATTTATAATATTAAAAGATATATAAATAAATAAATTAAAAAGCGAGCCTAAATAGAGAGGACTCTTTATTATTATAGGATATATTAATAAATAAGACTCTACCTATAAACTTATAAAAAATAATAATAAAACGACGCGATATTTATATTACGGGGATTATTTAAGGTTATTTAAACTTAAATAAAAATACCTTAAACTAAAGAATAAAAAAGAATTAAAGTTCCCGAGAATAATTCGCCTAATAAAAGAAAATAAATCAAAGACTAAACAATTAATATAATTATTTAATTTATTTATTATAAAATAGATAGGGTAATCCTAATAAATAAAGATATCTAAAATAAATATATAAACTAATCTAGTATATTAGATTTTTCTTAAATTAAAGATATTTTATATTAATATTAATTTTATATTTATATATATAGATAAATTTCAAAGAAAGTCTCGGAGAAAATTTAATAAATAAATATTATTTATCTAATATAATAGTAGTAATAGTATATTAATAAAATAAAGGTATTATTTAATTTAAAGTACGAATTAACGTAGTATATTAGGTTTTTCTTATATTAATTATATACTACGTCGGTACTAATTTTATTATAACTAAGATATTTTTAAAAAAAGAGAAATAAAATAGAAGAAATAAAAACCGTAGACTCCTAAAGATAAATTTATTTAAACTAATTTAGGTATAGCTAGTAAGAATCCGTAAAGTCTAAAATTAATATATTATCGCGTAGGAAACTCTACTTATTTAAATTAAAGACTTTAATATTTTAAAGAAAATCCTAAAGAAGTATTAATAATATATAGAGATTAATTAATCTAATATACGAACTAATATTTAATTCCTTAAGTATTTAGGTATATAGAGAAAAGTACTTTTTATATTTTAATAAAAAGAAAAATCAAGAACCTTATCTCCGTTATTAATTATAAAGTTTAATTTCTTAAACTATTTCTCGCTCTTTATATAAACGCCGAGCTAGAGTAAAATTCTTATATAAAAAGTATATATATTATTAAACCTAACTAGCTCGAAGCTCCGCTTAGGAAAATAATATAAATATTAATCGAGGAGGAATTATATAAACTAAAATAAACGTAGATCGAGACGGAGTTATAAAAGTAGGAGTTATAATATAAACGATATAAAGAGTAATAGAATCGTTTAATATTAAATTAGGATATAGCCGACGAATAGGAGCTAGAGTTATAAAAGTAGAAACTATAAAAGCCGGGATTACTAGAGTAAGAAAAGGATTCTTAATTTAAAAGTATTCTAGTATTATAAAATTACTAAGAATCGAAAGAGACTATATACTAGGAATAAAAAGAAACTATATATACGGAGTAGAGACTAGAGTAATACGCTCGATAGCCGGAGTAATAAACTCGATAATAAACTCGAGAATAAAAATAAAAATAAGAGTAAAAATAAAAATAAAAGAGATAAATTTAGAAACTAGAGTAATAATAGGAATAAAAAGAGGCTTAAGCTCCTTAAAGATAAAATTATTATAATCCTAAATCCTAAGACTAGAATCTTTGAAAGGAAGATTATTATTATTATTAAAATTATAACTAGACGTAATATAAATTCTCTCTTCTATAAGAGTCTTTAAATAAAAGCGGCGATAATAAAACTAGGCTAGTAAACGAATAAGAAAATAAACTCTAAAAATTACTTCGTCGAGAGGAGTAATATTAGACTTTTTATAATTTATATATATCCCTTCTCTTCGACTAGTTAAAAACGGAGGAGGAGGAGGAGTTAAAAAAGAAAAAGAAGTTAATATTATTAAACCTAACGAGTAATTAATAAAACTTAAAAATAAGAATTAAAAAACCTATATAAGCTATAAAGATTAAGGCGGTAGTATTATAAATAAATCCTATATACTTCCTTTTAATCTTTACGTCGAATTTTATAAATTAAAAAAATAATCTTTTTATCCCTATATTCTAAAATAGGTATAAAACCCCGAGTATAATAATTATAAAAAAGAACCTAATTACGACTATAAAATTTAAAAAGAGTTAATATATATTAGGAATTTATAAAAATTAGGAAAGTTATTTAAATAACGAAAATAACCTACTTTTAAAAATATAAAATATTAAAATCTCTTAAACTAATCCTATAATTTAAAGTAAAATCGATTATTTTATTAATATTACGTCGGTAAATCGAAAACCGGCTCTAGCGGCTCGGGGTCATTAGGTAAGTTACCTCGGGCGCTTAAGGTAGGCTCGGGGTGCCCGAGCGGCCCTAAGCGCCCGTCGAGCGCCCGTCGAGCGCCCCCCCAGTACCCTTCGAGCGTTAAATCGCTCGCCGGGCGCTCGACGGGCGCCCGAGGCCGTTATAAAATAAACGTCGGGCTCCCTACAAACGTAATTTAAACCTAAAACTTTAGGGGCCCTAACTTTAGAAAATCATATAATTTACTACCTAAAATTTTTAAAAATCTTAATATTCTATAATCGCCCTTATCGACGGTAGCGACCCCCCGGAACGACCCTTAATACTAGTAAATTTTAATACCCGGAATCGATCGATTTAGGCGAAATCCTCGCGGGGGTATATATAGGCCATACGCTAGGGTATACGCTAGGGGTTTAGGGGTACGATAGTAATAATTATAAAGATACGACAGCGACAGGACTATAGTTATAAATAGAATACGCTATAACTATAAATAGAATAGGGCCATAACTATAAATAGAATAGGGCCATAGTTATAAATAGGGGCTATAAACGGGGGTTAAAATTAATAGCGCACCCCTAATTTAGCGCCTATTAGTGGCCGTTTTAGGTTTACTCGGTATACGCCCGAGTAGCCCTAGGCCCTTTAACTATATACCTCGGGCGTACCTCGAGTCGGTAGATAAATATCGCGTTTAAGGCTCCCAGGGCGCCCGTCGAGCGCCCTAAACCACGATCGAGCCACTTTTCGATTTACCGACGTATTTATATATCCGTCTATTTTATAGCGAACGATAAAGTTTAGATTACTAAAGTAGTATAAGATAATTCTATAATATCTAGTACTACCGTTAATTTAACTAGTAGTATATATCTTTTCGAATTCGTAATTAAAGCCCCTGAATTTATATAGTCCGATAAACTCGTAGGTCGCCGTCTCCGCGTAAGAGAATATTATAGTATTTTTCGTGACCTCGATATTAATAGTAAATATTTCGAGTCCGTTTCTAGTCGAGCCGGGGTTAATAAATAAGAGGAGTTTATAAATATTATTTCGATCGGTCACGATATTAATCGAGCGGATATCGAATAAAGGATTTACGATATATAACGCGCGAAATAGAGGTTCAAGCGGACTATCTAGATAACGAACTATATTTTAGGCGATATAGATAAGGCCGGAGTCCTTTTTTAATTATTAAAGAGTTAATAGAACGAACTAGAAAGGTAGACTACCTAGGATAATAATAATAAATATAAATACCTCGATCTAGTTATAAGAGGATAGGTATTTAACGTTAATAATTAATACTAGAGGAGTACTAAGGTCTAGGAGATCTAGGCGAGAGATCTCGACTAGAGTAATAAATACTATCGTTAAAATTAATATAACGTTAACTAGCCGATCTAGAGATACGATAAAATAATTAAAAATAATTACTTCGATCTAAGGTTAAGGGTTAAGTCTAGGACCTAGAGAAAATAACGGCGAAAATTTTTATCTAGCCTAATTCCTCTCTTTATTTATATAATATTATCTCTACGACCCCTTTAATTACGACGGATAAATTATAACGATATTTCGTTTTTCAACCTCGATAATATCTTTAATAGAAGAATTTAAACCGGTAGAGCCTAATATAATATAAATTAGTCTAGGATTATACTTACTTAGGCCTTACTTCTTACTCGTTTACTATAGTATAGAGCGAGTAAAGAGAGGAAAATAGAAGGATATTTAATAATAAAAGTAGGATAATATAGATAAATATTAACTTTACCGAAGTAATTTATAACCGAGTAGTAACTAGTTACTAAAGATAACGAATCTAGAAGGAATAGTTTATAACTAGTTATACTAGTCTAGTAACTTACGCGGTTTATTCCGTTATAACTAGTTTTATTAATACTCCTATACTAGACTATAACTAATTAATATTTACTATTTAACGATCGGTTTTAATTAAAACCTCTAACGGACCCTTACCTTTATATATCGAACCGCTCGGGATAATTTTTATATTTACTAGCTCCCGATTAATCGATTTATAAATTTAAATACCTTCGTTCTAAATTATTAATCTACTATTAGAAAGGAGTAAAAGTTATTTATATAAAATAATAATACGAGTTAATAAAACGAGTTTAATATAAATATTTATTTATAGGCCGGCCGCGCTCGCTAACCTTCCGACTAAATATATTATTATATATTTAACTTTAAACTTCTCTTAATCTTCTAGATAAAATAGTATTTAGAGAACCTCTTCCAGCGATATTAATAATTAATACTTCGTATTATATCTTTTAGAATATATATAATCTTAATTCTTTTAATCGATGGCTCTACGTTAAATAGTTCCCCTACGAATAATCTAGGGTTAGTACTTCTTACTCTATATATCGTAAAATCAATACTAAAGAGAGGCTAAAAATTTATCGTAATTTAAATTATTCTAAAGAGTACTCGGATCCTATTAGAAAAACCTATTTTTATAATCTCGAGGAGAAGAAATAACCTCGATTTTATAAATTAATAAATCGCTAATAAATTTAAATAAATTTTAGAACGTAATTTATAAACCTTCTTTAATCTTTATAATAATTTTCGAGGCTCTTTAACCCCCTTCCTAAATATTATTAAAATTAATACCCTCTTTATAATAGAGAGTAGATTTTTTTTTATAGGTCTCGAGACTTAATTATATTTATCTTCCGAATTATTAATATATATAGAACGCGAGTATTAGCGAAGAGACGATATATATTATTAAAGAGATCGCTTAGAGCGAGGAAATTATATTTTTATATTTTTATATTAATTCTTTTAAATCTCGATATAAATATCTCTAAAAGACTTTCGGTTTCGATTATATTTATAGTCTTTATAGTCTTTTAGTAATCGAGCGCGTATTTAATAATTATAGATTAAAAGAGGTTTAATATTTTAATAATATTATCGGTTTAATAGTATCTCTAAAAAATATATATATTTATACGGTTACTAGAAGCTGAGTAAATCTCGGATACTAGACTTTTAAGAGTATACTATAATATATTCTAAATTATTATAATATACGGAGACTAGGCGAGGGTAAAGGTCTTTACCGAAAAAGTATATATTATAAAGTTAAGTTATAAAGGGGGAGATAGTCTTAAGACTTTATAAATAAAGTTCTTAATAGAAAATCCGAAAAGCTATCGGTTATTTAAGGCGTCGAAGTAATAAAGATAGAATAAAACGAAAGTTCCGAAGGGATTAGGAGACGAAGAGTTCGAGAAATAACTTTAGAGACAGGATATATAGATGATACGAGATAGTAATAAGTAGCGATAATGAACCCCTAGAGGTAACGGTAATACCGGTGGCTCTAGTAATTTAATAGCCGGTGAGAGAAGTCAAGGACGTTTTATACTCGGAGATTACGCATCATTTCTACATGATTCTTTCTAAGAATGCATTGTGCTACCGGTATCAGAATCACTCTTGTATATAGATACAAACCAAATATCGCAGAGGCCTCCCGCCCTTCCGAGTCCGCACAGTACAGAGGTAGATGACCGTCCTCTTATTAGTCCGTCCTACAGAGGATGTCACCACGGATCCGTTCAACCAGTGATACGGGAGGAACTTAGAATTGGCTTTAAAACTCCACCAAGGCGGCTAGATCTTTATCACACATATACGTCCTGTGATATTCCGCACCAGCATTATCTTAATGGCTCTTCTTCACCCGGAATTTCCGTAATCGGCAGGCTTTGCGGAACAAGTCCCTCTTGCCAGAAAAAGAGCGATAGCAAATCATCAATGACTAGAAGATTCTAAGGTAAAAATGAGGATGCTCTCATCCATTGAAAATTGAGAAGTGCGATGTCCTAGTAAATCATAAAGGCATAGCTCATTCTTTCACGCCCAGCAATACAATGCTTTCATGATACATTAATACTGATGACCAGCTTCCTCCGAGCCAAAATCTTTGCCCCCCCTTAGATCCCCTTAGTGAGCGATGTGCTGCTGTTAACTCCATTAGTCGATTTCCAAATTCGTTGGACAAGATAGATCGAATACCTTGATGGCTGTATCGTTTAGAAAAGCCATGGCTCGAAACCAGCATCGGGCGCTGCTTCGGCATCCTTTACCTCATCATCTATAAGTCCATCCCTTCGGAAAGAAACATAACCACAAGACCCGGACGCGCAAGTCCAGAATCCACGACCAGGACAAGAAGAGTTCTTTCCAGCTCGGTCTTGCCGACATACAACTCCGCAGTCATAATTATGGTTACTGCGATGAACCCCACGATTATCGTCCCAACTGATCCAACCTTTTTTGTAATCGATTTTGGATACCTTACGCTTTCGGTTGTTTTTATACCTAATGTAAATGTAGTAGGGTCGACCAGCATTTCCGTTTAGATTACGTAATAAGACCGTATTTCTATATTTTAGTTTATAATCATATCGACGGCATAAAGGTGTTTCCTATATCGGAAAGGTAGGTTGTAAATTAGTAACCTATACCTCTAGTTCCCCCTCCTAGATAGAGAAAGACTGGAAGAAGTTCGAAAAATCTAACGATATTATATCTTACTAATAAAGAAGAACGATATTAAGAAAGCTGGCTTGGCCTTAAGCCTAGGTAGAAGTTAGAGGATAAAAGGCCTATGGAAAATAAGAGTATAAAGTAGTAACTATAGTAAGTTTCCTCGGACGAAAACCGGGTACGGTAGCCCTATTATATAGATCCCCCTTTTAGAGTTTAACCTACTTTCCGTTATTCCCGCCTGAAATAGGGGGTCCAGCTCTAAGGCCTTTCCCTACCTCTTAACGAAGTAGGTATAACTATATCCCGCGTTCTATAACTACCTAGAACGTGACGTATCCTTTTAGTTCCAACGAGCCTATAGGGAAGCGGAAAAGACTGGATTAATTATCCCCCCTTATCTTTTTACTATAGGAAGTAAATATAGTTTCGAGGTCTCGTTAAAGGTTAGGGATATTCGGGCTTCAAGATACGACACGTTATTTACCTACCCGGGAAGTAGGGTATATAACCTACGTATTAATAACTAAAGCGATAGGAGTATAGACTTAGGTGAAAATTAATTAACTATAATCGAGGGAGCGATAAGACTCTTTGGTTAACGGAGTAAGACTATAGACTAGATATTATTCGAGAGAAGACTAACTAGATAATAAATCGCCTTTAATATATAATTCATGAGTTAACCTTTAAACCACGCTATAGTACTTTAATAAATAAATACAGCGCTATATAACGTTTAAATAGTAATATTAAGATACTAGATTAGTAAAGCTCGATCGTTAAGGATAAAGTACTAAAGTATTTATAAAAATCTCTAGAGGACTTAGAAATAGCCGATCTATCTACGAAAGCGAGGGAGAGTCACGTAGAGGTTCTGTACACTACTTCTATATAGTTCTATAAGTGTATTTTTCCTATTAAGGTCACGTTATACCGGGGATAGAGATACACGATCGGCTGACCGTCTAGATAATAACAAAGATATTTATAATAAAAGTACTTTTTAAGGTCGCTACGACTCGCGAAAGTTTTTAGGCGATTAAATATCGATAGATCTTCGTTACTAAAGTAAAAGATATATTAAGTAACTTTATATTCGACGGGGAAAACTTTCGAAAGATTCGGCGGTAGAAAAACGAACGGTAAAATCTACTCTTCTTTAATCTTAATATCCGTTTTACGGCGACGGAAGCTTTAATTTTCCTACTTTTTATAAAGAGCGATTAATATATTAATAACTACTACCCGCCGTTAATACTCCTCTTCGGTAGATAATATAATAAAAGTAAAGAACGCGTCGATAATTTAAACCCTTTCCGCGAAAATATATTTTATTATATAAAGATTTTCCTACTCTACGACTAGTAATCCTTTTAATTAACGTTAGATATCGATTACTAGTTATTCCTCTTTATATCTCTTTTTAATTTTTATTACTAAAGCCTTTTTATAGCGCCGTCGTAAATTTTAATAAATTTAATAAATTTATTAATATTAATTATATAAAGAGGTCCCTTTCGCGCTAGCGATTAAATATTTCTAGTTTTAGAAAGTTTATAATAGAAATTTCTATCTCTAATATAGAAGTTTTACCTCTAGGTAATAATTAACCTCTATTTATTATATAAAATTAAACTTCCTCGGCCGTTATAAATCGATTATACGATTTATCCTACTAGTTATTTATATTAAAGCGGTTTATAGTTTTAAGTCGTAATAAGCGGCCTATATATCGAGTATATATTTTAAAATATAGTTTTTCTAGAAAATAGAGGAATTATAATATTATAGGATAATATTCTATTATATATCTATAATTTTATCTATACCTCTATAAATAGGAATTTAACCGGAGGTTAAAGTTTATTTATTATTATTATCGAAAACTTAATTATTATTATAACGGAAGGTATATAGACTCGTAGAAAATTCTATACTAATTATAATCCCGAGGTCGATAATTTACGAGTAGAGGGTATAATAAACTAGTACTTCGTCCTCGGAAATTTAAATACTATATATATTACTTTTATACTACTAGAATAAAAGTATTTCTACTAGTCTCTCTTTAAGAGATAACGATAACTATTTTTACTTTAAAGTAATTCGAAGACGAAATAAATACTCCGGTAAAGTTAGAGAGAAGATAATAAAAACTTAATCCGCGAAGAGTAAAATAAATATAGTAATATAAGAATTAAGGAAGTAGAAATAGTTTATTAAAAATATCGGGAATCTCGAATTCGTTTCTACTATACTCGTTAGCGACTATAATATATTTAGAAACTACGACGAGTATAATATTAATAAAAATACCTATATATTCTTCTCTCCGAGGTAGTTTTTTATATTAAGAAAAATAATCTCGATTAATACCTAGGGTTACTCTCTATCGTTAAGGTCTAGTAGTAAAGTTATTTTAATATATTTAAAAACGGACCGTTAATAATATATTAGGCCGGTTATTTATTATTTTTATAAATTATATTATTCCGCCTAGTTATACGCGGTATCGTTTATACGAAAAAGTCGTTTCGGTAGAGGTATATAGTATCTTTAAAAACTCGAATTTATCTTCGGTATATAATATAATTTTTTTCTTCTTATTTTTCCGTAGCCTATAAGCGATCGTCAATCGTTATTTTATTTAATAACTATTAATAGAGGTTTATTCTAAAAAGTAACTAGTATACTCTATATATCTAGCTCTTAATAAATAGATTAATTTAGTAATAACTAGTCTCTTTTTTTCGTATAAAGTATAAAACGTTCTAGTATATTTATAGAGTATTAACTATACTAATACTATTTTTATACTCGGTTAAGAGTTAGTCGAAGAAGGTATATAAAATATTAATCGTAATTACTTCGAAGGTAACTAACGGGTTTTTTTTAATAAATTAATAATATCTAGCGGTATCGATTAGATTTTAATCGGTCTATAGGGTAAATATAAAAAGAGTCTTTACTCATATTAAAAATCTTTAACTATATTTAATAAATCTTTACTTTTATTTTTATAAACTTGTTAGGTAAGTTCTAAAATATTTAAATTAACTTCTAGTTACTAATAATACTCCGGGGAGTATCCTATATTATATATTATAATTTTATTATATTTTCGAGGAGGTATAGAGTCTATAGATTAGGGTAGATATTTATTAAAATTAAAATATAAAAGTAACGATAGAGGTAGGAAGGTAAGTAGGTAGGAAAATAAAAAATAAAAAATAAAAGATAAAAAGTAAAAGATAATAGGATATAAAAAATAGGATAAAGAGAGGGACTAAACCTAGTAACTAGTCCTAAAGTCGTCGTAGAAAAATTAATCGTATATTTATTATTTAAAGGGGGGGATAAAACTTTATAATATAATCTCACTATAAAAGCGCCGAGCTAAGCGATACGTAGTTCGATAATCGCGTTAATATAGGAACGATTAATAGTATATTAAAGGGCTATAGGGTATAGAGAAGGTAGAGAGGAAAGAGGAGGAGGCTCTAGAGTAATAAATCCCCTAACGATTATCTAGTTAAAAGAATATTAAAAGTAATATTTAAATTTATTAAAAAAAGTAGCCCTTGGGTCGTCTCTTTATTAAAATTTATAAAGTATTTATAACCTTTAAATCTAATAAGAGTTAACGAGTTAATTAAATTATTATAAATAAAATTTAATAAAGACTTTCTTAATTAATATTAATTTTTATATAGATTTAATTACTAGTATCCTAGAATATAGCTTTTATAAATATAATTATTATTAAATTTATAAATAAAATCGACCCCTAAAGTAATTAAAAATAATTAAATAATATTTTATTACCCTATATAATTTATACGGGTATATTAATACTATTTCGTAAAGATACGAAAAATATTATAAATTATTAGGGTTACTAGCGGTTATTATAAATTTAGAGCGAATAATTTATATATAAAATAAATTATAAAGATAGCGCCTTAAACGAATATTTAACTCTTTAATTTAAAGAGATTAAATTTCGCTTTTATATTTAAAAAGTAAATTATAAATAGTAAATTCATCTTTATATTAAATATATATAATATACTAGATATAAAAAAAGTGCGTTTAGTATTATTAATATTATATAAAATAAATATTCAATATTTAATTTCTTTAACTTATAAACCGGAGTAAAATAATCTTCGGGTAGTTCTTTTAAATAAACTAAATTATTTATAAAATAAATAAAGTTATCTTTATTTATATTAATTAACTTTCGTTTTTTATTAACTAGGTAAATCGCTTTTTTAATTTCTATTTAAGATTTATCGGGCTTTTATTCCGAATATTAATATTAATATTTAATTTTAAAATAATAATACTTTTTTCTTAACTTCTTATAAGAGTTATATATTTTATAAAATCTTATAAATTTATTTCCTCTTTATCGAAATTAACTTTTAATTATAATTATTATAATTAGAGTTTTTTATATAAATATTTATTTTTCTTTATTTATAATAATTAGAGTTATCTTTTTAAAGATATATACCGAGGTATTATAAAAAATATAAAATTATATATATAATATTTAGAATATAGTATAGAGATTCCTTAATTTTATAAAATAAAATTAGATTAAATATATTTAAAATAATTTAAATAATAATTTAAAATTAATAATTACAATAACCGTTTATTATAATTATTTAATATAATCGGTTATATCTTTAATAGTATTATTAGTTAAGAATATAATATATAACTAGTATATTAATTTAATATAAATATTAGAGTTTTTAGATTTAAAGTTTTTCCTAACTCGATTTAGGATTTCGTTTAATTAAATTAAATCTTTAATATATATAAATTATCCTATTAAATTATTTAATAAATAATTATATTAACTCCTAGTAATTAAAAAACCGGTATATAGCGAGTATTATAAATATTAAATTAATAAATTTAAGCTACGTATATATCTTTATATATTATAACGAGCTCTTCGAAATCGTTACCGGAATAAAAACTCTATAAACGAGCGAGGGTTTAGGTTATTCGCTAGGAAAATAAAATAAAGCGCGTTATATACGGGTAATAATATAAGGATAAGACTTTAAATAAATTTTAAAAATAAATTTATTTTATTAACGAGGTTTATATTAACTCTTCTATATAATTAAATAGGAGGATTTTATAAAAAGAAGGGATATATTATAAACTAGAAAATATATTACTAAAATTCCGAAATAAAATAAAGTCGTTTTCTATATCGTTATTATTTATTCCTAATAGTATAAATCTGAGTTATAATTCTATAATAACGAGTATAATAAAATATTCGAAATTAAATTCCCGAAGCCTCGTAAACTTATTAAACGGAAATAAGAAACTTAGGACGAATATAATTAATAGTATATTAAATACGAGGCTTCGAAACTTTATAATATTAATATAAAAAAGACGGGTAACGTTATAACGTAGGTTTATTATACGTAATATCTATTTCTTATTTATATCGGCTTTATTTAAAAAGCGAGGCTAGATAATAAATTATATTTATAATAATTATAAAAGAATAACGACTCTAGTTATAATATATAAAAGCCGGGCCCTACGTAGTAGTATAAAGATTAAAATTAAATTAATTATTTTATATATCTAACTTAGTTCCCGGATTTTAACTTTATAGAAACTTTATAAAATATCCTAAAATAATATCTACGCTGGTTATTATATTATTAAATAAGTTAAATAGAATTAAAATAAATTATTATTAAAATATAGGACGAAATCGGGCTAGATAAAATATATAACTAGATTATTAATATACCCCGGCGGTATAATATATTATATAGTAATAAGAATAAAGTAATTAAATGAAATCTATAATTAAAAAGCGATTAAAATAATAAAATTCATAATATATTGATTTATTATTTATTATTTAAATAAATTAGACCGGTTATAAGTTTTGTTATTTATTATAAAGGTATACTATACTCTAAAATATACTATAGAGTAATAATAGAGTATATTATAAAGTAATAATAATATATATTATAGAGTAATATTAGAGTATATTATAGAGTAATAATAAAACACGGTATAGAGTAATAATAAAATATACTATAAAGTAATAATAAAGTATATTATGAAATATACTATAAAGTAACTATAGGGTATATTATTAAATAATAATAAAATATATTATAAAATAGGGATAG